>Ga0307987_1001166_pt1 | contig 14744 bp, 5 predicted proteins | sample EllFjometagen181_FD_203157 | JGI IMG/M metagenome (GOLD analysis project Ga0307987, IMG submission 203157) | Marine microbial communities from Ellis Fjord, Antarctic Ocean - #181 | ecosystem: Environmental > Aquatic > Marine > Unclassified | place: Southern Ocean | collected 2014-10-08
TGTGGTTATAGCGGTCAACAAACAACGCTTTATCCATATACCAGTGGGAACCATGGGTCAGGCCCATGAGGTCAGAGATGGTGGTGCGAATGGCCACCTCAATCCGTTCCACCGCATCCATGACAAGCAGTCTTAGTTTACGATCAAAGATATAGACCTGAAGCACCTGGTCAAACGTGGTTTGGGCAAGGAATGTATGCTGGGGATCTCCGGGAACCTGGAAGGGAATAAAGTAACCGGAAAGACGAAAATAACCAATAAATCTAAAATAATGGCATGCCCGGGCCTCATCTTGAAAAATTAAGCCTCGTTTTTTGAGAAGCATAATGTGCTGCTCAGGTGTAAGCGATATTTTGCTAAAAATTCTTTTTGGGGGAGCGAAATGTTCAGGCATAAAAAAAACCCACCAAGGTGCGCGTCCAAAGGAGAGGCGTGGTGGGGATTCTTAAGGGAAATATTAGCATCCCCACCGGATATGTCAACAGTTTTGTCAAAGTGTTTCCCTTAATCAATTAAGTATTTTATCAATGCCTTGTCCACGGATTGGCCCCCCATGTGATCCAACAGGGAATATAGCTTTTTTGCTGCTAATTTTCCATCTAATTTTCCATCTAATTTTATGATCTGTTCCAGGCCTGGCCCAGCGCGTCATTCTTTTTTGCCTATAAAGGAAGGCGTTGCCACCACCTGACCCGGCTTTAATATAAAGGTAGTGCTTCGGATTTTTCCCAATGTGAGATCTTCGGGTGCTTTTTTCTGTTCGAGGGCACCGCTTAAGGATATTCATGGCCATAACTGAAAAGAGCACATCCTTCTTGAGAATGCCAAACAGGTTGGATGCCAATCCCTCCCCCTTCCCCATGATAAGAGTCAAAGACCGCAATGTGGACACTTATGGATTCTCACTGAAAGACTTTTTTTGACAATTTTTCCGCAAGCAGGGTTAGAGCACATCTGAGAGGTGTACGCAGGATTCACCGAAATGATCTGATACTAATATGGGACTTTAAGTTTATTAAAATCAGAATCTTATGACTCAAAAATGATATCAATTTTCAATTGACCGGCACTATAACAGACTGCAATGATAAAATTCACTTAAAATTGTTGCATACATTTCTATCGTGTATAATTTTCAAAAAGGTCAACGTTCCATCAACATCAAATAAGGTTTCAGCCACGAGTCTTAATTTAAGCGCGTCAGGCAGATAGGGTTGAAATTTACTCAAACGATAATTGGGCACCATTGCATACAGTTTCTTCAAAAAATCAGGGTCATCCCAGTAGTGAGGTTCAGAAATTTTTTCAATGGTATCCGTGTACGCTTTAAATGTTGACGCATCGCTGTTCACCCGGACATATTCATTGGTGGCCTGTACGTCTGCATTGAGTTCTATTTTAAAGAGTGTGCGCAGGGTGTTGTTGATGTTTCCCCCGGCCCATGTCCACCAGATAAAGCCCTTGTCGTCATGTTCCATGGGGGCAAAGGAGCGGGAAAGCAACACTTGACGGTCTTCCCGCATGGATGCCAGCAGTTTCCGAGATTTCAAATCAATATAACCGAAATCCTTATCACTGACCAAAACATCCCGCATTGTACGGCACAGTTCATACCCCAGAAAAAGCGGCGTTATTCCACCCCATTTGGGCACCTTACCTGCGCTTGCCGGAAGTACCCGCACACATTTCTTTTTCCATTCAATGCGTTGAATCAACCATGCACTGCCAGCAAGATAAAAGGCGGAACTTTCTTCCAGTAGCTTTTCAAGGAAATCCCATTGCACCGTCCCGATGATATCCCCGGACAAGCCCACCACCTCAAACTCCAGCGGCGAGCTAAAAACCGAATAGATCTCCATGAAATTTTTTCGCCCAAAGGCTTTTTCCGCTTCCAGGCCCATGGAGTAAACCCTGCCATCATCATGCAGAAAATCTTCACTTAACAGAAAACCCATAAATTGATTAAATTTTTCCTGGCTTATTCCGGAAAAACAATGGGCACAATGGAGTTGATCCCACACCATGTCCGGGGTGATGGCTCCCCTTTCAAGACACATGGCCATGATCTGATGCAGCAGGATATGCCATACCTTTTGATGGGTCTTCACATTTTCCACCCACCGGGTCCTGGCCAGCTCCACAATGGCGATGGCCTGGAGCAGTCTGGATTCTTTTTCAATGAAAAATGTGGTGTTGGATACAGTCCCTGATCGTCTGCCGGTGCGGCCCATCCGTTGAAGAAATGAGGATACCGTTGCCGGGCAATCCACCTGTAGCACCTTGTCCAGATTTCCCACATCAATGCCCAGCTCCATGGTGGAGGTGCACACAATACAGGCCTCATAGCCCTTGTGAAATTCGTATTCCGACATTTCCCGCTCTTCCCGGCTCAGGGACGAATGATGCACATAAACAGGGGCTCCCGATATTTTTATGCCACTGGCGATCTTTTCCGCCAGTCTGCGGCTTTCGCAAAACAGAAGACTTTTGATTCCCCGGGCCGATTGCATGACCTGATTAATCAACTGGCCGGGTTCATTGGACAGCTTTATTTCAACCTGTTTTTTACCGGTTTTTTTTGGGGGATCAACAAGGGATTGTGGATTTTTTGAGCTGCCCTGGAGCCATTTCATTATTTGATGTGGATTTCCCACCGTGGCAGACAACCCGATGCGCTGAAAATCATTGGCACAATAGGCTCTTATGCGCTCCAGAACCGATATGAGATGATTGCCCCGATCGCAGGCAGCCAGGGCATGAATTTCATCCACAATTACATACTTCAGATGTTTAAACAGCCGGGCAGTTGGGACTCTGGCAGAAACCAGCATCACCTCAAGGGATTCGGGTGTGGTGATCAGAATCTCACAAGGCTCCTTTAAAAATTTCTGTTTCACAGCCGCAGTGACATCCCCATGCCACTTGAACGCCCCCAACCCCACCATGGCGGCATACTCTCCCAGGCGATCTTCCTGGTTATTGATCAACGCCCGGGTGGGGCAGATGTAAAGCACCCGTAATCCTGGTTCCTGAAGGGTTAAACATCCCGATAGCACCGGAAATATGGAAGCCTCTGTTTTCCCGCCTGCGGTGGGGGCAAGGACAAGGCAGTTATTTCCATCCAGAATGGCCTCAGAAGCCATTTCCTGAACAGGTCGCAGATGGCTCCAGCCAAGGCGATGCACAATTTTTTCTTGCAACAACGGGTCAAACCGGGCGAATGCACTCATTTACCACTCCCCTGATTCCAGCATTATTTAAGCCATCTTTCCGGTTGAACTGGTGCGCCGGAATTATTATCTTTTTTCGCTCCTAACCGAACTTCAAAGAGATCAAGCAAGAGTTGATTGAGACTTTTGCAGGGGTCAGACCCAGCTATGGTTGATATTTGTAAAAATTGATGTATAATCGAAACAAATTAAACAATGTAAAGAGGGAATCATACCTACAATAGCGGGGACCTACTATGATTGTGTTGATCAGAATTCATTGGCTTTATACTCCACACCAATACGTTTCTTAAATTCTTCTTCACCTTCATTGGCTTCAATATCAACTTTCCAATCAACGCCAACATTAGATGACCAAACTGTGATGGTGAACTCATTTCCTTTACCATCTTCAACCGTATCAAAATTATCATTCACACTATCTCTATGTCGATCAGCACCTAGAATAGGGGAGGGTACGCTTACTATATGAAACTCTTTTTTATCAATGGTTATGATTAAATATCCACCTGCTAATGGTGGTAAGCAATCATTTCCCTCAATTGTAAAGCTCATTTTCTAAAACCTCCTTAATTAATTTTCAAGAACTTTTTTTAATACCACATTAGCTTCTTCATAACGCTCTAAATCTTTAAGGCAAATACCATAACCAAATTGGGCTTGTTGATCCTCGGGTAAAAGCTGTGCCGCTTTTAAAAGATAAGGCAATCCTTAAAAAATCAGAACCAGATTCTATTGATACTTTATAATTTGTTTCATGTTCAACCCGTTCAATTATTTTTTTCGTTTCGTTATTCACATTAGCTCCGAATACATGTTTATTTTGATAATATAAAAACAAATAACATAGCACTTATAAATAAAAAAATCTCATCATTACCACTCCAAAGGCTCCACCTGATACCCGCCATCACTATTTTCATCGGTGTCAGCAAGAGGTTCCCCGGCAACAAGGCTCTGTTCCTCTTCAGACAAATCCCCAGAAGGAAAATTATAAACCTCCTTGGGAATATAAACCTTACCGCCATCCGACCCGTCATGCTCATCTACCAGATCCAGCACCGTAATAAGCTCCCGTAAAAATTGCCGGGGGATGACCCCCACGTCGCCCTTAAGACCCTGTGTGACCAGATTACACAGATGGTCCAGAAATTCATCATCCACCAGCTGATATAGCCTGCTCTTATTCTCACTTGGAAATATTTCACGCAGCTTCAATGCCACGGCCTTCAACCGTGGCTTGTCAAAGGGCTGCAACTCCAACTGGGGCTGCTTGGGGCTGACAAATCCCCCGGAGCTGGTGAATTTAATGCGATCATGGAGGGGTTCCAGCCCCCGCACCCCTTTTTTACTGTCAAAAAATTCCCGGGTGCCAGTGAAGAGCCACAGCATGCCGGGAAAATCCTTGGCCCCATCAATGATCTGGCGAAGTCCGTTAAGGGATTTCCCCCTGACATCGGACCGGGTCCGCAAAATGGTTTCCAGCTCATCGACAATAATAACCAGCCCCTTGTGTCCGGCCTTTTTTATAATGTTTAAGATGCCCTTGAGATATAAAAGGGCCGATGCACTGGAAATTTCTCCTTTGATCCCGGCCTTTTTCTTGGCTGCGGCCGCCACATTCTTGGAGCCGCTGATCCAGGAGATCAGACTGGAGGCTGTTTGATAATCGCCCTCCTGCTTGGCATCAAAATAGGCCTTGAGTACATTAATAAATTCGTTACCAAAGCTCTCTTTGGTCAGATCACTCAATTCAGACTCAAAACGCACCTTTACCTGGGCATCAAAATCCTCGGCATCATCCCCGATCTCATCAGCCAGGCTGTCCTCAATGCGGGAAATCCACCGGTCTATGGCATCTTCCAAAGCACCACCGGCAGCCATAGGGGTTTTAATCCCCGAGACAATGCGGTGATACACCTCATCAAACTTATGAAACTGGGTATCATTGGGGGAGACCACCACAAAGGAGACGGCAAAGTTTTCCTGTAACGCCTCCAGAAGACTGTACTGGCTCATGAAGGTTTTTCCGCACCCATATCCCCCCCGGATAAACTTAAAGGCCCCTTCCCCCGAGGAAATTAGCGAGAACTGCCGTCGGATCTCATTAAGGGGTTTGTCAATGCCCATGGCAAACTTGTCCAACCCTTTTTCCGGAACCGTGCCGCTGCGAAGTCTTTCAAATATATGTTGAATCTCCTGCATGATTACTTCCTTTTCTGAAAAATTCCCGATAATGCACCACAACCAGAGTGATTTTATCTTTCATTGCAGCCGAAAGCCATTCCCAGCCCCCGGCCATGCCGGTTATTTTTTACGATATTCCTTGCCCTGGGCCGTCTGCTCTATGTAGACATCAAAGGGAAGTTCCCTGACCCACTCCCCGATTTTATTGGCAAATCGTCGTCCTTTTCTTGCGGCAGTACCGTCGCCTCCAAGGGTATTGACCAAAAATTTCTCTGTTAAAGATCCATATTTTTCAAGGTGGGCCAGGGCCGCATGGAACTCTCCGGGGATGGTATCTGGATAAGCGGTTGAGTCCTGATTTACCTGTTGGATCTTTGTCTTCTGCGGGGCCTGTTTTGACTTTAGTTTTTTTATGGGTGATTGTTCTATCTTTTCCACCAACGCATAATTTTCCACCTCAAAATACTCCAGACAATCGGCGTTGTTCAACACCGTTCCCTGCTGGGTGGCATTAAAATAAATCTGGGCCTTGGATCGGGGTCCATGGCTGAGTTTAAAATAGATCTCCGACGTCTTATCCAAGGGAAGGGTCAGCACATCCCCCCGTTGCCTGGCTCCCACAATATCCCCGATCTCCACAACAACACCCGGGTCCGACACCATCTGAACTTCAACCCGGGGAAGGGAGAAAAGCCCGGTTTCCCTGGATGCGGTATGAACTGAAATCCGGTGAAATCCCAAAATATCCGACATTTTTTCAATATGCAGCTTAAAAACACCTGACTCTTCAGGCAGATCCTTTGTCAATGAAAAGGATATCACCGGCACCAGACGTTCCTGCAGGGTATTTCCCCCATGGTAAAACCCGGTGTGGCTCTGGTTGACAAGCAGATGGGTTGAGCGCTCAAAAATAAAAAATCGGTCCGTTTCCGCACCGCCATAGTTTAACTGATTCAACCCCACAGACACAAGGGTTTTGCTGTCTCGTTGCGATCCACAGGCGTATCTTCGTTCCGCATTTTCCAGCTTGGGAGCCCTGCCGGTTTCAAGGGATTCATCCCCCAGAATAAACCCATGATCCGCTGTCAGGATAAACTGTTCATACCCGTTTTCCTTAAGCTTCATGATGGCCGTCTTCAACCGGGCCAACCCCTTCTCAAAATAGTCAATCCCATACCCCAGAGCACCGGATTCCCCCATTTTATCAATATCCAGGGCCGTGACCACCAGAAGATCCCGGTCCACAATTTTTTTCAGTTTGCGGTCTGTGAAGGTCAGCAGATCCCCCAGCGCGATCCAGGCGGTTTCCACCCCAGCATGTTCCTGTAAGGTTTTGTGCCGTTCTTGAGGGGTTTTCACCTGGCGTTCTCCCCCCTGGAACCCGGTGATGCGCCCTTTGTTATCAAACAAGGGAGAAACCCTACCCTCTTTTACCACCGGGACCAGGGCGTTCATGCCAACGGCGGTGATGGTGGGCAGCTCCGCCAGCATGGCAGAGATGTGTTGTCCGGTGGCCATGGTGTTCAGCTCCGCCATCAGCGATTTTCCCAGCTCATACCGAAAGGCATCCACAAAAAAAAGGGCCGTCCGGGTTTTTTTCTGCAGGGCCGGTTTAATCCAGTTGGTAAAGAAATACCGCTGTTGCAGGGCCTCACCCGGGAGAAACCCCTTGAGCTGACACATCTCATTCCACAAAAAAGACTGGGCATCAATGCAAGTCCTGTAAAGCAAATGAAGGGCCTTTCGAATGTCAATAAAGGCCTTGATGTGCAGATCTGAATGGGTGGACTGGTACCGTTCCGACAGGGAGGAAAACCGTCTGTGGATCTGATCCAGGTCCCACCACTTGTCTGCATACAAACGGGTCAAGGTGTCATGGTCCTGGGAGTCGGGTTTCAAGGACGCAATGTCCGATTTTATTTCATGGGCTTTCATTCCCAGCCGGGCCGCCACCTCTATCCACTGCCACAGCCACAGCCGCCTTCGGTCCTGCTGGAGCCAGAAAGTATTGGAAATATCTCCCTTCCCGGCCCCGGGCAGACGTACCTTTGCAAGATTTAGAGCCTGGGTCCAGCACTGCTGCCTCAGCAATGTCATGGCCTCGCTTAGAAAAATATCCGCCTCAAACCGGAAGGTATCAAGCCCCCCCAGGTTCTGGGGCGTTTGCAGACACTCTTCCCGGGTGAGATTGGCCTCCACCTGTTCGGCCCATTTAATATAAAACGCCGGGTCCTCTTTTCTGAGCGTGTGGAGGAGACTGCTTGATTTTTTGATATATTCTTTTTGTTTTTTCTTTAACCGCAAAAGCCTGTCAGATTCGGGATTAATGCGCAGATCATGGACAAATTCCATGGCCATGAGATACCCCACCAGAAGATCCGCCTGATCATCCGGGCGGGAGCAATCCACCTGCCCCTGGTTCCAGTCCTGCTGCCACTGACTGTCCAAGCCCACCAAATTTTCAAAATAGGACAGAAGAAGGGGAAAACATTGCACAGGTTTAAGGCACAGTTCCCTGTTGATCCGGGCCGGATCTTTTAGAAACGCAATGACAAAGCCATCTTCGCCGTACTTGCCCAGAAGTCCTTTGATTTCCAGGGGGATGTTTTCCTCATTGTGGATGAACTCCTCGGCCAGGGACAGGGTCAAGCCCTCCTTGGCCAACAGGTTCCGGGTCTGCTCTTCGGACAACCGGCCCTGGGCCACCTCTCGGATCATGGTTTCCAGGGAAACCCGCCACCGCTGCCCGGCTTTATAAGCTTCCAGAATGGGGGTTTCTTTGATTTCCTGTTCGTTGAACCCGGGCATGTGGATGACGCATTTGGGCATGTCCCGGCCCGAGAGCACGTCCCGGCTTTCCACCATGAGTTCCAGGAACGACCCCCGGAAGGCAAAGATATCGTAGGAAAACAATCCTTCTTTTTTCCGGGCCATCCAGGTGTCCACCAGGGGGGAAAACTCATCGTCCTTGTCCAGCCACACCAAAAGACCTCGGGTGCGCAGATCCTGCTCCAGTTTGCGTTTTATATGGTCAGCAATCATTCCCATTAGAAATTGAACTCCTGTTGTTGTTCTTTCACCCGGTTCTGCTGGGCATTCCATTTCTGGGCCGCTTCCGGGTGCAACTCCTCAAAGAGGTCACGGCCTTTGTGTTCCCCATAATCGGAATGGGCCACGGCCAGGGAGGGATCTTCGTTCACCTTTTCCATGACCCGGTCCGGCCAGTACCCCATGGCCAGATGGGACCAGTCAAAATCTTTTTTTCCTTTGGGGCTGGAAAGGGAGGGCCACCATTTTTTGGGCTCTTTCCACACCGGCCACACCAGTTCCCACAGGGCCGATGAATTCACCATGACACCGTCGTCCAGATCCATGACATAGGGGGCTTCTCTTTCCTGGATCTCCGGGGCCGGTCCCCGGGTGGCCACCTGGGAGACCTTGTCTGTGAAGGTTTTCAGCTCGTCCAGGAGTTTGTCCAGATCCGCGATCTCTTTTTCCATGGCGTTGATCTGGCGGGACTCCTGGAGGGTTTGGCGCTCTTCCCTCAGGCGTTTGATGCGGCCTTCCAAAAGGGAGATGTCCGGGTTCAGGTAATTGGCCAGGATGTTGTTGAGAGTTCCGTCCTTCCATTGGTGGATGTTCACCCAGACAAAGAAATTCTTTTTCGCGGATACCAGGGGAAAATAGATGGGCCGTTTTTGATATATGGAAGAATGCATGGCAAAGGCTGCGGTGCGAATCCAGGTATTCAGGTCTTTTTTGGCCCGTTGGGCCGGGGTCCAGTCTGTGCGGCAGTCCAGGACCAGGGCACTTTGAATCTCGTCCCAAATGTCTGTAGTTCTTTCAGATCCCCATTTGTACCAAAGGGTTTTTTTCAGGGTTTCCAGGCAGGCATTGCCCATGTTGGGGGATTCTTCGCGGTTTAACCCTTCCCGGTCATCCAGGGCGGACAGATAGAGGAGGCAGTGGGCATGGGCAGTGGGTGCTTCCGGCTGCGGGGTGAGGTTCTGGTCTTTTCTTCGCTGTTCCGCCAGATCTGTTAATCCGCCAGTCTGTGCATCGAACCGGCCAAACATCACCCCCATGGCCCAGGAGAGGTGCTTGAATGACTTGTCTTTTCGCTGGCCTTCGTGGATCAGGCCCAGCTTTTCTTTAATCTGTAACAGGCTGTCGGGGTGGAGGCGGTAGTTCCGGCTCAGGCTCAGGAGGGATTCTCTGGCCTGGTAGGATGCTGTGAAATCTGGGGGAATTGATTCTTCTTTGCCATCCCATTGGAGAAAATTAAATACCGATTCTCCGATTTCTTGATATATGGCCTGGATGGTCTCCTTGGAAAACTGCTGGAGTAGTTCTTTGTCGATTTCATCTCGTATGCGGGCTTCTTCTACTTCAAACTTTTCTGGGCTCAGATGCTGATAGGTGTATTCCAGGTTGGATTCTTTGGAACCGAACAGTTTTTCATAGAGGAAATCTGCTCGTTTGAGGTAGATGGTATAATCTGAAAGTTGATCCAATACTGGAAGATTTCCAATGTCCCCCACCTGATTTGCGATGGTAGGATTGAGAGATTGCGAGACATAGCCTGAAAGATTAGAACTGAGAATAACCTGCATCTTTTCAGGATCATCACAAAAAATAGAAGAACCTTGAACATCAAAGAGAGATTTATATTTTCTAAGACGACATAGAAAGCTGTTTGTTCCGGTGTAGCTGAATGCAAGTCCCTGTTTGAAGTATTTATCTTCATTACATATATGTAGAGAATAATTTCCTTTTAAATAAGGGAACTTATAAATATCACTTTGTTTTATTTCAAGGCCATCTCTTTCCCAATTTATTACATTTTGGCAATCATCAAACCACCGAATGCCTTTTGCTCCCTTTACATATGGATACCAAATACCCCCTTTTTCCAAAGAAAATTTATTTGACATAATCAAAATTTTTTCCCTTGCCAACTCGAAATGATATCTTAAAAAACGCTTATTGTTTCCGGTAGTTAATCCATGTTTGACCTCTGAAGTTTTATTAACCGATGGAACACTTAAGTAAACTTTACGAAAGTCTTCAGGCCACCAGTAGATCATGGGTGAACCATGGATTTCAGCAAAGCGGGATTGAGGGAAAGTGTAGGTGTGGTGCTCAGGAGGATTATAAACAGCCTCTTGTTTTTCAAAATAATTCTGGTAAGAAACCAATCTATGATAAGTGCATTGGGTCTTTGCCAGAGGGGTTCTTTGGGCAATCATCATTGATGAGCCAACAACTTCCCCACCTATTGCTTCAAAGGCTCCCGTACCTAAATGCGAACATTTTAAAATCGCGTTTTCCCGGAGAATATGTTTCCTGAAATCTGAAAAACTGCCAAGGAACATCCAATTATGTTGTGCAACAACACACCAAAGGCCATTCTCCCTGGTAAGATTTTCAAAACAGATAAAAAAAAGCGCGTATAAATCCCCCTTTGCCACGTCACTGTAACGTACAAGCCGTTCGGCAATGGGGTTTGATAAATGGGCCATGCCCAAATAAGGGGGATTTGCACACAAAATATCATATTTTTGCCTTAATATATGAATAAGCCTTATCCCCTTTTCAAGCTGACTCACTAAATTTTTTAAACCCAAGTCATTGCTGTCCATATCATGGTTTTCAATGAATGTTTCTAATGCCTTATAAACCGCTGCTTCTTTATCTGCCTTTGGAATATCATTATAGGCTTTATCAAAATCAAATATGGTATCAATTTGATCCTTATTTTCCAACGCATCTTTGATATCCTGGGTCAGATGGATCAAGGAGCCCAGGGAGCTTGCATATTTAAGATTATCAATAAGAATATCAATAAAAGAGGATTTTATACCGATTTCATCTTTGAGTAAGGATCGCAGATCGTTGATAGCTTTATCATCCGTGGCCAGATATTCCAATCCTAAGTCAGTTGAAACAATTTGAAGTGCGGAAAGGCTTATATTAGGGCATTTTTCATTGGCTTTGATGTAAAGAGCTGCCGCACTAATCTGGACAGCTCTGGAATCTATATCAATGCCGTGTAGATTTTTTGAAAGAATGAGATCGACAATTTCAGACTCTTTGAATTCTTTCTTTTGAAGTTCCCGTTGAATACGGTAGAGGGCATAAAGAAGATCAAATGCAAGTACTAAGAAATGGCCACTTCCCATGGCAGGATCAAGTATCTTAACATCTTCTAAACAGTTTGCAGAAGATTCAACATAGGTAGGTTCTAATTCCTTCCAGACATAACCTCTCCAATTTTTGACGATTTTTTCTTTTTCTACCCAATTGTTTTTCTGACAGATGGCGCGCCATTGATCTCCTATGGCGTTGTGCAGCAACCATTCAACCATATAGTGATCAGTAAAAAGTTGTGTTTTATTTCCTATTTCATGGGCTTCAACTTTCCCCTTGGGCATACCGTCGCCCTTGAGCTTTTTTTCAACATAGGTCTTGTCAGGCTCATTCCAATACTGGTACAGCCAGCCAAGGGTGGTATCATCGGTCCAAGCCTCCTGTAGGCCATCCTGGTTCAGCTCCTGGATCAGCCACAGCAGTGTGGGGCCGGGCAGGGGAACACATTCATGGACCCCATTGTACTCAAACAATGCAGGCAGGGCCAGGGCCAGTTGGTCCCACACCTGCTGGAGGATAAACCCGAACCCCTGATCATCCCCCTGGGTCAGGGCCACAAAAAACTCCTGTTCCGTGCGAAAGGCAGATTTTTCAATCCCCTGGCTGATGAGTTTCACCTTTCTTAACCCCCGGCGCTCCAGCTGCATCAAAATCACCAGGCGGTTGGTTAGGGTGTAAGCCCGCTCTTTGATCAGGACTTTCAGGTTGGTTTTCCACTCTTTGTGGGGGCGTACCGGATCTTCAAGCCAGGTCATGAGGCGTTCATAACACCGTTGTTCCTGGCAGGACAGCGTCACCCGGCTGCGATCCTTCGCACTCAGGGAATAGCGCTGATAGCAGGCCTGCTCAATATCTTCCAGCAACCGGTTCCGCATGGTGCTGACACATTTTTTAAACTGTCCCTTGGTGGCTTCTTGTAATCCCATCATTCTACTAACCTTACCTTTATGCCCTGGTCCAACTCCTTGAGGCATTTTTCTTTCAGGGCGGACAGGAGCTGTTCCAGTTCGTCTTTATTACTGATGATTTTGTTGTTTAACTTCAAATGAATGGTGTGTATCTTTGGCTTGGGGGGCGGAGGAGAACCACCACCACCACCATCAATTATTACCAGCTCATTGAGTAGCTGATCCATTAACCGGTGGGCCTCGGAGGTGGCCTCTCGAATTCTGTCCGGGGCCTGTTTTATTAATAAGAGCTGGGGTTGGACAGCGTCTTCATCCACATCCACAAATACCTTGCGGATGAGTTGAAGCACTTCCTGCTGCTTGTCGGTTTCCAGATCTCCAAAATCAGGCCGCCGCTTGATCTGGTCCAATTGATTGTCCAGGGCCTTTTGTTGCTCGTCTTTATAGCTTTTTCTGATGGTTTTATAATGGGAGAGGATCTCTTTGGCCATGGGTTTTACATCGGCGTATCCCCGCCAAGGGGAACTGCCCTGCATGTGGCTTTCAAGGGATGTCACGGATGTCTGCACCGTTGTATATTCTGCCACCTGCTCCAACTGCCCTGCCTGCATCGCCAGGATGTTTTTCAATTGGCGTAGCTCTTGTTCCGTGTCTTCGTTAAGGCTTTCCTCCAGCTCCTTGGCCTGGGCCACTCCCTTTTCAATGATATCCAGGTTTCGTTTAAACCGCTCCAGGGTTTTCTGTACTTGACGATTGGCCAGGCATTCAGTGAGGGCCTTGTTAAAGTCTTTCATTTCCGGAGGCATTAAAATATCAAGGCTTCCCAGCTTGCTGCCAAGGTCCGATATTTTATCCTTCCACTGGGGAAAATGTTTAAACACCAGGTCGGCCAGCATGTCTGATTCACTTTCCACATGGCTTAGTTCCAGGGAATCTTCAAAGAAGCGGCGCAGGCGGTTGCGATCCCTTCCTGTTAAGGTGCTGTCCTTATTGATTTCGATTTCTGAGCGAAGGAACTCTCGGTGCTGTTCAAACAAAGATTTTGCGCCGGGGTCCTGGATGGAGGTAATTTCATTTTTTTTGTTGTCAGTGATGCGCAGCCGTTCTTCCCGTAACAGTCCGATGACCGAGGATTTCACTACTTGTTGGGAATAACCAAAGGGGTCGGCCCCAAAATATTTAATCAACTGATCCCCGGTGAGATAGGTGCGTGCTTCCAGATATTGAAAAATTTCCCGGGGTACCTGTCCGTCACATTTAAAGATAATCCTGCCCGCATCATTTCTGGCAATGCCAAGTGCCCCCTCACCATCAAAAAACACCGTGCCAAGGCCCGAGGTGTTCTTTTCCAGGAGCTGCCTGTAATCGGATTCCGTGATGGAGATATGGCCTTGGGAAAACTTATGGAACAACTGCCCCAGCTTTTTTTCTATTTCAGATTTCAGGCTGTTCTCAAAGGAGGCCCCGGCCTGGTCCATTTCAAAGACATCGCCGTCAAAGAAGAACACCCCTTGAATCCACACCTGGCGCAGGTCTTTTTTAATCTCCACCCAAAGCCGTTCGCCTTCGGCCTGTTCCCGGTACATGAGTTGCTGCTGCAGGGGCTGTAGCTGGCCCTGACCTTTGTAGCGGGTGATCATCCGTTGGGATCGCTCGTAACTTCTGACCTTGCTGACCAGATTGCTGGTTTCACCCGATACCCAGTGGAACATGCTTTTATTAAGGCGGCTGAAGTTAATCCAGTGGTCCTGATCTTTGCGTTGGCTTACATTTTCAATCCAGTGGAAACACACGGTTGCCCGGGTGGGATCATTTTTCCCGGTGATTTTCTGCTCCAGTCCCCAATGGGTTTCCAGGGGAAAGCGGGCACCGTTCAGGGTGGGCTGATTCACCGTGGCCACGATCTCTCGTTGCAGATCAATAATCAGCTCCTGGATGCGCCCGGCAGGCACGGTGATTTCACTTTTTTGCCGGTTCCAGTCCTGGGCTGCATTGTTCTGCACCCGCCAACCGGTTTTTTCATCAGATTGAATCCAGTTGTCCCTGTTCAGATTTTTAAGAGCGGTTTTTACCGGCTCTTCAACTGAGTCTGCCCCCAGTTCCGGGTAAAGCAAGGCGCAGAGGAGGGGCAGTTTCACCGGCAGTTGTTCTGCGTTCATCTCCAGCAGGGAGATGGCTTTCAGGGTTTTTATTTCCCAGGTGTCCGGGGCCAGTTTTTCAAAGGCTTTATGCAGGGTTAGCTGCACATCACTGTCTATGCTTGAGCCGA
>Ga0307987_1001167_pt1 | contig 14743 bp, 14 predicted proteins | sample EllFjometagen181_FD_203157 | JGI IMG/M metagenome (GOLD analysis project Ga0307987, IMG submission 203157) | Marine microbial communities from Ellis Fjord, Antarctic Ocean - #181 | ecosystem: Environmental > Aquatic > Marine > Unclassified | place: Southern Ocean | collected 2014-10-08
AGTTAAGGTTCTTCATGGTCTACGACTCCTGTCCTGCCGACCCCCGGGGGTGGGCTCTTCGTCCGGGTCTTCGTCCTGCTGCTCGTCCAATATGGGCTCATCCGCCACGGAGAACCAGTCGAAAGCGATGGCCCAGCCCATACCGCCCAGCAGGAACAGCAGGGCGGCCACGCCAACCGTGAGATCCAAGGTGCGGCTGTTGCGCTGCAGGTTGCGCATCAGCTCTTCCTGGCGCTGCTCGAGCAGGTGCACCAGCTCTTGACGCTGCTGCAGGTGCAGTTCCAGGGCCTCGAGGGGATCGTCCCTCAAAGGCAGCCCGCTCTGGGCGGCCAGGATGGCCTCGAGGCTGCGCTCGCGGGGCGCCTCACGCTGACCCGTGAGCTCCAGCAGCCGCCCTCTCAGCGGGTGCTCGAGACCAGCCGCCCTGGCCAACGCCTCCAGCTCGTCCTCGAGCCCAGCGCCCTCGGGCTCGTCGCGCAACCGCACCATGAGGTCGTACAGCGCGTCGTGAAGCGCGAGGGTGTGGGGATGCTCCCGGTGCACCTCGAGGGCATCGAGCAGCGCCTGTAGCGCACTGATTCCGGGCAGCGTAGTAGGGGGAGCAGGGTCCAGGATGGGCTCCAAGGGACGGGCGTGGCCGGAACATGGCCACAATGGGGCCTGAGGGCAAGCCCTGTTCGCTTGACACCCCTCGCCAGGGACGGTACTTACGCGAGCCGCGCGCCCTGGATTTTTGGGGCGCCATTGATCTATATGGAGTGAACTATGGCTTCCAACACCAAGGTCACCAAGCATCGTCGTAAGCTCCGTCTCTCCAAGGCTGGCCGCAAGGCCGCCAGCCGCCGTGAGATCTATGGCACCACGCCGGTCTTCCCGATCCACACGCCAGAAGCCGACGCCAACGCCCCCGCGCAGGTGTCCCCCAAGGTTCAGGAAGACTAGCGCCCGTGTTGAGGTAGACCCTGGCCGGTTTCTACGGCCGGGGCCGACCCAGCTGAACCACCAGTCCACTGAGCAGCGCCTCGAGCACGAGGCGTGGTGATACGTTCAGCAGCAGCCGCCGGTGGGCATCCTCGAGGGAGCCTTCCAGGCGCTCGATGCCGCCAGGCCACAGGCGCTCGGCCCAGTCCGTGGCGATCTCGAGCTGCGTGTCGTCCAGCACCCGCTCGGGCTTGCCCGCGGCGCAGCACACGGCGTCTCGCAGCAACAGCTCCAGCGCGTCGAGGCAGAGGGACACCCGGGGCTCCCAGGCGCTGCGGGGCGAGGCGGCGATCTTCTCACAGTATTTGAACAGCCCCGTGGGTCCGCTCTCGAGGGCCTCGAGCAGCGTGGCCCGGGCTTGGGCCAAGGCCTCGAGACGACCACCACCGAGCTGAATGGCCAACCCGGGGGAGCCCAGGGACAGCCGCGCCAAGCGGCCGGGCTGCTCGAGTCCGCGACGGGCCAGCCAGGGCTCGAGCTCGTCCAGCGGCACGGAGCGGAAGCGCACCCGCAGCGAGCGGGAGATCACCGTGGGCAGCAGGCTGGCCACCCGTGGAGTGACGAGGATCCACCCGGTGCCGTCGGGGGGCTCTTCGAGGGTCTTGAGCAGCGCGTTGATGGCCTCGACCCGCACCAGATCCACCGGGTCGACGATGATGAAGCGCCGGCGAGCGCTGTGGCGATGCAAGGCCAGCTTGCGCAGCACCTCACGCACCTGATCCACGCTGATGGTGCCTGAAGCCTTGCCCTCATCCGGACGCAGCTCGATGACATCGGGGTGCTGGCCCGCGGCGATGGTGCGGCAGGGCTTGCAGGTGGCGCAAGGCAGCGGACCGCTCGGATCGCCCAGGCAGTTGGCAGCCATGGCCAGGCGCAGAGCCACGGTGGCCTTGCCCACCCCGGGACGCCCCTCGAAGAGGTAGCAGTGGTGCAGGCGGTCGCTGCGTACGGCAGCCCACAGCTGCTCGCACACCCGCTGCTGGCCCAGGATGTCGTCGGTGCCCGCCGTGACGCTCAGTCGTTCGCTGTGGTCGCTCATGTCAGAACGCTATCCCGTTCCGCCACCCAAGAGCCGACGTTCGTGGGCCTTGAGGGTGTTGCGGCTGAGGCCCAGCAAGGTGGCGGCGGCCTTGCGGTTGCCGCCGGTGCGGGCCAACACGGCCCTCAGCAGCGGTCGCTCGGCGCCATCCAGCACAAGCCGGTGCAGGGTGAGATCGCCCCCGGGCTCGTAGAGATCCACCACCCGCCGGATGGGGGCATCCACCAGATCCTCGAAGGCAGCGGCCGCCCCCACGGCGGCGGCGTCGGAGCGAGGCACCACCAGGGCCCGCAGCTCGGGGGAGAGGTGACGAGGCAGGATCAGTGAGCGGTCCACCGCGCTGAGCATGGACAACACGAAGGTCTCGAGCTCCCTGGCGTTGCGGGGCCAGCGGTAGCTGTGCACCAAGGCCCAGGTGCCCTTGCCCAGGCGACGACGGGGCAGCCCCAGGGCCTTGCGGTGTAGGTCCACGTAGTACAGCGTGAGCTTGTGGAGTTCGTCCGGGCGCTCCCGCAGGGGCCGCAGCCGCAGCAGGGCCCACTGCCCGAAGCCCCGGGGCAGTGCCTGCCGGGTGCCCGCGATGACCCTCCAGCCCTGGCGACCGGCCCGTTGGCAGACGTCCAACAGCTGCTCGAGAGGCCAGCCGTCGTGCAAGGGCAGGTACAGGGTGCCGCGACCGGCGCTGGGATCGGCGTCCACCCCGGGCTCGTCCCCCTCGAGGGTGGTGCGGGCGCCCGGGGTCTTGAGGGTGATGAACGGCCCCCCGCCCCCCAGCCGATGGATGGCCTGGGCCACGCGCATCTTGCCCGTGCCTCGCTCCGCCTGGATGCACACGGGCAAGGGGGAACGCGCCAGCTTGGCCAGCACGCCCAAGGGCTTGGGACCCACCCCGAGCAGCTGCAGCAGCCGGAGCTCGTCCTTCGGCACCGCAGCACCCGCCAGGCGACGGGCCAGACGGGTCAGGGTGTGGCGCTGCAGGACCAGCTCTTCGAGGGGCTCGAGGTTGCCGTTGAGGGTCCGAATCTGAGGCGACGTGGGCAGGGTGGCCGCCAGCTGCACCAGCAGCCGACCTGCACTGCCCCCCAGGGTGAGCAGATCGGCGTTGACGTCCAGCAGCACCAAGCGGGTGTCGCGCTGAGTCAGGGCCTCCACCAGGCGGGGCCAGGTGGACACCGACGCCGCGGCATGGCCCCCCTCGAGGAACTGGGTGGACAAGGACTCGCGCAGGGTCTCGTCCTGAGTGGCGATGACAATCTGGGCCACGGACTTCCTCTCCGGCGCAGCCGCGCCCGTTCGCTCGTGGGGTGTGGTGATGCTATCTTCGCCCTCCCTCCGCGTCACACGCAGGCTGACATGTCCCCCATGCCCCCAGCCGCGGCCATCATGCTGCTCGCCTCCTGCGCCGCCGTGCCCGTGCGCGCCGAGCCCGAAGCCGCCGCGGCTGCCAGCTGGGACGAGACCACAGCGGTGGCCGGCGAGGGCTCGATGTGGGACTACATCGAAGACGCCATGGACGGCCAGGCCCCCAGCGAAGACGTGGTCGAAGCCAGCGGCGAGCTCGCCGCCGAGCGCAGCGCCGAGCTGGACTTCCTCGAGGTGGTCGATGGACGCGGCCTCGAAGAGGCCTTGGACTGGTACCGGGACCCGCTGGCCTACCTCACCGAAGACCCACTGTTCCTGGACCGTCTCGACCCCGACGAGTTCGACCTGCCCCTGGTGGTCAACGACGAGGTCGAGCTGTGGTTGCGCTACTTCCTGGGCTCAGGGCGCCAATACTACGCCCGCTACCTGAAGCGCTCCGGCCGCTACAGGCCCATGATCGAGGCCGAGCTCGAAGCGCGAGACATGCCCCAGGACCTCTTCTACCTGGCCATGATCGAGTCGGGCTTCAGCCCCCAGGCCTACAGCAAGGCCAGCGCCGTGGGCCTGTGGCAGTTCATGTCCCCCACCGCCAGGGCCTACGCACTGCGGGTCGAGTGGTGGGTCGACGAGCGGCGAGACCCCGAGCTGGCCACCAAGGCCGCCCTGGACCACCTGCTGGACCTGCACGAGATGTTCGACGACTGGTACCTGGCCGCCGCCGCCTACAACGCTGGCCCCGGTCGGGTGCGGGGCGCCATGCGCAAGTCCGGAGGCACCGACTACTGGTCCGCGGCCAAGCCGGGTTTCTTGGCCCGGGAGACCTGCAACTACGCCCCCAAGCTCATCGCGGCGGCCATCATCGGCCACCACCCCGAGCGCTACGGCTTCACGGGCATCGACTACGATCCCCCCATGTCCTACGACACGGTGGACACACCCCACTCCAGCTCAGTCGAAGCCCTGACGGGCTGCGCCGGCATCGACGAGCCAGCGTTCCTCGAGCTCAACCCGGCCTTGCGGCGCTGGGCGCTACCCCCCGAGCCAGCGACCTACGCGGTGCGCGTACCCAGCGGCAAGGGCGCCGCCTACACCGCCTGCGTCGAGAAGATCCCTCCGTCGGAACGGGTGGCGTTCCTGCGTCACACGGTGGCCAGTGGCGAGAGCCTGGGCTCCATCGCCCGGCGCTACGGCGTGAGCACCGACGCCGTCGTGCGCATGAACAAGATCGTCAATCGAAACCGCATCTACGTGGGCACCGAGCTGGTCATCCCGGTCCCCGGCACCAACGGTGGAGGCGCCCCAGTGGCCTCCAGTGCGGGTGCATCCACCGCAGGCACCCCGGCCCCCACCACCTGGCACACCGTGCGGGCGGGGGACAATCTGGCAGCCATCGCCGCACGCTACAGCGCCTCGGTCCAGGATGTGATGTCCTGGAACAACCTGAACAACCCGGACCGCATCCAGGCGGGCCAGCGGCTGCGGGTCGGAGCGGGCACGCCTACCGGGGCCACGGCGGTCCAGTACACCATCAAGTCGGGCGACACCCTGTCAGGCATCGCCTCGCACTTCGGGGTCAGCGCCGCACAGATCCAGCGCGACAACGGCATCTCCAACGCCTCCAAGATCAAGGTGGGGCAGGTCATCCAGGTGAACGCCGACGCCTCGGACTGGTCCAGCTACACGGTCAAGAAGGGCGACAGCCTGGGCGCCATCGCCCGCCGCCACAGCTGCACGGTCGCCGACCTCAAGGCCTGGAACGAGCTCTCCTCCAGCACCATCTTCCCGGGCCAGCAGCTGCGTATCCAGCGCTGAGCCTCCAGGGGGTCCTAACCATGATGGACGCCGAGCAGGCCATCGCAGCGCTCACCCGCGACGTTCCCCGCAAGCCAGAGCGCTGGGTGCCCATCACCGAAGCCCACGGCCGTGTGCTGGCCAGCCCCGCCATCTCCCCCGTCGCCGTGCCCCCCCTGGACAACAGCGCCATGGACGGCTTCGCGGTACGGGCCGCCGACCTCGTCGCCCCCCCCACGACCCTCATGGTCACCACCACAACCTACGCCGGCGACCCGCCGGCAGGCCCCGTGGGTCCGGGCCAGGCCGTGCGCATCATGACCGGGGCCCCGATGCCCAGCGCCGGCGCCGACGCGGTCGTCAAGGTGGAAGACACCCACATTCCGGCCAGCCACGACGGGACCGAGCGGGTGGAGATCCGGGTGGGCACCACCCCCGGCGGCTTCGTGCGCCGGGCGGGGGAAGACATCCGCGAGGGCGAGCAGGTGCTGCCCGCGGGCGCCGAGGTCACCGCGGCCAACCTGGGCCTGCTGGCGTCCCTGGGCATGGGCCGCGTGCCCGTGGTTCAGCGACCCCGTGTGGCCATCCTCTCCACCGGCGACGAGCTGGTGCGGCCGGGCCAGACACCCCGTCCCGGTCAGATCTTCAACTCCAACAGCTTCACCCTGCTGGGCCTGGTGCGCGAAGCCGGCGCGGTGCCCGTGGACTGCGGCATCGCCGCCGATGACCTCGATGCCACCCGCGCGGCCCTGCGAGAAGCGGCCAGCGCCGACATTCTCATCACCACCGGCGGTGTGAGCATGGGCGACAAGGACTGGGTCCGCACCGCCCTCGAGGCCGAGGGTGCGGATCTCTGGTTCTGGAAGGTCGCCGTCAAGCCAGGGAAGCCCGCCGCTTTCGGCCGCCTGGGGGACTGCCGCATCTTCGGCCTTGCAGGCAACCCCGTGAGCTGCATGGTGGGTTTCTACCAGTGGGTTCGACCCGTGCTGCGCCTGATGCTGGGCGACCCACAGCCTCACCTGGCCGTGGTGGACGCCACGGTGGCCGAGCCCATCGCCAAGCGTCCCGGCCGCGCCTGGCTCGAGCGCGTGGTGCTCGAGCGCGACGGCGCTGGAGGGCTACGAGCGCGACGCACCGGCAGCCAGTCCTCCGGCGTGCTCAGCTCCATGTCCAAGGCCCACGGGCTGCTGCTGCTGAACCGTGCCTCCACGGGCGTGGCGGCGGGGGACGCCGTGCGCGTCATGGTGCTCGACTGGTCCTTCCTCCGTGGGCAGGACCCCGACTACGGTTGGTAGCAGGCCGCGGCACCGCAGCCCGGCCTCCGGCGTTATGGTCTGAGTACAGCCAACGCCCAGGAGCCAGGATGGGAGCCGAGGAACACCGCAAGGCCGCCGCCGAAGACCCGGTCGCGTTCCACATCATCATCGTCTCCACCAGCCGAGACACGGCCAGCGATCGCAGCGGGCCCCTGCTGCAGCAGCGACTCGAGGCCGCCGGCCATCGCGTGCTGGGCCGAGACATCCTGCCCGACGACCAGCCCACCGTGCGAGCACGCCTCGAGTCCCTGCGCACCGCGGGCCAGGCCGAGGTGGTGATCCTGTCGGGCGGCACGGGCATGTCAGTACGCGACCGCACCTACGAGGCCGTGCTCGAGGTGCTCGACAAAGAGCTCCCCGGCTTCGGCGAGCTGTTCCGGCGCTTGAGCTACGAAGAGATCGGCTCCGCCGCCGTGATGTCCCGCGCCACCGCAGGGCTGTCGGGCCGCATGTACGTCTTCTCGCTGCCGGGCTCTCCCAAGGCCTGCACCCTCGCGCTGGATGCCATCATCCTGCCCGAGATCCACCACATGCTCTACGAGCTACGCAAGGAAGGCCCCGCCCCCGCCGCCTCCCCTGCCCTGCCCGCCGCCACCCCGGCCGCTCTGCCCATCGCCGAGCCCGAGCCCGTCGTCGACCCTGACCAGCGCGTGGTGGTGGACATCGTGGAATCCCCCGACGGCGCCAGCGGCGACACGGACGAAGACCCCGAAGCGCCCCTGTCGGCCTGGCAGCAGGCCCTGCTGGCTCTGGACCCCGACTGGAAGCGCACGGGCTGTCCGGCACTCCCGGCCGCCTTGGCGAGCAACGACGGGCTGCGCAATGTCCTGGACAGCGCCATGCAGCGGGGCTCCCTGGTGCACGAAGGTCAAACCTACGGCCTGTACGGCTTCCCGGACCTGCTGCGGCCGTCCTCCAAGGTGCTCCTGGTGGGCCCCGGTGAGCCCTTCGGCACCGTCGCAGCCATGCATCGTCATCCCCGGCAGGTCGGAGCGCTGTGCCGCTGGGGGCAGGCGCTGCCTGGCTGGCCCAACACCGGCAACGACCCGGCCCGGGTGGGTGACGAGCTCACCGGCCACGCCTACCCTGGCGAAGGCCACCTCTTCGCCATCGAGCCCGACCGCATCCTGGTGCTCGAGGGCACCCGCGTGCACAGCTGGGACGGCCGCCGCCGCCGTGACGAAGGCAGCCCCGCGTCGGCCCTGGCCTCCCTGGCCCTTCGCTGGTCCGGCCGCTAGCGGCGCGAGCCTCCTTGCAGCCCAGCCACGGCGAGACGAGCAGCGCGCTTCGAACCGCGCATTGCAGCCACCGGCCCCACGCACCCGAACAAGCCGCCTGCGCCAGCTGCGGACGCTCACTCTGCGGGGCATGCATCGTCCGTCACGGGGGTCGCAGCCTGTGCGAGCGCTGCCTGCCGGTGCCCGAAACTCCATCCGCCAAGCAGGGGCGAGCCGGCCCCGCGGTGTCGCTCCTGGTGCTCGGTATCGCGGCCCTACTGGGCTGCTTCGGCCTGTCCCTCGCCTTGGCCTGGCACGGCACCTCACGACAGGCCCAGGCCGATCGCGAGACCCTGGCTCGATTGCGCTTCGCCCTGGAAGACTTCTACCTGGACATGGGGCGCTACCCCACGGTCACCGAGAGCTTCGCCGCGCTGGTGTCGTCGGATCCCGAACTCGACGGTGAACCGCTGACGGGTTGGCGTGGTCCATACCTCGACCTCGGGCGCCTCAACCTGCTGTGGTCAGCCCGCAGAGGTGGGCTCTCGGACCGCCGAGGAAACGCGGTGCTGTACTACACCAATCCCCAGGGCGACTGGGTCTACCTGGCCTCTCCGGGGCCAGACGGGCTCGTGGACACCCCTGGCCTGGGGGGCGCCGGCTTCGAGGGCGTAGCACAGGGTGACGACGTGGTGGTGTGGGTGGAAGGCCCATGAAGCGCGCACTCCAGGCCGCCGATGCCGCGTCTCGCGCCCTAGCTGCAACCCCGATCCTTTTGGTCACCTGGTGGGCCTCCACCCTGCCGCTGCTGCTTTCGACCCTCAGCCTGGTACAGCGGGCTCTCGAACACGGCCTGCCCACCCAGGCCGGCGACCTGGTGATCCTGCTGCTGTGGTCCTGCGTGGTGGTGGTGGCCTGGGCCTGGTACGTGCTGGGCAGCATCTTCCTGCACCAGCAGGCCCGCGCGGGCCTCCGTCGCCGACCCGTGCCCATGCTCCCCACACCCCGGCGCCTGCTGGACCTGTTCCCCGCCACCGCCATGGCCCACGCCTCCCGCGCCGCCGTGACCATCGCTGCGGTGGCGCCCCTGGGAGCCGCCCTCCCTCTGGCGCGTATCGCCACCGCAGCCTGGCCGGTGCGGGCCGCTCTGGGGCAGCCCAAGCGCAGCCCCGAGGCCTCACGCTGGCCCAGCCTCACGCTGGTGGTGATCCAGATCCTGTCCAGCGCGCTGCTGCTCCTGCTCACCGGCAACGCAGCGGTGCTCGCAGGCTGGGCGAGCCACGGCTCACTGCTCGATGCCCCGGCGCTGCTGCCCTACCTGTCCGATGTCCGCCTGTGGGCCGCCGCCGCGTTGCTCGCCCTGTCGGTGGTGGAGCCCTGGCGTGTGCTGGCCCTGACCACCGCCATGGGCTTGGACCTGCCCGGTTCCGAGCCGGAGATCGACGACGACGAGGCGGGCCCATGATCTGGCTCCTGGCGTTGCTGATATGGGTCGGCGCACCCCAGGCCGAGGCCCTGAGCCCCGAAGGCTGGCGCACCCTGGTGCGCGACGCCCAGCGCCACGTCGCCGAGGGCACACCCCGTTCGCTGGTGGCCCTGCGACGCCTGACGGACCGCCAGGTCAGAGATGTGGACGGCGGTGTGGTGGTGGTGGACGACCGGGAGCTGGCCCGCCTGACCGCTGAACTCGAGGTGGCGGTCGAGCATCCCGAGCAGCCCAGCGCCGCCTACCGGGAGACCGCACTGTACCTGTCCCTGCTCGAGGCAGAGGTGGACGGCCTACTCGACGGACCACCACCGCCCTATTCCCAGGCCATCCGCCCAGATGGCACGCTGTTCGCCACCACCACGCGACCGCTGCAGCCCGCCCGCGCCACCTCCGCCTTGACCCAGGTCGTCCAGGCCAGCTGGGGCCGCGTGCGGGCCTGGGTGGGCATCGCGCTGTCCGGGCGAGGCCCAGGGGGCACCGGGATCACCGCCGTGGTGGTGGTGGGCACCAGCCTGGCCGCCCTGCTGCTGGCGCTGTGGCCGCTCGTACGCGGCCTCCTGGGCGGCCGGCGGGCGCCCCTCACACACTCGCCGATCCGCACCCGAGGTGAACACACCGCCCTGGGTCGCCGCCTCTTGGCCATCCTCGACGAGCTGTATCGGAGGGGGCTCATCCCGCGCCCCGCCCACCTGACCAACGGCGAGGTGCTGGATGAGCTGCCCGCCGCCGAGCGTGGCCTGCTGGCGCCAGCGGTGAGGGTCCATGACGCCGCCTGCTACGGCGAGCATCCCTCGGGGGACGCCGAGCACGCGCTGCTCGAACAGCTCCAGCGACGTATGGGGAGGCTTCCGTGAGCCGCGCACAGGCGCTGGGACTCACCCTGCTGCTGCTGGGGCTCGGGCTGTTGGCCTGGCTGGCCCTGGGGGGCAGCCGCGCCACCATCCTGGGGAGCCCCGGCCCCCTGGACGCGCAGCAGCTCGAAGGCTCGAGCTACGAGGACGGCCCCCGGGGCAGCAGCGACCTGTACCGGATGTTCTCGCGCACGCGCAACCGGGTGGAGCGCTGGACCCGTCCCCTCACCCAGCTCCCCCCCGGAGGCACCCTGGTGGTGGTCGCTCCGTCCACCACCATGCACCTCGAAGAGCAGCGCCAGCTCTTCCTGCACGCCGAAGCCGGCGGCACCGTCCTGTTGGTGGTCGACGAGCTCCCGGAGCTGATGGAGCTGAGGGGCCTGGTCATGCGCCAGGTCCCGCTGCCTGCCTCGAGTCGCCCCCAGGTTCCGTCCCAGCTCGTGGACCCCGCCGCCCCCCTCGAGAGTCGGGGCATGGCCCTGCTGGCCCCCGACGCCTCAGTGCTGTCCCTGTACGGGTCGGCCCACGGCGCACGGGTGGCCACGGTGGCGGCCGGCCAGGGCTCGATGCTACTGGTCACCGATCCCTTCATCCTGTCCAACGAAGGCATCCGCAGGGACGGCAACCTGCGCTTTGCCTGGCGCCTGGCCCATGCCGTCCCGGAACCCATCCGCTTCGACGAGCGCCACCACGGCTTCGAGCCCAGCCGCGGTGCATGGGCCTACGCCCGCGCTCGCCGGCTGGGCCCGGCCCTGGTCATCGCCGTGCTCCTGGTGCTGCTCACCCTGTGGCGTATAGGTACCCGACCGCTGCCGACTCCCGCCCGTGCACCCACCCGACCGGCGGGCTCGGCAGCCCTGGTGGGCCCACTCTCTCAGCGTCTCTCCGCCACCAAGGCTGCCGCCAGCGTGTTGCCCCTGGTCCACGACGAGCTGCAGCGCAACGGGGTTCCTCTACCCACCGGCGACCACGCCGATGCCGAATCCCGACTGCTGGCCGCGGCCCGCGCCCTGAACCCACCCACCTTTTAGTCCCCGAGGTCCCCATGCAAACGATGGATCCCCCCAGCCTGGCCGCCGCGGTCAGTGAGCGCATCGAGTCCGTGGTCGTCGGCGGGTCACCCCTGGCCCAGGCCGTGCTGGTGGCCCTGGCGGCCCGGGGCCACTGCCTGCTCGAGGGGGTGCCGGGTACCGGCAAGACCCTGCTGGGGCAGAGCTTCTCCAAGCTGATGGGGCTGCCCTTCCGCCGAGTGCAGCTCACCCCCGACCTGCTCCCCGCGGACCTCACCGGCACCCTGGTGCTCGAGCCCGGAGCCGCCACACCCACCTTCCGTCCCGGACCGCTGTTCACCGGTCTGCTGATGGCCGACGAGATCAACCGCGCCCCCCCGCGGACACAGGCGGCGCTGCTCGAGGCCATGGAAGAGCGACAGATCACCGTCGATGGCCGCAGCCACGCCCTCGACCCCGCGTTCACGGTGATCGCCACACTCAACGCCGTGGAGACCGAGGGGACCTGGCCCCTGCCGGAGGCTCAGCTCGACCGCTTCGCCCTGCGGCTGCGCATGGACTACCCTTCCCCCGAGGTCGAGGCCCTGCTGCTCGAGCGCAGCAACCAGGCCCCCGACCCACGTCACCACGCCCTGGGCTCCCTCGAGCCCCTCATCGACGGACAGGCCCTGGCGTCGCTGATCGCCACTGCGGATGCCGTACCGCTCGGGGCCGCCGTGCGCGGCTTTCTGCTGGCGCTGGTGCACGCCATCCGCGAAGACGCCCGCGTCGCCTTGGGCCCCTCCCCGCGGGCCGCCCTTCAGCTTGGCCGCCTCTGCCGCGCACGGGCCGCCCTGCTGGGCCGAGACCACGTCCTGCCCGACGACATCACCACGCTGCTCGAGCCGGCGCTGGCCCATCGGGTCGGCCTGCACCCCGAAGCGTTGCTGGACGGCCAGCGAGCCGAGCGGGTCCTGGCAGACGCCAGGGCCATGGTGGAGGTCCCCCGGTGATCCGACCCGGACCCGCGGCCATCCTCGGGCTGGGGATCTGCATGATCCCCGCGCTGGGCTTGGCCGTGCGTCCGGGCATGGCGCCCTGGCTGGGCGCCTCCCTGTTGATCTGGCTGGCGGTCACCCTCATCTCCGCCGCCCGGCTGCCCAGGGCAGAACACCTGCTGCTCGAGACCACCCCCCAGGGCACCGCGCGCATGGGGCACACCAGCAAGTCGAAGCTTCGCCTCACGAACCTACACTTCCAGCACCTGCGTGCCGACCTGGCCTTGGTCCACGATGCCCCCATGCACGTGCGACAGGGCCGCATGACCCTCGCCCTGGCCCCTGGCGAGCAGGCGGACTGGGTCCTGGAGATAACCCCGCTGCAGCGGGGTGCCCTGGACTGCGGGGTCATGCTCGCCAGCGTCAGGGGAGGCATCGGCTGGCTGGAGCGCGTGGTCGAGCTTCCGCTGAACACCGAGATCCCCGTACACCCCGACGCCCTCTCGCCTCGGCTGCTGGCCGCCCTGTACCCCGACGCCCTGCCCGACCGGCTCCAGCCCACCACTGAGCGCGTCCTGTTCTCGGGGCTGCGCCCCTTCGTCCCCGGGGACGACGCCAGGGATCTCAGCTGGTCCGCCAGCGCCCGCACCCGAAGCCCCATGGTCCGCACCTGGGAGGGCCCCAGAGAGGGCCCCGTGCTGTTGCTATTGGACCGGGGCGCAGGCATGGCCGTGGCCATGGACCGCGACAGCTCCCGACTGGATCGAGCGGTGGCGGTGGCCACCGGGCTGCTGCGCTCCCTGGAGCATGCGGGCAGGCCGGTCACGGTGGCCACGTGGAGCGCCGGGCTGGACGCGTGGATTCCACGGGCCAGCCGCAGCGCCGCGCGCGCCCTGGCGGCGCTGCAGCCTGCGGACCAGCCCTGGGACCCCACCCTGCTGGGGGAGACCCTGCGACGCCGCCTGGCTCCCGCCAGCACGGTGATCATCCTCACCGAGCCCGACGGCGAACCCCAGGCCCTGGCCCGCAGCCTGTCCCTGCTGCGCCCCCACGCCGCCGTGCGCGTGCTGTTGGTGGGCGAACCCGCCCTCACTCAAGCGGCCAGGGCACCGGTGTTCGACCTCGACCAGGCCTACGACTGCGCCGCCGCTCTGGCCCTCAGTGACCAGCGCCGGGGCGCCATCGCCGCCTGGCGTGCGGGGGGGGCCACCGTGGTGGACGCCGGCGGTCGACGTCGCCGGATCAGCGTGCCTGCGGGCGCCTCCAGCCCAGGGACAGGTACGCTGCCAGGCCCACAGCCAGCACCAGCGCCAGGCCAAAGCTGAGGACATCGGGCTTGGGGATAGGCGAGACGAAGCCCTCGATGATCGCAGCGAGCACCAGCAGGGGCACCAAGGCCACCGCCACCGGGCCCGCGTGGGACGCCGCCCGTCGCAGCGCCGCCCCGCGACCCGCGGCACCGGGCAGCAGCACGGCTTCGCCCAGGGCCAGGCCCGCCCCTCCGGCCAACCACACCGCTGGGAACTCGAGCACGCCGTGGGGAGCGATGAAGGCCCACAGCACGCGGTCGAGCCCGCGGGTGTGAACCAGCCCGGCCACGGCACCGAGGAACACCCCGTTTTCGATCATGGCCACCACAGCGCCGATGCCAGCGAAGACCCCGAGCGCCAGCGCCTGCATGGCCGCTTCGACGTTGTGAACCAGCAGGGAGCCCGACAGCGCTGGCGCTCCGGCCATGTCCACCTGCTCGAGCCAGTGCTGCCCATCGGCGAGCCGGGAGAGCACACCATCGTGTACGGCATCCGGAAGCAACCAGGTGGCAGCGGTGGGGTCACGGGTGGTGGCCACCCAGCCGAAGGCCGCAGCGGCAAAGAAGCACCCGCAGGCCAGCGCCACGTGCCACCGCAGCGCGTGGACATGGTCGGGGAAGCCACGCACCGCTACCCACACGGCCTGGGTCAGGGTGCGCTTCCAGCCGGCTCCGGTCAGCTGCCCCCGCAGCTCGAGCACGGCGACCTCGAGCTGATCCGCCGAGGGGTCGCCCACCGCCCGGGCCCGACCCGCCAGCGCCGCCAGGCGACGGTACTCGCGCACCAGGGCGAGGGGGTCCGCAGGGCTCGGCCGGGGAGCCGGGGATGGCTTCGGGATGGACATCTCGTCATGGAGCCTATCCCGGTCCACGGATATGTAGGATGTATGCACGCCGCGCCCACCAGCCCCCTCATCCTCGAAGAGGGCGGACGCCTCGAGATCCACCCCGCGGGCCTGGCCACACGCCTGGCGGCCCGAGCGGTGGACGGGCTGTGCCAGGTGGTGCTGGCGGGCGCCTGCCTGCTGCTGCCGGCGATGATGATCGAGCGCATGGCGGCGAGCACCCAGACCGAGGCCACCGTCAGGGTGCTGCTGCTGGTGCTGGCCGTGCTGGGCATCCTGGTCAGCGCGTGGCTCTACCCGGTGCTCTTCGAGCTGCTGTGGCGCGGCCAGACCCCGGGTAAGCGCATGATGGGCCTCGCCGTGACCGACGAGCAGGGCCGAGCTCCCAGCCCCCCCGCTGTGGTCATCCGCAACCTGCTGCTGCTGGTGGACCTGCTCCCCGCCCTGGGCCTGGTGGGCTTGCTGGCGGCCAGCATCGATCCCCGCGGCCGTCGCGTGGGCGACATGGTGGCAGGCACCTTGGTCATCCAGCGTCGGGGCGCCCGCGGCGCAGACG
>Ga0307987_1001169_pt1 | contig 14742 bp, 10 predicted proteins | sample EllFjometagen181_FD_203157 | JGI IMG/M metagenome (GOLD analysis project Ga0307987, IMG submission 203157) | Marine microbial communities from Ellis Fjord, Antarctic Ocean - #181 | ecosystem: Environmental > Aquatic > Marine > Unclassified | place: Southern Ocean | collected 2014-10-08
GCGGTTCGTGCGGTACCGCAAGGAACCCCGGTTTGGCAATAGCCCGGTATCAAGGACGTTTTCTACGTCGATCGCCACACGACGCTTGACACTCGACGGTCTTCGTCGTCTATTGGACGTCCAGCGGGGTGCCTGGGGAATTGAATTCGGCGATTATGCGCTTGCTTCGGTGATCGTGCAAGCGTCCAGCCAGGGGAAGTCCGACTGGCACGTCCCGTGCGATGCCTCTGGCCATGCAACACCTCGTCGCCCACTCGGTCCCTCCCCACTGGCTGATCCACGACTGGCACGAAGCCGCGGAGCTGTGGACCCGCGTCCTGGCCCTGGGCCCCATCCACGCCGCGGTCATCATGCCCGACCACGTACACATCGTGATGCGGAGCCCGCGCTGGCCCGCGTGGCTCGGCTGCCTGAGCGGCTACGCACGCTGGCGCAACCACCGCCGCGGTGAACAGGGGCGCGCAGTGTGGCTCCCCGCACCGCCCCCGGAACCACTCCGTTCCCGCAAACACCTGGACCGCAGCGTGCGCTACGTCCACCTCAACCCCTGCCGGGACCGCCTGGTGGGCGATCCGCTGGCCTGGGCCTATTCGACACACCGCGACGCGGTGGGCCTTGCGATGCCCGGCGCCATCGCCACCCATCACGACCCACCGAGCCTCCACGCCTATGTCTCGAGCGACCCTAGCGTCGCGGTGGAAGGCACAGAGCTCCCCTACGGCATGGGCGGACTGCGCGACCACAGCGTGCAGAGCATCGAGGCCGCGGTCTCGAACCTCACCCGCACCACCCTGGATGGACTGCAGCGCCGTGGCCCCGCCCGCACCCTGCTCATCCAGGCGCTGGTGGCCTTGACGCCCCTGTCCGACCGCGCCATCGCACGGCAGCTGGGGCTGTCCCCTTCAGCGGTACACCAGACGCTACCCATCCCCGGCGCGGCGCTGGCCAAGGTCGAGCGGGTGCTGGGGGACCGACGCTTTTCCCCCCTGTACGACCCGCCACTGACCGGCACACCGGCCTGACGCCGCTACCGTGACGGCCGCATCAACCGGGGCGCCTACGCGCTCATCACCAAAAAGGCCCAGCCTCGGCTTCGACGCCGCCCCAAGGCCAAGCGACCCTAGGCGATCAGCAACCAAGCCCTACCGAACCACGCGATGAAGCAACCAAGTCGCCCCAAAGTGCGCACTCGAGCCGCAGATCGGTGGAGCGGCGCGCCGTCACGCCACAAAACGCACCATATCCCCCAGATTGCCACCATATCCGGCCCATAGCAGACCCCATTGCGCACTTCATGCCGACATGGTTGCCGAAATGCACACTTCGACCCGACATGGCGCGCAGAGGCGGCGCCCGAGGACGCCCGAGGACGCCCGAGGACGCCCGAGGACGCCCGAGGACGCCCGAGGACGCCCGAGGACGCACCGGAACCGGCACACCGCGCCCGCCGACCCCGCGCTAGTTGCAGCCGCAGTTACAGCCGCAGCCGCCACCGGGGGTGGCCGTGACCTGCTCGGCCTCGAAGCCGCTCTCCACTACCGCGGCGATGAGCGCAGGGATGTCCAAGCCTTTGCCAAAGACCACCGCGGTGCTGGCCTCGAGGTTGACGTCCACTTCGCGCACGCCGTCCATGCCGCGCAGGGCTTTGTCCACCGTGCCGGTGCAGTGACCGCAGCTCATGCCCTTGACCGAGAGGTTGATGATTTCCATTTCGGAGTCTCCTGTTCGAGGAAAAGAAGTCTGTACGGCCGGCGCAGGGCGCCACTTGGCGATCCGGGCCGCACCGCGAATCCACAGCGCCCGCGCCAGCACCACGACGAGCACCGCGCTGGTGGCCCACTCCCACCAGGTGACCTCGGCCATCAGGCCGTGGTCGTGGTTGTGCGCCATGGACACGGGGAGCGTCATGTCGGGGAAGAACCACTCGAAGGCCAGCCCGAAGGCCAGGCTGACCACCACGATGGTGCCGAGGTACACCGCCACCACCCGCTTGCCCAAGGCACGGGTGAAGACCGTCAGCGTGGCCACATTGGTGGCCGGTCCCGCGATGAGGAACACGATGGCCGCGCCCAGGGGCAGGCCCTTGGCCACCAGCGCCGCGGCGATGGGGATGGAGCCGGTGGCACAGACATACAGCGGCACCGCCACGGCCATGATCGCGCCCCACTGCAGCACTGGATGTGACACCACAGAGGTGAAGAGGTCGTCGGGCACGAAGGCACCGATAGCCCCGCCCACCACCATGCCCACCACCAACCAGAAGGCGATGTCCTCCATGAGCATGCCCATGCCGTAGCTGATCAGCTCCCGACCCTTGGCCTTCCAGCCCACAGGCAGGCTCGCGCCACCCGCCGCCTCGATGGCCCTGGCGTCCAGGGGCGGCTCCGGGTCCACCGCACCTGCCAAGGCGCCGCCGATGACGCCGGAGACCAGCGCGGTGATCACCCGCCACAGGGCCACCACCGGACCGAGCATGGCCGAGGTGGCCAGGATGGAGTCCACCCCGGTCTGAGGTGTGGCTATCAGGAAGGCCGTGATGGACGACTTCGAGGCTCCTTGCCGCTTCAACGAATCGGCGAAGGGGATGACCCCGCAAGAGCAGAGGGGCAGCGGGATACCCACCAGCGACGCCTTGACCGCCGCACCGACCCCGCGACCACCCATGTGCTTGGTGACCCAGGACTTCGGCACGCTGACGTGCAGCAACCCGGCCAGCAGCAGGCCGAGCAGCAGGTAGGGGGCCATCAGCCGGAACAGGTCCGCGGTTTCGATGGCCCAGGATGTCATCCAGGTGAGCACAGCAGCTCCCTCGTTTGACGAACGAACAATCTGGTCCCCGAAACAGATCGTGGCAAGACCCCGCCGTCAGTCCTCGGTGCCTTCGGCGTCTCCCGCTACAGACACGCCTGGATTCGCTGGCTGGATCGCCACCGGCTGCTGCGCCTGCGGCTACGAAGTCGCGACCTTTGATCTGGAGCTCGAGCCCATCGCGGTCGACTCATAGTCCACGTCAGTGTCGCTGCTGCGGCGGTAGCACCGGCAGCACGGGATCCGTCTCGAGGGGCGGCGGCGCGACGCCCGGCGGTAGCTGGTAGCCACCGTACTTGTAGGGCCAGCTACGCAGGGCGTCGCGGTCGCCCTGCCACCAGCCCGCCTGGGCGTCTTCGCTGCCCGGGGTCCACCCGATGAGCAGGTAGGGGTCGGACTCGCCCACCACCGTGGCCCCCGGCATGGCCTGACCCCACTTCACCACAGCGGTGTTGTCCCGGTGCACCAGCAGGTGAGTGCCAGCGCCCAGCCCGCGGCCGGGGGCCTTGTCCTCGAGGCTCTCGCTGAAGGTGTAGGACACGGGGCGCGCCGAGGCGGTCAACGAGGCGTCGAGGGGCACGATGGGCACGGCATCGAGGGGCAAGGCGCCGATGAGGGACCAGGCGGGATGCCAGCGATCGGGCAGGCTGGGCCAGGGCCGCAGCACCAGGTTGAAGCCCCCCGCCCAGGCGAGGTTCCACCACAGCCCGTAGCCCAGCAACACCGCCGCCACGGACCAGGGCAACACCCGCCCCGCCTGACCCAGTCGCGGGTGGGCGCACAGGCGCGCCAAGCGGGCCGCGCCCAGGATGGCGGCCGCCACGAAGAAGGGCACCATGGGCGCAAGGTGGTGTACGTGACCGCTCCAGTGGCGGTCCACCCCGTGGCCCCAAGGCACGGTCATGTGCATAAACATCAGCCCGAGACCGGGAAGCAGGGTGTGGGGGGACAGCAGCCCCACCAGCCCCACCGGCGCCCAGACGATGGCGTAGAAGCTCTCGAACCGCAGCAGCCCGAACAGCTCGAAGCGCTGGGCAGGGTCCACCATGCCCCCCAGGGACGCGGCCATGGGCATGTCGTGGGAGCCGGCGTCCACGGGGAACGCCAGCGCCAGCAGCAGCGCGTAGGCCAGGGCCACGCCACCGGCCAGTCCGAGGTTGCGCAGCCAGCGCCACCAGCGCCGTTCCCAGCGGGGATCGAAGGTGATCACCGCCGCCGCCACCACCACCGGGATGCACTCTTCCCGAGGCAGGCAGCCCAGGATCGCACCCAGCACAACCAACCAAGGACGCCGGGCCCGCAGGGCCCACAGGGTGAACATCAAGAACGGAAGAGCGAAGACCAGATCCTGGTAGTCCTGTAGCGCCAGCCCCATCACCGCCGGGCAGCCCAGGTACAGCAGCGCACCCACCAGCAGCCCCAGTGGGTGCCGGAACGCACGCCGACCCAGCGCAGCGGCGGGGATGACGCCCAGGGTGACACCGCCGATGAGGATGCCCGTGAGGGTGAAGGGCGACGGCGCCAAACCGTAGATGAGCCCCACCAGAGGTAGGGTGCCGGCCCGGTGGCCCGACCAGGTCCAGGCGTCGTCGTAGCCCGTGTGGATGGTCTGAAAGAACGAGCCGCCCTGGGAGAAGTTGTAGAGCAGCTGCTCTTGGACCGCCAAGGCGTAGGGCTCAACCGTGCGCAGCACCGCGATGCGAGCCCACGCGGTGGAGCAGCCCACGCCGAAGAAGGCGAAGGCCAACAGGGCCACGCCAGCGACACAGGCCCAGAGCAACCAGCGGGGGGCGGGGCGCTCGCTCACCACCAGGGCTCCGGATCGGGCAGGGGCGGCGCCAGCCAGGCGTCGTGAACCGCCGCACCGGGGCCATAGGCCTGGTGCCATGCCATGGCCGCGCCGAAGCTGCCCTGGTTGCTGGCGGCCTGCCGAAACACCTGCCAGTCCGCAGTATCCGCATGGGGCCCGGGATCGGCACAGACCCTTAGCTGGTCATCGAAGTAGGGAAAGTCCTCGAGGCCGTGCTCGTGGATGCCGTAGTTGGTGGGGGCATAGAAGGTGTCGTCGCGGTTGGCGCCACCCACCACCGCGTAAGGCTTGGGGTGGAGCTCCTGGCGGTAGGCGTTCATGGTGGGCGACGCGCTGGCCCAGGAGGACATCACGTTGAACCCATACAAGCCCCAGGGGCTGACGCACGCGGGCCAGCGGCCCATGGGGGACATGCGCTCCCAGTCGTCGAAGGGCTCGCACAGCAGCCCCCGCTGCTCGCCCACGGCGTAGGGCAGGTTGGCGGGCCCCGAGGCGCTGGCCCAGAGCAGCTCTTCGGGGGTGCACAGCCGCCGCCCGTAGGCCTCCAGCAAACGCTCCCAGTCGTCCACCTGTCGAAAGGCGATGCCATCCACCGGGTAGACATCGCCAGCCTGGCCGGGAAAGGGAAACGGGTCCATGCAGAAATGCTCGACCCGGATGTCCATCAGAGGGATCTCGGCGGGACCATGACCGGGGGTCGCCGAGCCCATCATGGCCCGGCCCGGGCCCAGCTCGATCATGCCAGCCGGACAGGGCGGATCACCCCGGAACGACGACGCCGGGAGAGGAGGCAGGGAAGGCTCGCAGGCCAATAGCAGAAGCAGCCACACAGCTCGACTCTATCCCGCCGGGTCGTCGAGGATCGCGCCCTGACGCTTCCACCGCCACAGCGCGGGCCGAACCCGTAGCTCCACCGCCGCCTCGTCCGTGGCTCCGCACTCGTCAACCACCCGCAGCTGGACAGAGTAGCGGCCTGGTCTACGGACCACCAGGCGCTGCTCGAGGCCTTCCATGGCCAGCCCGCCCACCGACCATGTCGCCGCGAGCAGCACAGCCTCGTCGTCACTGGTGAGGGCGGAGAGTCTCAGCTCGCGACCCGCCCGGTTCCGCAGGGGCCGACCGTCCCTGGGGGCACGGCGACCGGTCGAGGAGATGCGCGCCCGGGGCGGCTCGTTGTCCAGGGCCGGCTCCCAGCGCACGACCCGCCGCGTGAGCTCATCGTCCCGGCGGGCGACCACCCCTTCGGGGCGGGCGGCGGAGATCTCGATGTCTACCCAGGCCACCAGCCCAGCCTCGCCAAAGCCGACACCCGACAGGGGCACCGGCGTGCGCTGGTCACCATCCTCGGCGAAGAAACGATAGCCCTGGGTGTTCGACGGCAGCTCGAAGCGCAGCGTGCCGGTGCTAGTGCGGGGCAGCCCCGAGACCACGGCGCGGTCCGGCGGACCGTCGGACCTGGGAAGATCCTCGACCCACAGGTTGCCCAGGGGCACCGACGCCCAGTCCAGGGAAGGCTCGAAGCTCGCCTGGGTCACCTGGCCCCGCTCCACTTCTACCAGGCGATAGCCGCGGTAGGCGCCGTCGTGGGCCAGGCCGGCCCCCCCGGTGGTGGCCTGCACCAGGGACAGCTGGGTCGGCCCGTCGGCCCCCGGTCCGGTGCTGAGCAGGCGATCGTTGTCATAGTGGGCGTGCCCCACCACCAAGGTGGCGGGCTGGTCTCCGATCTCGCGCATCAGCCGAGCGCCGGTGTGGGCCGTGGCGCTCTCGATCTCGATGCCGTCGCCCGGCTGACTGTCCCACGGCTGGTCGAAGTTCCAGACCTCGAAGCCCCCCAGGGCCACCGGGTCCTGCCCGAAGGGCTCGTTGGGGCGCACCGCGAGCTCCCCAAGGTAGACCCCGCTGGGGTCGTGGTGCCCGAAGACCACCAGGCCTTGGTTCGCGGCCCGGGCGCTGTCGACCTGCTGCCCCAGCCAGCCCAGCTCGGGTGGGGCGACGAAGCCCCCGAAATTGTCCACCAGCGGGGCGCCCAGCAGGGGATCGAGCCCCGCCGAGGCCAGCAGGTCGAGCTCGACCCAGTCCCGCAGCCGCCCCAGGGAGACGGGCACAGCGGTGCGCCGGGCGATGCTGCCCCCATAGGTGTTCAGGCCCACAAAGCGCAGCCCACCCAGCTCGAAGGCGTAGCTGTCGGGCCCCAGGGTGCCGCGCCAGGCCTGCAGGCCGTCGGTCTCGAGCTGCAGGTCCAGCACATCGGACAAGCGCTGCAGCACACAGCCCCCCACCGCAGCCACGCCGTCAACGGGCGAACTGGGAGAGAAACGGCCGACGCAGAACGCGACCTTGTGGACCTGGCGGTGCCAGCCGGGCTGCGCGCTGACCCGGTGCACCGCGTAGCCGTCGTGGTTCCCCGGCACGGCGAAGACCGCTAGGCGGGCGTCGGCCAGCCGGTCGGCCACCGCCGCGTACTCGCTGGGGTAGTCCATACCGAAGCACAGATCTCCCGGGTAGAGCACGAACAGGGGATCGAGGAACTCGAGCTCTTCCCGCACCTGCAGGCGGCGACGCTGGGCCAGGTCCACCAGCCCGCGTCCGGGGTACAGCTCGCCGTTCTGCTCGCCGCCCGACAACAGCCCGGTGGGGTCTCCCACCTGCTCGTCCGCCAACACTGCGAAACGGAAGCTGTCGCCGGATCGGTGCACCCGCACGGCGGAGGGCTGGCGGTCAGCAATGCAGGCGCCATCGGCGACCACGAGGTCCCAGCTATCCGACGCCAGCCCCGCCGGCGCCCGCAGGTGGACGGTCCACAGCCCAGGCTCGGGCTGATGGGGGCCCAGGCCCAACACCTCGAGGGGCTGGACATGGTCGGGGGCGCGCACCAGCTCGAGCCGGGCCTCGAGGGACGACAGATCGGGGCTACAGTCGGCGGCCACAAGCACCGAGAAGCGCGACGCGGGCTGCACCAGCGCGGGCATGCCCAGGGTTGGGTACACAATCTGCCGCACCCGCGGGAGCACGGGCCGAGCCTGCGGGGGCCCCCCGCGCTGGAGGTAGGCCGGGTCTCGCAGGGTCACCAGGGACTCCGCGCCCGCGACGCCGAGCGACAGCCAGGCGCAGGCCGAGGCGAAGGACGCAGCGAAGAACCAGGGGCGAAGCAGCGGTGCCTCCAGGGGATCGGGACCGTTCTATCCCGTCCCGTGCCCGCATCGTTTCAGCGGCTCGAACTTCGACCCTGCACCGCCCCAACACGCGCAGACATGCACCCATCACCTCTCTGTGTCCAGGCCAACACCGACCGCCTGATGTACGCCCTCTCGAACGAGTCCATCGCCCTCGAGAGCACCGTGGCCATGGTGCGGGACCCGATCCCGGCCCAAGCCTCCACGGGCGTCGCCGCCCAGGCCTGGCGCCTCGAGCAGGCGGCCCTGGAGCACATCCTGGAAAGCCAGTAAGCTGCGGGGGTCTCCGACCCCGGCGCTCCCATGCCCGCCCAGCCCTCCGACCGGCAGCTACTCTTCGCCGTGCTCACCGTGCAGCTGGGCCTGGCCCCCGCCGACGGGGTCATGGCGGCCGCCGCGGCCTGCATGGCGGATCCCGACCGAGACCTGGGCCAGCGCCTGGTAGCAGACGGGGCCATCACCGAGCAGCAGCGCGCCATGATCGCCGGGATGGTGGCCGAAGCCAGCCGCGCCAGCGGAACCGGCGCCAGCGGGGCCCTCGATGCCTTTGGGGGCAGGCAGGCCGCGGCCCAGACCTACGCGGCCTCCCTCGAGATCTCCTCCGACGTCCACATCCCGGCCGCCGAGCCCACGGACACCGAAGAGCTCACCCGTCCCACCCCCGACGCCGCCCGGGTCACCCACCAGCAGCCCGGTCGTTACCACCTGGGAGACGAGTTCGGACGGGGCGGCCAGGCGCGGGTGCTGCTCGCCATGGATCGCCACCTCGGCCGTGAGGTCGCCTGGAAAGAGCTCCTACCCGCAGCGGGCGGCGCTCAGCACCACAGCGCGGCGGGCACGGCCATCACCCGCTTCCTGCGAGAAGCCCGCGTCACCGGGCTGCTCGAGCACCCCAACATCGTGCCGGTGCACGAGCTGGGCCAGCGCCCCGACGGTGCCCTGTACTACACCATGCGGGTCGTGCGCGGGGAGAGCCTGGACCAGCGGCTGAAGGACTGCGAGGGTCTCGAGCCCCGGCTCGAGCTGGTGGGTGCCTTCCAGGACATGTGCAACGCCATCGCCTTTGCCCACAGCAAGGGGGTCATCCACCGGGACCTCAAGCCCTCGAACGTCATGGTGGGGGCCTTCGGCGAGACCGTAGTGCTGGACTGGGGCCTGGCCAAGATCCACGGCGTGGAAGACCCGCGGGGCCCGGAGATGGCCACCCAGGTGCAGCTGCTCCAAGGCGAGCAGGCCAGCAAGACCCTGGCGGGCTGGGCCGTGGGCACGCCCAGCTACATGAGCCCCGAGCAGGCCGACGGGCTGATCGATCAGATCGACGAGCGCTCCGATGTGTGGGGGCTCGGCGCCGTGCTGTACGAGATCCTCACCGGGCGTCCACCGTTTACGGGCAGCAACCCCTACCATGTCGTGGCACAGGTCCGCTCGGAGCCCCTGGACCCCGTGCTCTCCCAGTGCCCCCAAGCACCCCCGGAGCTGGTGGCGGTGGCCGAGAAGGCCCTGCAAAAAGACCCGACCCAGCGCTACCAGAGCGCGGCGCACCTGGCCGAGGACATCGGCGCCTACATGACGGGCCGGCGGGTACACGCCTACGAGTACAGCTCATGGGAGCTGCTGCGACGCTTCGCGGCCCGCAACAAGGCCGCGGTGGCCGCCAGCGGCGCGGTGCTGGCGGCGGTGCTGATCAGCCTGGTGGTGGTGGCCGGCGCCTGGAAGAACGCCGAGGACGCCCGGGACCAGGAGCACGCCCAGCGCCTGCAGGCTCACTTCGTATTGGCCCAGGCCTACGGGCTCGAGGCCGACCGGCTGCTGTTGGAGCAGCAGTCCCTGAAGTCACGCATCTTCGCCGCGGCATCCCAGCTCAACAACCCCGCCAACCCCGCCGGCCCCTTCCACGATCCGGGCTTCGGCCTGCAGCGGCCCGACGCCGACCGGCTGCTGGTGAAGGCCAGCTCCCGGCTGTACCAGGGGAGCTTCCGAAGGGTGGAGCGGCTCGAGGCCCGCATCCCCCGCAGCGACGCGTTGATGGACGTGTCCTTCTCCCCCGACGGACGCTGGGTGGTCACCACCGAGTTCGCCCATGGCTTCACGGTGCGCGATGTTCAGACCGGCGAAGACGTCATGCGCATCGCGGACCGCGGCACGGTGACCTACGCCGCGGCCTGGTTCCCCGACAGCCAGCGCCTACTCATCGGGGGGAAGGATCCCGCGCTGCAGATCTGGGAGATCGGCGCCACCGAACCGGCCATGACCATCGAGCACCCCGACCTGCGATCCACCACCGTGGCGGCGGTGTCGGCCGACGGCCAGCTCCTGGCCAGCCGAGGCGGCCAGGAGCTTGACCACGTCGCGGTCTGGGACGCCCACGACGGAAGCTTGATCGGCCTTCATCCCACCCCGGGCGAGGACGTCACCGGCCTGGCCTTCGCCCCGGACGGGCGCCTGGTCGTGGCAGCGTACTCCGATCCCGTGCGCATCATCGATCCCCACCGCGGGCGAGAGCTGTTGAGCATGCCCGTGCCCCAGCCCGCCTACACCTACTGGGTGACCTTCAGCCCCGACGGAGATCGGGTACTCGGGGCGTGCACCGATCACACCACTCGCATCTGGGACAGCCACACCGGCGAGCTGCTCGAGGCCCTCGAGAGCCGCGACGACTACTTCTACTACGCCGCCTTCAGCCCCGACGGCACCCAGGTGGCCACCGCCGGCGCCAAGGGCTCAGTGAGCATCTGGAACGCGACGGGAGGCCAGCGGTTGTCCAAGCTGGACGACCACAGCGGCGCGGTCTCGGCGGTGGCTTACTCGCCGGACGGCAGCATGCTCGCATCTGCGGGCTACGACCGCGAGCTGCGCCTCTGGGACCTGGGCCGCGACGACACTCTGACCCGGTGGCATCTGCCCGAGTCGGGCTACCGCATGGCCTACGCGCCCGATGGGGACCGCCTCCTCACTGCCAGCTACGAAGGCGAGGTAGACCTCTGGGACGGCGACGGGGGTGTTCACCTGTGGTCCGCGACCCACGAGCTCGACGACGTGCGGGGCCTGGACTTCTCCCCCAACGGTGAGACGGTGGCCATCGTGGGTTCACCCGCCCACGCACAGCTGCACGCCGCCGACGACGGTCGCCTGCTGCGACAGCTCAATGGCCACGACGGCGCCGTGTGGGGCGTCGACTTCTCTCCTGACGGGCGCACCCTCGCCACCTCCGCATCGGACCAGACCGTGCGCCTGTGGGACGTCGAGACAGGGGCAGCGCTGGCCGTGATGGACGAGCCCACGGTCCACGTGACCCACGTGGGCTTCTCGAGCGACGGAACCCTCCTGGCTGCGGCGGGGGGAACCTCGGAGGTCTGGGTCTGGCGTGTGGAGGATCACAGCTTGGTGCACACCCTCACCGGGCACGACGACTGGGTCTACTCCCTGGACTGGGTGGAAGACTCCCACCAGCTGGTCACCGGCGGGCGCGACAAGCAGGCCATCCTGTGGGACGCCGACAGCGGCCAAGAACTGCGGCGCTTCGTCGGTCACCCCCAGGGCATCGAGGCCCTGGACGTCCACGGGCCGAGCCGCCAGCTCACGACGGTGGATCGTGACGGCACGGTGGTGATCTGGCACCTCGATCTGGCCGAGCCCTCCCTGTGGTTGCTGCGGCACGCCATGTCCCGGGACATCTCGTTCTCCCCGGACGGGCAGAAGGTCACCGTCTTCGAGGGCACCGACGCCGTCGCGTTCCCCCTGAACAGCCCCCGGGGAAGCGCCAACCCCACCGAGGCCCTCGACCAAGCCCAGGCCGACGCCCTGTTGACCCTGGACGGCTTCGAGCTGGTGCCGTCCCAGGCGAGCGACTAGTCCAGCCCCAGCTTCCGACGCAGCTCAGCGAGCTTCTCGGGGGGCAGATCCTGGCTCTCGAGGGCCGCCTCGAGCCGGGCCGCGTGGCGGTAGACCACCCGATGGGTGCAGGCCGGAAAGAGCTCGGGAGCGGCTTGGTAGATGAGCGGGCGGGGGTAGTCACGGCACATGGTCGGGCGGCTGTCGTAGCTGTCGCAGCGCTGGGTGTCGGGGTCCAGGTGCGTGCAGCGAAACACCAGGGCCCGGGCACGCCGGTCGGCGCGCTCGAGCACCATGCCGTTGACGTGGCGATGCCAGGCCACCAGCAGCCCCCGGTACAGCCGCAGGTAGAACAGCACCCGGGGCAGCAGCACCGTTGGGTGGTCGCAGCAAGCCCCGCAGCCCGAGCACGCCCCCTCGAGGCGGTACAGGGGAGCGCCCTCGAGGCGCAGTACCCGCCTGCCCAGGACCAGATCCACGCCCTGGACCCAGCGCGCGACGCGCTTGATCAGGCGGCGCGGGAGACCATCTCTCATGTCAGTCCAGCCCGACGTCCCGGCTGGCGTAGATGCAGGTGGGCTCGCACTCGGGCCCGTTGGGCTGCAGGGTCTGGTAGTCGGGCTCGAAGGCGGCGTAGCCGATCTGCGCGTCGTCCAGGCTGACCGTCACCGCCACGGCACCGGTGTCGGTGCTGTCCAGGAAGAAGCCGTCGATGCTCTGCTCGGAGACATCCAACATGGAGCCGCTTAGAAACAGGGAGACCCGACCGTCCGTGCAGCCGTCGCTGGCGTCGCTGTCCAGAGGGATGGTGGCCTGGCAGTGGATGAGCTCGCCGTGCAAGTCGATCTCCACCGTGTAGATCCCAGGCTCGTAGACATCCCGAGAGAAGAACACCTCCATGCCATCCACACAGCCGAGGCCGGTGCAGTCCAGCAGCTCATCGTCGGGGCAGCCCACCAGCAGGAGCGACAACAGAGCGAAGCGATGCATGACGACCTCCGGCTGAGAGCCTACGCGGGGCGCGGCCCGTACGCCAACCTAGTCCGCCCGGTAGAAGTCCTCGAAGAACACCACCGCGACGAACACGCCGCCCATTTGACTATACAGCTCCCACACCGGCTCGCCTTCCGGGTTCACTTCGACCAGCATGCCGCGGTAGCCGGTGTTCAGCAGGGTGTTGCCATTGGCCAGGCGGAAGGCCTGTCCCCCCGCGCGGGACTCGAAGGTCTCTTCCTTGCCAAAGGACCACAGCTCCGACAGGGACTGGTCCTGATCGTCGATCTCGTACTCGATGGCCATGACCCGGTCGGTGTCGCCGATGGTCGAGGACATCAGCAGGGTGCCTTCGTCGGTCCAGTTTGGATCGTGCTGGAACAGGAAGGGCTCGCCGGCCACCACAGGGTAGCCCTGCCCGCCCAGCTCGCGGACCACGTCGCCGGTCTCTGCGGAGATCTCCAGCACGACGTTCAGGTAGCCCAGGGACATCAGGTAGGTGTCGGAGTCTTGATCGTAGTGCAGGCCATTGGCGTGGGTCCAGTCGGCCTCATCGGCGCCGGTCTTGTAGAAACGATCGTGCACTTCGGGCGCGCGCCAGTCCCAGGTGCTGAAGATCACCTCCGAGCTCCCGTCGAGGGCGACCTCGACGATGGCGTCACCATAGACTTCCACCTCGGTGTCCAGCTCGGGATCGAGCCACGGGCGCAGGTCTTCCTGCAGCACGGCAAAGCCCCCATCCGGCAGGTGGACCATGTCGTGATGCGCCGGGCCCAGGCCCTGGGCCTGGACCTGATTGCCCGCCATGTCCACCGTGATGGCCTGGCTCTCCACGAGGACCGACGCCGTCGGGTCGACCCCGAAGAGCACTTCTCCCTGTGCGGGATCGAACTCGATGTTCATCACCCTGTGGTCGGGGAACGTTTCTTCCAACTCCATGTACCACAGCACCTGTCCCGTCCTGTCGAGGGCGATGACAAAGCTCTCGATCCCCGCCACCATCGCCCACAGGTAGGGCTCTGATGACATAGCAACGGCCTGGTGGACCACGACCTCGAGATCGGGGATGCCGGCGGGCACGCCATCCGTCCCGATCCATCCCGACTCGGTGTCGAGGTGGTCGGCCCCATCGGTGAACACCTCGTAGTCGACCTCGGCGAAGGCAGGCAGCCCCAGCAGAACCTCGCGGTGGGAGGTGGAGGCATCGACGCTGGTGTCTGTGCTGAAGATCGGCCCGCCGTTCACGCTGTACTCGACCCAGGACCGACCGGACTGGTGGCTGCTCCACGACAGCTCCACAACGGTATTGACCGCCGGCGCCAGGGCCGCCTCGAGCTCGAAGATCCCGTGCTTCGAATCGCTAGGCTGGCAGGCACAGGCGAAGACCGCCACCGCCAGGCCCCAGCGGGACATGGCGGTGGAGGGCTGGAGCGGGAACCGTGACGGCATGGGACGCACCGAACGTGGAGGACCGGAAAGGTATGTGCCCCCCGCCGCCCCATCGTTCGTCCGTCTTGGTCAAGGGTATGTGTGCAGACGGACACCCCTCAGAACCCGCCCTCGCGCACCTGCCCACCCTTCAGGCCCGTGCGCTGGAGGTGGATGTTCTGAGGGGTGACGCTCTGGTTCTCCGGTAGCGCCACGTCCCCCTTCTCTTTGGCCAGTTGGGCCACGGTCTTGACCCCGGCCAAGCGACGGCTGCCGTCCACCGCGGCGGAGCCTTCACTGTAGTACTCGAACCACGGCAGGTTCGCGCGGGTGTACGCCGCGGCCGTGGGGGCCGGGTGGGGCGGAGCCGCGCCGGTGATGCTCTGCCACACCATGGAGTTGCACAGGTGTACGAAGCAGCGGCCGCGTGTGCCCGTGTCCCAGTCGCCGATCTCGAAAGGATCGTCGTAGATCTCCTGGCGCATACGACCGCCGGCGGCCAAGCCCATGTCGGCGTCCATACAGTCCATGGGCGCCGCAGCGCAGGGTGCCGGGTGCCCCGAGCCCGCCCCGCGGGATCGTGAGGCCAGGACGTCCCGCTGGGGGAAGCGGCGCTCGAAGACCGCCCGCTTCATGGGGAAGACCGCGATCTGCACACCGCCGTGCTCGGCCTGACCCGTGAGCTGTTCTTCGGCGGAG
>Ga0307987_1001171_pt1 | contig 14725 bp, 14 predicted proteins | sample EllFjometagen181_FD_203157 | JGI IMG/M metagenome (GOLD analysis project Ga0307987, IMG submission 203157) | Marine microbial communities from Ellis Fjord, Antarctic Ocean - #181 | ecosystem: Environmental > Aquatic > Marine > Unclassified | place: Southern Ocean | collected 2014-10-08
GCCTGGCTGGCAAGCGCATCTACGAGAAGGCCGTGGCCGAGCCCGAGTTCAAGGGCATGGGCACCACCGCGCTGGTGCTGCTGGTGGACTCCGGCAACGCGTTCGTGGCCCACGTGGGCGACTCTCGAGCCTACGTGGTCCGGGACGATCTCATCGAGCAGCTCACCGAAGACCACTCCCTGGTCAACGAGAAGATCCGCGCGGGCGTGCTGACCCCCGAAGAAGCCAAGACCCACAAACTCCGCAACATCATCACCCGCTCCCTGGGCTACCAGGAAGACGTGGACGTGGACATCCAGGTCAAGGCCGTGCGCCGCAACGACACCTTCATGCTGTGCTCCGACGGCCTGTCCAACCTGGTCGAGACCGCAGAGATGGGCGAAGCCGTGCGCTCCGCCTCCCCTCAGGGGGCATCCCGCGCGCTCATCGAGCTGGCGTGCTCCCGCGGCGGTGACGACAACATCACCACCGTCATCTGCAGGGTCGAGGAAGTTCGGTGACCCAGCGGCGCTCCCCGCCCCACGGCCACCAGGGTGGCTACACCATCCTGGTGGTGCCCGACAAGAGCCTCCAGGATGTGCGCCAGATCCACGTCACCTCTGGCCGGCTCCGCATGGCCAAGACGCTGGCGGCCAGTGCAGCGGTGATGGTGGTCCTGCTGATGGTCTCGGTGGGGCTGCTGTGGTCGCGCATCTGGGGCTACGACGAGCTGGTCCACGAAAACCTCGCGCTTCGCCAGCGCCTCGAGTCCATCGATCAGCAGCTCGAGCGAGTGGACGACGCCCTGCGTCGTGTGCGCCTGTACGACACTCAGATCCGCCACCTATCCAAAGACGCCGAGCTGCCCGGATTCGGCCCCATGGACCCGGTCGAGCAGGAGCGCTGGGATCGCCTGTGGGGCGCCGACGCCCCCGAGCTTCCCGTCGAACGCCCCGAACTCCCCAGCTTCGAGCAGGCGGTATCCCACCCCAACACCGACGAGGTCGGAAGCGTTGACATCCGCCCGGCTGAGCTGTGGGCCCAGGCCGTCGAGACCCACGCGGCCCACGTGGTGACCATAGTGGACGACATGGAGCCTCGCATGTCGAGCATGCTCCAGGATCTCGAGGACTGGCGCTCCTATCGCGCATCCCTGCCCGCCATCTGGCCCGTCCACGCCAACGTGGGTTCGGGCTTCGGCTACCGGCGCAGCCCCATCTCGCGACGCTGGGTGTTCCACAAGGGCATTGACCTCGGCTGCCCCCGGGGCACCCCCATTTCCGCCGTGGCACCGGGCGTAGTGACCTTCTCCGCCCACAACGCGGGCTACGGTCGCATGATCGACATCGACCACGGCTACGGGATCTCTACCCGCTACGCCCACAACACGTCGAACTACGTCCAGGAAGGCGACGTGGTGGACGTAGGTGAGATCATCGGCATGGTGGGCTCCACCGGCCGCTCCACCGGCCCCCACCTGCACTTCGAGCTGCACATCGACGGGCAAGCCGTGGACCCCATGGAGTACATGCCCTAGGCCCTGCTGCGGGCGCCCTGGAGGAACCTGATGGAAGTCTTGCAAGCTGCCCTCGATGCCATGAAAGAAGGCCGCACAGCGGCGCTGGTGACCGTGGTGGGCACCGAGGGTTCCGCCCCTCGGGAAGCCGGCGCCCGGATGCTGGTCTACGCCGATGGCTCCGGCGTGGGCACCATCGGCGGCGGTGCCGTGGAATACGAGGCGCAGAACATCGCCATGGCCGCCATCGAAGACGGCCTCCCGGTGCGCTTCTCCCCCAACCTGGCCAGAGACCTGGGCATGGCCTGTGGCGGGACCATGGACATCTTCATCGAGCCCCTGGTGCGTCCCCCGCAGCTCGTCATGTTCGGCGCGGGACACGTCGCCCGCGAGGTGGCCCCCGCCGCCCTGCGGCTCGGCTTCCACGTGACCGTGGTGGACGCCCGCCTCGAGCAGGCCACCCCGGAGCGCTTCCCCGGCTGCACCCTACGGGTGGAGCACCCCAAGGACGCAGCGCAGCAGCTGACCGCAGCGTCGGACACCTGGGTGCTCATCGTCACCCACGGCCACGCACAGGACCTTGACGTGCTCCGGGCGCTGGTAGGTCAGCCCCTGGCATGGCTGGGCGCCATCGCCAGCAAGCGCAAGGTCGCCAAGTTTTTCGCCATCCTCGAGGCCGAGGGCGTGACCCGCGAACAGCTGGACCGGATCTCAGCGCCCGTGGGCCTGGACATCGGCGCGCAGACACCAGCGGAGATCGCCATCTCGGTGGCCGCCGAGTGGGTGCGGGTGCGCCACGGCGCCAGCCGCACTCCCCTGCCCTTGTCCGAACGCCGCTAACGCGACGGTTCGACGGATCAGCGAACCAGGCTATCGGGCAGCGGCTTGAGCGAGGTGATGACCTCGAGCAAGACGTCGAGCTTGAGGGGCTTCTGCACGAAGCCATCGAAGTTCTCGGCCTGGATGCGCTTCTCGATGAGCGGATCCCTGAACGCCGTACACGCGATGACCGGGATGGCCCGGGTAGACTCGTCGGAGCGCAGCTTGTGCAGCACCTCGAAGCCATCCATGTCGGGCATCATGATATCCATGAGGATGATGTGCGGCAGGAAGCGAGCCACGGTGAGCCCAGCTGCGAAGCCGCTGGTGGCGACCTCGACCTGGAAGCCACCCTTGATGGCCAGATACTCGCGCACCATCTCGCAGAAGTCTTCCTCGTCATCGACGACGAGGACCTTCCACTTGGCGGGCTTCACATCGGACTGCAGCTCGGGCGGTAGCGGGTAGTTGTGCTCGAGGGCGAAACGCACCAGCTCGTCCTGAGCGATACGCCGATGGCCACCCGGTGTGCGGTGGGCCTTGAGGAGGTCCTGGTTCACCCAGTTGACCACAGCAGGCGGGCTCACACCCAGCAGCTTCGCGACTTGGAAGGTCGTGAAGTACTGAGGCCCCTGGATTCCGGTCTTCCTTCTAGCCATTCCCCGTTCTCCAAACCTGGACGAGTTGGACGCTGGGCGACTCAACGATGCCCGTGGGAGAGGCCCCACGACTCTTACTCACCTGGCCACACCAATCGTTTACCACAACAGGGCCAAATACTATCAGCCCGACGCTCATCAAGGGAAAAAAAAGGGCCCGCACAGGGCGGGCCCACGGAGAAAGGCGCTGCCTCACTCCATGATACGGAACCGGAAGAAGGTCTCGCCGATGATGACTTCTTCTCCACCGAAGAGGCGCCGCTCGGTGATCAGCTCGCCATTGACCAGTGTGCCGTTCGAAGACTTGTTGTCTTCGATGTAGAAGTTCGACCCCCGACGGTAGACCTTGCAGTGGTAGCGCGAGACCTTGCTGTCGTTCTTGATCTGGATGTCGTTGTCGCGACCGCGACCGATGGTGATGACATCGCCCGTGAAGGGATAGATCTGCTCTTCGGGGGTGCCTTCCTGGTACAGGAGCAGCGCCCGGCGATTGTCGGCACCGTCGTCTCCGGTGGAGATATCGATCTCGGCGCCTTCGATCTCGGCGACGCCTTCGCCCACCAGCGCGAGCTCGACTTCGCCAGCATCGTCACCGAAGCCCAGGTCGATCTCGGCGGAGGGCTCGTCGCCAAAGCCATCGGCCGCTTCGAGCTCGACCACATCGCCTTCGTCGGTACCGAAAGCCATGGAGACGTCTTCGACGGAGCCGGAGACGGACACATGGATGCCTTCCTGCTCATCGATGATGGGCTCGTCATCGACGACGATGGGCTCATCATCGACAACCACGGGCTCCATGGGCTCGTCGTCGAGCTCGATCTCGGGCTCGAGGGCGATCTCCGGGACGGTCTGTAGGACCTCGGCTTCGATCTCGATCTCGGGCTCGGGCTCGGGGACGGTCTGTAGGACCTCGGGCTCTTCGACCTTGACGCCGGTGTCCTGCTCGGCGGCGGTGGCCAGCTCGATCCAGCTGTTCAGAGCTTCATCGATGGTGCCGTGCTCGGCGCCGATGGCGTCGAGGCGCTCGGCCGCGGCAGCCAACTCGGCCTTGAGCTCGGCAGTGGCCTGCTCGAACTCATCATCGGTGAACTCGCCGATCTCCATGCGGAGGGTGAGCTCTTCCATGGTCTCTTCGGAGCCGGCCTTCTTCTCGTCGATCTCGGCGCGCTGGGCATCGAGGGCGGCCATTGCCTCTTGGAACTGAGGCACGAAGGGCAAGATCTGCTCGGCCACTTCCGTGGACTTGATCTCGTGGTCGAGGATGACCTTCTCGACGACTTCGGGCTTGAACTTGTGGGCGTGAGACCGGGCACGGTCGATGTACCCACGATGGGTGGTGTACTGCTCGAGGTGCTCGTTGAACTCCTTCAGGATCGCTTCGGTTTCCATGGACGCGCGTCGCTCCAGCTCGAGAAGGGAAAAATGGGTGCCCGAGGGCTATTGTACCCACCTGGGAATAGCGGTATCACCTGGACGAAGACCCAGGGACTCAGGCAGCTAATAAGGGAATGAGCAGGGGCCTGTCAAGCCCGGCTCCCCGCAGGACACGGAGCTTGGGAGAGCCCCCTCCGATACCGACGATTCCGGGGCCCCCGCGCGGAGGACCAGGCCCAGGCCGACGACGGGCGTAGGGCCACCCAGGGGGACCACGGCAGGGGCCAGAACGAGCTTGGCGCGGCTGCGGCGTCTCTTGGACTCCCGCACGCTTTCAGCCCCCGCCCAGACATGGAGCATCACGTCCAGGGCCGCCAAGGGCAGCAGCGGACCGTACTGCTCGTTGGAGATCATCACCGCCCCCGCGCCAATGAACGAGAGCTCCAGGATGGTATAGGCGAAGAACGACTTTCGGTCCCCGAGCACGGCGGGTCCCGCCCCGGCCCACAACACGCTCGAAGCGCCGGCCAAGACGGGATGAGGCACCCGAAGGGCTTCGTCCAGCAAGGCCTGCCCCCACTGCCGAGCGCCTTCACGGAACGCCTCTGTGGAGTACGGGACGCCAGCTACGTTCACCACCACCACCGCGGGCAGCGGGACGTCCACCACCCCGTCACGGGTGGACAGCTGCAGCATCGGATCTTCGATGCCCACGAAGGCGCCCTCGTAGCGCTGACCACCGACGACCTCGAGTTCGAGCGGCGTGCCGCTGGCCAGGACGGGGACGGCGCTGGGCTGTCCAGCGGGGATCGGATCGGACGAGTCGTCTTGTGCGTCCATCGCTGCGCTGACCGGCCCACCGTAGGAGAGCCAGGCCGCCGCGAGCACCGGAATGAGCACTCTCACACGTAGCCTTCATGGCGGGGGTCGAGGTTGTCGAAGCGCAGAAACTGGCCCTGGAAGGCCAGCTCCACAGAGCCGGTAGGGCCGTGACGGTTCTTGCCGATGACGATCTCGGCGATGCCCTTCTTCTCGCTCTCTTCCGGTTTGTAGTACTCGTCCCGGTAGATGAAAAGCACCAGATCGGCGTCCTGTTCGATAGCGCCGGACTCACGGAGGTCGGACATCATGGGCTTTTTATCCGGCCGCTGTTCGACGCCACGGTTGAGCTGCGCGAGGGCTATCACCGCGATGTCCAGCTCCTTGGCCAGCCCCTTGAGGCCGCGGCTGATGTTCGAGACGGCCTGCTCCCGACTCTCCCGCGGGCCCCCCGAGCCCTGCATGAGCTGCAGGTAGTCGATCACGATCAGGCCCAGGTCCTTGTACTCGGACTTGAGCCGCCGGGCCTTGGAGCGCAGCTGGGTGATGGTGAGTCCAGGCGTATCGTCGATGTGGATGGGCGCTTGGTGGAGCGCCTCCACGGCATCGGCCAGCGCCGGCCACTCCACGTCTCGTCGCAGTCGACCCGAGCGCACACGAGAGGCATCGATCTCCTTCTCGGCGCAGAGCATACGGGTGGCCAGCTGACCACGGGGCATCTCGAGCGAGAACACGCCCACAGTCACCTTGCCTTCCATGGCCGCATGGCGGGCGAAGTTGAGTGCCAGCGCCGTCTTGCCCATGGCCGGGCGGGCCGCGAGGATGATGAGGTCGCTGCGCTGAAACCCGCTGAGCCGGTCGTCCAGATCCACAAAACCGGTGGTGATGCCGGTGACGGAGCCGGTGTGCTCCGCCAGCATCTGGATGCGCTTCCACTCCTGACCCACCAGCATGGGCAGCGGATGCCAGTCCTTGCTGCCTCGCTTGTTGGATACCTCGAAGACGCTGCTCTCGGCGCCATCGAGCAGCTGCTCGAGGTCCGACTCGCTGCGCACCGACTCGGTGATCTGCTGCGCCACCTCGAGCAGGCGGCGCCTCACGGCCTTCTCCCTCACCAGCGCGGCGTAGACCTCAACGTTCTGGGTGGAGGGAACCTGTTCCGGCAGCGAGCTGACGTAGGCCGCACCGCCGAAGCCCTGCTCGTCTCCGCTGGCCACGATGCTGTCGATGACGGTGAGCGGGTCGGGCGTCTTGCCCTGCTCGGTCATCTCCAACAGCAGCGTGAACAGCTTGCGATGAGCGTCCCGATAGAACATCTCCGGCTCGAGGATCTCGGTGACGGGATCCAGGAGCTTCGGGTCGAGCAGGACCGAGCCGAGCACGGCGCGCTCGGCTTCGACGGAGTGGGGCAACGCTGGGGTCGGGTCCATGTCTCACTGCTGCTGGGGCTGAACGTAGAAGCGCCCGGCTACGACGGCAGCCGGGCGCTGACTGAGCGAACGGAGGGCTACTCGCGGATCACGTATACCTTGAGCTTGGCCTCTACGTCTCGATGGATGCGCACGGGGACGTTGTAGACGCCGATCGTGCGGATCGCTTCTTCGAGAACGATGTTGCGCTTGTCGATTTCGATGCCTTCGGCGGCGAGCGCCTCGGCGATGTCACGGTTGGTGACCGAACCGAACAGCTTGTCCTCTTCGCCAGCACGGCGCTTGAGGGACACTGCGGTGCCGTTGATACGATCCGCCTCGACACGTGCGGCATCGAGCATGGTCTTGCGCTTGGCTTCTGTAAGCCTGCGCAGGTGCTCCATGTGACGCACGTTGCCATCGGCCGCCTGAACCGCGATACCGCGGGGGATCAGGAAGTTGAAGGCGTAGCCATGGGACACCTTGACGATGTCACCGATGCTACCGAGCCCATCGAAGTCCTTCTGGAGGATGACCTGCATGGTTCCCCCTACTCAGCTGCCACGAAGGGCAGCAGCGCGATGTGACGGGCGCGCTTGATCGCGGACGCGATCTCACGCTGGTGACGCGCACAGTTGCCGGAGATCCGGCGGGGCACGATCTTGCCACGTTCAGTGATGAAGTACTTGAGGAGCTTGGGATCCTTGTAGTCGATGGTGGTCTTCTTGTCGGCGCAGAACCGACAGACCTTGCGACGGGAACGACCTCTTCGCATGTCGATCTCCTATTCCTGTTCGGGGGCGGCGGCAGGCGCCGGGGCAGCGACAGGCGCCGGGTCGGCGGCGGGCGCGGGGGTGGCGTCAGGCGCTGGGGTGGCAGCAGGCGCTGGGGTGGCGTCAGGCGCCGGGGCGCGGGTGGGAACGATGTCGCCATCGTCGCCGTAGTCGCGGGCCGGACGGGGCGGACGACGATCGCGACGGTCGCGATCACCACGGTCGCGATCACGATCACGATCACGGCCACGGTCGTCTTCTTCGTCGGCGCTGTCAGCGGTCATCACGGCCTGCCGGTTGGTGGCCGCCAGCTGACGCTCATCGAGGTCGACGTCTTCGAAGAGACGCACGGTGAGGAAGCGCACAACGAAAGCCTCGATGCGCAGGATGCGCTCGAGCTCGGCGATGCACTCGGCCGTGGCGACAAAGCCCATGTGGAAGTAGTTCCCACGTGCCTGCTTCTGGATGGGGTAGGCCAGCTTCCGTACGCCCCAATGGTCGTGAAAAAGCTTGTGGCCTTCGAAGGATCCGATAACGCCGTCGATGCGCTCGGTGATGCGCGTGACCTCGGTCTCCGGTGCTTCCGGATGGTAGATCAGCGTGGTCTCGTACTCATGGATGATCATCGTCCTGGGTTCCTCCACTTGGACGTTGTGGGGGAGGCGCGGTGCACTATGGCGGAAGTGCGCCTCCCCGCGGAGGGTGGACGGAGCGAATGCCCCGCCCGGGTCAAAGGTTTAAGAGAGCGCGATGAGGGGCGCGATGACCAAGGCCACCACGCTCATCAGCTTGATGAGGATGTTGAGAGAGGGACCGGCGGTGTCCTTGAAGGGGTCACCCACGGTGTCGCCGACGACGGCGGCGTGATGGGCATCGGTGCCCTTACCGTAGACCTTGCCGTCCTTGGCGCGGAAGCCATCTTCGATGGACTTCTTCGCATTGTCCCAGGCACCGCCGGAGTTGGACATGAAGATGGCCATGCAAACACCGGAAACGGTGACACCCGCCAGCAGGCCGGCCAGGGCCTCGGGGTCCCAGAAGCCAACGACGACAGGTACGATCATGGCCATGAGGCCGGGGACCATCATGCGCTTGATGGCGGCCTGGGTGGAGATGTCCACGCAGCGAGCGTAGTCGGCCTTGACGCCTTCCTTGCCCTCGCGCAGGCCCGGGATCTCGCGGAACTGACGCCGCACTTCGACGATCATCTCCATCGCCGCTTCGCCGACGGCCTTCATGGCCATGGAGGAGAAGAGGAAGGGCAGCATGCCGCCCACGAACAGACCGGCCATGGTGGTGGCCTTGGTGATGTCGATGATCTCGATGTTGGCCTGGGTACGGAACGCAGAGAACAGGGCCAGGGCGGTCAGAGCGGCGGAGCCGATGGCGAAGCCCTTGCCGATGGCGGCAGTGGTGTTGCCCACGGCGTCGAGCTTGTCGGTGCGCTGCCGGACCTCTGGGGCCTGACCGGACATCTCGGCGATGCCGCCGGCGTTGTCGGCCACGGGGCCGTACGCATCGACGGCGAGCTGGATGCCGGTACAGGAGAGCATACCCAGAGCGGCGATGGCGATGCCGTACAGGCCTGCGGCCTCGAAGGCACCAATGATGCCGACGGCGATGAGCAGCACGGGTACGGCGGTGGACTGCATGCCCACGGCCAAGCCGGTGATGATGTTGGTGGCCGGACCGGTCAGGGACTGGTTGGCGATGGAGTTGACGGGACCGTTGCCAACGGCGCAGTAGTGCTCGGTGATGAGGCCGATCAGCACGCCGACCGCGAGGCCGATGATGGTCGCGGTGAACACACCGCCCACGCCGATGACGCCAACGGTGCCTCCGACATCCACGCCGCCTTCGGGCCACAGCCAGGTGGCGATGAACCATGTGGCGACGAGCATGAGGCCCGAGGCGCCGAAGGTGCCGAGGTTCAGGGCCACCTGCGGGTTGCCGCCTTCCTTGGTGCGCACGGCGAAGGTGCCCAGGATGGAGCAGACGATGCCGACAGCCGCGAGGACCATGGGCAGCAGGATGGGACCGAGGTCGGCGGTGCCGATGGCGTACCAGGAGCCACCGATGACCATCGCGCCAATGATGGCGCCGATGTAGGACTCGAAGAGGTCCGCGCCCATGCCGGCCACGTCGCCCACGTTGTCGCCCACGTTGTCGGCGATGACAGCGGGGTTGCGGGGGTCGTCTTCGGGCAGGCCGGCTTCTACCTTGCCGACCAGGTCGGCGCCGACGTCAGCGGCCTTGGTGTAGATGCCGCCACCCACGCGGGCGAACAGCGCGATGGACGATGCGCCCATGGAGAAGCCGGCGAGGACGGAGATGACGCGACCCATCTGATCGGCCTCGGCGCCGGAGCCGAACATGGCGGTGTAGAACAGGTAGAGGCCGCCGAGCCCCAGCAAGGCCAGGCCGACCACGGACATGCCCATCACGGCGCCACCGGAGAAGGCGACCTGCAGGGCATCGGAGAGGCTGGTGCGAGCAGCGGCGGTGGTGCGAACGTTGGCAGCGGTGGCTACGCGCATACCGATGAAGCCAGCCAGGCCCGAGCAGCCAGCGCCCACCACGAAGGAGAGAGAGACGAAGGACGCCGCGGGGCCGATCTGCAGGTAGTTGACGACGCCCAGCAGGACGGCGACCACGGCCACGAAGATGCCGAGCACCTTGTATTCAGTGGCCAGGAAGGCCATGGCGCCTTCGCGAATGGCCAGGCCGATCTCCTGCATCTTCGCGTCACCGGGATCTTGCTTGTTGACCCACTGGGTCTTGAAGAAGGCGTAGATCAGCGCCAGGATGCCAGCCGCTGGCACGAGATACGCGGCGTACTGCATGATCAGCTCCTTGCCGCTTCAGGGGCGGCGGGGTTCGGGGCTCCGTCCGTGGCGTCACCGGCGGTCTCGGCGCTGGCCGAGGTGTCGGGGTCGTCCGAATCGGTATTATTTTCAGCCTTCGCCTTGGGGCGGCGAGGGCGCACATTCAAAGCGTTCATGGCGTTGGTGACGCCATCGGTCACGATGGCCTCGACCGCGTCTGCGCCGCGGTCGATGACCCGAGGCAGCGCTTCGCGCTGCTCTTCCGTAAAGTCGGTGAGCACGTAGGCGGCCGGGTCGCACCCCTGAGGGGGACGGGAGATGCCCACGCGCACGCGCACAAAGTCAGCGCCCAGCTCGGCATGGAGATCCCGCAAGCCGTTGTGCCCACCATGGCCACCGCCGCGCTTGATGCGCACGGTGCCAAAGGGCAGGTCGAGCTCGTCGTGGATCACCACCACACGATCAGTGTTGACCCCGTGGAAGCGCTGTAGCGCCCCCGCGGGACCACCCGAGCGGTTCATGTAGGTCTGCGGCTTGGCCACTACCACAGGGTTGCGGGCGATGTCCCCGTGGGCGCGCAAGGCACCCAGCTGAGACTTGCCAGCACTCATTCCCCAGCGGCGGGTCACCTCGTCCACAACCAAGAACCCAGCGTTGTGCCGGGTATCCTGGTACTTGGCGCCGGGGTTGCCCAGTCCGACCACGAGCCACATCACCACACCTCGCAGCGCGAGGCGCTAGTCCTCGGCGGGAGCGTCGCCGCCCTCGCCTTCTTCGCCGCCTTCGCCTTCCTCTTCTTCGCCCTCTTCCTCGTCTTCTTCCTCGAGGCGCTGGCCTACGACGGTGATGACGTTGAAGTTGGTCTCGTAGAGGATGGTAGTATTCTCGGGGGCTACGATCTCTTCCACGCGCACCAAGTCGCCCACCTCGAGGGGGGTGACATCGACGACGATGGAAGCGGGAATATGAGCGGGCAAGCAGCGCACATCGAGGGTGCGGCTCAGCACGCTCATCGTTCCACCGAGCTTGGTGCCAGCGGCGGTGCCAATGGCCTCGACGCGCACCTTGACCACCAACGCTTCGTCGACCAAGACCTCGTAGAAGTCCAAGTGGCGCAGCCGGCGACTGACCGGGTGACGCTGGAAGTCCTTGATGAGACAGATCCGCTTGTCGCCTTCGACATCGATCTCGAAGAGGGCGTTGCGGTCGCCTCTGCGCCGCAGCGAGATCTCGAACTCATCTGGATCGAGCGAGAACTGCAAAGGCACGCTGCCACCACGGTAGAGTACAGCGGGGATCATTCCGCTGCGACGGAGCTTGCGGGCGGCACCCTTACCGGTTTCGGTGCGGGGCTCTACTGCTAGCTTGATTGCCTGCATCATTCCTCCTGACACAAACCCAGAGCGCTCACTGCACTACGCCCGATTCGGTCTGGCCGCCTAGGCGGAGGAGCTTGTCGCTACACTCCTACCAGGCGCCACGTTTCGGACGATGGACCCGAGAGGGCCAACGCAGCTTACGGTCGGTCACGATGGTTTACCAAAACGGGCAGGGCCCGTAGGGCGCGCCATCTAACGTGGCACCCCCAGGTGTCAAGCCAAGGGAGAAGACGCTGCCCCCCCCTGACTCGCCCTAGACGAACAAGCGGCTGACGGAGTCCTGATAGTGGATGGCGCGCATGGCTTCGCCGAACAGCTCGCCCACGCTGACCACCTGGATCTTGCCGCAGTCGCGGGCCTCGACCGACAGCGGGATGGTGTCGCTCACGATCATGCGCTCGAGCTTGCTCTCACGGATGCGCTTGATGGCCGGACCGGAGAACACCGCGTGCGTGCAGCAGGCGATGATGCTGGACGCACCGTTTTCGTGCAGGGCCTTGGCACCGTTGCACAGGGTACCCGCGGTATCGACCATGTCGTCGAGGATGATGCAGTCCTTGCCATCAACGTCACCGACCACGTGCATGACCTTGGCCTCGTTGGGCCCGCTGCGCCGCTTGTCGATGATGGCGAGGTCGGCCCTGAGGGCCTTGGCGTAGGACCGCGCGCGCTCGGCGCCGCCGGCGTCAGGGGACACGATGACCGTGTCCTTGCCGTGGGTGTCCCGCGCGAGGAAGTCCACCAGCTTGGGCTTGGCGTAGAGGTTGTCGACCGGGATGTCGAAAAATCCCTGAATCTGCCCGGCGTGGAGGTCCATGGTGAGGACCCGGTGAACGCCGGCGGAGGTCAGGAGGTCAGCTACGAGCTTGGCGGAGATGGGAGCGCGGGGTGCCACCTTGCGATCCTGGCGAGCGTAGCCGTAGTACGGCATCACCGCGGTGATACGACCGGCGCTGGAGCGCTTGCAGGCATCGACCATGATGAGCAGCTCCATCAGGTGGTCGTTGGCCGGCGCACAGGTGGGCTGGATCAAGTAGACGTCGCGACCGCGAACGTTCTCGTGGATCTCCACGTTGATCTCACCGTCGGAGAAGCGAGAGATCCGCGCCTGGCCCAGGGAGACCCCCAGGTAGTCAGCGATCTTCTCTGCGATGACGGGGTTGCCGTTGCCGGCCAGGATCTTCAGCTCACCGTACATGGGATGCCTCCACGCGCTAGCGCTGGGACGAAAAGGGTTGGGGCGGTAGGATTCGAACCTACGAATACCAGGACCAAAACCTGGTGACTTACCACTTGTCGACGCCCCAACGGGACCTGGCGAGGGCCTAAGTACAAGACACCGCGCTCCCAGGCAACCCCCTTTGGCTGCCTGCCCGCAACCTGACGGAGTGCACACGGTGAAGATCCCGACACAGCCCTGGTCTCAGGGGGTGCCGCCCACGATGGCCGCGTAAGGCTCGTAAACAATGAGAGGCTCGAGATCGGGCTCGGCCCGCAGGCGAGCCGCGACGCCAGGGCCACCGATCTCCGCCGCCTGCACCAGCAGCGCGATGGCCTGATCCGGCTCGGACTCGGCCAGCATGGTGCCCAGCACCACGCAGGACTCCACGACACAGGCGGAGGCCTGCTCGCCAGAGCAGCCCTCGAGCACGGCTCGGGCCCGGGCGATAGCGGCGTCCTGTTGACCATCGGCGCGGGCGCGCCGCGCGAGGTCGAGCCCGGCGATGGCCGCAGTGAGCCCCCCCAAGGTGGCCACGCGCTCGAGCAGCAGGCCGCTCTCGTGGCGGTCACCGCGGGCCTCGAGAAGCCGCGCGAGGTTGAGCACCGGATAGGGCGCCGTGGGGTCGAGCTCCATGGCGCGCCTGAATGCGAGCTCCGCCAACTGCTCTTCACCGTCGAGGGCGTGCAGACGACCCGCGTTGTTGTGCCAGCTCGGGTCTTGGGCGAAGTGCTCCTGGCACGCCTGGAAACGCCGCCATGCGTCAGCGACATCCCGCTCCCGCTCCCCTTGCATGGACTGCGCCAGCGCCCGTTCGAGGGCCATGGTGCCGAGCATGAAGGCCGCCTGGGGCTGGTCCGAGATGGTCTCCAGGATCTCCTGCGAGCGGTCGAGCCGGCCGGCCGAGGCGCACGCGCGCCCACCCTCGACGCCACCACCGCCAGCCTTGTGGAAGGCATCGCAGGCCCGGAGAGCATCTCCCATGGCCTGATAGATGCGGGCTGCCTCGGTCAGATGCAGCGGGCTCGCCTGGTCCGCCGCCACGAGGTTGCCCAGGGTTCGCTCGACCACCACCCGGTTGTCTTCCGCCAGGGACGACGCCGCCAAGCCCAGCATAGCTGCGGGGTCTTGTGGGGCCTCGATGAGGGCCTCGGCGCACACCGAAGCGTCGGGGGTGCCGGCCGCCAGCAGCGCCCCACAGTGGTTGACCCGTAGGGACGCGTCCCCCCCCAGGCCCACGCCGGTGGCGAAGGCGATGGCGGCTTCGGCGGGCAAGCCCTGGGCCATGAGCAGCAACCCTCGAGCCATAAAACCATCGGGGGTCCAGGCCCCTTGGGGGAGCTGGTCGAGCTGGGACGCCGCGTTTTCGTGCCGACCCTCGCCCGCCAGTGCTCGGGCCAGGCGCAGCCGTCGCTCGGGCTCGAGCTCATCACAGGCCTCGTAGTGGATGATGGCCTGTTGGTGGTCGCCGGATTCCCATGCGCGGTCGCCCGCGGCACCCGGCCCGCAGGCCGAGATGAGCATCACAGCGCCCAGGCAAGGGATCACGAGGCCGAGGGGAGCGTCCAAGGGCAACCTCTTCGGGAGTCCGGACGGGCCGTATCCCGGCTCCTTGGCCACCGCCTGCCTTGTCGGGGGTCCAGCGAGCCATTACGGACCGACCGAGGCCGCAATACGTTTCCTCGCCGCCTCTCCCCCCCCGGGGCCACCTCACGCGCCCCTACCTCCCTCCCCGGAGCCCTCGTGGAGCAGAATCTAGCAGTACTGATCGATTTCGAGAACATCGCCGCTGGCGTCGACAAAGAGAAGCTCGGAAGGGTCGACGTTGCCGCCATCCTGCGCCGGCTCAAGGTCCGCGGACGCATCGTCTTTGCCCGGTCCTACGCCGACTGGGGACGCTTCGCCAAGTTCAAGCAGGGGCTGCTCGAAGAGGGCGTCACCATGGTCGAGCTGA
>Ga0307987_1001173_pt1 | contig 14717 bp, 11 predicted proteins | sample EllFjometagen181_FD_203157 | JGI IMG/M metagenome (GOLD analysis project Ga0307987, IMG submission 203157) | Marine microbial communities from Ellis Fjord, Antarctic Ocean - #181 | ecosystem: Environmental > Aquatic > Marine > Unclassified | place: Southern Ocean | collected 2014-10-08
ATTTTTTTATTCTGTTTTATATCAACATGTTATCCCCTGCTTAATAAGTGGGTCGGGCCGACAAGCCCCTTTGATAGCCAGGTCCAGGAAATACGAGATTATTTTTTTTGAGTGCGAAATGTAAGATAGTAGCCAAAATAGAGAAACTATTCAGCGATCTGGACAACGGCATCGCCAACCTCAAAGCCGCTAAAAGCAAACTGAGAATTTACCGCCAGGCCGTTCTTAAAAAGGCGTTTGAGGGGAAGCTCACATGTTCGAATCGTGATTCAGATGATTTGCCTGATGGACATGATTTGAAAATCGAATGCGAAAAAAATGAAGGCAATCAATCCAATCAAAATGATAACGGTTTAGACAATTTGCCCAATGGTTGGAAATGGGTGAAGTTGGGTGAAGTGGCAGATGTTAAAAGAGGGAAATCGAAACACAGGCCAAGGAACGACACCAAATTGTTCGGAGGAAAATACCCTTTTATTCAAACAGGTGATGTCAAGGCAGCGAGTGGAGGCAAAATTTTTAAGTTTGCTCAAACATATAATGAAATTGGCTTAGCACAGAGCAAATTATGGTCAGCGGGCACTTTATGTTTGACGATTGCTGCTAATATTGCGGATACTGCCTTTTTAGGTATTGACGCATGTTTTCCAGATAGTGTTGTTGGTATTAAATCTACAAAAAATATTCTTTCATTAAAGTACCTAAATTATTTGATACAAAAGCTAAAAGTAGAAATTGACAGCAAAGCTTCTGCTACTGCACAAAAGAATATAAATGTTAAATTTTTAGATACATTAGGAATCCCTTTACCGACAATTTACGAACAAACCCAAATAGTAAAAGAAATAGAAACCCGCCTATCAATATCCGACAAATTATCCGAAAACATAGACCAAGCCCTCAAAAAATCCGAAGCCCTGCGTCAAAGCATCCTGAAAAAAGCCTTTGAAGGGAAACTGCTCAGCGACGCCGAACGCCAAACCTGCCGGCAAGAGCCGGATTGGGAGCCTGCCAAAGATTTATTGGCAAGGATTAAAAAGGATAAAAAGTAGATGAAAAAAGGTGAAATAGAGATATATGAAACTGTTTCAGGCACAGAAATACAGGTTAAGCTTGAGCAAGAGACAGTTTGGCTTGATACTCACTGTATGGCCGCACTTTTTGGTGTCCAAAGACCGGCAATCGTAAAGCATGTCAGCAATATTTACAAATCAAAGGAACTCTCCCAAGAATCAACCTGTTCCATTTTGGAACAGATTGCCGCAGATGGCAGGAATAGGAGAATGAATTTGTATAACCTGGATATGATTATTTCTGTTGGTTACAGAGTAAATTCAAAAAGTGCGACCCAATTCCGTCAATGGGCCACACAACGCTTGAAAGATTATCTGGTGAAGGGTTATGCCATCAACGAAAAAAGGTTGAAACAAAAGAAGCGGGAAGTGGAATATTTAAAAACAGGCATTCGTATTTTAAGCCGCGCCGTTGACGAGAAAATAGATCGGTCTGGCAATGCAATACTTTCTGCTTTTTCAAAAGGGCTGGAGCTTCTTGATGATTATGATCACGAACAATTGGACAGCAAAGGCCATACCGATAAAGAAGCGATTTATCCCGAATCCCATCATTACCTTTCTTTGATTGAGAAAATGTATTCCGGGTTCGACTCGGCGGTTTTTGCCAAACCAAAAGACAACAGTTTTGAAAGCTCCATCAATCAGATTCGGCAAAGTTTTGGCGGAGAGGACCTTTATCGCACCCTTGAAGAAAAAGCGGCGACATTGCTTTATCTCATTGTTAAAAATCATTCTTTTGTTGATGGAAACAAACGCATTGGAGCCGCCTGTTTTCTCTATTTTTTAGAGAGAAATAAAATGCTTCAGAAAAAGAGCGGAGACCCGATTGTCAGCAATGACGCTTTGGCTGCTTTGACGCTGTTTATTGCGTTCAGTAAAAGTGACGAAATGAAAATCGTAAAAAAAACTGGTCATAAGCATCTTAAATAGGAACAGATAAAAATGGGCAACCCAAGAAACGAATCCAATTTAATATCCAAAGTCTGGAATTTTGCCAATATTCTCCGCGATGATGGCGTGGGCTATGGAGATTATTTGGAGCAGATCACCTACCTGCTTTTTTTAAAAATGGCGGATGAAATGTCCAAACCCCCCTATAACAAAATTATCCGCCTTCCGAAGGCAAAAGACGCTGAAGGGAATGAAGCGGCGGAGGGGGAACGCTGCGATTGGGAAACCCTCAGCCAAAAGCGGGGCGCTGACCTGGAAGCGTTTTACGCCCGGTCGTTGCGGTCGTTGGCTTCTGAAAAAGGAATTTTAGGTCAAATTTTTATCAAGTCGCAAAATAAAATTCAAGACCCGGCCAAGCTTTTGAAGGTGATCGACATGATTGGCCGAGAGCAGTGGACCATGGTGGGGGCCGACATCAAAGGAGACATCTACGAAGGACTTCTGGAAAAAAACGCCGCCGACACCAAGAGCGGCGCGGGCCAATATTTTACCCCCAGAGCATTGATCAAAGCCATGACGCTATGCATCGCCCCGGAACCGAACAAAAAAATTCATGATCCATCCTGCGGAACAGGCGGATTTTTTTTGGCGGCGTACGACTATATCACGGCGCGTCACGACCTCAACCGAGATCAAAAAACCTTTTTGAAGAACCACACGTTTTCTGGAAACGAGATTGTGGCCGGAACCCGAAGACTCTGCTTGATGAATATGTTTCTGCACAGCATCGGGGAAATAGACGGCGAGTCTTTTATATCGCCCAACGACGCACTCATCGCCGACGAGGGTATTCGGGTCGATTATGTCCTGGCCAATCCGCCCTTTGGCAAAAAAAGCAGCATGACCATCACGAACCAGGACGGCGAACAGGAAAAACAGGATTTGAGCTACAACCGTCAGGATTTTTGGGCCGCGACCAGCAACAAGCAACTCAATTTTTTGCAGCATATACGCAGTTTACTTAAAATAAACGGAGAAGCCGCCGTGGTGTTGCCGGATAATGTTCTGTTTGAAGGGGGCGCCGGTGAAATCGTGCGCAAGGAACTGATGAAAACCACCGACCTGCACACCATACTGAGATTGCCCACCGGCATCTTCTATGCCCAGGGCGTCAAGGCGAACGCGCTGTTTTTTGACAATAAACCGGCGTCGAAAAATCCCTGGACAAACGAGGTCTGGGTGTATGATTACAGAACCAATGTTCATCACACCCTGAAAAAAAGACCCATGCGGTTGGAAGACTTGCAAGACTTCATTGACTGCTACAACCCGGCAAACCGGAATGAGCGAAAAGAAACATGGTCCCAGGACCCGTCCGCTATCTCAGGGCCTGAAGGGCGGTGGCGAAAATTCGCCTATGAAGAAATCATGGCGCGAGACAAAACCAATCTGGACATTTTTTGGCTAAAAGACAAGAGCCTGGCGGATTTAGAAAATCTTCCCGATCCCGATATCCTGGCCATTGAGATCATCGAAACGATTGAGGCGGGTTTGGAGAGTTTCAAAGAGATCATGGAAACGATCAATGGGATTGCGGAGGAAGATGGCTAATGGGAATGGCGATTGGAATATGGAATGTGACGACGACCCCGACGGTGATTGTCCCGTAGAGACAAGGCATGCCTTGTCTTTTGCATGGCCCAGAGCCTCGCCCATAAGTTGATATCGGTCAAAAAAAATAAAATAACCCGCCTCTAATCTTGATTTTTGGAAATCGGCGCTTATCCTTGTTTCATATATTGGAAACATTTTTTCTTTAAGCAACGGAAAAAATGAGAGCCAAATCCCATGATTTTGATCGCTTCTGTTTTGCCTCGCGCGCCTTTTGAAGGTTTTTTCAGGTTTTGTTCAAGCGAATCATAGATAAAATGCCTGGCCCTCCAACATCAAGGACTCGCTGAAAAATAACGTTGCATTTTGGAGGGGATTCACCCCACCCGACTCATCATACATGGATGGGTTATAAAAACTCGGCGGATACCGATATGCCTTCGTTTTTATGCCCACGCATATCCAATGGGTCTTCGCTGGCGCTTAAACCCCCAAAATTGCTAATTTATGCTTGAGCGAACCCTAAAGCCACCCCCTTATATAAGGAGAACCGATGCCCCGATTATTTTTTTTGTTTGCTCTTTTTTGTCTCTTTGTCTGCCCTCCCGCCGGGGTCTTTTCACAGGATTTGTCTCTGGATGAGGCGGTGAGTCTGGCCCTTGAAAACAGCGAGGATATCCAGAAAATGCGTCTGGACATTGAAAAAATGGAGCGAGTGACCGAAGAGGCGCGGGCCTCGCGATGGTTTACGGTGGACGCGGCCTTTCGTTATGAGCTGGATCATCTGGATAAAAAAAACATCTCTGTGGTCAATAATCCCGTGAATTCGACCGGTGATCTGATTCAACGCCCCTATGAGATGGATGTGGATGTTTACACGGCGGAAGCCAGCGTGACCGTTCTTCAGCCGGTTTTCACATTCGGCAAGATCAGCGAGTCCATAAAAGCGGCCAAATACGCGCTGGAGGCGTCTGGGCATCAGGAAAAAGCGGCGGAGCGGGGGATGCGGTACGCGGCCCGGTTGCTGTACTATTCGGCTCTTTTATCGGATGAGATGTTGGGCATTGCCCAAAAGTCGTATAAAAACGCCCTGAAAAGCAAAAAATATTTGCAAAACGCGGCGGTGAGCCGACCGGTAAAAAGCGACCTGATTCGTGTGAGCGCCGATGTCGCTTTGAGAAAACCCGGAGTGGACAAGGCCCGTCATGCAAAAAACGAGAGTTACCGGGCGCTGAAAATATTGTGCGACATTCCCGAGGATGAGGTCATTTCTTTGTCTGATTCTCTGGATGACGATTTTCCCCGTTTTTCAACGGACGAATTGGGAGACACCCTTGAGGATCACCCGGAGCTGGCCGCGCTGGATTTTGCGGGGAAGATGCATCAAAGTCGGGCGCATGCCAAAAAGGCCGAAAGATACCCGGAGATTATCGCCTTTGGGGGGTATGTGAAAGATTTTGAATCCAAAAAGCAAGACCTGGATGATTACTATGGCAAAGAGGTCACGTATGTCGGGTTGCAGATCAATATCCCCATTTGGGATCACGGCAAGGCCGACGCCAGAGCCAGGCAGGAAAAAATCGAATCGAAAAAAATCAATCTGGATATCCTGAAAAAAAGAAAAGAGCTTCGCCAGAAACTGAACAATGCCGTGGAAAAACATGGCGCTTATCGGGGCGTTTATAAAAATCAAAAACTGGCGCTGACCCTTTCCAAAAAATCATATCAGACCTCCTTGTCCCGGTTTGAAAACGGGCAGACCAGCGCCACGGAGTTGAATGACGCGGAGACTGGTTTGACCATGGCGCGCAGGGGCCTGGCGCTGGCGTTGTTTGAACTCAACGCCTTGAAAGCGGAAATTTTAAAACTGACGGGAGGGCTTTAAGATGGGCGTGATCTTAGAAAAAATCAAAACGCATCAACGGCCGGTTTATGTTTTGGCGGCGGCGATCTTTTTCGGGGCGCTGGTCTTTGTGAAAATAGGCGATATAAAGGCCAAGGCCGATGCGCCGATCTATTCTTTTTACAGCCAGCGGCATCAAAACGGGGTTCCGGTTTCAGCGACGCGCATGGAAAAAAAAGAGACCTTCTTTTATGAGCAGGCCACCTTGACCCGGCGCTCAACGCGGGATTACATCGCATGGATTGATTCAAATTTTCAAAAGAAGATATCCATAGGCGCCCCGGTTGTCTTTCAGGACAACGGCCGGACCTGGCATGGGCGCGTGATGGCGCTGGGAGACGAGCTGGATTACGGTTCCGGGCTTTACCGAGCCGATATTCATTTTGACGAGGAGCTGAAAACCCCCCGTCAATGGATCAACGCCAAAATCGCCATCGCCTCCAAAAACACAGTGGCCATTAAAAATGAATACATCGACTGCGTCAAAGGCCAATGTTTCACCTGGATTGTCAAGGACGACCGACCGTATAAAATAAAAATCAAGACCGGGATTTCCGACAACCGGCAAACCGATGTGGTGTCCGGCCTTGAACACATGGCCGCCGTGATCACCAGCGACGTCCGATCTCTTTTCCAGGGGGAGAAGATCATGGCCCTGGGCATGGAAACGCGATTGGGTCAGGCCGCGTCTCCAGACGTAAAAAATATGGACGCCCGCAAACAGGGAGATGAAAATTGATCAAGACCTTTGTGCAACGCCCGGTCACCACGCTGATGTTTGTTTTATTTTTCGTTATTCTGGGAGTGACGGCCTATTTTAACCTGAATGTCGAGCGGTATCCCCAGGTCGATTTTCCCCTGGTCTCCATTAAAACGATCTATCCGGGCGCCTCTCCCGAAGAGGTGGAAAAAGATGTTTTAAAAGAGATTGAGGACGCGGTGGTGGAAGTCTCGGAGATCAAGACCATCGTCTCCAGAGCATACAATAATTTTGGATTTGTGCTGGTGGAGTTTAATCTTGGCGTCGATATCAATGTCAAGGCCATGGAGTTAAAGGACAAGGTGGAGGCCATCGCCAACGACCTCCCGGATATCGTTGAAAAACCGATCATCGAAAAGACCGATCCGCTAAGCGTATCGGTTTTGGATATTGTGTTGAAAAGCCCCAACCATACGCCGAAACAGTTGTATCACTTTGCCGACACAAAGATCAAATCGTTTTTGACCTCCATCAAGGGGATCGCCTCGGTGAACATCACCGGGGGCCGGGAGCGGGAGATACGGATCAAGCTGGACACCCATTTGATGAAGGGGAAGTTTGTCACTATTCTGGATGTGATCCAGGCGGTCAAGGCCTACAACGTCAATTTTCCAGGGGGAGGCATCGAACGGAAGGACGATGAAATCAATGTCCGTTTTTATGGGGAATACCAAAGCATTGATGAAATAAAAGAGATGCTTTTGACCACCCCGGAAGGCGACAGATTCCCCCTTAAAGAGATCGCGCTGGTGGAAGACGGCCAGACGAATTTCAAGCAAAACGCCCTTTACAATTCCCAGGAGGTGGTTTTATTTTCTCTGGTCAAGGTCTCCGGCGGAAACGGGGTGGAGATCGCCCGTCAGGTGGAGCAACGATGGCCCGCGCTGAAAGCCATGCTGGAGCCCGGGATGGAGGTGATCCTGGCCAACGACACCACGAGTTACACCATGCAAGAAACCCATGACACCATTAAAAATATTCTTTTGGGCATATTCTTGACCATTTTTGTCCTTCTTGTTTTCACCGCAAACCTTCGAACCACCTTTATCACCGCCATTGTCCTGCCCACATCTCTGATCGCCGCCATGTTTTTTGTGAGCGTCTCTGGATTTACCATCAACTCCATGACGTTGCTTGCCGCGGCCACTGTTTTGGGGACCCTGATCGCCAACGCCATTATTATCATTGAAAGCGCGGTGGCCCGCATGGAGCGTGGGCAGGATCCTGAAACCGCGGCCATCGAAGGAACCAAAGATGTCACCGCCGCTGTTTTGGCCTCATCCGGCACCAATTTGGCGGTGTTTATTCCCATCGGTTTCATGGGGGGGATTGTCGGGGAATTTATGGGCCAGTTCGGCATGACCGTGGTTTACGCCACCCTGATATCCATTGCCGTTTCATTCAGTTTGACCCCCATGCTCATCGCCAAAATTTTGAGACAGACCGAAGGCGCTAAAAAAGGGCGGCTTGAAAAATTGTCCGACTGGATCAATGCATTCATTATCAGGGAATACAAGCGGGTCTTTGAATTTTTATTCAGGAATAAAATCCTTTCCATATCCATGTGCGCGGTGATTTTTATGGGATTGATCTCCCTGGCCCAGTATGTCGGCAACGAATTTATTCCGGCCAGCGATGTGGACAAGGTGGAGATATCCATCAAAACGCCCCTGGGATCATCCATCGCCAAAACCATGGAAAAAGTTCGGATCATCGAAGATCGGGTGAGGTCGTATCCTGAAGTCGCCGATATCTTAAGCAAAATTGGGGAAAACGGGGTGGAAAACGCGTCCATCCTTTTGAATCTGGTTTCCAAGCAGAACCGGACCGTCTCTGACCTGCAGCTGACCCAGCGCATCATTCCCGATATTTCCGATATCCCGGATATTGAAGTGGATGTGAAGCGGGCGGGCTCTTCCACAGGCGAGGCGGATTTGACCATTCATGCCTATGGACCCGATTACGAGGGCATGGTGGCGTATGCTGAAAAAATAAAAACGGAGATGAACAAAACCCATGTGTTTCGTTCGGTCTCCTCCAGCCACCGCATTCCAAAAAATGAATACCGGTTTATCCCGGATCAGAAGAAATTGAAAATGTACGGCATCTCAAATCGACAGATCGCCGCCACCATCCGGTCGTCCATTTACGGAGACGACACCAATATTTATCGTTCCAGGGGGGAGAGCTATGACATACGCATCTCATTGAACGAGCCGTTTATAAACAGCCACAACGCCTTTAACAATATGTATGTCGCTTCCAGGAAAGGGATGATCGGCATCACCGAGTTGGGCGAGGTTGTTTCCACAGCATCGGTTCCAGAGCTGATGCGCCGGGACCGGAGACGCATTGTTCAGATCGACGGATACATTGCCAAGGGAACGTCCGGGGAGATTCGGGCAACGCTGGATAAAACCTTGGCCACGCTGGAAAAGGGCGACGGTTACGGCTATTATTACGCGGGCCAGATTGAAAAACAGAGCGAGTCTCAAAAAGAGATCGGCAAAGCGTTTCTTCTGGCCATCATTTTTACCTATATGGTTCTGGCCGCCATTATGAACAGCATGATTCACCCGTTCACCATCGCCACATCCATTGTCACTTCGTTTGCCGGGGTCTTTGCGTTGATGTTTTTTATGGACGCCAGCATCAATATCGCCTCCATGCTCGCCATCATTATGTTGGTGGGGCTGGTGGTCAACGGCGCGATCCTGCTTTTAGAAAACGCGGTCAATAAGATCAGGGAAGGCCAGGAGATCAAAGCGGCGTTGTGGGAAAGCGCCAGTGAACGACTGAGGACCATACTGATGACATCCATCGCCATTATTTTTGGAACGGCGCCTCAGTTGTGGGCCACAGATATCATTAAACCCTCCATGGGAGTGGTCATTATCGGCGGAATGACGGCCTCCATATTTTTCACCCTCACCCTGATGCCGCTTCTGTTTTATTTTATTGAAACAGCGAAGCAATGGTTTGCCGGCAAACGACGGGGTCATGTCGGCCACCCGATGGAATAAAATGTGGGTGGCGTCGTAAAAAATTCGATCGGCTTGGTTTCGGGTTTTTTTGTACGAGCGCATCCACTTTGGCGGGGGGAAAAGGGCGGGGGGTTTTTTCGTGAACCCGTATGCTTTTTGTCTCCTTCCCCTCGCAAAAAAAAGGGGGAGGAGACGTTTGGAAAAAAAGTTAAGGACTCGCTTGAAATGGCGCGTTATTTTTCAGCGAGTCCCCAGGATTTAGTTGCCGCACTTGCACCCTGTGGGGGTCAACATATCCATATCTTCGCCATCTTCATCAAACTCATCAAAATCTTCGAAGTCCTCAAAATCATCCGTATTCATGAAATCTGAGATTAACTCCATATAGGCGATCTGTGTTTTGGCGAGATTTTTCACAAGCTCGCTTACTTTTATCTTTTCATCTATATCCTTGCATTCTTTCAAAGATGAAATTTCGCTTTGAATCTGGCTCTGCAGTCCTTCCACAATCTCCGTTGGATCAAACATGACGTGTATCTCCTTTATTTCAGAGGGTTTAAAAAAAACAGCGCATGGCCCCGGTCGCCTCGCGCGCCGGGAGCCATGCCATATTTGCATCACTTTTTCAAAGAACCTATCACAACTTGACTCACAATTCAAAGCCAAAAACGCGGATCAGAGCAAAAAAATGAAATGGAGGTTTCATCCCCTCATGCGGCGGTTTCCAGCTTGGGCCGGGGCCGTGACACTTTATCCCCTTTTATGTCGTTTTTAAAGACCGACATCCCTTTTTTCATGGCGCAGAAATCGCCGCACATGGTGCAGGTCTCTTCCGCTTCAGGGGATCGCTCCTCCCGGATCCGCCGCGCCTTTTCAGGAAACATCAGGTGTTTTTCCAGGTCATCCCACCGCATGTCGCGTCGGGCCATGGCCGCCTGTTTCTGGTCGTCGCGCCGGTCCGGGTATTTTGAGATGTCCCCCACTTTGACGGCCAGACGGGTGGCGCGGATGCCTTCGCGCACATCATTTTCATTGGGAAGGGCCAGGTGCTCGGCCGGGGTGATGTAACAGATCAGATCGGCGCCGTATCGGGCGGATTGGGCCGCGCCAATGGCCGCCGCAATATGATCATACCCGGCGCCCGTGTCCAGGGGAAGGGGGCCCAAAACGTAGTAGGGGGCGTTTCCGCTCATCCGTTTTTCAAGCATGATGTTCCCCTCAATCTCATCCAGGGGGACATGGCCGGGGCCTTCCACCATCATCTGGCATCCCATTTCACGGCCAAGTTCGGCCAGCTCGCAGTTGATGATCATCTCCGCCATCTGGGCCCGGTCGTGGCTGTCGTGGATGGCCCCGGCCCGGATGCCATTTCCAAGGGAGAGAACGGCGTCGTATTTTTTCATCAGGCCGCATACCCGGTCGAACTGTTCGTAAAGGGGGTTTTCCCTTCCGGTTGAATCCATCCAGGAGACCATGAATGTGCCTCCTTTGGAGACCAGGCCGCCGTATCGGTATCCCTGTTTTCGGAGGCGCTCGATGGTGTATTGGTTGATGCCGCAATGGATGGCCATGAAGCTCAAGCCGTCGGCGAGTTGTTTTTCAATCAGGTCAAACAGAAATTCGGGGTCCAATTTGGACGGGTCATGGAATTTTCGGCCGGTCTCCTTGAACGCCTGGTACAACGGGACATTGCCCACGGGCAGGGATGTGTTGGCCAGAACCGCTCGACGGATGGCGTCCAAATCTCCCCCGGCGGAAAGCTCCATCAGGGTGTCGGCCTGCTCCCGCTCCGCGATGATGGCTTTTCGAACTTCGGCGTCGATGTCGCAAATATCCGACGATGTTCCGATGGAGGCGTTTACTTTGGTTCGAAGCCCGGCGCCGATTCCCACGACTTTCTGAAAGGGACGGGCCGGATTGTTGGGGATGACGATTTCTCCGGACGCCACACGGGTCCGAATCAGTTCACAGGGAAGGTTCTCATCGGCGGCCACACGTTCCATCTGGGGTGTGACCTCGCCCTTTCGGGCCAGTTCAATCTGGGTTTTCATCTGGATACATTCCTTTTTTTGTTTATCGGCAAGCCGCCTTCCCCTGACCGGAAACAAAAACCGGAAATAAAAACCCGGAAATAAAAAAAGGGTCCAGGGGGCGGATCGCCCTCTAAAGAACCCTTTGCCATTAAGTTCAACTATAAAACATATCATGCGCGTCTTCTGACTTCCGGCGCACACCCGTCGCGCCTTCCCAATCCCTTTGAAAGAGATCAGTGGCCGCCCTTTTTTCAAGGGCCTGCGGCGGGTCATCCGGTTACAGCGGCGGGACCGTCACGGAATTTCACCGTGTTCCGTTTGCATCACATGTTTTTACTGGTTTATTTTTTTAGGTTTCGCTCAAAATGCAACGTTATTTTTCAGCGAGCCCTAATTCATGTAGCTACGAAACAACACGGAAAGAGATGAAAACATACAAAGATGTTTTTTCCATCTGTTTCGCGGCGGATGAATTATTGAATACAGGAGCATTTAATACATGGCGGCTTTTTCGTCAACTGTTTTTTTCAACGGTTCTTTTTCCGCGCTTGTTTTGAACGACCTATTTAACGCATAATACTCCCAAAATTCTGTGCCATTTTTGAAGTTCAACTGTGCTTTTTTACAAGTTTATCAGATATGCCTACATTTTTATGCCTTGTCAGGCAGGCGACTTAACCCTCAAAATTGTAAATTTATTTTTCAGCGAACCCTTGGCTTTTTTTTGGACCCATTAAAAATTTATCCGCCCACTTTTACTATCTGTAGATATCCAACCGCCTTTTCTTTAAAAGCGGTTCGGGATTGATCAAATGGCGTTTAAACCAGTCTTTGGAAGCCTTGCCTTCCAGAGCCAGGGACAACAATTCTGAAAAATGAAAAATTGGCAACCTGTTTTCCGGCAAACATCGTATTTCCAGATTCAAATGGCACATGGCGCATGCTGTCACAATGCATTCCGCCCCTGACTGAATGGCGCCTTGAATGATTTTATTCACTAGATTCTCGGCGATTTTCGGACGGCTCACCGATAAAAAAGTTCCGCAACATGTGTAGAGAAACGGCCATTGCAAAGATTCGCATCCCAAAGAAGACATGGTTTTTTCGATCAGTCCGTAATGATTTTCCCCTTTGGCCATTCGCGGCGGCTTGGCCAGCATGCAACCGTAATAGGGCGCGATCTTTAATCCATTCAAACGACCCGTCAGGTTTTTAAAAAAACCATTCTCCCTCATTGTCACCAACAGTTCAAAAAAATGCAACAATTTAATATCAGTATTGTACGGCCTCTCAAATTGCCGCTCATATTCTTTTTGAGTCTCTTTTGATTCATTCATCTCCATTTGGGCCTGCCCCAGGCGAATAAAACACGCCGGGCAGGAAACCAAAAGCGGTTTGCCGTAAGGCGCCAGAAAAAGGTTGCGCGCCGCAAGGGAGAGGGCCAGCTTTGAGTTTATGCTATGGGCGGAGGAAGATCCGCAACAATTCCAATCCTCCACTTCGGTCAGCTGGATGCTAAAATAATTCAAAAATGATTTCAATGAAGAATTGTTTTCCTTGGCCGTCGTTGCCAGAGAACAACCGGGAAAATAACTCAATTCAGTTTCAATTTTTTTCATGGAACCTTTCTTTCATTTGAAAAAGAGACCGTAGCGTTTTTCTGTCCTTTACCCTGGATGGGAAAAATCCCAGCTTCCCTTTGGGAATCATTTTCAGTCCCAGGCCAACATCTGAAAGCATATCTTTTTTAGCCCATTTGTACCGCATCATGACTTCAAATTTATGAGTGCGTCCATGCCGAAAGATAGAATCTAAAACCGCATTGTGGAAAAATAAAATTTCAGGCTCGGCGATCTTTGCGTTTTCAGCGAGGGCAATTTGCCTGAGAGCGTCCATAATGGCTCCCATATCAAGGGAATTGGGGCATTCCATGGCGCAGTTATTGCACCCCACACATAACCAGATCGTGGAACTCTCCAATACCTTTTTTTTCAACCCGAACTGGATCATTCTGACGATCCTGTTTGGCAAATAATCCATATCCTCGGAAAAAATACACCCTCCGCTACAAGCCATGCAATTCCAACAGACGCTTAAATTAGAACGGCTCATTTTTTCAACCTGATCAATAAATTCCCGGTCCATGCGGCCTGTTTTTATTATTTTCATAAGATGTCTCTTTTTATTATTTCCATAAGATGTCTCTTTTTTTTATTGTCCGATCTGTTTTTTTTTAAACCGCAATCTTTGCGTGGACCAGGGTCAACCGCCATGTCGCGTTTATTGAACAGACCATGTCATTTTTTTGTCAAAACAGTCTCTGGCGCCGATGCTCGGCGTGAGATACTGTATCATTTCTTTATTTCCAGAAGGAAAGTGAAAAAAATATGAGAATTCCGGCAATTACTTCAATATGAATTTATTAAAAAAGTAAGTTTGTTATTTCAAAGGTTGAATACCTGATGATTTGATGAAAAATAAGTTTGCCATAGCGTAAAATTATTTTTGAGCTATCTCTTAACCTCATTGAGTTAAATGGTTTTGAATACCTTCTTTGCGCCTGTGGTAGAATTGATAACCCCTTTCGTAACACCAATAAAAAGATATGTAAATAAAAAATATCTGTATGGTATATTAATATGGCTATTTACTTTTTAGTTTGCCATATGATCATAAGAAGGCTCTGAATAAGAGCATTTCCATCTTGATCAAGAGCGTTCAATAAAACGAGTCAACAGTCACTATTTTATGATATATCGAAGCGGGCGCCCAGGCGTTCGGTTCATAGCATCAGGGAAAGTGAATGATCGAATCCTTTTTGATGAAAGATGCCGACTGAAAAATATATCCTCTTTTATTTATCCAATGCGTCATAAACCGCGTATCTTTTTTTATGTGTCGCCCATTTTTCTTTTTTTAATTACAATTAAAAAACGGGCATTGCCAATCCTTTTTACTTAGGGTTCGCTGAAAAATAAATTTACAATTTTGGGGGTTAAGTCGCCTGTCTGACCCATTTCAAGGCCAAAATAAGGATGAATTCGGCGGCAAGATGGTTAGAGTTCGCGGTAACTCTACTTTGACGCTAACAAAATTGACCCGCCCATGCTCATAAAAATTGACCCGCTTGAAAACCTGGCGAGTCGGAAACCCTGTTTTCAATTTCGACAAGCCCCCCGTTTTATCCAATTTTTTGTTTTATTCCAGATTTAACTGCTATTTTTCTCACCCACTCAACCAATGTGCGATTTTATAATAAAACTTCAGTAGGATGCATTTCTATAGTTGTTTTTATGTTAGCGTAGTTGCTAACTTTAAGCATGAAAAATAATTTTCTGTGCGGCCGGGCAAGGTCGCATATTTTAGCGGGTGAGATGCCCGTCCCGGAAGGTTGGCCAGCCACCGGGTAGCGAGTCCTTGGATCAACGGGAGTAATCCCCGAGATTAAGCGTAGGACAG
>Ga0307987_1001174_pt1 | contig 14713 bp, 10 predicted proteins | sample EllFjometagen181_FD_203157 | JGI IMG/M metagenome (GOLD analysis project Ga0307987, IMG submission 203157) | Marine microbial communities from Ellis Fjord, Antarctic Ocean - #181 | ecosystem: Environmental > Aquatic > Marine > Unclassified | place: Southern Ocean | collected 2014-10-08
GGCAGGGTGGCCTCGGCGCGGCGCTGGGTGACCAGGTAGCGGCCGTCGCGCTCGATGAGGGCGCTGACCACACGGATGCTGGGGCTATCGCTGCTGGACATGGGGCCTCTGTATCATCACCGCCATGACATGGGCGGGGGGCTGGCGGGCTCGGAGAACACGGCGTCGCCGAAGTCCTGCAGCCAGCCGTCTTCGGCGGCGGTGCGGTAGTCGAACAGCACCACGCCGTCGGCGCCCGCGGCGCGGCTGGCAGCCACGCAGGCCAGGACCTCGTCATAGGAGAGCTCCGCCGAGATGCCGGCGTAGACGTGGCGACCGGAGGCGTGGCTGACGTGGTCGAGCACCAGGGTGGCGAAGTCCAGGCGGTCGCCGGGGGTGTCGGTGACGGCCCAGTAGATCATGGGGATATTGGCGTCCAGCACGCCGTCGGCCAAGAAGGCGCGGCTGTCCTGGTAGTAGTCGATGTTGCCCTGGCTCACTGACGACCACCCCCAGGTGTTCTCGTAGATGCCCCACACCGCGGCGGTGACCGGGATGTCCACGGCCTGGTAGATCCCGCGGGCGGTCTCCACCACCTGCTGTCGCTGCCAGTCTTCCCAGGACAGAGACGAGCCCTGGTAGGCGGCCTCGCTCACGGCGTCGTGGCTGTGGTCGGGATCGGCGTAGCGGATGTAGTCCAGGTGGATGCCGTCCACGTCGTAGCGGGTGGCGATGTCGGCCGCTACGGCGGCCACCCGGGCCCGCACGGCGGGGTTGCCGGGTGACGCGAACACATAGGAGCTGTTGAGCTCCATGGCGGCGCCGCTGCTGTCGGCCACGACCCAGTCGGGGTGCGCGAGGTAGGCGTGGCGAGGGTTGGTCTCCGGGGGCGCGGTGCTGCCGGACCACAGGGGGAGGGTGTTGATGTAGGCGTGGACCTCGAGGCCGGTGGCTTGGCCCTGCTGCACGGCCACCGTCAGGGGGTCCCAGCCAGGGTCCTGCCCCAGGGTTCCCGTGAGTTGGGCAGACCAGGGCTCGAGGCTGGAGGCGTACAGGGCGTCGAAGTTGCCGCGTACCTGGAAGTACACGGCGTTGAAGCCTGCCTGCTGCAGCTCGGAGAAGATGCGCTCCACGTCGGCCGCCGAGCTGTAGGACCAGCGGGTGACCCAAGCACCACGCAGCTCGTGATCGCCTTGGGTGTCGGTGTCGGTGTCTGCGTCTGCGTCGGTGTCTGCGTCGGTGTCTGCGTCGGTGTCTGCGTCGGTGTCTGCGTCGGTGTCTGCATCCGTGTCTGCGTCGGCTTCGGGCTGTGGGTTGTGGCGCTCGATGCTCTGGTCACAGGCCAGCAGCAGGAGCAAGCAGGGGAGAGCGATCATGGAGGAACCTCGGGGACGCTTGGGCAGGCTAGCCCTGCGGGCAGCCGCAGGCCAGGGCTTCGCGGTAGGTGTCGGTCAGCTTACGCGTCAGCTCGGGAGGGTCGAAGCGCTCGGCGACGAAGAGGGCGGCCCTGCGGCCCCGACGCTGGGCTTCGGCCGGATCGCAGGCGTGCTGAACGGCGCAGATCAGGGCCTCCACGTCGGCGGGTGGCAATAGCCAGCCGTGCTCGTTGTTCAGCCAATCCGGCACCCCGCCTACCTCGAAGGCGAGCACCGGGATGCCCCGCGCCTGGGCTTCGAGGCCGGCGATGCCGAAGGGTTCGGCCCACAGCGACGGCATGATGGTGAAGCGGGCGCGGCCCAGCAGGGTCTCCACTCCGGCGCGGGGTAGCCAGCCGGTGAAGATCACCCGATCCGGTCCCAGGCCAAGCCGTGCGGCCTGGTCTTCGAGCGCGGCCCGCGCGGGCCCTTCGCCCGCGATGACCAGGGGGAGAGGCGGTCGGGCGCGGGCCCACGCCTCGAGCAACAGGTGGAAGCCCTTGGCCCACACCAGCCTGCCCGACGCCAAGGCCAGCGGAGCGCTGGGCAACGGGGGCACGGTCGCCCCGGGGGCGCTCGGAGCCCAAGGGAACGGCGGGATCACCCGCAGACGGTCCGACTCGATCCCTGCGGCGGTGAGCTGCTGCGCCATGTAGTCGGACAACACCACCACCCGCTCGAAGCCGTTCAACGCATGGGTGCGGGCGGCGGTCAAGGCGGTGATCATGGCGGCGTAGCCGGGGTCGTCGAAGCAGGCGGTGCAGGCCTGGGGTGATTCAGGGTGGGCGCAGGGCTGGCCATCGGGGAGGACCATTCCGCGCCCGGGGCAGAAGCTGCGGTGGTCCTGCACGGTGGCGACCGCGGGACCCCACCGGGCCACCGCGGCCATCACTCCGGGCTGCACCAGGTTGTGCATGTGCAGCAGGCTGGGCCTTAGCTTCCGCACCAGGGCCTCGAGCCGTCGCACCGCCGCGGGGCTCTGGCGCTCGCGCCCACCCAGGCCGGGTACGACGTGCAGATCCACCCCTGGGGGAGGGCTGGCATCCCGCTCCATGCGACCCACGGCGAGGGAGACGCGGTGTTGGCCTGCCTGCCTGGACAGGATTGCCAGGAGGTGAATGTCAGCGCCCCCACGGACTGAGAGGCGATCGTGGATGTGCAGAGGGTGCATGAAGCTTGGCCCAGGGCGCGGCACACCCCATAATCGGTCGATGCTTCCAGCAGTGAGCGTGCCCATGGATCCCCAGCCCCCGTCCGCGAGTGACCAACGAGCCGAAGAGCGCATCTTCGAGCGCACAGCTGCATTCTACAACACGCTGGACAAGGTCATCCGGGCCAACAAGCTGTACCGGGGGGAGGGGGACCTTCTCGAGCGCATGTTCGGCGATCTCGAGCGCCGTGCCCTGGACATGGTCCAGGATGGTCCCGTCACTGTGCGCGTGGCGTCTTTCGGGCTCGTCCTGCAGGGTCAGCCCTTGTCGGCGGAAGAGAAGCGTGTCGCCTACCTGTTCAACATGTTTTGCGACGGGGTCCGGGAGCTGACCCTGCTGGACGGTGTGGACCGGGAAGAGCTCGAGGGCTTGGTGGAGGTGCTGGCCTCGGATCTGCGCACCAACGACGACGATCTGGTCACCATGCTGTGGAAGCGTCAGTTCCAACACGTGCGCTACTACGCGGCCGACACCTTCGCCGCCGGCATGGAGATGGGCATGGACGGCGATCTTGTGTTGGCGTCCAGCCAGCGTCCCGGTCAGTTCGTGAGCGACGGCGATGGCACGGAGGTCACCCTGACCCCCGATGACATCCGGCTGCTGGCGGGCGAGGGGCACCTCGAGTGGATCCAGGAAGCCGTGGCGCCCCTCGAGGCCACGGGCAAGGTGGCCAAGGTCGCGGAGCGCATCCGGGCGGCCTTCCGGCGCCCCGATGACATCGAACGCTTCGTCGATCTGGGCCTGGAGCAGGGTGGTGCGGACGACGCCAAGGCCAGCGCCCTGCTGCTGGGCATGCTCGACGATCTCATCTACCAGGGCCGCGCTGACGTGGTGGTGGGCATGATCAAGGCTCTGCTCGGTGCCGACGGGCGCCACGAGGTCGCCGCGTCCGCACAGCTGCGGGCCCTCGCGGAGCCGGCGCGCCTCGAGCGACTGGCTGCGGTCGCCAACCGCAACGATGCGGCCTTCGTGGAGCTCATGGGGCCACTGGTGAAGTGCCTGGGCAACAGCATGGTGCCGCTGCTCAAGGATCTCGTGCCCGGGGAAGCCCAGAGCGCGCTGCATGCGGGCCTGGCCGACGCGGGCCAGGATCTCACCACCTTCTACGCCATCCAGCTGGAAGCGGAGGACGAACCCTCGGTGCTCCACGCCATCCAGTCCCTGGGCCAGGTGGGCACCCCCGAAGCGGTGCTGGCGCTGTGCAATGTTCTGAGCCGCAACTCCAAGGAGCTGAGGCAGGCGGCCCTGCAGGCGATGATGGGCAAGTACCATCCCGAGGCCCGCATCGCGCTGGCCCGCGCACTGAAGGACCCCGATCGGGGCAACCGCCTGTTGGCGCTCCAGGTGATCCAGACCTCCGGGGACAACCGTATGACCTGGGGCCTGCTCAGCGCGGTCAAGGAGATCCGCTTTGCCGACAAGGACAGCGAAGAGCAAGCCGCCTACTACCGGGCCCTGGCCAGCTTCCAGGACGACCGCACGGTGGCCCACTTCCAGGAGATCCTCTCCCGCAAGAACCTCACCCGTAGCAAGGGGGTCGTCTCGGCGCAGCTGCTGGCGGTGGCGGCCCTCGCCGACGTGGGCACCCCCAAGGCGCGGGAAACCCTCGAGCGCTTCCGCAGCGTCTTCTACCACCCGGCCCAGGTGAAAGAGGCCATCCAGCGAGCCCTCAGCGGAGCCGGTAGGGGTGCATCATGAGTGACCAGCAGGCCGAATCCGCCCAGGTTCTCGGGCGTGAAGTCATCACCTTGTTGCACAGCTTGAGCCGTGCGGTGGCCCTTTACGAGCCCAACAACAATGCCGTGATCCGGGTCCTCGACGCCCTCGAGGGCGCCATCGGGCGCTACCACGAGGGGGGCGCGGCTGGCACCCTGAGCATCCGCTTGCTGGCCGAGGAGTTCTTCGTCAATGGCCGGCTGTTGCGGGTCGATGCCAAGATCTACGAGCGGGCCATCGACGTGGCCAAGACCTTTCGCCGCTTCGACGTGGGGGAGCTCCGCTTCGAGAGCGGCCTGGCCCGCGGGCAGCTCGATGCCTTCGCCACCGATCTGGCTCAGAGCGTCCGCTCCGGCGAGTCCCAGCTCAACCCCCAGGGCTACGGCACCATCAGCGTCGCCAAGGCTGACGGGCGCTCGGTGGCCTCGTTCCGCTTCCAGCCCCACAAGCTCGCCAAGGTGCTCTACGGCAGCCTGCTGGACCTGGTGGATAAGCTCTACACCGAGGTGGAAGAGGGGAACGCTCCCTCGCTGCTGTCTGTGAAGCGTACGCTGCAGCTGGTCATCGACGCCATGTCCGATCACGGGGCCATGTTCCAGGTGCTCGCGGCTGTGCATGACCCCACCCGCCCCGTGTCCAACTCTCGCCGTCGGGTATCAGCGGCGGTGGATGCCATCGGGTTCGGCTACTACCTGGCCCTGCCCAAGGCCGACCTGATGTACCTGGCCCTGGGCGCCATCCTTGGTGGACTGTCCGAGAGCCTCGACCCCGACGACGCCATCTCGCCGCTGTTCGGCTTCGCCGGCCTGGGCGACTCGGCCATGCCCCTGATTCTGGCGGTGCGCGATGCGCGCGCCGCGCGGCTGGGGCACCCGGGTGGCGTGCCGGGTCAGATGTTGGCCGTGGTGGAGCTCTACACCGAGCTGGCCACCTCCAGCGAGTCCCGCCCCGCCATGTCCCCCCATCGAGCCCTGCGGCTCATGGTCGGCGGCCAGGTTCCCGGTGTGGCCAAGGGGCCCGCACGGGTGTTCGCCGACTACAAGGGGCCGTATCCCTTGGGCTCCGCCGTGAAGCTCAGCTCGGGGCACCTGGCCCTGGTGGTAGGCTTGGGCGAGAACGTCAGCAAGCAGCGCCCCGCCGTGGCCCTGCTCGATCGGAGTGGCAACATGGGTCGGAGGATGAACCTGGCCGAGGTGGGGGACGTCAAGGTGGCGGGGGTCCCCGAGCCCTCCGAGGTCAAGCTCAACATCGCCGCGACCTGACCGGGGCCCGGCCCCTGCGGGGTATCGGACAGGTTAGGGAACCCTCCCTCGGGAGGTGATCCGTGGACCCAGTGCTCGAGCGTACCTGGAACAAACTGACGGACCACATTGGGCGCATGGACGCCCTGGCCGGAGCCCGAAGTCTGTTGGAGTGGGACCAGCTCTGCATGATGCCCAGCAAGGGCGCCACGGGCCGGGGCCACCAGCTCGCGGCCTTGGCGGCCATCTACCACCAGATGCTCCGAGCCCCCGAGCTCGGCCGCCTGCTCCAGCGACTCGAGCACGCCCTCGAAGGCCTCGAGCCGCAACAGGCGCCGGTGCAGCGGGGCTGTCTGCGCAACCTGCGTCGGGAGCGCGGTCGCGCCGAGCGGATACCTGTCAAGCTGGTGGAAGCCCTCGAGCGGGCGCGCACCCGCGGCCACCAGGCCTGGCTCGAGGCCCGCAAGGCCCAGAGCTACGCCGTCTTCCAGCCGGCCCTCACCGAGCTGGTGGGCCTGGTCAGCGAAGTCTCGGCCTGCCTGGTAGAGCCGGGCGATCACCCCTACGACGCCTTGATGGACGCCTTCGAGCCCGGAGCTCGCGTGGCCCAGGTCGGGCCGCTGCTCGAGCGCCTCGCCGGCGAGCTCACCCCGCTGTTGGACGGCTTGCGGGACGCCGGCTGGCCCGATCCGGCTGCCGGTGTGCAGCTCGCCATGCCCGTCGCCGGTCAGCGTGAGCTGTCTCATGCACTCATCACCGCGGTGGGCTTCGATCTCGACGCCGGCCGCTTCGACGACGCGGTCCACCCGTTCACGTGCGGCATGGACCCGGGCGATGTGCGCATCACCGCGCGCTACAACGCCGACGACTTCCTCACCGGCTTCGGGGCCGCGCTGCACGAAGCCGGCCATGGCTTGTACGAACAGGGCGTGCCCGCTGCGCTGGTCGGCACCGGCACGGGGCGCCTGCTGTCCACCAGCCTGCACGAGAGCCAGTCACGCTTCTGGGAAAACATGGTGGGCCGTTCCGAGCCCTTCTGTCGCTGGCTCTCCGAGCTCGTCGCTGCGCGTCACCCCGAGCTCTCCCCGGGGGCCGACGCCCTGTACCGCGCGTCCAACCGGGTGCAGCCCGGCCTGATCCGCGTCGATGCCGACGAGGTCACCTACAACCTGCACATCCTGGTGCGCTATCGCCTCGAGGTGGGGCTCATCGAGGGCAGCCTGCTGCCGGATCAGCTCGAAGACGCCTGGAACGATGCCTACGAGCGGCTGCTGGGCATCCGTCCCACCACCCCCACCCAGGGCGTGCTCCAAGACATGCACTGGGCCGAAGGCCTGTTCGGCTACTTCCCCACCTACACCTTGGGCACCCTGTACGCCGCCAGCCTCGCCGAAGCCGCCCAGGCCGACCTCCCCGAGCTGTGGTCCGATGTGGCCGCGGGCCGCTTCGCCCCACTGCTGGGTTGGCTTAGGGACAAGGTCCACAGTCGGGCCGCCCTGCTTCCTGGCGGCGACGTCTTCACCAGCGCGGCGCCGGGTCGCGACCCTGTGCGCGACTTCATGGCTCATCTCTGGGAACGCCATGGCGTGCTGCACGGTCTCGCGCACCCCGCGGGGGCCGGCACCTCTTGAAGACCTCGACTCAGGCCGAGGACCCCGTCGTCTCGTACTTCGTGGCCAGCTTCGTCCCGGGGGCCGCGGCCCGTCGCCTTGGGCGGTTGGCCGACCGCCTTCCAGCGCAGATCGAGCCCCCCACGCTGGAACACCTGCACATCACCTGGCGCAGCTTCGATGGCCTGCCCCACGGCGCCCTGTCACCCCTCAAGCAGGCCCTGGCCGACGTGGCAGCCCGTCACGCACCGCTCACCCTAGAGCTGCTCGGGGGCGGGGTCTTCGCGGCCGGCGCGGTGTGGGCGCGGGTGTGCTCCGCTGCGCCTGTGCTGGCCCTGCAGGCCGACATCGATACCGCGCTGCGGGGGCTGTCCCTGCCCGAGGCTTCCTATCCCTTCGCCCCCCACATCACGCTGGGGGTGGGGCCGCCGGGTACCCGCGTGCCGTCCTACCTGCACGATCTCTCGTCCCGGGTGGTGATCGAAGAGTTCGCCCTCACCACCACGGGCACTCAGCCCTACAGGGTCGTGCGTCACTTCGAGCTGGAGGGTTGACGCTGGTGGGGTGCCGACACCCCAACCGCGACCTCCACGCCGTGCCTGCGGGGCTCATGGGTCGCAGCGTGTTGCTGTGACACGGCGATTGTCGGCCTTCGCTCGTCGGCCCCGTGTGGTCGGATTGGGCCGGAAGGTGGCACGAAACTTGCTTTAAGAACGAGTGATGGTGGTCCGCAGTAGGCCGTGGTACGGTCTCTGCCATCAGGGTACCCCTCATCGGAGGCCTCGCATGCATAAAATCGTTGGATTCTTCCCCCTCGCTGTCCTCGTCTTCGGGTGTCAGAGCGACCATGGGTTCGTCGACAACAACGACGCCGGTGGCGGTAGCGGGCCCCAGATCCAGGTCACCCCCGAGGTTATCGAGTTTGGCTCCTTGGGCCGGGAAGAGACGGTGGCGGACGTGTTCACCATCACCAACGTTGGCACGGGTGAGCTCGAGATCTCGGGCATCGAGATCGTTGGAACCTCCAGCAGCTTTGCCATCCTCACCCCGGAAGAAGATCTCACCTTCACGCTGCCGGCGACGGCCAGCGCCCAGATCGAGGTGGCCTTCACGCCGGTGGGCGCCAACGAGCAGCACGCTCAGGCCATGATCTCCAGCAACGACGAGGACACCTCCGAGCTCCCTGTGGACCTGTACGGCGAAGGCCTCATCCCGGATCTCGAGATCGATCCGTCCCCGTACGACTTTGGCGACGCCTACATCGGCTGCATGCACGACGGTGAGGTCGACCTCATCAACGTGGGCTACGATGACCTCACCATCGACACCATCGACCTGAGCGGTGGCGCTGGCTCTTTCACCATCAGCCGGTCCCCCTCGCTGCCCCTCACCCTGGCGCCCTCAGACTGGACCACCGTCAGCCTCGAGTTCAACCCCGACAGCGAGTCCGACTCATCCGCCGTCCTTCAGGTCACCCACGACGCCCCCGGCGGCGCCGACCGCGGCAACGTCGAAGGCCGAGGCATCTACGCTGGCGACTTCACCGACGACTGGGAGATCCCCTTCGACCCGCCCGTCGATCTGTTCTTCGCCGTCGATCGGTCCGGCTCCATGGACGACGACGCTCGCAGCCTGGCCGACAACTTCTCCACGTTTATCGGCCAGCTGTCCGGCTACACCAGCGACTGGCACATCCTGGTGGCCAACGACGACGACGGCTGCAACGACCACGGTGGCTACCTGACCGCTTCGAGCCCCAGCTACATGAGCGCGTTCCAGAACGCGGTGCAGGCGCGCGGCGGCCAATACACGGAGTCCCTGCTCACGGTGGCCGCCACGGCCATCGAGAAGACCGACAGCGGTGAGTGCAACCAGAACTTCATGCGCACCGACGCGCTGCTGCACATCATCCTGGTCAGCGACGAACCCGAGCAGTCCTCCGGCTCCTGGTCCACCTACGTCAGCCAGATCCAGGCCAAGAAGGGCAGTATCGCCAACGTCAAGATCTCCGCTATCGCTGGCGACTACCCCAGCGGATGCGGAACGGCTCAGCCTGGCACGGGCTACTACGAGGCCGTACAGGCGACCGGCGGTGAGTTCCTCTCCATCTGCTCGAACTGGTCCAACATGGTCGAGACCCTGGCCGACGCCTCCATCGAGCTGTCCGAGTACGAGCTGTCTCACACCGCCGACCCCGATACCCTCGTGGTGCGGGTCAACGGCACTCAGGACACCAACAGCTGGGTGTTTGTGCCCGTCACCAACTCGGTGAACTTCCACTCAGCGGTTCCCGAAGGCGGCGACACCGTGCGCATCAGCTACTCCGCGTTCGCCAACTGCGACTAGCCGCCCGTGCTCGAGTGATAGGCTCGTCGTGAGCGTGCGTCCCATCGTCGGCGTCTCCTTGGCCGGGCTGGGCGGGCTGGTCCTGGGCTTCGCCTTGGGGCGCAGCGCTGCGCCGGCACCCGTCCCTCCCGTCGAGCCTTCGCAGCCGGTCCCCGCGGCGGCCCCCGAGATGGAGGCATCCTCCGTCGGCGCCACCATCACGGTGAGTGAACCGAGGAGCTCGCTGGTCTTCCACCCCTTCCTTACGGTGGACCGTGCCAGCGCTCGAGCCGTGTCCACCGCCGAGCTCGTCCTGCGCGGCCTCGAGACCGGCGACGCCGCCGTGTTGCGGCAGGCCCGGGATAGTTACCTCGAGCTCGAGGCGGTGGAGAACTTCGGCGGGGAGTATCCGACCCTGCGCTGGCTCTGCGACTACCTGCTGGCGGAGCCCGGCCGGCAACGCACGCTGCTCGAGAACGATGACGCCCGCCGCTTCGTGGACCTGTTCGGCCGGGACGAATGGGCGCTGCTCGAAGAGTACATTGCCGCCAAATACGGCTTGGGTCCCATGGACCGCGAGCGGTTGTGGTACCTCGACGAGATCGTCCGCTTCAACAGCCCCTACCGCGGCGCCTGGGAGCGCAGCGAGCGGGTCCTCGAGCTGCTGGAACTCGAGCCTGGCATGGAGGTGGCGGATGTGGGAGCCGGGGCTGGCTTCTACAGCTTCCGCTTCGCCGATCGGGTGGGCTCCGACGGTCAGGTCTACGCTCTCGAGATGAACGATCTTCACCTGGCCTATCTGCGTCGCGTCGCCCAGGCCGAGGGGTTGACGCAGCTTGCCGCCATCGCCACCGACGGCGCCTTTCCCGACTTCCCCGAGGGCTCCCTGGACCGGGTGTTCCTCTGTGCCACCTACCAGAGCCTCTACCTCTCGGTGCGGGACAGCGAGCGCGCCGCCTGGCTCGAGGGGGTGCGCAGCGCCCTGGCCCCCGATGGCCTGCTGGTGGTGGTGGACAACGAGCCGGTGCTCGAGCCGGGGGTCCCGCCCTTCGGGGGCATCTCCCTGTCGCGGTCCCTGGTGCAGGCCCAGCTCGAGGCCTCGGGCTTCGAGCTGGTGGCGGCCGAGAGCTTGGTGCCCCAGCGCTACGCGCTGGTGCTACGCAAGGCCACCACACTGGGCAGGTAGTCGGCGGGGGGCTCGAGCCCCACGACGGTGAGCAGTGCGGCACCCACGTTGCCTAGTCCAGCGTCGTCACCGGCGGCGTCACTGAGCTCGAACGTGCCGCTGTGGTCCACCAGCACGAAGGGCACCGGGTTGAGGCTGTGGGCGGTGCGCACCACGGGTTTACCCAGGCTGTCGAGCTTGTAGTCGCCGGTCTTCTTGTCCACCTCGTACATCTGATCCGCGTTGCCGTGGTCGGCGGTGATCATCAGCACTCCCCCCTGCTCCCGCACGGCAGTTTCGATGCGGGTCAGGGCGTCATCGACGGCCTCGACGGCGGCGACGGCGGCGTTGAAGCTTCCGGTATGGCCCACCATGTCGCCGTTGGCTAGGTTGAGCCGCAGGTGGCGGTAGCGACCCGAGGCGATGGCCTCGACCAACGCGTCGGTGATCTCCACGGCCTTCATGGCCGGGGCCTTGTCAAAGTCACCGAGATCGCTGGTGACCTCGTTCCAGGTCTCGAGCTCGGGGTTCACCGGGGCGGAGCAGTTGCCGTTGAAGAAGTAGGTGACGTGGCCGAACTTCTGGGTCTCGGACACGGCGTAGGCGGTGATCCGGTTGGCGGCGAAGTAGTCGGAGACGGTGTGTTCGATGGCTGGGGGCTCAACCAGGTAGCGGCTGGGGATGTGCAGGTCGCCGTCGTACTGCATCATGCCGGCGTACAGGACGTCCGTGGGGGCGTGGCGCCCGTCATGGCCCTCGCGCACGAAGTGGGCCGGCAGGTCCCGCCCCTCGAAGGCCCGGGAGATCTCGAGGGCCCGGTCGCCCCGGAAGGCGAACAGAATCATCGCCTCGCCGTCCAGCACACGGCCCACGGGCTCGCCGTCGTCGTCCACTACCGTGAAGGCAGGGAGGAACTGGTCGGTGATGGCGGGGTCCTCTTCGTACAGGGTGCGGATGGCCTGGCTGGCGGAAGGGAATGGGCGCCCGTCGCCGTGGACGTGGCAGTCCCAGCCCCGCTGCACCATGCTCCAGTCGGCCTCGTAGCGGTCCATGGTGATGTTCATGCGCCCACCCCCGCCGGCGATGCGGTAGTCGCGGCCCGCGGCCCGGTGCTCTGCCAGTAGGGCCTCGAGGGGCTCCACCCAGGTGAGGGCGGAGCGCTCGCCCACGTCCCGCCCGTCGGTGAGCACGTGGACCCGGAGCTTGGCCACACCCGCGCGAGCGGCGCCGCCCACCAGGGCCAGCAGGTGGTCCGCGTGGCTGTGGACGTTGCCGTCCGACAGCAGGCCAAGCAGGTGCAGCGCGGGCCGGGCCACGGCGTCACGCCAGGCCGAACCCTCGAAGATGCTGTTGTCGGCGATGGCCGCGGAAACCAGCTTGGCACCTTGGTCGAACACCCTTCCGCCCCCCAGGGCGTTGTGGCCCACCTCACTGTTTCCCATGTCGCCCCAGTCTGGCAGACCCACCGCGGGTCCGTGGGCCTGCAGCAAGCGCCAGGGGTGCTCCGCCATCAGGCGGTCCAGGGTGGGGGTGCGGGCGGCAAAGACCGCATCGCCTGGATCCCGGCGGCCCCACCCGACCCCGTCCATAATGCAAAGCACCGTGGGTGAGGCGCATGAGGACAGTGCGGCGATAGGGGAGAGCGTCAGATGGGTGGACATGGAACCTCCGGAGGGGCGCGCTGGAGGCGGCTGGTAACCGGCTTGGCGAATGTGAGAGCGCGAGGGCCCACCTCTGTCCGGCGCCCTTCGCGGTTGCATTCCTTTCCACGGTGTCACGCGCCATTGGGCTTGCGTGCTGCGGACCGTGATCCAGGTCAGGTCCACCCGGTTGGGAGACGCTGGCCATGCCCACCCGTGGTAAATGGGCGGAACGCCCAGGAGGCCAAGGGTCGTCCCCGTACGCCCCTCGCGAAACATGTCGCGTTCCATGCACCAACGAGGTCACGTTTCCTCGCCGCATCCCTGGCATCCTCGGGCCTGCGTCCGCAGCGGTGGTTTCCGACCCCGCTATCGTCTCTCACTGCTCCCACCCTCTCACGAAGGTACGAGATGAGCCAGCACACCGAATCAGGTGCTTCCCAGGCCATTCCTCTCACAGCCCGTACAGTCTCGGAACACATCGTCGAGATCGTCAGCGACTCCGGTCAGGGCGCTCAGAAGTGCGGTCAGTCGTTCAGCGCCATCAGCGCCAAGATGGGCAACGGCGTGTGGACCGTCGAGATCATTCCCGCGGAGATCAAGCCGCCGGCGCGGTCTCGCGCGGGAGCCTCGGGCATCCGCATCCGCATCGGCGATCGCGACATCACCAACATGGGCGACGAAGCCGACATGGTGATCGCGTTCAACGAGCAGGTGCTCTACGGTCGCGTCGAGCAGGGGGCCTACCGCAAGGGCACCATCCTGATGCTCGAGAGCAAGTGGGCCACCGATCCCGACCCGGTGGTGCAGCAGGCCTATGCCGAGGCCGTCAAGCAGTTCCGCGACATGGGCATGGACGTGCGCGAGCTCGCGATGGAAGAAGCCTGCCTCGAGATTACGCCCACGCCCCATCTGGGCAAGAACATGTTCGTGCTGGGCATGCTCTGCGAGATCTACCAGCGTGAGCTCGAGCACGCGCGGGGCCAGATCCGCTTCATCTTCCGCAAGAAGAGCGCCAAGGTCATCGACATGAACCTCCGGCTGCTCGAGGCGGGCGAGCGCTTCGCCCAGCAGCACATCACCGAGCGCTTCATCGTGCCCGAGTGGGACAACGACAAGCCCCTCATCGTGATGAACGGCAACGAAGCCATGGGCCTGGGGGTCATGTGCGCGGGCATGGAGATGATCTCCATGTACCCCATCACCCCTGCCACCTCGGCATCCCACTACCTGGCCGAGGTCTTCTACAAGGTCGGCGGCTGTGTGCACCAGGCCGAAGACGAGATCGCGGCCATCGGGTTCGCCATCGGCACCAGCTACGCTGGCAGGACCGCCTGCACCATCACCTCCGGCCCCGGCCTGGCCCTCAAGACCGAGTTCATCGGTCTGGCGGTCATGGCCGAGATTCCGTTGGTCATCGGGCTGGTCCAGCGCGGCGGCCCCTCCACGGGCTTGCCCACCAAGGTGGAGCAGGGCGACCTCCTGGCCACGCTGTACGGCGCCCCTGGCGATGCCCCCAAGATCATCATCGCCCCGGCCACCATCGAGGAAACCTGCCACTTCATGGTCACGGCTCGCAAGCTGGCCGAGGCCTTCCGCGGCCCGGTCTTCGTGCTCACCGACACCAACCTTGCCACCGGCGTGCAGCCCTTCCCCCGGCCCAATGTGCAGGTCGAGTGGATGGCACCTCCCGTCGATCAGTCTCCCTGGAAGGAAGGCGTGATGCCTTACGACTGGGACCCGGAGACCGGCCTGTCGCCTCGGCCCATCCCCGGCCAGGCGGGCGGTGAGTACATCCTCACCGGCCTGGCTCACACCAACCGCTCGTTTGTGGCCTACGACCCGGCGTCAAACCAGTACGCCTGCGAGATGCGCTCCCGCAAGCTCGCGGCGCTGCAGCGCACCCTGCGTCCTCCCACCCCCTACGGTGACGAAGACGGCGAGCTGCTGCTGGTGGGCTGGGGCTCCACCATGGGCTCCATCCACGAAGCCGTGGACCGCGCCCGTGCCCAAGGACACAAGGTCAGCGCCCTGCACATCCGCTTCCTCTCGCCTCTCGAGCCGGGCCTGAAGGCCATCTTCGAGCGCCACCAGCAGGTGATCACGGTGGAGATCAACTACTCCGACTCCACCCAGACGCCTCTGCTTCCCGGTGAACCCCGTCGCTACGCTCAGCTCGCGACGGTCCTGCGGGCCCACACCCTGATGGACATCGACTGCTTCAGCAATGTGTACGGCCAGCCCCTCCGCCCAGGCCAGGTCCACGACGAGATCCTGCGTCGCCTTTCCCCCTCTTCGGACGCATAAAGGGAGCAGAACATGTTTGGACTCAAGACCGACTGGTCCCTCGACATCCCCTCCCGCTACTTCATCCTGGACGACTACCTGGGCAACGAAGCCCGCTGGTGTCC
>Ga0307987_1001175_pt1 | contig 14706 bp, 14 predicted proteins | sample EllFjometagen181_FD_203157 | JGI IMG/M metagenome (GOLD analysis project Ga0307987, IMG submission 203157) | Marine microbial communities from Ellis Fjord, Antarctic Ocean - #181 | ecosystem: Environmental > Aquatic > Marine > Unclassified | place: Southern Ocean | collected 2014-10-08
ATCCTTCGCCGGGCCAAACGCTTAAGAAAGATTGGTCCCAGGGGCGATCTAACCGATACCATTTATGTGGACAATGCAGCCGATGCCCATATCCTTGCTGCGGAAAAACTTTTAACCGATCCTTTGCTTTCAGGAAATATTTATTTTATCAGCCAGGATGAACCCATCTCAAAATGGACCTTGGCCAATGCCTTCCTCGCTGCTGCAGGGCTGCCCCCTATCAAAGGTCGGGTCTCTGCCGGAACCGCTTATCTGGCAGGCGGTCTGTTTGAATTGATTTACAAAACATTGGGGATTAAAAAAGATCCCCCCATGACCCGATTTGCGGCAAAGGAGCTGGCCACATCCCATTGGTTTAACATTTCCCGGGCAAAAAAGGAGCTTGGGTATGCGCCTGCCGTCTCAACCGAAGAAGGGCTTAAAAGATTAAAAAAATGGCTTAAAACAGAGGGGTTAACTCGGTATGGACTATAAAAAAGAATTGTTTTTATGGTATCAAAAATGCTTCAGGGTCATTGTTTCTTCCTTTAAGGAATTTCATCGGGATCGCTGTTCTTTGAGGGCATCTTCCCTGACCCTGTATTCCCTTTTTGCCATTGTTCCGGTCATGGCCATGGCCTTTGGCATTGCCAAGGGGTTCGGGTTTCAGCAGTTCCTAGAAGCCAAGGTCCTGGTCATGCTTGAAGGCCAGGAAGAGATTATCAAGAATGTACTGGAATTTTCAAACAATCTGCTGGAAAAGACCCATGGCGGGCCCATGGCAATTATTGGGATCATCTTACTCGTGTATTCCCTGGTAAAACTTCTGGGACACATTGAGAATGCCTTTAATCAAATTTGGTGGGTACAAGAAGACAGACCCATTCTCCGGAAAATTACTGATTATATGACCATCTCCATTGCAGCCGGGCTATTGATGATTTTTTCAAGCAGCGCCACTCTTTTTGTCACCACCCGTCTTAAAAATTTTATTGAATACCTCAACCTGCCGGCCAGTATAGAAAATTTGATCTCTTTTGGATTCAATATTTTTCCCTTTCTATCCATCTGGATACTGTTTGTCTTTTTTTATGTGATCATCCCCAACAAAAAGATAGATGTCACGGCTGCCGCTGTCGGGGCAATCATAGCCGGTACTATTTTTCAGCTTGTCCAGATATTTTATTTGAAATTTCAGGTGGGGGTTTCCAATTATAATGCGATTTATGGTAGTTTTGCAGCCCTGCCCTTATTTCTCATCTGGCTTCAACTCTCCTGGGTTGTTTTATTGTATGGTGCAGAGATTGCCTTTGTCTGGGAAAATACAGCCAGCCTTGAGACCGATGGGCCCGACTATGATAAGTTGAGTTTGCACCAACAAAAACTGATTGCATTGAGAATGGTCTTATCGTGTGTCAAACGATTTGCCCAAGGTGATTCACCGGCAACTGACCTTGAGATATCAAAAGAATTGAAGCTTCCCTTAAAAATTATCAAAATTCTTTTGGAAAAATTATTGGCATCGAATCTTTTGTTCCAGGTCACTTCTTTTCAAGGTTACCAGGGATATTCCCCTGCAATTGATATTGAATCCTTAACAATAATGGATGTGATAACTGCTTTTGAGCAGCCCGCAGGCACGTGCATTGATGTGAGCTCTGCCCTGGAATTTCAAGCGTTGGAAGAAAGCTTGAATACCTTTACCCGTTCGGCCAGAAATTCTTCTGGGGAACGAAAACTTAAGGATCTATAGTCGTTAGGCCGTTGTAATCTTAAAAAATTCTTTTATATCATTTTCCTTGCGCTTGAGCTGGTCAATGGTCAATCGAAGGACAGATTCATTTACGCCGATTTTTATTGAGGCATTTTTGATGGTGACGGGCACGGGATTTCCACTGTGCCCGACTCCTGCTTTCTGGGTCAGATAGTTTGCCAGATTGATAATCAAGGCCTGGTGTCGAAATTTTGCAGGCGCTGATTCTGGGGTGTGATGAAATCTACAGGGGACCATAATGGATTGGGGAAAATTCCACCGTTTCATTAACAGGGCAGACAAGATGGAATGGTCCAGTTTGAAGATTGCGTTTTCCGCAAAATATAATGGTTTTTTATTTTCAATGGCAAACTACCGGACCTTTATATACTCTTCTTTAAAATACATGGTAAAGATGATTTTGCCCATGTCATGGAGAAGAGCAGGGATAAATATTTTGCTTGCAATGCCAGGGTTGGTCCTTATGGCCAGTTCCTTTGACACGGTTGCAACCCCGATTCCGTGAATCCACAGGGCTTTCATATCCAGGCTTAATCCTGATTTATCCGTAACAGCAGAAAGAATTCCCATACCAAGGGCAATGCCGATAATTTCATCAAATCCAATGACCGAGATAGACCGTTTTATGGTTTCAACCTTGGTCTTTTGAGCATAATATATTGAATTGGAAAGTTTTAAGAGTTTGTTGCTCATTCCCTGATCGTAGGATATGATATCGGCGAGTTCTTCGGTAGTTGTTCGTTCATCGGACGCAACACTGATGAATTCTGTCAATAACGACGGGGAGCGTTGGGATATCACTCTCCCTTTTCTGCACCATTTTAAGAATTTTAGTTTTTACGTCCATTTAGTCCTTTTAGCTAAAACCATTAAAAAAAACCTTGTCATATTCCAGGGTTTCCTTTGAGTGTCCTTGTTTAACCTCGTTAGGGTACCCTATCGCAAGGATGGATTCAATCATTATATTAAACAAAGGTCTTCTCCTTTCTGGGGCAGGATAAAATCAGGGCAATAATATAGGGTTAATGAAACCGGGTGATATTGATATCTCCCTTGGACTTCAGTTCGTCAAATTTTTTCCTTAAAAACCGTTTGAATGCATTCCGGGTCACCGGCCAAAGCAGCATCAGACCGAATGCATCCGTCATCAATCCCGGGGTAATGAGGACAAGTCCTGCGATGACGATGATCAAGGCATCCATGAGATCTTCAGCCGGCATAATACCCTGGTCAAGATTCCGCCTGACTTTTAACATGGTGTTCAGCCCTTCCATGCGGGCTAGCCAGGCACCGGCAAACCCGGTCAAGATGACAATTAAGATGGTGTTGAAGCCGCCAATGACCGTCCCCACCTTTATTAAAAGGTAAAGCTCAATTACCGGGATGAGGGTAAAACATAAAAAAAGTCGCAAGAGCATGTTTTTTTCTCCCAAAGGGGTTTATATTGTTTTTTTTCATTTTCTTTTTCATTTTTTTACGGGAAGGGGATCCAAAAGGTGGCAAGGATCCCAAATGTCAGGGTTCATTTGTCTGGTGACCGAAGGGGTTAAAGCGTTAAGAAATGTCTCCCTGGAAACTTCAACTGCCCCCATATTGAGCAGATGGCGGGTGGTTACCTGGCAGTCGATCATATCAAACCCTTTGGTATTTAAAAGAGTTGCAAGGGCTGTCAGGGCAATTTTTGAGGCGTCACTGGCACGGCTGAACATGGATTCTCCAAAAAAAGATCCCCCTAAGGTTACCCCGTATAGACCACCAACCAAATCATTCCCATGCCAGGTCTCAATGGAATGGGCATATCCGTGTTTGTGGAGTTGGATATAGGCCTCTATCATATCCTCCACGAGCCATGTTCCTTCATACTTATCCCGTCGCGGTTGGGCACACGAGACAATGGTTTGTTCAAAGGCATTGTCCACCGTGATTCGAAAGGGGGTTTTGTTGATTTTTTTTTTCAGGCTTCGAGAAATTTTAATGGTCTTGGGAAACAATACCAGCCGGGGGTCCGGAGACCACCATAGCAGGGGTTCAGTTTCCGAAAACCAGGGGAAAATACCATTTTGATAGGCAAGCAGCAGTCTCGCCAAAGAAAGGTCTCCCCCAATACACAAAAGTCCGTCGGATCTTGCAAGCCGTGCAGGCGGGAATTCGATTCTTTCTGATAACCTGAAAATGGGCATTCAGTTATTTTACAGAAAAGGTTAATGCATCATTCTTCAGGCCGATGGAAAGTTTTCCTCCTTTTTCAAGTTTGCCAAAAAGAATTTCATCGGTGAGCTTGTCTTTTATGGTTGTCTGAATAAGCCGGGCCAGGGGTCTGGCCCCAAATTTAGGATCGTATCCCTTAAGAGCAAGATGGGTGCGGGCCTTGGCAGAATAGCTTAAGGAAATTTTCTTTGCTTTCAGCATGAGTTTGAGTTCCCCCATGTTTTTGTCCACGATCATTTCCATGACTTTTTTAGACAAATGATTGAACTGAACAATATTGTCCAGGCGATTTCTAAATTCCGGACTAAAGGTTTTTTCAACGGCCTTTAATCCTTTGGAATCTGTCTGGGCGGTCTGGGAACCAAATCCAATATTGTTGGCATCCATTTCCCTGGCCCCGGCGTTTGAGGTCATGATAAGAATCACGTTTCGAAAATCTGCTGATTTGCCGGTGTTATCGGTCAGGGTAGCATAATCCATGACCTGGAGCAGGATATTATACAGATCCATATGGGCTTTTTCAATTTCATCCAGCAGCAGGATTGAGTGGGGGTGTTTTCGAATACTGTCGGTCAAAATACCGCCCTGTTCAAATCCCACATAGCCGGGAGGAGCACCGATGAGCCTTGACACCGCGTGTTTTTCCATGAACTCGCTCATGTCAAATCTTAAAAATTCAATCCCCATATTGGCTGCCAGCTGTTTGGCCACTTCTGTTTTCCCCACACCGGTTGGGCCCATGAACAAAAAGGAACCAATGGGCCGGTCTGGTGCACCAAGGCCTGCCCGGGAGCGTTTGATGGCGGTGGTTAGTGTGGTTATGGCGTCATCCTGGCCGTAGATAACCTTGAAAAGTCTCTCCGGCAGGGATTCAAGATTGGCCCTGTCCGTTGATGTCACAGAGGTGACAGGTACCTTTGCAATTTTTGCCACAATGGTTTCAATATCTTTGGTGCTGACGTTCTTTCGTTTGCCAGCGCCCTTAAGCCGAAGATAAGCGCCGGTTTCATCCATCACATCAATGGCCTTATCCGGCAGCAGCCGGTCATTGATATATTTGTCAGACAGATAGGCAGCCGCCTCTATGGTTTGATCCGAATACTTCAGACCATGGTGCGCTTCATAATAGGGACGAAGTCCCTTTAAAATCTCACAGGTCTCATCCACACTAGGTTCGGCCACTTCAATCTTTTCAAATCGTCTTGAAAAGGCCCGGTCTTTTTCAAAATGGTTTTTATATTCTTCATAGGTGGTGGTACCGATGCACTTGATATCACCTGAAGAAAGGGCCGGTTTGAGAATATTTGAGGCATCCATTGAACCGCTGGTGGTCGCCCCGGCACCTATAACCGTGTGAATTTCATCAATGATGAGCAGGGCATTTTTTTTCTTTTCCAGGGCATTGATCACGTCCTTGAGCCGCTGCTCAAAATCTCCTCGGTATTTGGTCCCGGCAAGAAGGGTGCCCATGTCCAGGGAAAACAGTTCACAGTCTTCCAACAGATCCGGCACCTGATTGGCATGGATTCTTAAGGCAAGTCCTTCTGCAATGGCGGTTTTGCCAACGCCCGGGTCTCCTACCAGTATGGGATTGTTCTTTCTTCTGCGGCAGAGCACCTGCATCACCCGGTCCATTTCATTTCCACGGCCGATGAGGGGGTCAATTTTATTGTCCACAGCCTTTTTCAACAGGTCGGTGGTAAAGGCTTCAAGGGGATCTTTTTTCTGCTGACGCTTGGGCTTGGGATTTGCCTGGGGAAACATCCTTTGGGAAAGGTCCTGGCTGCTTTTGGACTTTTTATCAGGTTCGCTTGAATGGGAAATGTATTTGAGCACGTCCAACCGGGTGATCCCTTCGGATTCCAGGTAGAAGGCCGCATGGGAGTCTTTTTCTTGGAAGATGGAAGCAAGAATGTCCCCAAGGTTCACCTCACTTTTTTCAGCGGATCTGGCATGGTTGATGGCCCGTTGTATCATTCGCTGGAACCCTATGGTCTGCTGGAGAACATATTCATCTTTGGTTTCTATTTTGGTGAGTTTTTCATCAAAAAATTTTTCCAGCTCATCTTTTATCTGATTTGGGCTCCCCCCACATTTCTCAATGGTTTCCAAACCGGTTTCATGGTTAAGGATGGCGTAAAGAACGTGTTCTACACATACATATTCATGCCTTCTTTTTTTTGCTTCCCGTACGGCAAAACCGAGGGCTGTACTGAGTTCTTTGCTGATCATGATGCTACTCCTTTTCCATTGTACTTTTTAAGGGAAACCCCTTGTTGCTTGCCAGGTTGTGTACGGTTTCCATTTTTGTTTCTGCAATCTCCAAAGGATAAATCCCGCACACTTCTTTTCCCTTATTATGTACATTAAGCATTATTTGGTTTGCTTTTTCAAGTGATTTTCCAAAAATTGTAACAAGAACTTCCACTACAAATTCCATGGTCGTATAATTGTCATTGTGCAGAAGGACTTTATACATGGGCGGATGATCTTCTTTGGATTTTGATGAGATCCCTGTTTTTATTGTTGAATCCGTGGATGTCATATTTTTCTCCTAGGGCATACAGCATTTTTTATATTTCTTGCCGCTGCCGCAGGGGCAAAGATCGTTTCTGTTGACTTTTTCCTGGCTCCGCTTCACGGGTTTTTTCACGGTGGATTCATTGGAGTGGGAAAAGGTCAGGTTCTGCTGTTCCTTTTGCTTTATTTCCTCCACACGAGGTGCACCGGTTATTTGAATCTTAAACAAGATATCCACCACCTCTTCCTTGATCATTTCCATGAGGCCATGGAACATGTCAAACCCTTCTTTTTTATAGATCCGCAAGGGATCCTGCTGGGCATATCCCCTCAACCCGATGCCTTCTTTTAGATGATCCATGGACAACAAATGCTCTTTCCACCGGGTGTCAACGGTCTGAAGGACAATAAACCGTTCCAGCTGCCGCATCTGCTCTTCTCCGATGAGAGTTTCTTTTTCAAGGTAATGGTCTTTGGCCAATTCAAAGATAACGTCAGACACCTGGTCCCGGTCCTGGTTTTCTCGCACAGCCAGTGTCAAATCAACGGGAAAACCAAATAACTTTTTTGCCCCCGATTCAACGCCTCCCATGTCCCAGTCTTTAATGGGGGTTTTTTCATCGGAAAATTCATTTACCAGTTCATAGGCCTTATCCTCGATCATTTCCAGGATGACAGATTTTAAATTGTCTTCCTGCAACGCCTGGCGTCGCTGTCGGTAGATGACTTCCCTTTGCTGGTTCATGACATCATCATATTCAAGCAAATGCTTTCTGATCTCAAAGTTGTGGCCTTCCACCTTTGCCTGGGCATTTTCAATGGCCTTGGAAATAAAGGTGTGTTCAATATGTTCCCCTTCTTCAATTCCCAGGCGGTCCATGACGGCATGGATTCTATCTCCGCCGAATATTCTGAGTAAATCGTCTTCAAGGGACAGATAAAACCGTGAACTGCCCGGGTCTCCCTGCCTTCCGGAACGACCCCGAAGCTGGTTGTCAATTCGTCGGGATTCATGGCGGGAGGTGCCCAGGATATGCAGTCCTCCAAGGTCCGTGACCCCGTCTCCGAGTTTGATATCTGTACCACGGCCGGCCATGTTGGTGGAAATGGTCACGGCCCCTTTCTGCCCTGCATTGGCGATGATTTCTGCCTCTTCCTTATGGTGCTTGGCGTTCAAGACCGTGTGGGGAACCCCTCGTTTCTTGAGTTTTTTACTCAGGTCTTCGGAGACGTCAATGGAAATGGTTCCCACAAGCACGGGCTGACCTTTTTTATGAAGCTGTATGATCTCCTGGATAGCGGCATTGTATTTTTCTGTCGGGGTTTTATATATCAGGTCGGGAAAATCCTTGCGGACCATGGGTTGATGGGTGGGGATTACCAGAACATTAAGATCATATATTTTTTTGAACTCAGGGGCTTCTGTCTCTGCGGTGCCGGTCATTCCGGACAGTTTGTCATACATCCTGAAAAAATTTTGAAAGGTAATGGAGGCAAGGGTCTGATTTTCATTTTCAATTTTAACATTTTCCTTTGCCTCAAGTGCCTGGTGCAAGCCTTCACTGTATCGCCTTCCCGTCATCAACCGTCCAGTAAATTCATCAACAATCACCACCTGATCATTTTTCACAATATAATCGGTATCCCGCTTGAACAGGGTGTGGGCCTTCAGGGCCTGGTTGACATGGTGGAGCATCTCAATGCTGGCGGGATCATATAGGTTATCCACCGACAAGAGCTCTTCTCCCTTGGCAATTCCTTCCTCTGTGAGAGAGACGCTTTTGGATTCTTCGTCCAGGGTATAGTCTATTTCTGGTTTGAAGGCCGGGATAATGGTATTGACCTGGGTATAAAAATGGGTGGATTTTTCAGCCGGGCCTGAAATGATCAAAGGCGTCCTTGCCTCATCTATGAGAATGGAGTCCACCTCATCCACAATGGCAAAGTTGAGGTCGCCCTGGGCAAGGTTTTCCCTTTCAAATTTCATGTTATCCCTCAGATAATCAAACCCGAACTCATTGTTGGTCCCATAGGTGATGTCCGAGTCATAGGCTTCTTTTCTTTCCTGGTCGTCCAACCCATGGAGAACCACCCCGACGCTCAAGCCGAGGAAATTATAAATTTTGGCCATCCAGTCGGCATCCCGTCGGGCCAAGTAGTCATTGACTGTAATAATGTGAACCCCTTTTCCGGAAATTGCGTTTAAAAAAGCCGGAAGGGTGGACATCAGGGTTTTTCCCTCTCCTGTTTTCATCTCAGCAATGGTGCCTTGGTGGAGGGCAATTCCGCCAATGAGCTGCACATCAAAATGGCGCATGTCAAGGATTCTGACAGAGGCTTCCCTTACCAGGGCAAAGGCTTCCGGCAAAATGTCATCCAGGGTTTCGCCGTTTTTAAACCGAGTCTTGAACTCCTGGGCTTTTTGGGGCATTTGTTCATCGGACAGTGACTGCATCTGGGGTTCAAGAAGGTTGATTTTATCTAAAATGGGCTGAAGCGTTTTTAATAGCCGGTCATTGCTGGAGCCAAAGACCTTTGTGAAAAATTTGAGTACCATTTAAATTTTACCTGTTCATAAGTTATAATAGGTTTAAGTATGCTGCCATTTAAATTTTCTTTGTAAAATATATAAGCATTAATCAGGAAAATAAAACAAAAAATTAAAATAAATTGATTCTTTTGATGGGGGGGGGCTCAGCAAAAGTGGGACAGGGGCTAATTAAGAATATATTTCTGCGGGTTGGTGGGAACACCATTGATGCGAACCTCATAGTGAACATGGGGACCGGTGCTTTTGCCGGTGTTGCCTAAAATGGCGATAACATCCCCTCTTTTTACACGTTGACCCGGTTTGACCAGGATTTTTTCCAGGTGGCCGTATTTGGTTACCCTGCCATATCCATGGTCAATAATAACCAGATTGCCAAAATGTGATTTAGGGGCTGCATAGGAAACCTTACCGTTTGCAGTTGTGATGATTTTGGTCCCTGTCTTGTTTGAAATATCAAGACCTGAATGAAAGGTCCTTTTCCCTGTGAAAGGCGATTTCCGGTATCCGAACTTGGAGGTGATCCAGCCGTCAACCGGTCTGATGGATGGGGTTGATGCCAGAAAATTCTTTTTTTTCTCAAGGTGTTTGATGAGATCTTCAAAATTAAGTACCTGTTGTTTGGCAGCCAAAGTGGTCTGGCTTACCTGTTCATGCATTTTCCGGATCAGGTTGTTGTGTCTGTTCTCGAGGGGGATATTCTGTTCAAGGTCATTTTCCGGAATCCCGCCAATACCGATGAAACCCGAAGATCCTCCTGATTTTTTAATGTCGGCAATCAGCCTGACTTTGCCTTCCAGTTTTGAAAGATTGTATACTTGTTTTTTGAGAACTTCAATATTTTTAGCAAAAGCCTGAATTTGCTCCCTCTGGTTGTGGATGTCAGTGCGGTATGAATCAATGGTCTGTGTCAGGGCATTGTTCTTAAACGATGTGGTCTTTAGACGATGATAGTCATATCCCAGATAGGCGAGACTTGCCCCGGCCCCCATGACAACAAGGATGAAAAATAACACCCCTAGCTTGTGAATGGAGATCTCCTTGATATCGGAATTTGAACCGGAATGAAACCAAATATTTATTCTTTTTTTCATTATCACTTTCTTAGTTAGATAATTAATGGTTGTCAAGCACAATGTTTGTGGAAGGGGTCAGGCTTGCGTTATTGCGCTTTTGTTAAAAGCGCAATAACGCAAGCCTGACCCCATTATAAGGGGGTCTGAACATAATCCAAACCAGTTTCATCGGCCAGCCCAAACATGATGTTCATATTTTGAACGGCTTGCCCTGCAGCACCTTTTAACAGGTTATCAATGGCAGAGACAAGGATGATTCTACCTGTGTCTGTATCAAAATGGCATCCAATATCACAGCAATTGGTTCCCCTGACATGGGACATGGCAGGAAAACATCCGTCGGGTAGCAGCCGGACAAAGGGTTCTTCTATATACCATTTTCGGTATGCCAGACGAATATCTTTAAGGCAGACAGATGGGGCGGCCTGCCCATAAATTGTGGAGACCATTCCCCTTGTAACCGGTACCAGATGTGGTACAAAGGTGATTTTGACCTTTTCTTCGGCATGGATACTTAAAATTTCCTCTATCTCCGGGGTATGCCGATGGTTTCCTATTTTGTAAGGGGCAAAGGATTCGTTTGCCTCACAATAGTGGGCTGTCAGAGAAAGGGATCTGCCGGCTCCGCTGACACCGGATTTAGAATCGGAGATGATCCCTTCAAGGTGTATGAGTTTCTCCCTGACAAGGGGGAGCAGGGCCAGAAGAATTGTGGTGGGATAGCATCCGGGGTTTCCAATGATTCTGGCTGTCTTAATCTGGTCCCGGTAGATTTCAGACAGACCATAAACACTTTGGGCTAGAAGATCCTTGGCAGTATGTGGCTGGTAGGCCTTTTCATAGGCAGCAGGGTCGCTGAATCTGAAATCAGCAGACAGGTCAATAACTTTAATTCCCTGCTCTATTAATGGCGCTGCATATGCCATGGAAACCTTATGAGGCAGGGCAAGAAACATGACGTCCACCCGGTTTGCGAGTGCGCGTGCATCCAGATCTTCACAAAAGAGGGATTCAAAACCGCGCATGGATGGGAAGATATCTGTTAGTGGCTTTCCCTTGTAACTGCTGGAAGTAATTGCTTCCAACCGGGCCTGGGGGTGGTTGGAAATCAATTTGACAAGTTCTACTCCTGTATAGCCTGATGCGCCTGCAATGCCTACCTTGATCATAATAGTTTGCCTACCTGGTAATAAAATTAATTTTTTAAATCATGATTTTATGTCAAAAACACTATTTTTGCAAACTCAAATATTTAACCAATGTGTGATTTTCTCCTGCAAGTTGGGAATCGATAATCTCACTTATCTTTTTCCAGTCTCCTTTTGCAAGGCCGGCGCCTATCCGTGGATACCCTATTTTTTTTCCTGAAAAATCCCTTTTGACCCGGGAAAACAGGGCCGCAATTGCATCATAATCTGCCAGCACATGGGGCCCTGAATAGTGGTATTGGGTATATCCGTTTATGATTGTCAGGGGGGTCCCGCTGATCTTAACGATTGCCCTTGAATAGGTTCCAAGCTTTGCCCTGTCCCCTGACTCGGTTTCAAGATCTGCATGAAAGGCAAGGGGAAAACTCTTTTTTATCTGTTGTGCAATGCCCGCACCCATGCTGCAAAAACAATTGCACCCGTGGATGATAACATCAAACTTGCCTGACAGGGCCAGCGAAATCAGGTCTCCTTTTAAAATTTTCATATTTTTCCGTTCCTTTGGATTTAATCCTTTTATAAGCAGTTCATGTTTAAGATAGGCAAAATTTATTCCCGGTGTTGATAATTTATCACAATATATGGTTAGCCATTAAAATTTCTTGTAATTTTTTGACTTCTTTGCAACAGTCATTGCCTTTGGGTGGTATTTTGTGTTTTCAATGCTTATCATAATACGGTAACCCGTGGGGCAAAGGCGTTATGATGGAGGAATTGGGATGGAGGAGTTGGGATGGAAATCTGCCAGATAGAAAAAATAACCGACTGCAAACATGTGAACCTGTTTTCCATTCAATACAGGGATCGGGCAAAAAATATTAAAAACTGGGTGTTTGCATCCCGGTCTCAAGATCCCGATCCCTTGAACCAGGAGAAGGTGGGTGCGGATGCCGTGGTCGTGGTCCCCTTTCATCGGCAAGCGGAAAAATTAGTGATTATCAAGGAGTTTCGGGTCGCTCTGGGCGGTTGTCAGTATGGATTTCCCGCAGGCCTTGTGGACAAAGGAGAAACTATTGTCCAGGCAGGGGAACGCGAACTTCTTGAAGAAACAGGCCTGGCAATCACCCGGGTTTTGAAACAAAGTCCCTCCATTTATTCCTCATCGGGGATGACAGATGAAACCATCAGCCTTTTGTTTGTTGAATGTGAAGGAACCCCCAGCAATGAATTCAACGAGATGTCCGAGGAAATTGAGGTGATACTGCTTTCCCGAGAAGCGGCCAAAGGATTGATCTCAAAACCGGGTCTTAAATTTGATGTTAAATCCTGGATGGTGTTAAGCATGTTTGCCGATTACGGCATTATCAGTTAAGGAAATTTTCTCGTGTTTTCAAATTTTTTATATTTTCTGATCGCCCTTTTGATCTATGCCTCTTTTGAACTTTTTGATAAAACCAAAAATTTCAACCCAAATAACCTTTATTACAGCCTGATATCTGCGGCTGTATTTGCTGTGATCTGCTATGCATGGTTTAAAAGGCTCGCCCAAAGGGGTGACAAAGGGTCTTTTTTCGGGCTGGACCATTCCATTAACAGGGCAATTTCAAAATTGTCCATGGTGGCGTTAATGCTTTTTGCTGCCAATATTTATGTGTTCAGGCTCCCTCTTTTTTTTGCAGATGTCTGGTTGTTTGCCCGTATCCCCACCCTTGCCGCTGTTTTGTTCCTGGGACTCTTTCTTTCTTACCTTGTGATTATCTGGAATGCAGCCTATGGGGTTCAAAAACGATATTTCCCCAGAAATCTGACCAAAAAGAGTTTTGTCGGTTCAAATATTTCATTTTCCCTGCCCGCCTTGCTTCCCTGGTTTTGTCTGTCGTTGTTTGCTGATTTGATTCAGTTTTTGCCCCCTGGGCCTGTTCGAACCTATTTTAATACAACTTCCGGTGAAATTGTTTATATTCTGACATTTTTGATTCTTGTTTCTGTTTTTGGGCCGGTTCTGATAAAAAAACTTTGGGGGTGTACCTCCCTTGAACCGGGGGCTTACAGGGCCCGCATTGAAGCAACCTGCACGAGGGCCGGATTGGATTATGCGGATATCTTAAAATGGGAGCTTTTTGGCGGCAGCATGATCACCGCCGGTGTCATGGGGCTTGTGGGGCGATTCCGGTATATTTTGGTTACACCAGCCCTGATGGATGCCCTGGATGACGATGAACTTGATGCGGTTATTCTCCATGAAATTGGTCATGTTCAACGATATCATATGCTTTTTTATCTCTTCTTTTTTGCCGGGTTTATTGGATGTAATTTTGTTTTTTTTGAACCCATGATACTCCTGCTTTATATTGCAGGTCCGGTTTACCAGGGATTCTCTTTGTTGGGAATCGATAAAGGTGATGTCTACCCAGTCCTCATCTGTCTATCGTTGATTGGTTTTTTTGTGATGTATTTCAGGTTTGTGTTCGGGTTTTTTATGCGCAATTTTGAGCGCCAGGCAGATATTCATGTATATGGGTTTCAACGGGATGCAACTTCCCTAATCTCTACCTTTTATAAGATAGCCTCCTTGAGCCGGCAGTCCATTGACAAACCGAACTGGCATCATTTTGGAATCGGTGAAAGAATCCGGTTTCTGGAACAATGCCAGGAATCCCCTATGTTGATCGCCCGTCATCACAGGCGGGTAAAAAAAATGATGATAGGGTATCTTTTATTGGTCCTTGCCCTGTTTTACACAGGGTATAGTCTCAGCTATGGTGGCGCAAAGGAAGCGTTTGAAAAGTATGTTGCCAGGGAAATACTCTTCCAGCAATTGGAGGTAGATCCGGAGAATTCAGACATATATGCGGTTGTGGGAGATTATCACTACAATGATAAGGCCTATGGCAAGGCTAGGGCTGCCTATGAAAATGTGATTCTAATTGACGCTAAAAATATTCATGCCCTGAATAATCTTGCCTGGCTGTTTGCCACCTGCCCGGATGAAAAATTCAGGGATGCTCCAAGAGCCATTGAACTCGCCTCCCAGGCTGTTTTACTTAAGCGGGAGGCCTTTGTCCTGGATACCTATGCCGAGGCCCTGGCCTTAAACAAAAGAAAGGCGCAGGCAATTGAGGCGGCAAAAGAAGCCCTGTCCCTGGCGAAAGAAAAACAATCCTATTACAGGGAGCAGGTGGCGCGGTTTGAGAAAATGGGCGAATAAATTTTTTTGAGGCTACCGGAGATACTCCAGGAGTGTGTCTCAAAGATATTGTTGTTTTTTTAAAAACAGACTGCTTGAAACCTTGCGTTGTCTTGAAGAATATAGTATGCCGTTAGAAGCAGCGTTTCAGATAATTATTTATTAATCAACGAATGAATAATTTTTAATGAATTATTCAGCATTATTAACAAATTAACCGGAGGGAAGTATTCATGAAATTTGTAAAAGTGTTAGCTGTTTGTATC
>Ga0307987_1001177_pt1 | contig 14686 bp, 18 predicted proteins | sample EllFjometagen181_FD_203157 | JGI IMG/M metagenome (GOLD analysis project Ga0307987, IMG submission 203157) | Marine microbial communities from Ellis Fjord, Antarctic Ocean - #181 | ecosystem: Environmental > Aquatic > Marine > Unclassified | place: Southern Ocean | collected 2014-10-08
CATCTGCACCTGTTGCGCCTGATAAACCGTCTACACCGTTAGTTCCTGCTAAACCATCTATACCTGATGTTCCATCTGCACCTGTTGCGCCTGATAAACCGTCTACACCGTTAGTTCCTGCTAAACCATCTATACCTGATGTTCCATCTGCACCTGTTGCGCCTGATAAACCGTCTACACCGTTAGTTCCTGCTAAACCGTCTGCGCCTGTTGCGCCTGATAAACCAGATGTACCTGATGTGCCTGATGTACCTGATGTTCCAGAAGTTCCTGTTTCACCTCCACCACCTGAAGCTGACACCATTAAGACTGGATTCGCACCAGAACTATCTACAACAGAAGCTAACATATCAGTTGCTGTTGCTGTTTCGACATTTAAAGTAGTGCCTGAATATACAGACGCTATCAAGTCTCTTAAAGTTTTATTACTTGTCATTATTATTTATTGTTTTTTCATCTTTACACTCAATAAGATATTCTATTAATTTCTTTATTGAACGTTTTGATACCTTTTTAATTTTCTTTTCCATATCTATCTTAATTTCCAATTATCATTTTGAACTGCTCCTAAACTAAATCCGTAATTATAACGTCTTCTACCTTCACTATCAGTATCGTCCCTTACATCAGTTCTGGTGATGTATTGAGGATAGTTTTCAGGTACAGTTTCAATATATTTTATCATTTCATTTGTTAAAAAATCTATATCATTTTGAAGATCACTTCTATAATATGATAAATCTGTAGTTTGTGCTAAATCACTCACATCAGATAATTTAGTTCTCAATCCATTATTCTCTAATTGAAACGATTGTGTCATTGTTAATCTCTTTTGGACGTTTAATGATAATACCATATATAAATATTCGTCTAAAATATATTGATTGTTTGTTGAAACTGTTGAAGCACTAATTTGTGTTTCCAATTCCTCATAAAAAGAATAACCTAAAATAGGTCTAATTTTCATTTGTTGTGAAATCTTCACATTATCATTTATCAATTCGTTTGGGATAGCATCAGATATTTCTGGTATTGTATCCTTCACCTCGTCTGCTGTCATTAAAGCATAGTAACTTCTCGCCATGTTATTATTTTATTTTGTTGTTTCGTCAAATATGTTAGTATTAACTACATCATATATTAAATTACCAGGGAAATACTTACTTAAAGTGTTTATACCTGATAAAACATTAGTTCTTTTAGGAAAAATAACCTGAATATTATAAATCTTTTCGCTGATTTCTAACTCACTTGAACCTCCTAATGAACCAGGTGTCTTAACACCAGCAAGCATAGGATTAGGAATTCTATGACCTATAATAAGTTCGTCTATTGTATGTGTAGATAACCACTGATATTTATTATCTTCTGAATCACCATTAAATTTAATTAGTTCAGGTTTAGTAGTTTCGTCACCACCTTCATTATATATCACGAATATGGTTCCAGCCGCATCCCCGCCAGTAAATTGCTTTAATGATTTTTCAAATTGTATTTGTTTTTCTTCATCAAAGAAGGAATTGACCGTTAGCATTGTGGTAGGAACAAAGTTATTTTTAACAAGATTTGCATAGTAACGGTTCAATTCTACTTCTGTGTAAACCCATTTGAGAGCTGGGTAATATGAGGGTCTTGGATATATATCTTTACCTGGGTGATTATCTTTATAGTAGAATAATTGTCTATTTTCTGTATTTTCGTCTGGATTAAATGATTGATAGATTTGGATATCCTTACTCCAAGCGTGCCAGTCATTTGAATAATGATAAAATTGAACATCATCAGTTTTTTCGTCAATAAATCCGCTTCTTATTCTTGAAAAATCTACGTAATTTGTTTGAGTTATTGCTGTATGTAGAGTGTTCCATATAATTTCAATAGCATAACCACCATATAAAGCATAATCGAATGATATACCTTTATATAGTTCGTCAAGTTCATAAGTATCTATGGTTATTTTACTACCAGGATCGTCTGTTTGAAGTCCTGAACCAATTATTCTTGAAGATAGATTATCAACAAATGAACTATGAACGTTTCCTTTTTCGTAATAATGTATTAGTTCGTCAAAGAAATTATCAGCACTATTAGTCATATAATAATTCTTTTTTGAAGGTATTTCTTTTAGTTGTGGTATTTCTACCTGAGTGAAATTAAAAGATTGTGTATTGTTTGTAGTTCCTTTTATTTTGTTGTTATCTAACATCTATTTCTATTTTATTTTTACCTACATATATATAAGATTAATCTTATTTGGTATTATATATATAATTATTATTGGATTTCCTTGGTTATATGTAATATTTCCGTATCTTTGCATCATCAATTTAACTAAAAAATATAAAGAAGATGAAAAAAATAACTTTTAGAGCAGAATGTTACATAGATATAACAGCATTTTATCAATTATTTATGTATAATGAAATACCGTTTGATAAATTACCAAACGCAATAGGTAAAATTACTATAGATCCTACAACATTAATTAGCTCTTTTTGGGTAAGTGATGAAATTGAAATAGATTTCTTTAAGAATATAAGTTCCAACATAGCAGATAATCATAGAATATGTCAAACTATTAAATTTGGTAATACACCAAACGAAAATTGGTTGGAGGCAACTTTCAATAAACAATATGATGTTAAGACATTTGTTTGTGTTGATGATATCATCAAAAAAAACTAAACAAGTAAAAAGAGATTTAAGATGACAGAGATAGATGATCACTATGTTTAACGAGATAAAAAATAAGAAAATGAAAGTAAGTGGAATAATAATTGGTGAAAATCCAATTGAAAATGTAATAATCTGTGATATAGTTGAAGGTTTATCTTGGGATAGTTTTTGTATTAGACATAGAATACTTTTTAGTAATGTTAAAGTGCAGAAAATATATGATAGAATTTTTGCTGAATTGAATAGTGATGAAGATCCAGAAGGCTTAGAAGAAAGTCTAAATATTTTAGGATTAAATTAGGTTGTATCAAATAAAGCCTTATCTTTGCACTATGTTTAACGAGATAAAAAATAAGAAAATGAAAAAAGTAGATAGTAGTATTAGAACTGGTGGTTGTGTTTATGAAGTAATTGCTGATGTTGTGCTTGAAGTTATAACTTTTCCAGGTGGAAATCAAGGATTTATTGAAGCTGTTGATCCAGACATTATTGCTGAGGTTATGAATATATATATTGGTGGTGATGTTGTTGTTACTGAAGATGCTTCTGATTTTTTCAATATAAATATTTAAAATGAAAATCAAAGAATTTCACTTAGGTGCACTTAAATGGGACATTATAGTAAACCGTAAAAGATTAGATAAGTTAAAGTGTAATGGTTATTGCGAAGCTGATAAACAATTAATAACATTAGATCAAAATACGGATAACAACCCATTTACAAAACAAGTATTATATCACGAGGTTGTGCATGGTATATTAGATACTATGGGAGAATATGAATTGAGTAATAATGAAAAGTTTGTTAAAACCTTTAGTGTGTTACTTTACCAATTTGAAATGACTAAGAAATAAATAAATTTAACAACATAAAAACTTAAAACTATGAAAAAAAGTGGTAGCATATTACCTAAATTTAAAAATAAAATTGAAAAAATGATTTCTTATGAACAACAACATTACCCAGGTTCATCATTAGAGATATTCTGTAAAGAATATAAAATTAAAAATAAGTCCAGTGGATATATGGAAGAACTGAAAGAAATGTGGGATAAGTTAGATAATAAATTAGGTTGTATCAAATAAAGCCTTATCTTTGCAGTATCAAATAACACATATAAAAAATAAGAACATGTCACATACAATAGAAGAATTAGCAGTAAAATTTAGCGTAACAGTTGAAGAACTTAATGAAATATTAAAAGAGCAAGGTGAATATAACGAAAGGAACAACTTTGAAGTTAATAAAAACGAACCAAAAACTCGTATGATGCTAATGGTTAGAAAGTTTCGTGAAGAAAATAATAATATATAAATTAAATATTAGGTTGTATCAAATAAAGCCTTATCTTTGCAGTATCAAATAACACTTAAAATGAGAAAATGAAAATCACAGAAAAAATTGAAAACAGAATAGTTGAAAATGTAAAGAGTTTAACAAGTGAAGATTTAGAACAGGAGTTCATATATTTCAGTATCAAAAATGGTAATAAACTAAAACAGAAAGTTACACCAGCCCAGAATAAAAATAAAGATACCGTTCATTTACATATTTGGGAACATACTGAAGATTTAGTTGTTGAAATAAAAAGAGATATATATGCTCATAATGAATTAGATGATTGTGATGGTCCATTAGAACTTACTAAATGTATATTTAGATTACTTGATTTAAAATAAAAATAAATATTAGGTTGTATCAAATAAAGCCTTATCTTTGCAGTATCAAATAACACTTAAAAAATAAGAAAATGAAAAATAGAAAAAGAAAAAATACAAATAACGGTTGTTTCGGTAATAAAGGAAATATGAATAAAGCTAAAAAGGAAATACACAAACTTGATGTGGATAGAATGATTGAACATTATACTAAAAGTTATATTAGTGATGAACTTTTAATTCAAGTTATTAAAAAAGTAGATTATCATTGTTCTAATTCACTTGTAAATGAGTTTGGTGTAACAATGAATTTCTTTGAGTTTAATATGGAAAGTGGAGAGCAAGGAGAAAAAAATAAACTTTTCACTCTGAGTGATGTTGATTTAATTAAAATATATTTCTTGTATTATGTTAAAGTTCCTTGTGATGTGGAAAATTTTGAAAAAAATACAAAAATGATGTTCAACGAAATTGAAAAAAGAGGACACAGTTTCTGTGTTTATGCTAAATAAAAATAAGTGTTAATTGAAAAAACCCCACCAAGCAATAGCAGGTGGGGTTTTTAATTTTATAAGATATACTCTTATGCTGTTTCAACTACAAGGATAGAAGATACATCAAAAGCTGCATCAATACCGATAACGGGCTCAGGCTCTAAACCTGAAATTGTTACGTCCATTCCCTTAAAATCACCAGCAGCTACGCCACTATTAAATGATCCAGTTTCCATATCTAATCCATTTTGTCTTCCAATAAGATAGAATATACCATCTATATCCTTGAAGATTGCAATCACAGTTGCTTGTGAAAGTTCTTTGAATATAGTTCTGGTTGTTTCATCCATATTTGAAATCTTAAATGAAAGTTGAGGTTTATATATTGCTGTTCCGTTAGGAATATTAATCTGTGCTTCATCTACTAATCCTGCGCTCTCTCTATTTTGAGCGAAGGTATAAAAGAAACCAGTTGCGCCAGCTACATTATCACCTACAATAGAAGTAACCAAAGTCTCTCCTGCGTTTAATGTAATACCTGTAACGTCTGCAAAATTAGCAATATAAATCTCAGCTATACCTGGTTTACTGTTTCTACAGCTTGTAAGTATTTCTTGATCTATTCTTAAACAAAGTGCCATTTTATTTTCAATTATTTTTTAAATACCTTCGGGTATTACGCTTGTGATAAAACTACATAATCTCCGTAGTAATATTCTACTCCAATTTTGAAGTGTGAAAGAAACTTAACATATTGATCGTCTTCACTCCACCACATTTTGAATTTCTCTTCCCCGTTCATAAGGTCTGTAGCATAAATTAAATTATCAGCAGGAACCAAAACAACTTTATTAGTTGAATTTAGTCCATTAACTGGAACTATCATTACGTTTGTTCCTGGGAATAACCAAGGTGCATTACCATTTTCAGCAGTAAAATCAATATGATAATTACCTGTGATAACGAATTGTTGAACCATTTTTCTTGATATTTCTTTACCTAAGAAAATAGTCAAGTTGTCTAATGCTTGAACTTCTGCTGGTAAACTATTTACCATACCAAAAATTTCACCCATATAGTCACTTGAAGTCCAAGTTGTAGCTGACCAAGCAAATGTTCTATCAATTACAGCACTATCATTATCAAATAGATATACTAAACCATCAATACCATTAGTAGCTGCTTCTGAAGCTGACCACAATTTAGTCTCAATTTGTTTTTGTATTTCTTTTACTTTAAGATCTGCGTATTGTGCTTCAAAAGGCATATCTTCATTCCAACCAGATTTCATAGAAAGTTGAAGTGAGGTGGATTCTAAATCAGATGGACATAATTCTTCATAAGTTTGAAAACCTACTACTGAAATATCCTTATCTGTTAGTGATGTTGTTCCTGTGGTAGTTGGTGTACCGCAGCTAGCTGCTACTAAAGGTGATTCAACAGACAATTTTTTAATTTGTTCTTTGTATTTGATACCAGGCATTACGGTAAAATACTTTGTTGATTCTAACTCTAATATCGCTTTTGAAATTAGGGTCTGTGTGTTCTCATTAACCCAAGTCCCGATTCCTGTTGTGTTAAAAGCCATCGTTTTTTATTATTTTTTTACACATTTTTGTGTTTTTGGATTGCACGTAATCTATTTGAAAGTTCATCACTTACTTTTAAGTTAGTCTCACTTTTCTTTTTAGATACTGGTTCTGCGCCATCCATTTTGCTTAATTTAGTTTCAAAATTAGAAACCTTCTCGCTTAATGTATCATTATCAGATGATAATTCTTCATTTTGCTTTTTCAAATCTTCGTTTTCTGCTTTGGATTGTTCATTAGATGCTTCAACTGTGGCAAGTATTTCTTCCAGTTTTGAAACTCTTTCCTCAATTTGCAACATCTTATCCTCTAAACTTTCTTCTTCAACTACTTCATCAGTTACTTCATCAGTCACCTCGTCAGTTGATTCTGCTTCTACTTCTTCAACTTCGTCAGGTGCGTCTTCAACTGGTTCTGCTATATCAGTGATTAATCCATCAACGACAGTAATCATTTGTCCATCATCAAGTTCATAAGAACCATCAGGTAGAGCAATTGGACCTTCCTCCGTGATTACATAGACTGCAACACCAGTAGATAAATCTCCTTCAATTTCAATTTCTGTTCCGTCCTTTAAACGTGAATTAGCTGCAAATTTAGTTAAACCCAAAAGTGTTTTAATTTTATCAAACATTTAGATTTTGTTATTTTTTTACCAATTAAAAGATTATTGGTAATGGTACGTATAAAAAATAAAAAAAAGTCAGTTTGTTTGTTTATGTGGATTATTGAAATAAAAAACCCACCTCGTAAGAAGTGGGTTTTTGTTTATTTAGTTTTATATTTATTTATTCTACTCACAATAACATCCTTGCTCTTGGACTTACCAAAATTTACAATTGTGTGGATGCCTTTCTTTGAATATGTTAATTTACCATACCATTCACCATGTTTATATATAAGTTCCTTTTTCATGATACCTATATATAATAAATTCATCTTTTAGTTTTTATACGCTTATAGAATTCTGTGATAGTGTCTTCCCATTCCTTAGTATGTGTACCATTATATTTAGGTGTACCATCTTCGTCATCACTATATTCTAACACTTTATCTTCTTTAATGAGTCTAAATAATTTTACTCTAAGTAGTTCTGTTCTATTCATTATTAGGCTCCTTCAGATTAAACATACCCTCTATAGAAAAACCAATTATGTCTTGTTCTTTGATAACTTCCCACAATTTTTCGTCAATAATTTTATATCTTAAAAACCATGTTCCATCAGGAACCTCAACACCATAATTCTCATTCTTTTCAGGATATATAAAGCTGTCTAATAAGATAGCTCTACCTGTAATATCTGTTTCGTGTTGAATAGTTAGTGTTCTATTGAACCCATAGTTCTCTTTAATCTTTTTGATTGTCTTAGCTGATAAAAATACATAACCATCATCACCTGAACCACCAACATCATTTCTATATATCATAAGATTTGGAATAAGTGCAGGTCCAGCGATTTCTTTTTTTTCTTTATCTACTTTGAATTGTATTTCACTCATATATTCCTTAGATTGTTCTATCTTATTTGGATACGGCTTCTTATACATTTGCTGTTTATAAGCAGGAATTTCCTTTATGCGTCTAACTCTTGCGAAATGGTGTCTACAATTATATATCTGTTCATCTATATTAAAAGAATAGTTGTTTATACCATTAAAATCTTTGAAAAAAGAACTCTCCTCAATAAATGCTGATGCTTTACCGTTAAAATCCATCTTCCTGAACCTATCCCAGCTTTTTATTTCACTAATATGGTGAGCGTTTGAACCATTCCAAGCCTTTACACTACAAAAAGTATGTGATGTTGGTATCTTTTCTGGTTCAGGTGTAGCTGTATATTTGAAGAAATCATCTAAATCAACAAAATAACCACCACCTACATCTACTGTTCTTAATTCTATCTGTTCGTTGAAGTGAACAAAGTTCTTCATTATTGCGGGAAAATCTACTAAACTAATAGCATAAACTCCATCTTCACCATCTTCTATTATCATTTCTCTGATTAACATTTTATAATAATTATTTTTTTTATATATAAAAGTACCTACCACTTACTTCTACTCTCAATTGACTTAACTTTACGTTGAACTTTAGTATAATCTGATTCTACATTTACTACTGGTATAGAACTTATACCAGTTATAGTCTCTGATACAATTTGTGATATAATATTTGGATCAGTTGAACCATTACCAGCGTTACTATCACCTGCTGTGTTGTTTCCACTACTATTCATCAAAGTTAATAAACTCTCTACCCCTGGTTGCGCTACAGTGTTTCTATTCACTACAAATTCGCCTTCTTCTGCTTCAACCATAGAACCACCAAATGCGTGTCTTGAACCACCAATTTTACCACCATAAGCATATTCAGGAACAGGCTGTGACGCTACAAGTCCTAATTGGATTGCGCCTGATACTGCTGCTACTGCTGCTATTGGAGCTCCTAACAGACCACCACCTTGACCCCAAGATTTAGCGACTGCTGCTGCTGTATCTATTAATATTTGAGCCATCGCTAATCTTTTTTCTGCCTTAAATTGTTTAATCTTTAGTTCCTTTTGTTTTCTTGCTGCTTCCTCTTGAACTAATATAGATCTATCTTCATATTCTTGTTCTGATATTAAATCGTCTGCTCTTAATTTATCTAAACTTGATTGTGCTTGTTCAGTTTCGTCAGCTAATCTTGCGTTTAATGAATCAAATTTAGCGGTAACATCTCTTGCGAATATATCTGTGACTGCACTAGCTATCATAGCACTCATATCAACAATACTATCTCTTACATTAGCTTCAAAATTACCCCACCTACCTTCGAATGAAGCATCTAATTCATCCATTTCTGCTTCAAATTGAAGTCCTAATATTTGAGCTTCATCACCGGTTTTAGCTTGCTTTATTTTCTCAACATAATAATTTGCTATATTATCCTTTTGTATCTTTAATTTTGCTTTCTCTGTATCCTTTGTAGATTTAATATCGAACATATTAAACTTTCCGATTTTAGCAGCATCTTCATCAGTTCTTCTTCTTTGATCTGCAGCTCTTAAATCTGCTAATAATGCCGCATTATTAGCATCTCTCATAGCGTCATTAATTTTCTTTTGAGCTTTCAATTGTAAGTATTTAAGATTAACTAATTTTTGTTGCGCAGTATTTAATAATAACATCTTGTCCTTTTCCTTTTGTGTAATCACTCCGTTCTCTATCGCAAGGACATTAATATCATTTTCCAAAGTTGATATAGTCTTTATTAATTCTGTTTCAGTAAGTAATTGTTGAGATTTTTTTTGTTCCAACTCATAAGATAGAACACTATTATCAATTAAGTTTTGTTGAGCTTCAGACTGTTCTGCTAATACTGCTGAAAATAATTGAACTTGATCACCTCTTAATTTACCAGACTTAAGTAATTTTAATTCTAAATCTAATATCTCCTCTTGTGAATATACTACTTTATCCATAGGAGATACCCAAGTTCCAAAATCTTCTCCGATTATTCCTGCTTCTTTACCAATTTTAACAAATTCTTCTGTTACTTGTTGAACTCTTTGTTTTGTTTTTTCTACTTCTATATTTAAATCTTCTGTGCTTTTAACGGCTCCAATAATCAATTCGTCTAAACTATCAAAATCTTGTATCTCAACTAATCTATTTTTTAATTCACCTAATTTTTTGGTCATTCCATCAAGTTCCTCTTGTGCTGCTTCTGGAAGATCTGTTAATTTCTTCATCAAAATTTTATGAGCGTCTGCAAAATCATCTGATTCCTTTGACAAATTTGCTAAAGCCTTACCATATTCATCTTCATCAATTATACTAATTTGGAAATCTACATCTTTTTGTTTATCAGTTGTGCTTTTTATTAAACCAATAATCTCATTTTGATATTTCCTGTAAGCATTAACCTCATCTTTTAATGAATCACTTAAAATTTTAAACGCTAACCTTCTACCATCTTCATAAGCAAGATTTTTCTTATTATCCAACTCTTTAATGAGAGCTGCCATTTTAATACCTTCAATTTTAACTATCTTAAACTTTTCCTTTTCCGCTATTTCAACTTTCTTGACTATCAATTCATTTTGTTCTGAAAGTAAATTACCATATTCATCTATATAATCCTTTGTATATTGTAATAACGCATATTGACTTCCAATAACACTACCTTTAATACCAACCCATAATAAATTCCAAAAACTATTTTGTGATTCAGATAGTTCATTTAACTTATCAATATATTCATTTTCAATCATCTTAATTGAATCACCTAAAGCATCATCTATATCTTTAATTGACTTCTCAAAGTCACTCATAGTACCTATGATTACCTTATATTCGTCATCTAATTTTCTTATACTTTTTGCGTGTTCGTTGTATGCCTCTAATAATTCATCATTAGCGAACTTAGTTCCGTCAATCGCTTCCTTTTGTAATTTGAATGAATTTTCAGAATTACCTAACCATTTAATTAATAATATTATACCCGCAATTAAAGCTACTATTGCTACTATGATTATACCAATAGGATTTGCTGCTAACGCTGCATTCCAAGCAACTTGAGCTCTTGTCGCTAAATTTGTAGCTATTGTTCCAACACCTTTCGCTGTAGTTAAAGAGGTTTCTGCTACTACCTGCTTAACTGTTTGAGTAAATGTAAATTTATCAACAACAAAATTCTTTAATTTAGCGACCTTTAATGCTGCTAAACCTTTAAGGTTCTTTAGGTTAGATAAATCTTGTAGTGCTAAAAGACCTATTGTAAGTGCTTGTGTTTTTTGGACTATTTCATTTAATTTTTCGTTTTCTACACCGAATAAAGATAATGTTGCTGCTGCTGCTGTAAATCCTCCAATAAGTGGAGTTACTGTTTGTGCTAATTGCTCAAATCCTGATTGTCTACCAAGCGCATCAATCTGTAAATTAAATCCATCAATACCCTTCTTCAAGGTTCCCATCCTCGCAAGAACTGCCTTCTGATCTGCTGGTGATAATAATGAACTACCAAGTTTCTTTTCTAACTCAGCAAATTCCCTCTTCATACTATCCAACGATCCATCAAATTCTTGAGTATCTAAGGTCGCTTTTATTACTAACTCATCTTGTTTTCTAGCCATTATTCTTTATTTGATTTTAAGCATAACTCCTCTGCTGCTAATATAGGAATCATGTTTCTGTTTAGTGAGTGATTTAATACCATACCTTCAAACACATCAAAAGTTAAAGTGTATCTTTTCATATTATAAAGTTTATATAGAGCTTTCATCATACGTCTATCTTCGTTTGGAATATGTAGATATGAGGATTGCTCCATAGTAGTATCTAACATACTATACAACAAAAATGTAGAATTGAATATTTTTGCTATGTTGTTTATTTTATCATTCATACTTATGTATAAGATTATTTTTGTAGTGGTTATTTAGAAGTTGCGTTGAACCAATTTATACCATCACTATAAATAAATACGGTACCGTAGCTAGTTGCGATAGTCCAAGTCGCATTACCATTGATAGTTTGTGTACCTTCTGTACCTATTACAATATTGTTAGTATTAGCATCACCTAATTCATCTTGAATAATATACATCTTACCTGTTGTTGTTTGTGTATTTGATAAGGTGACGGTTCTTGGTGAACCCCCACTATATTTATCTCCGATTATATATTCAACACCACTTAAATATGATGCTGTTGTTTTTAGGTATCTTGTATAATCACCAGTTTTTCCACCAGAAAATTCAGCATCAGCTTCTGTTATTGAGTATGTTTGACCTGTATTATAGTAATTAGCTTCAAGATATGCTTCTGTAACACCACTTATACCTGATACAGCATCATCTACCACCATTAAAGTTTCTTCCTTTGTGTAGACGTTTGATATAGTATATCCACTAGGCATATAAACTTGTCTTGATTCAGTTATGGTGGTTCCAGTTGAATCTGTTCCAAGAACAATAACATCACTTACACCATTAGCAACTTTAACATTATCACCAAATATAGTCACATTAGTTGAACCTGAATCTACTTCATTATTATCACCTTTTATAAATATAGAACTACTAACTGATTTATTATTCTCACCAATTATAATTCCATAAGAACTATCAGCATAAGTATTCTTTCTACTTACGAAGTTTGATTTAGTTGTTCCAGTCCAATCAGTCATAGTTCCTCCTGATGTTAAACCAGTAACACCTTCATATTGTACCATATCAAGTATAGGATCGGGTGGAGCTAAATCTAATAACCTACTATTTATTTTCTTTGATTTAACACTCTTCGTTTTATATGTTATATTAGTTTTATAATTTGCTGTAGACGTTCTATCTAAGTCATATTTAGATAACTTCAACAATTCAACTTTAGTAATTTGTCCTGGATTCCAATCAATAATTTTTTCAAGTAAATATAAAACACCATCTATCCAAATGTTAGAAGAAAATGATAAACCATAAATATCATCAATTCCAAGATTTATATATTTGGTTACTCTTTTTGAATTAAGGTCCATTAGTTCAGCAACATAATCTTCCCAGTATAATTTATAAATGTTATTGTCTGTAATTGGATTAGGTATTCCTGTATAATAATAATTATCACATATACCAAAATCTAAATCAAATGTAGGAATATATGGACTATCCAAATGTCCAGCATAAGGCTGATAATGATAATTCTCAGCAGTATAACCAAATCCTGACCATTGACCTTCACCATGTGTTACAATAAATACTGATAAATTATCATTTGTTCCTGTATCATCTGCGTTTATATTTTGTCTATATAATATTCTGGTATTAAACTCTTGCTCTACAATTTCACCTCTACTATCTGTGCTGAAAATCTTTGAAACACCCCAGTTAGTATTACCTAATTTACCTAATGGAGTTGGACTAAAATCAACTTCAACATTATAAGTGTCGTCACTCAAATATGGATTAGCAACTTTATGATTACCATATATTAATCCTCTATTATCTTCACCATATAATTTGTTATAATCATCAACATCATCCATATATGATAATTTGAAATCCTTATTTATTAATGTTGGTATTCTTTCAATTTCCTCTGCTTGACTAATATCTTCTTTATCAGTCCAATCTAATGTGTCTCCATTATTGTAATATGTATTTCTTGTTTCAATAATTAACTTATTATCACTATCAGGATATTCGTCAACTACTAAATTAAACATATTCACTATATCTTTGAAAAAACCTATCTGTGATTTGTCTGCTGGTAAGGCCATCCTCATTTCAACTAACTCACCTTCATATAATTGAAACCCTGGTTCAGCAGTCGCTGTAAATGCTGTACCTTCTGCTAACGCATTCACCCACACTCTTGTTACTACAGGCTTACTACCAGTATCATACCAAACATTATAATTACTTAACGTAATATAACAACCAACTATATCACCCTCAAATAGTTCACCACTCCAAGTTAAATTTTCAGTCCAAGTTGGAATCCAAGTATCACCTGCAATCAACGGTAAATATTTTATATTTCTAACTTCTCTTAATAGTTCTGTAACACCATTAGACGTTTTCCAAAATTGAAAATCCACCTCAATATTCTTATCACCTGAATTAATATGATAGCCCGCAACACCACCTCCGTTCCATCCGATACCATAAACATTTTGTGTTGTAGTCCAATTTAATCTATATGAACCTTTTGCTGGTACAGTCCACTCATTACTTATTAAACTAAAATCATCATCAGCAGAATTATACCAATCTGGTGATGGTGTATCTTTATCTAATGGAATAAGGTTAGTTTTAGTTGTTCCTCCTGATGTAGATGGACTATCATTATAAAAATCACGATACTCATAACCCCATGACGTACCACCCCACAAAACATCACCTTCACCAGTATAATCTGTGTGTATTCCAATTGGTTCCATACCTACTCTGAAATTTCTACTCTCTAAATTCTCGTCATCAAGTTTAACTTGACCTGTCCAAGGTAATATAAGCGACTTAAACATATCACTATCAAAGAAAGTAGACGAATATGTGTATCCTGCTTGATTAAATATCTTATCTATTATCTCTTTAATGTATAAAGAAGGTCTAAAACTCTCTATTTCAGTAGAATTACCGTCCTCTATATTAACATAATCAATAATAGGATAGTAATAACCAATAGAATTATCATAATAATCGCCTGAATGTGAAGATATAAATTTTTCCATACTAAATATATGGTCATATAAACTAAAATCTAAGTCATTACCTATATCTTCATTACC
>Ga0307987_1001180_pt1 | contig 14671 bp, 9 predicted proteins | sample EllFjometagen181_FD_203157 | JGI IMG/M metagenome (GOLD analysis project Ga0307987, IMG submission 203157) | Marine microbial communities from Ellis Fjord, Antarctic Ocean - #181 | ecosystem: Environmental > Aquatic > Marine > Unclassified | place: Southern Ocean | collected 2014-10-08
ATCAGGTGGGCAGCAGGCCTTAAAAGAGGTTACCATTGGCATTGGTCCCATAACATTCCCCCGAACACTTCAACGGCCCCAGATCGTCACCAGACCCTCACCAAACAGGCTAGAATTGTCAGAATTCCATAGATGGGGAGGAGATTTAAAGCAGGATTTCTTCAATGTGCTGGTTCAGAATATATCAATAATAGTTGGATCAAATCAGGTGTTTAAATATCCATGGTCCAGCGCCTTTGAACCCAAATACAGGGTGACGCTGGATCTCAACCAGTTTGACGGCCAATTGGGAGAATCGGTATTGCTGAACATTATCTGGGAGATAAAACAAGGAGAACCGGGTAATGAAACAACAGAAATAAAAAGGTTCATCATTGAACAACCGGTGTCCGGGGATGACTATAACGCGCTGGTTGAGGCAAAAAGCAAAGCGTTAAAAAAATTAAGTATTGAAATTACGGATGAAATAGAACGGCAAGAAAAATAAGGGGTAAAATGGGTCGTATCTCTGCCAGGTTGGAAAAAAGTCACCACAATGATGCCTTTATTATTGCCGGTGGCAAAGAACAATTCTTTGTTATGGCAAGGGGATCGTGTTCGAAAAAAATAGTTAGAGCAAGGCTTATACCCCAAAGCTAAAGCATTGGGTTTTACGGCCTAAAGGCCGATAATATAAAAATCAATGTTGAATCTCATGCTTTAATGTGGAAAAATATGAATAAAGGATTAGCCACGAAAATTATCGGAAATATGGAGGATATGTAAGGATGGACATTCATGCTTGGATAGCGATCGCGACCCTGGTCATAGCAATGATTCTTTTCATCAGCAAGCTGATCCCGCTTGAGGCCACGGCCCTATCGATCCCAGTCGTGCTTGCGATCACCGGAACGGTTACTCCGCCTGAGGCGGCTCTCAGAGGGTTTGGTAATAACGCGGTGATTGCCCTGGGAGCAATTTTTGTGCTTTCGGCCGGCCTCAAGGAAAGCGGTGTGGCCACTTTAATGGGGCGACTGCTCGAACGATTTGGCGGCAAGAACGAGGGGAGCCTGGTTCTGTTGATCATGGTCACCACCTGCGTCCTATCGGCAATCATGTCCAATGCGGCCACCGTTGCAGTTTTTCTGCCGGCAGTGCTGGTGCTCTCACGTAGGGCAAATATTCCCACCTCGCGGTTGATGATGCCTCTGGGATATGCAGCGATTCTCGGCGGCACCCTTACTTTAATTTCAACAACACCAAATCTGATTCTCGGCAGTGAACTGGAACGGCTAAGCGGGGGAACCCAGACACTGGGGATGTTTGAATTTGCCGTCTACGGGGGACCCATCTCAATTGTCGGGATTGCATACATGGCTTTGATCGGGACCCGGTTGCTTGGGCGTCCTGGATTAGATGACGCACCGAAGATGAAAAACTTCCGGGAAAGGATGTTAAAGCTGTACCACCTTGAAAAAAAATTCTTTAGGTTGACCATTCCATCAGATTCAAAGTTGGCCGGTACCACGATTGCACAGGCAAGCTTTGGTAAGAACTACCAGGTCGAAGTGGTCCAGATTGGTCGCACCAAAGGGTTTCGGGAGCAATTTCTGGACATCCAGGCAAATCTGAAGATCCAGGCTGGTGATATCTTATTTGTGGAAGGAAGGGATGAGGATGTTCAAAAATTGGCTAAAGTGGAATCGATCCCTATCCAGGTCTCTACTGCGGATGAGGTTGAGCAGCTAATGGGGCGCGGGGTCAACATCGCTGAAGTCTCCCTTTCTCCCCACTCCACCTTTATCGATCAAACCTTGATGGACCTCAGCTTTCGCGGTGTGTTCGGTCTTTCAGTCCTCGCCATCTGGAGACGGGGGGAACTGATCGAAAAGGAGGTTGCAGAAACTCCGCTGCAGCTCGGTGACGCCCTGATCGTGTACGGACCGATCCGGAACATCCGAAAACTTGAAGAGAATGATGACCTGATTATCCTGGATCGGCAGCAATCCGAGGAGGATGTCCGCCGCGCACCCTTAGCTCTGCTGCTTATGGCTGCAGCCCTGTTACCGCCAGTTCTCGGATGGTTACCCCTTGCGGTCAGCGGGCTTGCCAGTGCGTTGCTTATGGTGGCCACCGGCTGCGTCTCGCTTCGAGGTGCTCAAAAATCAATTGATTTACGCATCCTTTTTCTGATCATCGGTACGGTGCCTCTGGGTGACGCACTCTTCCAGACCGGTGTTGCTGGGAAATTGGCGGCAACCTTGTTCCCGGCCGGGATGGGTTTGGGTTCGTTCTATGTGTTCGGTATGCTGTTTGCAATTTCTGCGTTGCTCAGCGTTACCTCGAACAACGCTGCCGCAGCAGTTATCCTGGCACCCGTTGCCTACGCAGCAGCGGAATCAAGCGGCGTTGATGTCAGCAAGGCGTTTCTCGCTGTGGCTTACGGCGCCAGTTGCGCCTTTGTACTCCCGTTCGCCCATCAGTGTAATCTGATGATCATGGGACCTGGTGGCTATCAGACGAGGGACTTCGTCAAGGTTGGAATCGGCCTGTCGATCGTCATGGCAGCAACGGCAGTCATTCTTCTATCCTTGTAAATTTGATGAGTCTGGTTTGTTCACGACCCAAAATATTTGTTAGCAAAGATCCAACCAAAGTCTATTGAAGGGTGCAAGAATGGAAAATTATTCAAAAAGGGAAAATACAATCTTATTTCTATTGATTTGTATTCTTTTCGCTTTAAACACTCTTATTTTTGTTGGTGAATCAGCTGGAGAATCAAATTCATTGGCCATTGTAAGATTCGCAAGCGTACCTGGGATTGTGGAAGCACCATCCCATCAGTCCTGCTTACGAAGAAATTTGGGGGCGATCCTGCGATAGCCTCTATGCCTACCCCCAATCCTGGCTTGAATCCATTGATGAAGAGGATCAGGCAAACGTCCTTTCTAAAATTTCTGAAGGAAGCAGCCTAACATCAATCGTAGAGTTTCCAGAATACCGAGTTGTTCATCCTGATGGCTCAAAACGCTGGGTGCTTGCCAGAGCGTATCCCATTCGAAATAATCGTGGAGAGGTCTACCGGATAGCTGGAATTGCAGAGGATATCACCGAAAAGCTTGAATTGGAAGATGCACTGCGCCATGCCCACAAGATGGAGGCCATCGGGAAACTTGCAGGCGGGATTGCTCATGAATTCAACAATATCCTTGGCATCATCATTGGCAACAATGAACTTGTCATAGAAGAATTGCCGGAATGGAGCCTTGCGAGGGAGAATACAGAAGAGATTCAAATTGCAGGAATGCGTGCCCGGGATGTGGTGAAACAGCTCCTAACCTTCAGCAGGCAGGACAATGCCGTTAAAACGGTTAGGGATTTCAAATCTGTAGTGCAGGAATCCATAAAACTTATTCGGTCATCAATCCCGGCAAATATTGAGATTCAACAAACGTTGTCCGATGATGTTTATCAGGTCTTGGGCAATGAGACTCAGATGAATCAACTGCTTATCAATCTATGCAATAATGCGGTGGATGCCATGCAGAGAGCAAAGGCTTTACTGAGAATTGAGCTTTTAAATAAAAGCGTTGATGAAAAATATGCAAAGCATCACTCAAATATAAAACCCGGCCAATATGTCAAATTGCAGGTCAGTAATAATGGTATTGGGATGGATAAAGAGACAATCAATAGAATATTTGAGCCTTATTTTACAACCAAAGGAATCGGAAAAGGATCGGGCATTGGGCTTGCCGTGGTCCACGGTATCGTTAAAAGGCATGGCGGCTCAATCATTGCTGACAGTCAACCCGGCCAGGGAAGTGTCTTTACTTTATTTCTCCCCGCTTATGAAGGGCGATTAGAAGATAAAAAAGATGAAGGCATTGTTCTTCCCACAGGTGATGAAACTATCCTGTATGTTGATGATGAACCCTCCATAGCAAGATTGGGGAAGCTTCATTTAGAGCGTCTTGGTTATACTGCTGAGTCAACAACTGATCCATTAGAGGCATTGGAGATGGTAAAAACAAATATAGATAAATTTGATCTGGTGATTTCAGATATGGCCATGCCAAAAATGACTGGTGATCATTTGATCATTGAGATTTTAAAAATTCGACCCGATATGCCAACGATTATTTGCACAGGCTATAGTGCTAAAGTTTCTGAAAAAGAAGCTACAAGGATCGGAGTAAGTTCTTTTGCCATGAAACCACTGAACAGGGTTGACCTTGCTAAAAAAGTTCGTCAAGTGCTGGATGAATCAAACCATTCTAAATAATGATTTTTGAGAAGGTAAAAAAGGCGATCGCCTTATAAGCTCAGCCGTAAAACCCATGCCTTTAGGCTTGGGATATAAGGCTGAAACTATTCAAGCCCAGCCCTTTATTGGGTTATGACCTAAACGGGCCAGGCATAAAAATAAAGTGCCTGGCCAAGTCTCAAAAATCGGGCTTGATCATAACGTCGGCCACCTTATGGTGGAATTTTAACAGTGAAAAATAAGTACTGTCATTATGGGCATTTATGACGGTTGGAAATTTATTTCCAGCATTATGGCCCATCTTATGATCAACCCCCAAAAATCAAACAGCAACAAAGCGGCCTGATTTTGTTTTTTTAACCAAGTTTGCTTTTTTAAGATGGAACATATTATTTGAAATTTGTTTGCCTGTAAAACCAGTTTCTTGTCGCAGTTTTTCAGAAGTGATGCCTCTTTTATGTTTTTTTATTTCTTGAAGAATTGTAGCTTTCACAATGCCTCTTGGGGCAATAGATTCTTCGGGAGGTTCTTCAATGATTGATTTTTTTTCTCCAAGATCTTCTTCAACAAGATCTTCTTCAACAAGATCTTCTTCAACAAGATCTTCTTCGACAAGAGCTTCTTCGACAAGAGCTTCTTCGACAAGATTTTCTTCAACAAGATCTTTTGTTTTCTCTACAGGATTATCAATTACATAATCAGATTTTTCAAACATGCTTATTAAGGTATCTATTCTTTCTGAAAGTTTTCCGAACGTATTCTCAATGAATTCAACGGATTCTTCGTCCACTTCGACAGTTATAGTTATTTTCAATTTTATTCCTTTGTTTTTTGAAATTAATAAAAACCTTATATAGCAAAAATTAAACAACAAGGCAAGACTTGTCAAAAAAGTAAATAATTTTAAACTCTACAATAGAGATTATGGAGGCCGGTGATTTTACATACCAAGTTAACTTTCCTGTGTAAATATTCGGGTTGGTAATATAAATATTTGCCTTAATTCATAGAATACAGTATCTTAAGTTTTTAAAAATCAGCAGAATGTTAATAGGGCTTTCCAGGCCTATGAGGTATAAAAATATCAGCTATGACAAAAATTGAATTCAACGATGATTCAAATTCTTTTTTATCTATTCTTCCTGTTTTAGGCCTTCTAATTTTTTTATATATAACCAGCAGATATAATTACCTCATTTTTCATACCCTTGCAGAATTTTTTTCAATCTTTGTCGCCTGGAGTCTTTTTATTATCGTTTGGAATACAAGAAAGAATATTAATAATGATGCTCTCATATTTCTTGGAATAGCATACTTATTCATCGGCGGTTTTGATTTGGCTCATACTCTCAGCTATAAAGGAATGGGTATTCTTGAACCCGAACGGGGAGCGAATCCTGCAACACAGCTATGGATAGTTGGTCGGTATATGGAAAGTATCTCTCTTTGTTTGTTCCCACTTTTATTTAACAAACGCCTAAACTTTACACTGGTATTCTGGGTTTATTCAATATTCTCTGTCATCGCATATCTCTCGATATTTTTTTGGGGAATTTTCCCAGTTTGTTTTGTAGATGGCCTGGGGCTTACGGCATTTAAAAAAAGCAGTGAATATATAATATGTCTTTTTTTAGCCACAGCCCTCTTGCTTTTATATCAAAAACGAAATGAATTCGACAAAACCGTTTACAAGCTATTGTTTATGTCAATTGGGATGACAATAATTGGTGAATTGGCTTTTACTTTTTATGTAAGCGTTTATGGTTTGTCTAATCTTATTGGGCATTTAATTAAAATAGTTTCTTTTTATTTGATTTACAAAGCTATAGCTTATACGGGGCTCAAGAATTCCCAGGATTTAATGTTTAAGGAGCTCAGCGATAAAGAGCAACGCTATCGGCAAATGTTTGAAACAAATCAGGCTGTCAAACTGGTCATAAATCCTGAAAATGGTGCCATTGTTGAAGCAAACGATGCTGCTTGTAATTTTTATGGATATTCAAAAAAGGAAATCCTCTCTTTATCAATTTTTGATATTAATGTTTTAACTCCCGACCAAGTGGTAGAAGAAATGAACCAAGCCAGATCTGAAAACAAACTGGTTTTTAATTTTCCTCACAGGCTGGCTTCTGGTGAAATCAGAGAGGTTGAAGTGTATTCCGGCCCGATTCAATTTGGTGAAAACGCATTTCTTTATTCTATAATTCAAGATATCACGAAACGTAAACAAGCTGAACAAAAGATAAAAAGCCATGCCGATAACCTGGATACTATACTCAACAGTGCACCCAATATCCTTGCTCTTGTCAATGGAGAGGGAAAAGTTGAAATGATCAATGATCGCGGCGCTGCTTTTGGGGGAAAAGAAAAAGAAGCGCTTTTAGGGCATTTGGGTGGTGAAATTTTTAATTGTTTGAACTCCTTTGATGGTAAAGGGTGTTGGCAAAATCCAAATTGTTCTGAGTGCCCTGTTCGAGTGAGAATCCTGTCAACCTTCAACACAGAAAAATCGCACATTGAAGAAGAGGGCCAAATGACCCTACTTATTGATGGTACAAAAAGATCACTGGATTTTTTAATATCCACTTCTCTTCTAAACTTAAATGGAAGCAAAAAGGTGCTGCTCTCATTGGCAGATATCACTGAACGTAAACGTTTTGAAAAATCGTTGGTAGAAAGTCAGAATCGATTATCCGAAATGTTTGAGCATATGTCGAGTGGTGCGGTTGTTTATGAGCCAACTAAAAATGCGGAAGATTTTATTTTCAAAGCATTTAACACAGCGGCAGAGGAAATTACCCGGATTCAAAGAAAAGACGCCCTGGGGAAAAGACTGTTGGAAGTGTTCCCCATGATGGACCAAACGGGTTTGCTGGGTACCCTGCAGGAAGTTTGGGAATCGGGGGAAGAAGTCCATTTGGAACCGTTTTATTATAAGGATGATGTTCGGGAAGGCTGGAGAGAAAATAGAATTTACAAACTACCGTCAGGAGAGGTCGTGGCATTGTTTGATGATGTCACATTAAGAATGGAATCAGAATCAAAAATTAGACAGAGTGAAAAAAAATATCGAACCCTATTTCACAAATCTAATGATGGTATAATGGTTCACAACCTGTCCGGGCAGATTCTTGACACTAATAGCAAGATGAGAATGATGCTGGGTTATAAAATAGATGAATTTAATCAACTGAATGTTCAAGATTTACACCCTCATTCTGATATGGAAATATCAAGAAAAGCTTTTGAAGAAACAAATAGAAAGGGTCACACAAGATTTGAAACAAAGTTCAGCAGACGTGACGGGTCCACAATTGATGTTGAAATCAGTTCAAGCATTATTGATCAAGACACAGGAACCGTTCAGGGTATTGTCCGAGATCTAACAGATAGAAAAGAAATGGAAAAACGTGTGTTGCAAGCCCAGAAGATGGAGTCCATAGGAATCCTGGCAGGTGGCATCGCCCATGATTTCAACAACATTCTTTTTCCAATTTTAGGCCACACAGAAATGCTGCTTCAAGACATCCCGGAAAAAAATGCTACACATGATAGTTTAAAACAAATTTATTCCGGCGCTATAAGGGCCAGAGAACTGGTCAAACAGATACTGACATTTTCCCGTCAAGATAATAGCGAATTAAGATTGATGAAGATGCAGCCCATAATCAAGGAAGCATTAAAGCTTATCCGGTCTACAATTCCCACAAGTATAGAGATCAAAGAAAATATTGATCCTAAATGTGGCGTTATAAAAGCAGACCCAACCCAGATTCATCAGATAGTAATGAACCTGGCAACCAATGCCTATCATGCCATGGAAAAAGATGGGGGCGTGTTGAAAGTCAGTCTAAAAGAGATCCAATTAAGCAAGACTGACTTGATCACCCCTGATATGGTGCCTGGAACTTATGCTTGTTTGATAATAGCTGATACAGGTGTAGGTATGGAAAAAGATTTAATAGGAAAAATTTTTGATCCATTTTTTACCACCAAAGGAATAGGCAAGGGTACTGGAATGGGGCTCTCTGTGGTGCATGGCATCGTTGAGGGTTTGGGAGGAGTTGTTCAGGTATATAGTGAGCCCGGGAAAGAGACACAATTTTATGTTTATTTCCCCATAGGAAAAAGTTCTTTTATAAAAGACAGTATCCAGACCCATGAGGCAATACAGGGCGGAATTGGAAATATTTTACTTGTAGATGATGAAGATGCCATCATCACAATGGAAAAACTGATGCTGGAGCGTTTGGGGTATCAGGTCACTTCACGTACCAGCAGTATTGAAGCCCTGGACGTTTTTCGTGATAGTCCAGATAAATTTAATTTGGTCATTACCGATATGGCTATGCCAAAGATGCTTGGTGACCAACTGGCTGTTGAATTGATTAAAATACGCCCTGACATTCCCATTTTACTTTGTACCGGGTTCAGTGAAACCATGTCTGAAGAAAAGGCAGCTTCATTGGGAATTAAGGGCTTTTTATTCAAACCGATTATGATGAAGGATCTTTCGCAGAAGATACATGACGTATTGGATAAAAATTAAAAATGAAATTATGATGATCAGCTCCGAGCCCCCTTTTACCTTTTACCCTCCCCCCAAAATGTGAATTGCTTTTGGGACAATATGTAGGGATGGCCAGTTTTTTATACTTTATTATCAGAATTGCCCGTTGAATGTAGTGCAACAATTCGGGCGACCAGTATTGCTATGTATAACTGCCCGGAGATAGCCTCAAGCACGGCAATGTTTCTTGCCGCACCAGAGACCGGGGAAATGTCCCCATATCCCAACGTACTTAAAGTGGTAAATGAAAAATAGAGAAGATCCAGAAAGGTAATGGGGGGGGGGATTGACAAGGCTTGACGGTCAAAAAGTTGTAACATACCAAATAGCAATGCCCCCAGAATACCGATTAAAAAATAGACGGCTACTCCCCCCTTTATGGTATCTGTTGTTATGTTTCTTTCCAGAAATATTTTAATCACCAGAAAATAAATTGAACCAGACAAAAAAATCACATAGGAAACATAGGACGTGGCTTTGAAGTAAGTGGCTGTTTCTTCAGTAATGGATATAAAAATTCTTGTTGCAATGGAATCAAAAAAGAATGCCGCAAATGCAAGACTGAGAAAAAGCACAAATATTCTCTTTTTTAGATTCAGTATCCTCAAAACTGAAAGGATTACGAAAAAGAACAAAAATGGAACCAGTGGATGCCTGGCACCATTCGTAAATGGCGCAGTTACCATGAGTGTTATGAGCATTAGATACAACGTCTTATATTTGTGTCCATCCCGAATGGAAAAAGTCATTAATACACCCCGGTTAAAATTCAAATACATTTTAAAGTAGCCCCAGAATCATAAGGGGCTATACTGTTTTTAATTTACCATTAATTCGTTTTAGGAACGCAAAATTATTAACCTGAGCAAAGATAACAATTGATTTTGGTATAAGAGCAAGATGCATCACACGAGTAATAGTGACTGTCCTTTGAGTTTGCATTAAATAATGTTCAGGTTATTTAGTTGCTATTCCTTAGGGAGTTTGTAGAAAATAATTTGCCCAAAATTAGGCATCCTCATAATTCACGCCATCATTCGTCAGTTGATAAAGTAGAGTCAGGTAATACGTAAAAAACCTGAATCGTCCATATCTGCGACACTGACTGAGTCTAAAGTAATAAAACAAATTTCATTTGAGCACAAGTGTTAACCCTGTGGGTGCATCAAATGAGTGCCCGGTCACTCTTCACCCGGATGTTTATACTCTTGACAGGGCTTGGAGTCTCATATTAAAAGTATGCTTATACATTTACTCCATCCCCATGGAAGGACCTTGTAAACCGAATCCGTGGAAGATCACCACAGACGATCTTTTGTATTCACCTATTCAAATCCATGGACCGGAGAAAATTCATCTATTATTCCATTAAACAGGAGACACTCCATGAAAAGATTGACAGCCCTTTTACTCACACTGATGATGATGTGCTGTTTTGCCGCCACAGGTTTTGCCCAAAAAATTGTCGTGGCAACGGATACCAACTTTCCTCCCTTTGAATATAAGGATCCCAAAACCGGACATCACACCGGCTTTGATGTGGAGCTGTGGGATGCCATTGCCAAAGAAATTGGCATTGAATATGATCTTCAACCCATGGATTTTAACGGGATTATTCCTGGACTGCAGTCCGGCCAGATAGATGCGGGTATTGCTGGTATGGGTATTAAACCCGAACGGGCCAAGGTCATTGATTTTTCTGATCCTTACTACAAAGCCGGGCTTCTCCTCTTGGTAAAATCCACCACCACTGACATTGCCGGTATTGAAGATCTGGAAGGTAAATTGGTAGCCACAAAACTTGGCACCACCAGTGAGTCTTTTCTAAAAGCCAAAACAAAAACAAAGGAAGTAAAACTCTATCCCAATAACGATGCCATGTTCATGGAGCTGATGATGGGTGGGGTCGATGCCGTGATGTTTGATTCTCCGGTCATTGCCCATTACATGCGTGAAGTGGGCAAAGACAAAGTAAAGGTAGTAGGCCCCCTTTATGGCATGGATGCCGCCACCGGCTCTAACTACGGCATAGGTTTTCCCAAGGGTAGCCCCTTGGTGGAAAAAGTAAATGCGGCCCTGAAAAGTCTGAAAAACAGCGGTGCCTACCGGGATCTTTATCTCAAATGGTTTAACACTGAACCTAAATAGTACCCCTCTGAAAACCATAAAATTTCTGCCATCCTTCAAATTACCCCAAAAGTAATGTACACTTTGGGGACAATGATTTCCGAACCATGGGTTATTGTCCCAGTAAGCGTAAACTGGGGAATTCAGGATGCCAAATTTTCCGGATGGAATTCCATCTGATATATTCACTCTCTTCTTTTGGGCAGTTGCTGGCAACTGCCCAAATTTTTTTATTATAAGGAGTCAAAATGGAATTTCAATTTGACTGGCCTGTCTTTTTTGAGACCATCCCCATGCTTATGCGGGGATTAAAATTTACCATTATCATTGCCCTGGGCGGGCTTGGGGTAGGATTTTTTCTGGGCGCTTTTTTTGGATTGATGAAACTTGCCCGGCATGCAGTTCCGAGAACCCTGGCTATTATTTATATTGAAGCCATCCGGGGTACCCCCATGCTGGTCCAGGCCATGTTCCTCTACTATGGACTGCCCATGGCATTGGGCCTGAGAATTCCCCCCCTCACCGCCGGTATCATTATCATTGCCGTGAATTCCGGTGCCTATATAGCTGAAATTGTCCGGGGATCGGTGCAGTCCATTGATCCGGGTCAAATCGAAGCCGGACGTTCCATCGGCCTGACCCGGGGCCAGACAATGCTTTACATCACTTGGCCCCAGGCGTTCAAGCGCATGATTCCCCCCCTGGGAAATCAGTTTATCATCAGCCTCAAGGACACCTCTCTTTTGATGGTCATTGGCGTGGGTGAACTGTTGCGCACCGGTCAGGAAATTGTGGCTGTGAGCTACAAAGCCTTTGAGGTGTATCTGGCCGTGGCCGTGGTCTATCTTGCCATGACCCTGTCCATTGCCCAGGGACTTCGCATGCTGGAAAATCACCTTGAAATGAAAACAAAACGGTAACACCGGGGGAATAAAAAATCATGGAAATGATCAACATCGTCAATCTTCATAAAAGCTATGACCAGCTGGAGGTGATCAAGGGCATTGACCTTGAGATTAAATCCGGTGAGGTGGTGTGCATCATCGGCCCGTCGGGTTCGGGTAAATCCACGGTGCTTCGCTGTATCAACCGCCTGGAAACCCCCACATCCGGCCACATCATTGTGGATGGAAAAGACATCATGGACCCGGAAACGGACATCAACCACGTGCGCACCGAGGCCGGGATGGTGTTCCAGCAGTTCAATCTGTTTCCCCACATGACGGTGCTGGATAATGTGACCCTGGGTCCCCTCAAGGTCAGGAAAATGAGTAAAACCGATGCCGATGAACTGGGGCGGTCTCTATTAAAAAAAGTGGGCCTGGCGGACAAAGAGAAAAATTATCCAGAACAGCTCTCCGGGGGCCAGAAACAACGGGTGGCCATTGCCCGCTCTCTGTCCCTGCAACCCAAGGTAATTCTTTTTGATGAGCCGACCTCGGCCCTGGACCCGGAACTGGTGGGAGAGGTGCTCGAAGTAATGAAACAACTGGCTAAAGAAGGGATGACCATGGTGGTTGTGACCCATGAGATGGGATTTGCCAGGGATGTGGCCGATCGGGTAATCTTCATTGACCAGGGTGTCATTCAGGAAGATAACGCCCCGGAAGCCTTTTTTTCCAGCCCTAAAAACAAACGGCTCCAGGATTTTCTGGGTAAAGTGGCTGAACATTAACAGCGTCAATCAACAGGCATTGATCATCAAGTAAAATTACATTTGGGGAGAGGAGGCGGATCGGGGATGATATCTTATATTACCGTCATGCAAAAAAGAATATCAGCATTTGTATGCTGCCATGCCTGCCTGATACTCTGGATGATGTGTGCTATTTGCCTGATGACGGCCCCGGTGATGGCCCAATCCCTTGACGGGGCCAGGGTCAAAAAAATACTAATTCTAAATTCCTACCACAAAGGGTATAAATGGTCCGATGATATTGTAAAGGGGATTGAAGATAAGCTCCAGGGCAACCCCTTTGATATCCGTATTGAGTACATGGATACCAAACGTATTGAAGCACCAGGGTATCTTGAACATCTGGCACGAATGTACAGCTACAAGTTCTCCAATGATCACTTTGATCTGATCATCTCCTCGGATGATGCGGCCTATCAATTTATTGAAGAAAATCATCATACCATATTCAAAGACACCCCTGTGGTGGCCTGTGGACTGAATTATTTCCTTCCAGAATCCCAATCCATTCCTGCTTGGCTTGCGGCGGTGGTGCCGGAAGTGTTTGACATAGAAGGGACTCTCAATGCAGCCCTGGAGATACACCCGGAAACCACCACCGTATATGTGATCAATGATCACACCCCCACGGGCCGGTTGATTCAAAAAGCCTTTGATAAAATCCTGCCCGGATTTGTCCAACGCCTGGAATTTATCTCCCTTGATGGAGAAGATCTGGAAGCGATCTCCAAGACACTTGCCACTGCCCCGCCGACATCCCTGGGACTTTTATTGGTCTATTTCAGAGACAAAAAAGGGAACTATTACGAACCCTGGAAGGCGGCCCGGATGATCACGGAAAAGGCAGTTATACCCGTTTATGGGGTATGGGATTTCTACATGAATCATGGCATCATGGGAGGCGTACTTACCCAGGGATATGGCCAGGGATCGGTGGCTGCTACAGCGGCCCTTGAGGTATTGTCCAGACCCTCCTTGCCTGAAAATAAAATCCGCCATGAATCCGCCAACGAAATGATGTTTGACTATGCCCAGCTGAAACGATTTCATGTTCCCCTGTCAGCGGTTCCCCGGAAAGCCACTGTGCTTAACATGAAATATGAGGATCAGAAAAATATTCTTATTCTCAACTCCTACAGCCGGCAGCTCAAGTGGACCCATGATATCGTCCAGGGGATCATGTCTGTCCTGGATAAAACAAAGGGGAAAAAAAAGATTTTCATTGAAGATATGGATACCAAAAATTTCCCTGATTCAGAAAATTATTCCCATCTTTTGGACATTTATAAATATAAATATGGCTACACCGACTTTGATGTGGTGCTGGTGTCCGATGACGATGCCTTTCAGTTTGCATTGAACCACCGAAAATATTTATTCAAGGAGACCCCCATTATCTTTTGTGGGGTTAACTATTTCAATGAAAATGAAATCAAGGCCCATAAAGATGTCACAGGCATTCTGGAAGTTATGGATATTCGTGGCACATTAAATTTAATGTATCGTCTGCACCCAGACACCCGGAACATCCTGGTGATCAATGATCAAAGTACCACCGGCCTTGGCAATAAAAAAAGGGTTATTGAAGAAATCCCGGCCAGTATGGGCCCCACCGTGCATTTTGAATTCACTCCGCTGCTGAAAATGACGGAACTGCAACACCAGGTAGAGACCCTTCCGAAAAACACCCTGATCCTCCTCATGACATTTAATATAGACCAGAACAACACTGTTTTTTCCTACCGTGAAAGCATTGACCTCATCGCCTCTCATACGAAAAATTCCATCTATGGCGTGTGGGATTTTTATCTGGGCCGTGGCATTGTGGGGGGGATGCTTGCCAGCGGAAAGCACCAGGGCAGTCAGGCTGCCAAGATGGCACTTAAAATTCTTTCCGGTACCCCGGCCGACAGCATCGCCATCATCCGAAAACCTGATGCCATTCCCATGTTTGATGGGGATCTTATGACACAGCATGGCATTTCAAAAAGCCTTTTGCCCTACTCCAGCCATTTCGTCAACGAAGCTACCC
>Ga0307987_1001182_pt1 | contig 14660 bp, 13 predicted proteins | sample EllFjometagen181_FD_203157 | JGI IMG/M metagenome (GOLD analysis project Ga0307987, IMG submission 203157) | Marine microbial communities from Ellis Fjord, Antarctic Ocean - #181 | ecosystem: Environmental > Aquatic > Marine > Unclassified | place: Southern Ocean | collected 2014-10-08
TATTCTCTTTTGGTATTAGTATAACTATTGGTATTGTTTTTGGTATATACCCGGCAATTAGAGCAGCAAATCTTGATCCTATAACAGCTTTGCATCACGAGTAACGAGCTTTGCTCGTAGTGTGTAGAGCACAGTGTATAGTATACAGTTGAGGGACAGAAAGTAAATTGGTTTAAAAAGAGGATAAGTAAATAAATGATGAAGTTGAAGTTTATGATAGTACTGGTGTTTTTGGGAAAAATAAAATTTTTGTTACATATGATGGACGAATAGTGGTTAAAGATGTTATTATATCAAAAGATAATAAGAAAATAGTTGTAGAGATTTAAGGAAAAATGTATGACAGCAAAAGTGATTGATGGTAAGCAAATTGCGGAAGATATTAGATTGGAATTAAAAGAAGAAGTTTTGGCATTGAAAGAAAAAGGTATTGTTCCTGGTTTAGGAGTGATATTGGTAGGGGAAGACCCTGCATCACAGTCATATGTTAAGGCAAAAGAACGTGCATGTGCCGAGATTGGTATTTATTCAGATGATAATAGGTTGCCTGCCGACACAACTCAAGAGGAACTTATTGCTTTGGTTAATAAGATGAATGAAGATCCTAAAATTAACGGAATTCTTGTGCAGTTACCTTTGCCTAAACATCTTGATGAAGCTGAAGTTATTATGACGATTGATCCTAAAAAAGATGTTGATGGTTTTCATCCTGTCAATTTGGGGAAAATGGTTATTGGCGAGAAATGTTTTCTTCCATGCACGCCGCATGGGGTTCAGCAACTGCTAGGACGTAGTGGTGTTGAAGTCTCAGGTTCACACGTTGTTGTTGTTGGGCGTAGCAATATCGTTGGCAAACCTGTTGCAAATATGCTTTTTCAGAAACAGGAGAATGCAAATGCGACAGTTACTGTATGTCATACTGGAACAAAAGATTTGGCATCGTTTACAAAACAGGCAGATATTATTATTGCTGCTGCCGGTCGTCCCAATACTATAACATCCGATATGGTTAAAGGTGGTGTTGTAATTATTGACGTTGGGGTTAACAGAGTTGAAGACTCATCTAAAAAGCGAGGATATCGTCTTGTCGGAGATGTGGATTTTGATTCATTACTTGAAAAAGCATCACTTATTACTCCTGTTCCTGGTGGAGTTGGTCCAATGACAATTACGATGCTTCTTTTTAATACAGTAGAATCTGCAAAAATGGCAAATTCTATTGGGTTGGGGATTTAGTTATGAGAAAGGTTCTTATTGTTGGAGCAAATGGTCAACTTGGTCATGACTGTATTGACGCTTTTCAGCACAGCAATGTTATTGGTTTAGATCTACCAGACATTGATATTACATCTTTAGAATCCTTGTATTCTGTAATAAATATACACAATCCAGATGTGATTGTAAACTGTGCGGCATATACAAATGTTGATGGTGCAGAGAATGATGAGAAAACTGCCAGACTGGTAAATGCCTTAGGTCCTAAGAATCTTTCTAAAGTAGCTAATGAGAAAAACATATTTTTAGTGCATATATCTACAGATTATGTGTTTGCGGGTAATCGCCGACTGCCTGAACCATCTTTTGAGAGCGATGCTACAGGTCCGGTTTCTGTATATGGAATAACCAAACTTGAAGGTGAGCATGCTGTTGCTGCTGAAACTGCAAATTATGCAATATTGAGAACAGCATGGTTGTATGGTATACATGGAAATAATTTTCTTAAAACAATGTTAAGACTTGCTAAAGAAAGTCCAGAAAGAGTAATTAAAGTAGTCTCCGATCAATATGGTAGCCCTACTTTTGCAAAAACTTTGGCAAAACAGATTAAAAAAGTTGTGGAGAATAGAGCAACAGGTGTTTTTCATGCTACAGGAGAAGGCTACTGTTCCTGGTATGAAATTGCAAAGACATTCTTAGAGCAATATGGTATTCCGTTTAAGATGGAGCCATGTACATCAGACGAGTATCCAACTCCGGCAAAAAGACCAAGTAATTCAATCTTAGAAAACAAACGACTTAAAGACTTAAACATAAATGTAATGATTGATTGGAAAGTTGATCTTGCTGAATTTACTAAACTTCTAAAGGAAAGTGAAAATGTATAACAATCTTATTGTAACAGGTGGGTGTGGGTTTATTGGCTCAAATTTTATTAGATATCTTTTTGAAAAAACTGACTTCTCAGGAAGGGTTATTAATGTAGATGTGTTGACATACGCAGGTAACCCGTTAAGCCTTGAAGACATTGCAGATAAATACGGTGAACGATATGTTTTCAAAAAAACAGATATATGTAATTATGATGAGATGAATTCTATTGTCTCCCAGTTCGAAGTGGATGCCATTTGCCATTTTGCGGCAGAATCTCATGTTGACAGATCAATCTTGCACCCTGATGAGTTTATAAATACAAATATTTTTGGAACATATAATCTGCTTAAAGTTGTAAATGATAATAAGGATCAGATTGTTCTTTTTCATCATGTAAGTACAGATGAGGTCTTTGGTAGTCTTGGTGATGAAGGACTCTTCAGAGAAGATACTCCATATGCACCCAACAGTCCATATTCTGCTTCCAAAGCATCATCAGATCACTTGGTAAGAGCTTATTGTGAAACATTTGGCCTACCTATTACAATGTCTAATTGTTCAAATAATTATGGTCCATATCAGTTTCCAGAAAAACTTGTGCCATTGATGGTTCTAAATGCTCTAGATGGAAAATCTTTACCTGTTTATGGTGATGGACAGAATATTCGTGATTGGCTTTTTGTAAAAGATCACTGTATTGCCATATGGGATGTGATGACTAAAGGTACTATAGGAGAAACTTACAATGTTGGTGGTTGTAATGAAATGAAAAATATTGATGTTGTAAAAATCATATGTCAGTTAGTAGATGAGGTTGCAGAACCGTTGTCTAGCGGAGCGCCCAGAGAATCATTAATAACTTTTGTAAAGGATAGATTGGGGCATGATAGACGATATGCCATTGATTGCAGTAAAATTGAGAATGCACTTGGCTGGACACCTAAGGAATCTTTTGAAACCGGAATAAGAAAAACAGTAAAATGGTATTTGTCAAATATGGAATGGTCTGAATCTGTTCGATCTGGTGAGTATCAGAATTGGATAAAAGAAAATTATTTATAAAAGGAGATTTATATGAAAGGTATTATTCTTGCAGGAGGGTCAGGCACACGTCTATATCCCTTAACTCGAGTTATTAGTAAACAGATTTTGCCTGTATATGACAAACCAATGATATACTACCCTCTATCAACTCTAATGGAGTCTGGTATTCGGGAAATTCTTATTATAAGTACACCTGAAGACCTTCCGTATTTCAGAAAGCTTCTTGGAGATGGTTCACGTCTTGGATTATCTTTTGAGTACAGAGAACAACCAAGTCCGGATGGACTTGCTCAAGCCTTTGTTATTGGTGAAGATTTTATAGGAGATGATTCTGTATGTCTTATTCTTGGTGACAATATTTTCTATGGTCACGGTTTGTCCGAAATGCTTGTCAAAGCCGGACAAATAGATAGTGGTGGTTTAATATTTGGGTATTATGTGAAAGATCCGGAACGCTATGGTGTCGTTGATTTTAATGATAATGGATTGGTTACAAGTATTGAAGAAAAACCACTTTCTCCTAAATCACACTATGCTGTTCCTGGTCTTTATTTCTATGATAACTCTGTAGTTGAGAAAGCAAAGAACCTTAAACCATCTCCACGAGGTGAGTTAGAGATTACAGATCTTAACCTAATATTTCTTAAAGAAGAAAAACTAAAAGTTGAATTATTGGGTAGGGGATTTGCCTGGTTGGATACAGGCACTCATGAATCTTTATTACAGGCATCAAATTTTGTTCAGACTATTCAGGAAAGACAGGGAACAGAGATATCGTGTATCGAGGAAATAGCATATAAACTGGGATATATATCTGAAAAAGAACTTTTAGAGCAGGCTGAAATAATGAAGAATAATGAGTATGGAAAGTATTTGTTCTCCATTGTTAATGAGAAAACTAATTGTAGGATTGGAGATTAAGTGGATAATAATTTGAAATGTGAATCTTTGTCTATTCCTGATGTAAAATTACTTACACCAAAAAAGTTTGGTGATGATAGAGGATTCTTTATAGAGACTTTTAGCGAAATAAAGTATGGTGAATTTGACATTCCGAATCGTTTTGTTCAGGATAATATGTCTTTTTCCAGAAAAGGAACCCTTAGAGGATTACATTTTCAGATAAAGCATCCTCAGGGCAAATTAGTATCAGTTGTTCAAGGTACTGTTTTAGATGTTGCTGTTGATATCAGAGTTGGTTCACCATGGTTTGGAAAATCAGTTAGTGCTATATTATCAGATGAAAATCATTGTCAGCTTTATGTACCTGAAGGATTTGCTCATGGGTTCTGTGTACTGAGTGATATTGCTCTATTTATATATAAATGTTCTGATTTCTATGATCCTCAAGATGATGGTGGTATTCTCTGGAGTGATCCGGCACTATTAATAAATTGGGGTGATATAGAGCCAATATTATCAGAGAAGGATAAGACAGCCTATCTGCCGCTATCAGAAACACCAACTGAAAGACTTCCAAAATATTAAATAGGGGTTCCTGTTTAATGTGAGATAGGACGCTTCGCTGCTGTCGCGAGCTTCAGTCTCGGCAAGCCGGTTCCTAAAATCTTGCTTTAAAGCATTTTCGCCTTTAGCAGGCTAAAGGTAACATACTGCGAAACAAAAGGTTGCGTGATCTCGCATTAAACAGTAAGCCTTGCACTTTTGGTACGTTAGATTATAATGATCTAAGAAATTCGAACAGAGAACTATGACCTTTTATCTTAAACCATAGAATTTAGAACGAAAAACATAACATATTAAGGATAAAACATGCACATACACGCCACATTTTCAGACAAAACAAGTCATGATATTCCTCAGATTTCAACAGACGAACTGGACAGGAACCTGTCGTTTCTTTGCAACGACATCGGTGAACGTCTAGCCGGACATACCGAAGAACGGCAAGCTGCCGCATACATCGCAGACGAGTTCGCCGCTTGCGGAACGACCGTCACAACCGAAACTTTTCCCATACGATCTAGGCAAGTGGTCAGCCAGGAACTGCAAATCTGCATTAACGGCAAATGGGAGTCTTTCCCATGCTCATTGTTCAGCAACACACCGGGCACAAATGGCGAGTGGATCGAAGCCCCATTAGTGGTGCTTGAAAGTCCCGCCATTACGGTAAACGATGATCTTTCTCATCTTCGTCACAAGGGGGTTGTCCACCTCGGCTGTCACATCGAATCACGCCAAGCCTATCAACGTTTGATTGAGGCTGAACCGGCATTTATGCTCTTTGTCGATATCCGCTATCCAGGCAATACACCATTGGCTGACGGCATGTTTCCGGCATATACCGATGAGCTGGGAGCAATTCCCACAGTCAATGTGGCATATATGGATGCCTGGCGTTGGCAGTGTGAAAACGCCAGTGCAGCCCGTCTGCGCGTCGAGGGCGGTATGACACCAGCAGAGTCGCAAAATGTCATAGGTATTCTCCCGGGCAGTGATCCGGACAGCGGAGTCATCTATATTGGCGCGCATCACGACACCCAGGCAGATACGGCTGGAGCAAATGACAACGCCAGTGGTGTGATAAGTCTTATTGCCCTTGCCCGAAGCTTGGCCAATCGCCCGCGACTCCGTGATGTTCGCCTGATCAGTTTCGGTGCAGAAGAGCAACTTTCTCAGGGCAGCACGGCCTATGTAAGACGACATCGCACAGAGCTGTCCGGAACGCAGCAATTCATGTTCAATATGGACAGCTGTGGCTCACACCTCGGATGGAATGAACTATACTGCCTGGGCCCGACAGAGATGGCACCATGGATACGAAGCTTTTTTGCCGAAAATCCACTTCGCATTGTCGAAGACGACATCATGCCCTATGCGGATCACTTCCCTTTTGGTGCGGCAGGCGTTCCCGCTGTCACTTTTATACGCCCAAACTGTACCGGTGGACACTTCTTTCATCACCGTCCCGATGATGATAGCAGTCGGCTGTCTTTACCCGGCATGACCTCGCGCCTAAAAAACATCAGCACCTGCGTAGAATCACTTGCCAATTGCGTCCCATGGCCATTCACTGGTCCATTCCAGAAAGATCAGCAAACCGCCATAGAAGCTTACTGGAAGGATCTTTTTGGAGGCTGGAACAACAAATGACAGAGAAAATGATGGATAATAAATAGGGCTTACTGTTTAATGCAAGATCAAACACTTCGCTACTGTCGCAGGCTCCAGCCTCAGCAAACTGGTTCCTAATATCGCATTACAAATTCATAAATTTTATGAACTTTATGTTAAAATTTATATGCAATCTTTTTGCCCCGCTACCACTTTGCTGATATTTAGCAAAGTGATGGCGGGGAAAATCCTGACACTTTTATTCTGTTTAGCCTAGTATAAAATATTACTAGAAAACCGTTTATGAATTGAACAGGATGCCTTAAATTTGAAAGACTTCTCTGAACTTGTCAAAGTCATAGTATTCCTCAAATAGGTTAAATACCTTGTGGATTTTTTCAGAATCATATGATTGAATTTTGGTGTTGTTAATACAATTATGCAGCATATCATCTGTTTTGGCAGTGTCTGTTGTTACAGAAAATGCAGGAATGCCTTGATTTTGTATAGTTTCAAGTTTTTTATTGTCAAGGTTTGAGGCTCGTGTACATGACAATATTATTCCTGCAAGTTTACTCGTCAAAAATTTATTATATTCGATAATTCTGGATAGTCGTTTTTCAGAACCAGCACTTATTATAATAACATCTCTTGATTGTAGATACTCTTCAGGGTGAAAGAATTCATCAGGTACAGAAATAATTTTGATATTGCCACATGGTTGTTCCCAGTCTTTACTTTTGGGGTTTCCGATTGGTTGTGCATCAGGAAATTTTTTCATAATTTGTCTCATAGAAGGTTTGTTTAGATATTCAATCTCAGGTAAAAATCCTAATATTCTTATAGGATTTTTGAAGCATCCTTTGTACATCATGTTCAAAAAATCTTCTGAAATATATTTCCGCATGATCTCAAGTTTGTGGGGGAATATTTTATTAAATATAATGCCTCTAACTTGAACTCCTTTAGCAGCAAAAAAAGTTAAGTCTGTTGTCAGCATATCAATTGACTTTCCTAATCCTCCACCTGCAAGATATATTATCTCTGCATCAATTATTTTACATACATCAGCATTTGATAAACCAACAATACTTCCAACACCAGGGTGTCCTGTTCCTTCAGCTATAATAATTTTTTTGTCAGATATAGAGGCTATGGCATCCTCAATACTTCTGATGTAATTCTGTGTTATTTGTCCGCGATTCTCCGAGGTCAAAAAGGTTTTTGTAACGCCAGATGGAATTTTTACAGGAGATGCTAAATTTAGATCCAGTTCAGGTAGTAGGAAACTTTGTAGTATTTTAGTATCTTTATCAGTTTTCGTGCCATTCGCCAACGTGAACAACTCCTGTCCAACAGGTTTTATATAGCCAATATCTTCAGGTTTATATATTTTTCTCAACAGGTAGATAAGCCCTAAACTAGTTATAGTTTTACCGGCATTTTGTCTGAATCCAGATATATATATCACTTTTGGTTTCATAATCTTTTTAACTTTTTGAAGAATGCCTTAATAATGTTAAAAATCTTTGTTTTGTAAATATTACTTATAAAGTATATTAATGGATAATATCTATTTATAATGGAGTCTAGATGGATTTGCTTTTTGCCTCTTTCAGCTTTAACAGCAAAACCAAGAATTGTATTGTGATCAATATATTCAATATCATATGGCAATCCATCCCCTTTGATAATATAAGTTATTGTATTTGATGTCTTGTCAATGCCATGAACTCTATGAGCAAGCAAGTGGTTAACATCATTATAGTAGAAAGCAACTTGTCCTATTTTTAATTTTTTATCTGCAATAGGACTAATGGTTATAGTATCACCATCAAGTATGAATGGTTGCATACTAATTCCAGTCGCATTAAATCTAAATTTATTACCACTAGATAGTATCTCTTTTGCAAGCTCAAAAAAAAGTTGTGGACTTTTCTTTATCACTTTGCTCTTTTCTTTGTCTTATATTTTCGCATCAAAGCAGTTAAAACAACAGCAGATATTGTAATACCTGGTATATGCAAAGGAAAATCAACGCAGGCATGTGTGAATAGACCAGCAAGTCCAAAAATTATTGCAATCTGCATCCTGTTATGAAGTTTTCTATATATATATTTTTTGCTATCACTAATTGAAGACCTTTTTGCAAAGTTTTTAAATAATCTTGTACTTAAAAGTATTGATGCAATAAATATAATTAATAAAACAAAGCCCAAAGTTCCAAGTTCTGTTAAGTATTGTAGAATATCAGAGTGAGCAAACTTTGGGAACCATTTATAACCAGCGTCTTGTCTTAGGTAGTATATTGATGTCGGTTTAAAAGTGCCAATGCCAACACCAAATAGTTCGTGACCATCGGTAAACATTTTCCATGTTGCATCATATATTAAAGATCTTCCATTTAAAGACAAATCTGCATTCTCCAGTTCTGAAATATTGCTTTTTAATTTATCTAGTCCATTAATATAAAGCATTGTCGTAACAATGAGTATTGGAATCGTAACAGCAAAGATTTTTAGCATTGTCATTGGCAGGTGTTTTTGCTTTAAGAGATATGGAAACAGTTCAATAAACAACATCGTTATGACTATAGCAAAACATATTGCAACTCCTGTCAAAGAGGCGCTGGTACATACGCTGTAAATCATTAAAGCTCCAAAAAAGTAGAATAGATAACCAGGATGACTCTTTTCCTGCTTGTTTTTGGCATACTGTTGCAAGTTCCTGCCATAGGCTAATGTTACAGGAATTAGCAAATTAATATATGCAACATAGTTGTTACTGTTCACAAAACTTCCAGTGAGAGGTAATTCAAATTTTTGAGGAGCCAAATATTGAAGGATTGCAAGAATAGCAAGCACTGTCGCATTACATATCATTACCAATAGCAAGAAACTCTCTCTCTTTTTAGAATCTATAATAATTCGAGTGGTTAAGAAAATCAGATAATATGTAGTCAATAGTAGTAGTGAAGAAAGCGAGAGAGCTGTATCAGCACTGTTTGGCAACCAATTGATATGATCCTGTAGTGTTAATCCATAATGTGGCGGTGGATTTGCAGTATATGAGTTGTTTATAGCCTGAATTAGTATGTAAATAACTAAAAGTATAAAAGGGAGAAAACCTGGAAGTGTTACTATTGCTCGTAATGTTTTCTTTTTTTCTTTACCAATAAGTGCAACAAATGCAAAAGCAAATCCGATAATAGCAACAATCTCTGTTATAAGCAATTGTTTTGGCATAACTGCACCATGAGTCCATACAGAAAATAACAAAACAAAATATAAACAAAGAATTGCTCCCATTTTCTTATCCTTTTTTCAAAGAATTAACATTTAGATCAGGAACAATGTCATCTGATGAGCTATAATAATCTTTATACTCACCTTTTCCTAATGAATAATAATTGTATCCATACTGTTCGTAGTAATAATAGTATGCATGATTTCCATATGTTATTTTATTGATAATAACACCAAGAAGCTTTGTGTTGCTAGCCTTGATCTTTTCAATAACATAATTTGTGGTTTTCTTTTTAGATTTATTATGGTTAACAATCATAATTGCCACATCCATTTTAGTGAGCATGATTCTAGAATCACTTAGCCCCAACATAGGTGGTGCATCAAAAATCAGTAGATCATAATGATTTTCTAATTCTTGAATTAACACATTGAAACTGTTTGATTCGAGTAGGGAGGTAGGATTGGATGTTCTAATACCTGCTGGAAGCACATCAAGGTTTTTAATAGGTGTTTTTACTATTGCGTCCTGCCAAGTGATTTTTTTGCTTAGAATTGCATTTAAACCACCCTTCTTATTGTCAATACCAAACATAAGTTCCAATCTTGGTCTACGAAGGTCGGTGTTAACCAATAGTATTTTCCTTTTTCTTTCAGCACCAGTCGCACCAAAGTAAGCCGCAGCAAATGTTTTGCCTTCACCTGGATTTGAACTTAGAATAATCATTTTCTTCACACCTATAAGTTTCTCCTCAAGTTCAGCATGCATCGTCCTGAAACCTTCAATAACCATGTTGTTATGTTTGTCTTTTTTTAAAGTGCCATTTTCGTTAAACATCTTTTTCTTAATCAATGGTATTGCGGCAATAACTTTTTCACCTATTTCATTTTCAATATCAACAATTTTCTTAATTCGGTTATCGGTAATCCACATTAACAGTGCGAGAGCAAACCCTAAACCAGCTCCAACAACAGCACCAATCAAGATGTTTTGAGCATGTCTTGGCTTAAATGGTCTTGAAGGTAATGATGCTGTATCAATAATATGAATATTATTACTTTCTGTTTCTCCCTGAATTTCAGTCTCATTCATTCTTGAAACAATATTATTATATAAACTTTCAAACTGCTCTGCATTTCTTTTTAGAACGTTATATCCAGATGCTTCCCTGTTTAATCTTAGAGCAGCATCTGTCCTTTTCTTTAACTCAGTACTTAGATTTGTCTCTTGAGCTAATGCGTGATCATATCTGGACTTCACCTTTGAAGCAGCGTCCTTGCATGCATTATTAAACTGTATTTTTACCTGTTCCAGTTCTTTCTCTGCCTGTTTCATTGCGGGATAGCCGGCTTTATAACGTTCCTTTAAAACTGAAACCTGAAGTTCTTTTTGTTTTAGGAGCTGATACAATCTTGATACGTCAGGATCTGATATGATTTGAAGAATATCTTCAGGATCGTTATTCTTTTTAAGCATTGAGTTCATTTCTTCAAGGGTAGTTTCTGCAGAAATTCTTTCAGCTTCCGCCTCAGTGAGTTTTTGACTGATATCTCGGAGTTTTAGAACAATAATATTCTGTTGCTCTTCAAGAGACACCTGACCTTTTCTCTCTCTATAGGCAGCAAGAGCCTCTTCTGCATCAAAAAGTTTCGCCTTATATACTTCTGCTTGACTCTCCAGCCATCTGACATTTGCTGTGGATGCGGTCATTTTTCTGTCCAACTGATTATATATAAAAGCTTCCGCCACAGCATCTGCAACTACAACAGCTATTTCAGGATCTCTATTTATAGCTGTTATATCAACAAGTCTTGTACCTGAATATGGTTTTACTTTGATTGAACCCATTACAAAACTACTATAATCTTGACCTTCTTTAAAAATTTTCGGAAGTTTTTCTTTTAATTTATTTGAACTTTTTATTGCTATATCTCTGCTCTGCAGAACTTTTACCATGGTGTTGTAGTACTCGTCAGTTGAATCAGCAATAGGTCCAACTTCAGCTTGGGTCTTTACAACGGTCTGGTTTCTTGGCTCAATCTGAATTTGTGATGTGGCTTTAAATAGAGGTGTTTGTTGAAAACTCCATATGGCTGCAATAATAACGCTAACTGCAAGAATGGTAATAATCATCCATATACGTTCTAAGGCAATAAAGAGGCAGTCTTGAATATCGAGTTGACTGTCATCCTGTTGAGTTAATGGGGTCTCTTGTTGAGGAGTTAATGGGGGATTTTCATTTGTCATTGGTTAGTTTTCCTTGAAGTGAATTAAAGCCAGGTTTCCGGTACGGTTATAATATCGCCGTTCTCAAGAGGAATATCTTTTATCCCCTTTTTACCGTTTATTACATCGTTGACATTAATCTTAATTATTTCTTCTTCGCCCAATTTCCGGCGAACAATTCTAACTTTTTTAATATCTGCGATATCTGTAAATCCACCAGCTTTAGATAATGTTGCAAGCAGGGTAAATGGTTCATCAGGTGAAATGCTGAATGTTCCGGGTTTTTTGACTTCTCCAAATATATTGACTCTGCGACTGGCTGTTGAAGATACAATAACATTAACACGAGGATCAACCAGATAGTTCTCTCCTAAAAGTTTTGTTATCTTGGCTTCAGCTTCCATTACGGTAAGATTTGTAACACTAACAGCACCTAACAGGGGATAGTTAATTGTTCCCTGTGGTGATACTTTGAACTTCTTTGACAGCTCTGGTTCCTGAAATACTTCAACATCTATAACGTCTAATGCTGTAAGCCTATAACTACCTGATGAATTGAATGGTGGTGGCAAATTTTTCGTAAAATTATTTGTTGCTGAGGTTTCGTTGTTTCCCTGAATAATTGACAACATTTCTTTATCTGAAATATTATTGAGTCGAGATTTAGACGTTCTGCAACTTACCGAGATTGTTAATATAGAAATAGCTACTAGCGCAATTGTCGTTTTGTTCAATTCAATCTCCTGGGAATTTTGTTTTTTTCTTAGTTATTGTATTCTTATAGACTATAACGACCATATATAGTGACTTGATTGTCTTCAAAGTCATAAAAGTCGTTATTTGATTGGTCTGTTCTAAATTGATAACTAATTCCAGCTTTGATTTCCGGAGTAAATCTGTAGTACGAGCCTAAATAAAAAGTCCATTCATCATCTTTTCTATAAACATCATCTATTTTTACGTCATTCCACTCAAGGTGACGGAACTTTGCTCTTGCATCAAAGTATAATTCACTTCCACTGATTTTTCTAGTAATCATTGCTTCAGCCCACAACTCTGTTTGATCAGCATTGACATTGCTTGCAGAGGGAGTTATATATTGCCCTCCGTGCAATGTCATTGTTGTTAAATTTGAGAATCGAGCAAGCATCTTCAGGTAAAATATAAGATTGAGGGTGTCTTCAGTATCTTGTTCTTCAGGAGAACGGTATTGACCACCAATTTTACCTTCCAAATTAAGTTTTGCTGTTTGTTCTCTACGAATACCAATGCTGTAGGATGTGTATTCATCATTTCTTGCAGTATAACCGGTTCTGTTAACATACCCATATCCAAACTCACCAAATATATCAGATTTAGAAAACATTTGATAATAGAATCTTGCAGCTGGATTAAGGTCAGTGTAACCAACTAGATTTGGATTATTAGGATAGTCTTTATATCTGACATTTAACATCAAAGATCCTGATGTTTTACTACTTATGGTTCTTTCAAATTCAGAACTAAGATTTGAAGATGTTTCTCTAGTCAATGTACTTTGCTCAACATCACCACTTGTATCTGTTGAATAATCAGCCTTTAAAAAGAATGTAGACTTTGTGAAGTTCCAAAAAATTCCAGCATTTAGATACCAGTTTTCATCATTTTGGGCAGTAAGATCATTATAAAGCTCCCACTCGTATGCTAATTTCAAATCAATATAATCATCATTCTTATTTCCATAAATAAAATCAAGAGCAGGTTTAATTTTGTATTTGAAGTCATCCTGAGGATCATCTTTACTTAGAAAAACGTTGTCATCGTATTGTATAGATGCATAAAGATTTGGTTCAATAGTTAATTTCCCAACTTCTATCTTTATAGGATCTATTTCCGCAAAAAGCGTTGTGCTTAGTACAGAAACTGTTGATAATACTATTAAAACTTTTTTCATTTTCATTTTTATTTCACTTTCCAGAGTTGGTTTAATTACAAAGTAGACGGACTTGGATCACTTTCTCTTATAGGCTCAGGAGGTAGAGGTTGATCACTTACTTTTGGTCTAGGTGTCCTAGGTGATGCTGGAGTCACTTCGGATGGTGTGTCAATATTTCCTGCAATAGCGTTGATAACTTCTTGTGTATTGTCAGGAATAGCAGTTTTAAATACTGATGTTAACATTTTTGAAGATGTTGTACCAAATGCAAGTATTTCTGTTGTTGAAATATTGTTAAGCATCTGTACTTCATCCTGTAACATTATAACAGATTCTCCTGCAGGAACAGTGGATGTCTTATTTCTGGTTGTAACATCGAAACTTCCTAAAGCAGATTTTGCTTGTGCTGTTGAGCTTGTTGCTGAAACTTCAAACACACTTGGTCTATCTGCCGTGACAACACCAAACTTTGTTTCAACTTTTAAATTAATATTCTTAGTACCTTGTGGAATATTTACAAGAATTACACCTTTGCGAAGATTTAATACTACTCTTTTTAATGGTGATTGACTATCAGATTTAGGTAATCCTTTTGAAAGAATATCTAAAGTGCCAATAGTTATTATTGTGTTTGGAAGAATTTTTATTGCAACACCAGAAGTTAATATGAGGTCGACAGTTGAATCTTTTTTTGTTTTTAAAGTATAAGCTTGTGGTAATGCAACACCTTTTGTGAGATCTCCACTCTGCATTGATGATGAGTATGTTGCTTCTCCTTTTACGTCAGTTACTACTGCTCGAGATAAATAGTCAGCTGCATATAAAGTCATATTAGATATAAGAATTATACCAATAAGTGTTGTATAAATTTTTGTTCTTTTCATTCTTCAATCCCTTTTTTTTAATTAAAAAAAATATCTAAAGCAATTTCATAGTACATCACTTATTCCAAATATACAGCAATTCAAACGTTGAGAAAATAATAATATGTTCTCTATTAATAAACTGGGGTATGCACTTGACTCCAGCAACCACAAGATAAAGGGCACAACCGCCAACTTTC
>Ga0307987_1001183_pt1 | contig 14655 bp, 13 predicted proteins | sample EllFjometagen181_FD_203157 | JGI IMG/M metagenome (GOLD analysis project Ga0307987, IMG submission 203157) | Marine microbial communities from Ellis Fjord, Antarctic Ocean - #181 | ecosystem: Environmental > Aquatic > Marine > Unclassified | place: Southern Ocean | collected 2014-10-08
GTCCGAGGATAATCTGACATGCGGCTGATTATAGTCCAAACCGCCAACCTGTGTCAACCGGATAGGCAGGGTTGAGTGCATATTTCAACTCTTAAATAATTTTTCATACTTTTCTTGACTAAAAGCATCTTCCTATCTGTCATTCAGGAATGTTTATCTTTTTCTGAAATCAGTTTGAACTTACAAAAGTTTTATATGGGATGTAGTAAAAGATATTATTATAGTGCCGGTCAAATGACTTGATACTTTGAAAAAAATAATATAGTATACTCGCACCCGAAGTTTTATTTAAATACACAAGGGAGTGAGAATGGGCATCAAAGGAAAACCCCTTACGGTTAAAGAAAAAGAAGTAATTGTAGCATTGAAGCATTACTTTGATCGCACTATCGATAATTCTCAAGAACAGGCGAGTCCAAGCGTTCAGAGAGTGGTAAATGCGACAGGGGTCAGTATTGCAACAGTTAAGCGCATAATGGCGGATCACAACCGTGGGGTAGACTTTGTAGTCCAAGAAAAAATCCATAGAGGGAGACCTCCCAAAGTGCTGTCAGATTCAATACAAACGATCACAAGGGAATACGTACGAGGGGCTAATAAAGAGGGGCTTCATATAACACTTGAAATGCTTTGCCAACACATAAAGGACGTAAAAATAAAGCAAGAGTTTAGCATTAGAACCCTGGGAAGAGCACTGGATCGTTGGGGCTTTACATTTAAAGGGGTGAGATCTCAACGCTTAAAAGAGAAAGATCATGTGATAGCAGCGCGAAGGCGCTATCTTCGCCGAAAACGCGCAAACAGAGACAACGACAGTGTTATTCGTCCTGAAGTATATCTTGATGAATCCTATATTAATAAAAACCATAGCAATGATTTTGTTTGGTATTTTGATGATGATGGACCACTGATACAAAAGCCAACCGGTAAGGGTGAACGTCTGATAATCATCAATGCGATAACCAAAGAGGGATGGGTTCCAAGAGCAAAGCTGACATTTAAAAGTACCAAAAAGACGGGGGATTATCATGGTCAGATGAATCAAGAGTTGTTTACAAAATGGTTCACGGAAAAGTTACTCCCAAATATTCAAAAAAATTCGCTTATAATTATGGATAATGCCTCTTACCACAACATTTTGTCACCTCATTCAGCTCCAACTGCAAAATGCAAAAAAGAAAAAATTCAATCCTGGTTAGATCAAAATAATATTCCTTTGAGTCCGGATTGTTTAAAAGCAGAAATGGTTGATATCTTAAATAAATTTGCACCGCCCCCCACATATATTATTGATGAAATTGCTGCTGAACATGGCCATGAAATTTTACGGACGCCGCCATATCATCCAGAGTTACAACCTATAGAAACATGTTGGGGTGTGGTGAAAAATCAGGTTGCTCGGAATTGTGATTTCACCATGGCAAATTTAATTATTCAACTTGAAAATGCTTTTAATAGTATTACTGCAAAAACGTGTACTGGGCTAGTCAAAAAAGTTCGTAAAATTGAAGATAGATTCTGGAAGGACGATGCCATGATGGACACATAATTAAGTATCAAGTCATTTGACCGGCACTATAGCAATCTGAAATTCTCATTGGAAAAAGATAAATTAAGTGTATCAATATTTTTTTGAATTTGTGAAAATACTTGACATTATTTTTATCAGTGATAGTTTTCCGTGTTTAAAGAAACAGAGTTTCGGTTTTTGTTTTTTAAGAATAAACCATTTTGGGCGTAACGGAATAGGGTGAGAATCAGTAGCCATAAATTTTGAAATTATTTTAAGAAAAAAATCATAAGGTGAGAACATGGTAATAGATAAAAATAGTTTACTTCCTTTATATCATCAAGTTGAAGAATCCATTCGAAAAAATATTAGTGCGAAAATTTATATTCCTGGGGAAACTATCCCTACAGAGGCAGAACTCCAAAAAAAATATAATGTTTCTCGCGAAACCATAAGAAAAGCTGTAACCAATTTGGTTCAACTCGGTTTACTCGAGAAAAGAAAAGGTGTAGGCACATTTGTAACGCAGCCAAAAATTGTTCACAACACACGTCATATCTATGGATCTAATGAAGAAATTATAGCGCGAGGCATGACGCCTAGCACAAGATTTATTGAAAAAAAAGAAATTCTTCCAACAGATTCTATGCGTGAAGAAATGTCGTTAAATAAAGCTTCCACTATAATAAAAGCTAAGAGGGTAAGATTTGTTAATAATGAACCTGTTGCTATATTGAGTAGTTATCTTCCTTCAGATTTAGTCCCTGATCTTTTAGGCATAGACTTCAGAGGAGATTCTTTATACAAAACACTTGAAGAAGTCTATAAATTTATTTTGACTGAAGGTGATGAAGTTATCGAAGCTGGTTCTATAAGAGGAAAGGATGCTAATTTACTCGAAATTAAAAAAGGAACTCCGATTCTTGTTGTCAAGCGGCTGACTTATTTGGACAATGGCAGGGTAATAGAAAAACTTACAGCTTTGTATCGAAGTGATAAATTTAAGTATCAGGTGAAACTCGTAGGGCGGCCATAAAATATATTTTAGAGAACCTCTTTACGCTTATAAGCATCATTTTCTTATTATTCTTTGCGTCGGATGATGATGTCATCAGAGATTCAATACGAAATTTTCTTACTTGATTGAAAGAAATCCTCCATAACTATTTAAAAAGATAAAAGAATTTTATTGTTAAAAAAAACTTGACATTTGCATGTTTATAATAATATCATGACATCATGACGTCTGGATGAAATAATTTATTGTTTAGTATATTTTTTAGGAGAAAATATTATGCATATGGACAATTTAGTGAAGGCTGTGATTGAAGGGGATGCATCCGTTGTCAGTAGCCTTGTTGCGCAAGGATTGGAAGAAGGTTTAGATGCTATGACGATTTTGTCTGAAGGTCTTACTCCAGGAATGTCAATCGTAGGAGATCTTTTTCACAAAGGTGAATATTTCTTGCCTGAAATGCTCTATTCGGCAAAGGCAATGAATGAAGGATTAGTTCATTTGGAATCTATCCTTTCAAAGGGAAACTCAAATTCTAATGCTAATGTAATTATTGGAACAGTTAAGGGAGACCTGCATGATATCGGTAAGAATATTGTTGGTATGATTTTGAAAGGTGCCGGGTTTAATGTGTATGATATCGGTGTAAATGTACCAACTGAAACATTTATGAAAATGATAGTTGAAAAAGATGCTGACATTTTAGCTTTATCAGCCCTTCTTTCGACAACATTGCCAGCAATGGAAGAAACAGTCCGTTCAATTAAAGAATCAGATTTGAAAGATAAAGTTAGTGTAATCGTTGGTGGTGCACCTGTTTCACAACGATTTTCAGATGATATTGGGGCTGATGGATATGCTGAAGATGCCCCTGGCGCTGTTAAAAAAATAAAGGAATTGCTTAAATTGGAGGTTGCAGCATCATGACTCAAAAAAAGAAAACTATGACCAAACGCGAACGTGTTGTAACAGCTTTAAATCATCAAGAGCCTGATCGTGTTCCATTAAGTATGTCTGTAACTATTCAAGCATATAAAAATTTGAAAAAATACTTAGGTATTGATCTTAAAGAAACCCTCAATCCTGGGCGTTGGACTGAAGTTCCTGTAAATCCATTGGTTGCAGAAAAATTTGGTTTGGATGTCATATGGCTTCCTACTGGTAAACCAGAGAAAAAACCAAGACAATCTGAAGATTCCAATAAATGGTTTGATAGTTGGGGTGTTGAGTGGACAAAAATATCTTTACCCAAGGGTGGATATTATAATGAAATGAGTTGTGCACCCTTAAAGGATGCAACTATCAAAGATATAGAGGATTATGAGTGGCCAAATCCAAATGATCCAGGAATTATTGAAGGGGTTAGAGATTATTATCAACATATTCACAAAGATACAGAATTTGCGATTTTAACCAAATTCGGCGGGGCAGTTTTTGAGCAAGCCTGGTATCTGAGGGGAATGGAAAAATTTCTTTTAGATATGGTAGAGAATCCTGACTTTGTAAATGCATTACTTTCAAAAATAGCTGAAATACAAATGGGCTATGATGAAGTTTTGATTTCTGAAACCGGTGAATTTGTAGATATCTTACGATTAAGCGGAGAAGATATGGGAACTCAGCAAAACCCTATCCTTTCTTTACCAATGTTTCGTCGTATGGTCAGACCTCATTTAGAAAAATTATGGGCGTTTGCAAAAGAAAAACTATTGGCAAAAAATCCTAATGCAAAGATTATGTTGCATTCTTGTGGAGCTGTTAAAACCTTCATCCCAGACTGGATTGATATGAAGTTAGATATTTTAGACCCAATCCAAACCAAGGCAAAGGGGATGGACCCATTAGGCTTAAAAAGTGACTTTGGAGACAAATTGAGCTTTCATGGCGGCATTGATTCACAAAATGTACTTCCGTTTGGAACTGTTGAAGAAGTAAAAAAATTTACCAAAGAACACATCCAAGCGCTGGCTCCAGGTGGTGGATACATCTGTGGGCCAGTCCATAATGTTCAGGGAGATGTTCCACCTGAAAATCTTATAGCTATGAGAGATGCAGTAGAAGAGTTTGGATATTATCCAATTATGAAATAATCAAACCCTTGCTTTTTAATTATGATTGATTGCAAGGAGGACTATTAATCTTCTTTATTATTAAGCAAACAATTTTTTAACTAACATATTTAAAAAGGAGAAAAAAAATGAAGATTCGTTTGATAGCAATCTTTATGGTAATTGCCCTAGGTACTTTTATATTTGCTGCAAACCCCACACAAGCAGAGGCCGCAAAAGATAAGAGTACAATTAAAGTTGTTTGGTTAAGCTATGGTCTCAGTCATGAATGGTTTCATTCATTGTCAATTTTTGCTGAGCATGAAGCTCGAAAGATCGAAAAAGAAGATGGTGTGAAATTTGAATTCGTTATCAAAGATGGCCAACGAAATTTACAGACTCAGTTACAACAATTTGATCAGCTAATCGCTCAAAAGGACGCCGATATTATTTATTTTGAACCGATTGATCAAACTGCAATGGCAAAGATGGTGAAAAAGGTTAATAAGAAACTCAATATACCCATTGGCTCGGCTGGAATTATGACAAACGGCGGTCACTACTTGTACGTTGGATTAGATAATGTCGCAGCAACATACCGCTGCGGTGAAGAACTTATCCGTCTGCTGAATACAAAATATGGTAAAGGCAATTGGCCAGAGAATAGTGTGGTTATGGAAAATTGGGGTCCCCCTGGTATTTCTATCACAACGAATCGCCATGCTGGTTTCTGGAAAGCGTTTGAACCTGCCCTTAAAGAGAATCCAACTGTAAAAATGGTTAATTCGATTGGTATGTGGGACCCAGCAACAGCTTTTAAAGCAGCAAGTGACGTATTAACAAAATATGGTGACAAGCTAATTGGTGCATACTCTCATGATGATCCATCCGCCACAGAAGGTATTGTTCGGGCATTAGAATTGAAAAAACTCCAATATCCGATAGGAAATGAGAAGCATATCCCAATCGTAACTTATGATGCGACAAAAACAGGGATGCAGGCAATCAGGGACAAGGAAATTGATGTAATAACCGAGCAGCCAGCAAGGGGATATGCTCACTTGGTGATGCGTTATCTTTATAATTGGCATAAATATGGTTATGAGTCTTTGCCTAAACCCGGAGATATTCTGACCAAGACTGAACTGAAAAAAATGTTTAGCGAGGAAACCGGAGTTGATAGCTGGTCTCCGGCAACAGTTATGAAAGGTACAAATTGGGATGGTATCTGGATTGCACCTAAAAGTCCACTTATCCCGAATGAAGTTGACCCTTATGCAAAAAGCCAGTGGGGTAATTATATGTACTGGTTAGATAAGGGAGAATGGCCACAGAAATAGTAACCCCGCACATAGATGGTGATGATGAGGATCTTTTCATACCACTATCTATGTGAAATTATTTAGCATCTTTGTGGAGGACTTAATGAATACCATTGCTGTTGATACGATGAATAAAAATGCAATTGTTGAATTCCCTTCAGCACAAAATACAGTGTATTCAGTGAAAAGAGTCGGTAAAAGCTATTCAGGCATCGCTGTATTATCGGATATAAATCTGGATTTTTTATCAGGCGAGATCCATGGCATTATCGGTAAAAACGGTGCGGGAAAAACTACTCTTGTTGATATTATGCATGGTTCAAACATTCCTTCTCAAGGTGAGCTGATCGTTTTTGGGGAAAAGCTTTCTAAGCTAACGCCCTCTAAAGCGCATGAAAAGAGAATTGTTTTAGTTCCTCAAAAGACAAACTATGCAGACGATCTATCCATAGCTGAAAGCCTATACATAGGTGGCTATCCCAAAAAATTTTTAGGTTTTGTTAATAATCGAGACATTGAAAAATTGAGTAAACAAATACTTAAAAAAATTGATTTCGAAATAAACCCGAAAACAAAAATGGGGGATTTGCCTCTTGAAAAACGCCGATTAATAGAAGTAGCAAAAGCATTATGGTGTTTCAATGCAAAGGTTTTAATACTGGATGAAACCACTGCAGCTTTGGGCTTTAAATTTAGGGGAAAATTATTTAAACTTTTAAGAAAGGTTGCTATCGAGGAAGGGCGCACGATTATTTTTATCAGCCATCGTTTAGATGAAATGATGGAAATATGCGATCGCATTTCCACACTTCGCGACGGAGCGTTGATCAGAACAGCAACAACAAAAGATATAGATATTACGCAATTGGCTGAGCTCATTACCGGAGGTTGTGATAATGGGAACGGTAAATCAAAATCAGAAAAAAATAATATTATAGATACAGCTAAAACGAATGGATTCAGAGTATCCAGGCTGAGTTATCCCGGTTCGTTTTCTGACGTAAGCTTTAAAGTGGGTATTGGCGAAGTCGTAGGGTTAGCCGGTATGGTAGGATCTGGCTATAGTGACTTACTTCGTTATTTGGGGGGTATTTTACCTAACCAGGGATCTGGAAAATTTTTTTTAGGCGATAATGAAATTTCTCCACATAGCCCGGCTTATATGATAAAAAATGGGTTAGGTTATCTGACAAATAAAAGAGAAGAAGAAGCCTTATTCCATGATCTTTCTATTGCCGATAATTTTATTGGTAGCAATTTTAAAAAATATATAAATAAGTTGGGGCTTATTAAACACGAAAATATTGACAAAAATATTCGACTAACTCAAAAGAATTTAGACATCAAAATGCCTAGCCCCAAAGTCACTATTGAAAATCTTAGTGGAGGGAATAAACAAAAAATTATTGTCGGTAGATTGCTTGACTATGGACTAAAAGTAATTTTGTTCGATGAGGTGGCTGAAGGGGTTGATATCGGAGCAAGGCGAACGTTACTTGACTTCATTCGAAATAATGTCAGGAAAGATACAGCTGTTTTGATGGCTTCCAACGTTGTCATGGATCTGATGGATGTTTGTGATCGTATTATGATTATATTCCAAGGTTCTATAATAAAAACTTTTGATCGTAGCAATTTTGATGAGCACCAAATTTATAGCTCTTTGCAAGGAATTGGGATCAATGAAGAAGCTAAAAATTTAAATACATCAGGTATCGGGAGGCGTTAATAATGGTTTTTAAAGGCAGCCATGTAAAATTGATTTTGGACAATTTTATTTGGATATTAGTTTTGCTTTTTTTAGTAATAGCATCTGTTGCGGTTAATGGTTTTTTTTCTGTTGATAATTTTATAAATATGTCTTTTCATAGTGCTTCATTATCGATGATGATTTTAGGTATGGCATTTTGTTTGCTATCAAAACAAATGGACTTATCTGTTGAATCAACTTATGTTATCGCTCCAGCCATAGGTATATTGATCTCTACACGCTTGTTTCCAGGCATTCCTGACAATTTTGCAGTATTTTTTGCTCTTATCGCTGGAGGGATCATTGGATTTATAAATGGCTTGCTGGTAGTTAAATTACGAATAAATTCTTTCTTAGCAACCCTGGCCATGTTGATTGTATTACGAGGTTTAGTTGAGTATTTATTGCCTATTGGTATTTTTGAAGTTCCCACTTTGTTTGGCAAATTAGGTGCAGATACATTCATAATCGGGGATTACGCAATACCTTATACAATTTTTATTTATTTTAGTATATTTTTCATCGCTAATTTTATTATTCGAAACACCGTTTTCGGGAAAAATGTTGTTGCTGTGGGAAGCAACGCTACGGCTGCCTTCATAGCAGGTATCAAAGTAGATTCGACCCATATCTTTGTTTTTATAGTTTCTGGAATTTGTGCCGCATTTGGTGGTGTGCTCGCTGTGGGAAAGATGGGGAGCGTTATGAATCAGCTTGGAAACGGAGATATCCTGTTTGTTTTTGCGGGAACGGTTCTGGGAGGAGTCAGTCTGGACGGCGGGAAAGGTAAAATAATGAATGCTTTAGGAGGTGGACTGCTACTGACAATTATTACTACCATTCTGAACTATTCAGAAGTATCTCCTTATCTGATTCGGGCAATTCAAGGGCTGACTTTACTAGTAGCAATAGTTTTAAATAATATTATTGAACTATTTCTAAAATCAAGGATATCAGAATAAAAACATATGTATATTTAAAGGAATAATCATGGCTGATAAAAAAGAATATGTAGTAGCAGCGGACTGTGGTACAACTGGTTCAAAGGCAGTCGTTTTTGACTCAACCGGACAAAATATTGCTAGCGGTTATCATGAGTATGGCTTGGAATTCCCAAAATCCGGCTGGGTTGATCAAGACCCCAGAATGTTGTTTGATTCAACAATATCGGTGATAAGTGAAGCTGTTAAAAAAGCCAATGTGAATGCCAAAGATGTGACCTGTATATGCTTGTCCACACAGCGATGTACTTTAGTTGCAGTAGATAAGTTTGGCAGTCCCCTGCGAAAAGCAATCTCGTGGCAAGATAATAGAACAGACGTCCAATGTGACATCATTCGAAAAAAAATTGGCGAAGATATATTTTATGATTCCACTGGATTGCCAGTTGCCAATGTTTGGACATTGCCTAAAATAATGTGGATAAAAGAGAATGAACCGGACCTGTATAACGTAGCGTTTAAATTTGTCAATGTTCAAGCATATTTAAATCGCCTTTTTGGAGCCGAAGATTTTTTCGATGATTTTTCTAATGCATCTTTACATGGTTTAATGTCTGTAACAAAAATGAATTGGATGGATGATTATATTAAAACCCTGGGAATTGATAGTGGCAAACTTCCAATACTTGTCGGATCCGGGCGAAACATTGGAAGGCTGAATAAATCTATTGCAGACAAATTAGGCCTGCTTGAAGGTACTCCATTAATTTCAGGTGGAGGTGATCAGCAATGTGCTGCAGTTGGCTCGAATGTTATTTCCGAAGGTGATTGTGAGGTTACACTTGGCACGGCAGGTGTAACAATCTGCTCACTTGATGAACCCCGCCTTGACCCGAATCGAACAATTCCATGTTTGGTGCATGCTGTGGATAACAAATGGACCTGTGAAGGCTTGCAAAATGCCGCGGGTGCATCTTTGAAGTGGCTGAGAAACTTACTTCAGGAAAGCACACCTGATAAAAATTCAGTTGATTATGGTTATATCATTGAAAAGTTGGCTTCAAAATCATCTATAGGAGCAAATGGTATCACTTTTTTACCATACTTAGCAGGGGCCGGAGCTCCTTTATGGGATGGCTCTGCCAGAGGAGTACTTTTTGGTATTGGACTAGAAAATAATTTGGCCGATATTACTCGTGCAGTGCTGGAAGGTATCAGTTTTGAAACAGCATCAATCTTGGATAATTTTGCACGTCGAAATATCGAAATTAAACAAATTCGTATGTCAGGAGGCGGAGCTAGGTCTGAACTTTGGGGTCAAATTCAAGCTGATATATTTGGAATTCCAATGCAGCGCCTTGAGGTAGATGATGCGACCATTCTCGGGGCAGCAGTTTTAGGAGCATTCGGAGCAGGTATTTACAATGATGTCGAAAAGGCAGCAAAAAAAATGGTACATACAACTTCTAAGTTCCAGCCGGATATGAATAATCATCAAGCATATATTGAAAAACGAAAATCATTCGATAAGCTTTATAAAAGCGTGAAGACCGGAGGATTGTTCTAATTCTTAAATTAATAAAGTGTAAATAATATTTCCTTCAAATTTATGTTAAGGAAAAGTATGGATGCGCCCTTTAAATGAAAATGAGTTTAATAAAGAAAAAAATATAAAATTTGTCCTCACGGATATAGATGGTACATTGACCACCAATGGCAGGCTCCCTAAAGAAGCGTATATTGCAATGGAACGGCTTCAAAATTCGGGAATAAAAGTAATACCGATCACGGGCCGTCCAGCCGGGTGGTGCGATCATATGGCCAGGATGTGGCCTATTGATGGTATCGTTGGCGAAAATGGCGCTTTTTATTTTTGTTATTTAAAAAACAAACGGAAGATGGTCCGTCAATACTGGCGATCTGATAAGCAGCGTCTGAAGGATAGAACGGCATTAAATAGAATAAAAGAACGTATCCTCAATCATTGTAAAGGTGCTAAGGTTTCAGCTGATCAAGCATATCGCGAGGCAGATTTAGCTATAGATTTTTGTGAAGATGTATCTCCTCTACCGATGTCGGAAGTTGATAAAATAGTAAATATTTTTGAAGAAATGGGTGCAAAAGCGAAAATCAGTTCCATTCATGTAAATGGCTGGTTTGGTGAATATGACAAACTCAGCATGACACGAAAATTTTTTCTTGATATTTACCAAAAAGACCTCGACAATCTGAAAAATCAAATCATTTTTGTTGGTGATTCTCCGAACGATGCACCCATGTTTGGCTATTTCCCTAATAGTATAGGCGTTGCGAATGTAAATGAATTTATCGGAAATTTATTTTTTGAACCAACCTGGGTAACAAAAAATGAAGGTGGGCAGGGTTTTGCTGAAATTGTCGATAATCTGCTCAAAAAATAATTTTAAAGAGTGTTAAGAATACTTAGTTGATCGGTTTAATCATCCAGGATTTAAAATCATAAAATCTAATAAATAAAGAGGCCATAATGATATTAGTAGGAGAATTGATCAATTCAAGCCGTAGAGCTATTGCTCAGGCTATTGAGGCTCAAGACAAAAATGCCATCCAAGCAGTAGCGAAAAAAGAGGTTGATGCTGGATCTGACTATATAGATGTAAATGCCGGAACTTATGTAGATAAAGAAGAAAAATATTTTAATTGGCTCGTTAAGTCAATACAGGAAAAAACTGATACACCTTGTTGCCTTGATAGTCCCGATCCGAAAGTTTTGGAAAGCGCTTTGAAGATCCACCAAGGAACAGCCATGGTCAACTCTATCTCAATGGAAAAAGAAAGATATGACAATATGCTTCCATTGGTTGCGGGAACAAATCTTAAGATAATTGCACTTTGTATGAGTGATGATGGTATGCCGGAAACGGCTGATGACAGGGTTGCTATTGCTGAAAAATTGATAAATGGATTAACTAAAAATAATGTTCCTATTGAAAATATATATGTTGATCCTCTGGTACAGCCAGCTTCGACTAACAGTCATTTTGGATTTGAATTTTTAAATGCTGTTGAAATGATAACAACCCGGTTCAAAGGTGTTCATACCATTTGTGGATTGTCTAACATTTCTTACGGATTACCGGAAAGAAAATTGATGAATACGGTATTCATGGCGATGGCCATTTCTAAAGGCCTTGATGGCGCAATTATTAATCCACTTGATACTAAAATGTTATCTCAAATTTATGCGGCAGAAGCACTTATGGGCAGAGACGATTTTTGTATGGAGTATTTAAAAGCCTTTAGAGCTGGCAAACTACACAATTAAATCATTCCCCAAAAAATAACCTAAAAAAATTAAATAAGAGGGATATAGATTAAAAGCATTCATGAATCAATAAAAGAAAACATCTTCTCATCTTTTGTCAAAAACTGGACTTAGAAAATGTATAGAGACAGAAACTCTGATTATTGGTGGCGGAGTCACAGGCACTGGTATAGCCCGAGATTTGTCGTTGAGGGGTATAAATTCAATTTTAATTGGAAAAGATGATTTTGATTCAGGTGCTTTAGGCGGTAATCACGGCTTATTGCACAGTGGTGCCAGGTCTGTTTGTTCAGACCTAGAAGCAGTAATTGAGTGCAACACGGAAATGGAAATCTTAAAGCGTAATGCTGGCCATTGCATTGAAGATACGGGTGGTTTTTTTGTGGCTGTTAGTTAATGAAAAAGTATTTGATAAATCATCAAAGATAATAGTTTTGGCCGGTAACTTTGGTCCAGAACCTGTTGCATCTTATATTGAAATATGTACTGTTGAAAATTTATTGAAAAAATCGGCATAATATAATTGTTATAGTCAAAAAAAGGAGTCTTTTATAATGGCAAAAGTTGAGATTCAAAGTGGTATCTGCGGTTTTAATACAATTGTTATAGCGGAAAAGAGCCAGGACTTTACAACAACACTTCAAGTAAAAAGTGAGTGCTCAAACTGGCAGATAGTAAATGATTTAATGTGTGGGGAATCTTTCAACATAATGGCGGAACTGTTTAAAGACAAAAAATCTGGAAAAATAAATTCAAAAGTACTGGAAATTATGCTGGAAAAAATTCCACACATTTCATGCCCTGTTTTATCTGGGATTTTTAAAGCAATGGAAGTAAGTTGTGGCTTAGCTCTTCCCAAGGATGCAGTCATTAAATTTTTATGATAGACAATTTATTAAATCACAAAAAGTCTTTAATGCGATATAATAAGATAAGGATTAATATTTTATCTCACGGGAAACAGTTAAACATTATCCCTGGAAGAAGCTTGATGGAAGCATTGATCGATCAGAATATTTTTTTAAGATCTGATTGTGGCGGTAAAGGAACCTGTGGAAAATGCCGAGTTAAAAAGAAATTAGAAAATGGGGGCCATGAAATAATAAACGCCTGCACATATACAGTGTCAGATGATATTAAGATTGAGATACCTGAATCCTCCATGATGTCCTCCCATATTATCAGTAAAGCGCCTGTATCTCTTCCCAAAGTATTTACCGACAAGTTTGAAAATATAAATGAAAAGGAATGCTATGGCATTGCAGTGGATCTTGGTACAACAACTATTGCAGTTTACCTGTGCGACACTGCCAGGGGCAGGATTCTTTCTTCATCATCCGTAAAAAATCCCCAGGTCTTATATGGGGACGACGTCATGAGCCGCATTGGAGCCATCGGCCGGGATGAGAAAAATCTTGAACATTTGCAAAACTTGGTTGTCAGGGCAATAGAATGGGGGGCTAAAGATCTTCTCTCCTCTCTTGATCTTGAGGAAAACATAATTTCTCAAATGGTAGTAGTTGGTAATCCGACAATGATCCATATCTTGGCGGGTGTTGACCCAAAATCCATTGGAGTTTCTCCTTATCAGCCGGCTTTTTATGACGCAAAAAGTATCCCCTCAGATGATTTGGGTTTTAAACTTGAAAGCTTTCCAATTCAGATACTACCACAGATATCTGGTTTTATTGGAGGAGATATCCTTAGTGCGGCCATTGCTTCAGATCTTGAAAACAAACCTGATGGAACTCTTTTGGTGGATCTGGGGACCAATGGAGAACTGATGCTAAAGGCAAATGGAAAATTTTATGCAACTTCGTGTGCAACCGGTCCTGCCTTTGAAGGCGCTACTCTCGCCTGTGGCATGCAGGCTATTCCCGGAGCTATTAATAAGGTTCAAATCAAAACTCAGAAAGACATACCCGAATATACACTTATCAATTCATCAAAATATTCTAAAGAAAAGCCATCCGGGATTTGTGGAACAGGTGTTATCAGTGCGGTGGCCCAATTTTGTCAAAAAGACATCATAGAACCCGGTGGTGCATTTAAAAAAGATATTATCTTACCGACATTAACCAATGATGACTCAGGGAAAATACAATATAATATTGTCCCGAATGGTTCTTCACAGGATGGTTCTGAAATTTTCATAAGCCAGAAGGACATTCGTTCTATTCAGCTTGGCAAGGCTGCATTAATAACTGGAATCGAATTTCTTTTAAAAGAAGCAGGCATTGATAAATCTGTAAAAATTTTTATAGCTGGGGCATTTGGATCGTTTCTTGACAAAAAAGATATGATGACCTTGGGAATGATCCCATCTATGGATCTTGCCAAAGTAGAAACTGCCGGAAATTTAGCTGGTGTAGGTTCTGTGATGATCTTGTGTAATAATATTTATCTTAAGAAATCAATACAGATGGCAAAGCAAATTAATGTGGTTGATCTTACCTGTGATCAAGATTTCCAGGAGACCTTTATTAAAAGACTGAGTTTCCCCATTTCAAAGGATTAAAAATATCCGCTTTAAGACGATATTTCAAGCTGGTAAAGGCGATTATCTTGTTTAGAATCTAATGTATGTTTCGCGCAGTTAGGTTAAAATCTTCCTATTAGATTTGATTTTTCATCTATAATTGTACATACCCTTAGATGATAAAAAAATTCAAGAAAAGGAAAATTTAACCATGTTAACACAAGCTTGCTCTGACAAAATTTTTAATCAAGATTTTGATTCTCTAATACAGCGGTGCCTCAAAATT
>Ga0307987_1001184_pt1 | contig 14655 bp, 8 predicted proteins | sample EllFjometagen181_FD_203157 | JGI IMG/M metagenome (GOLD analysis project Ga0307987, IMG submission 203157) | Marine microbial communities from Ellis Fjord, Antarctic Ocean - #181 | ecosystem: Environmental > Aquatic > Marine > Unclassified | place: Southern Ocean | collected 2014-10-08
CGAAAGATCTGATTGTCTTTTAAATATAAAGTGTATGAATACCATAAGAAACAATGGCTGGTAAATATGAAAAAAAAGAACCCTAACCCTGCCGGGTGTTTTCAGCTAAAACAATGCATACTGGTTTTTATTTTCGGAAGATCGGAGAAGTCTACAGGGCCCTCCAGATGGCAGTTTATGTCGGCGAAACCCATGTTGATATGGATGAGGTATATAGGTCCGGCGCCTTTTATCTCCCCATGGAATTTCGAGAAAACCATGCCGTAATGCCGTCTCTGTTATTCAGGGGGGAGGGAAAAAATTAATCTTCACCAGAAGCTTGCTGTCAAGTTTAAAGACTCATCCAATGCCTTGTCTGGCTTTTACAGCACAGCGAAAAATATAATACCTGCCATATCACCCCCCGCCTCCAGAAAGGGCTATTGTTGATTTGAATTTTATGCTGTTAACAAGTGAGGCAACTATTTTGACCAAGGCAAGTTTCCATACCTCATTTATTCCAGAAAACGTATATGACTTCACCATTTTTTTTGCGTAGTTGCCGAAGCAAAGATGCGTGAATCCCAAAAAAACGCGTGATAAATTCGATAAGTTAAAAAAGACAAGGAGAAAACCATATAACAAAACCATCCAACGGATCGCCCAAACCTATGGTTGAAAATAGTAACTAATTTTTAAAAAAGTTTTCCTATCCTTTTGTGCAAAAATATCTTTACATTTTTTTCAACCTTTATTATTAATTATGAAAAATCATTTTACTAATTGCTGGTCCTATAAGCACAATACAATTTTGAGTCTAAACGGTACCGATTTTATGAAAATATTTTGCCCTCGTGAAACAGAAGAGTTGTTATTACAAATTTTCGCACAGACCAATCCAATCTATACTATTAATCGAATGCAATCCGACCCCCATTTTTTTCAATCTTTAAAAGAATATCTTTTTCCGGCATCTGCAGCGCAGACACGCAAGCTGTTTACCTATTCGGGAAAAGTTAATAGTGTATGTGAAAAAGCGGGGATCCATCACAAAATCAATCAAGAAACTGTTTTCCACGTTTTTCCAATTGTTCAACAGATATTAAACGAAGGATTTATGGTCCCCATTAGAATCGTACCCAGCAATGACTGGCATATCTCGGATGCTTTTGGTACATTCGGAGAACAATCAGACAAAAATACACATGAGGTTTTTGAAGCTTTCCTGGAATCCATGGAAGAAAAATGGTTGACAGTAAATCCTGAAAAAGTATTACCTCTACGCTGGAGAAAAGCATATTCAATAAGCCTTGAGGGGTTTTTACATTTTAATGCGATTGGTGGGAAAAGCCTTCAAGTACCATTGGCTGTTTCGGTGCTTCGTTCTTTTGCAGGGAAATTTCCTTCACGATCAAACGAAAGCCTTCCTTTTGGAAATAATCCTGTATTTTCTACTGGAGAAGTAAATCTTTCTTCGGGACAGTTTGAACCGGTGGAGGGTTTAATAATAAAATTAAAAGCTTTTGTTAGGGAATATGGAGAAGGACTTCCTGCAATTCTTACAAGGTCCCAGCTTCATGAACTTAAAAGTAAGTTACCTGATTTAACAAAACAGGTTGATGTGATCCTGGCTGATAATCTAACAGAATTGATGGCGTTGAATGAACTGCATGAGGGCCTTAGTATATTGTCATCTCCACCACAACCAACGGAAATTGATACCCTGTTGGAGGTTATGTTTAAAATGAGAAAAAGCATTCGATTTAAAGATATGAGGCAGATAATTGAATGGCTCAGACCCAATATTTCCAGCCCGGTTTATGCTTTTCAACTGGAACGAAATCTTGGGCAGACGGAATCACATAAAGGCCGGTTTCACTTGGCCTATCCACTTCTTAAAAAGGCATCTGACATATTAATTGACAATCCGGAATATTTCGGTATTACAGAAAAAATTGATCTGGCCACGGCGTGGGGAACCCTGGCGGTTGATGCATGTAATGCAGAACTGGTAAGGCCTTTTATGAAAGATATAGAAAGCCACATAAACCATGCAAAATCTTCAGACAGAGCGAAATATTGGGGAATGCTGTGCCAATTATTTCGAATGACAAAAGAATACGATTTGGCCATTTCTACCGGGGAAAAAAGCGTTTTTTTTGCAGATATCGCCCTTGCAAGTGAATCCGGTCGGGACCGTAATTACCTGATTCATGCGTTACTTGCCCGTGCAAGAAACAACCCGGATACAATGAAATCAGATTTAGCCCGCGCGACCACATTACTGGACGAAGCCCTTAATCAATGGGCTCCTGTTAAAGGGAAAAATGTTCATTTTGGATTTTGTCTGCACTTTCAAGCTGAAATTGCCCGACTCCAGGGCCGGTCATTTGATCCGTCCGGGAAAACATTCTGGACCGGGGATTGGGGACATCCCTGGATGTTTGTTTTATTTTCCTGCACCCGGAATAAAAAAAATAGCTGGGAAAATCGTCAATTATATGGCCGGGAAATGGTAAATTATTCTAAAAAAAAGGTAAGTGATTCAAAAATTTCTCTGTTTAATTTATTTCACCAGGTTTTCATACTGTATGTCAGCAGCATGAATGGGGAGCCGGTTGGTAAACATGTTGATCAAATAGAGAATTGGTGTAATCATATGAAAAAAGTGGGTTTTCCCGGTTGGAAGAACAGCTTAATGCCTTTTTTGAAAAAAATCAGGACAAAGTCGGACACCATGGAATACGTGGATTCCATGTGTGATCAATTTTTTTATTTTTGATATCTAAAATCAATTTTATACAGCTTTTTTGTCACAGGATAAAAATGCAGGAGACATAAGTATTAAAGAATAGAGCAGAATGGTCATAAACCTTTTTTAGAAGGAAATATAATGGCTCAAGGATGTCATCTGATATACTCCAATGCAGATCGGGAACACTTTCCGCTGAACAAAACAATTGAAAGGCCTACTGTTGAGGAGGTCGCCCAACAATTCAAATCCACATTTAATTTAGATTGGTGCAAAACTCCCTCCCAAGGGCTGGTCATAGATGAGCCTTCAGGAATTAAGATAGATGAAAGCAAGGCTGCGGGTTCGTTTGGTATCTCCAAAGAAAAATTGAAAATTTTTTCAGAAAGATTTGAAAATTTAGAACCCCGGCATCAAGCATTGGTATCAGGGCTTTTAAGCGCAAGAGGAGATCGTCAGGCAGATATTATTACCGGATTGGGTAATTATGCTTTGAAAGACGATATGGCAAAAAGAATCCCTGATGCCCTTAATCACCTTTTAAAACATGATAAAAATACCACTGGTCTCTTTAATCAAATGAGAAAAGGGCAGTCTCCCTGGATCAGCAATTTGAAAAACACAGGTGTCGGCAAAGCAGACGGTATTGCATTCGAGGTTCTGGCATCGTCAAAAATGCTCCACACCCCTATAAAAGGCAGACCAATTTCGATCGGTGACCGTCTTGATTTTGGCCCTAAACTCCAGGCAAGTTATGGGGGAGGTGGTGATATAAATGTCTCAGACGGTAAAACAGAATCTATTTTTTCGCAGCCCCACAGAAACACTGTTGAAGCAGATTTGATGATCACTCAGTCTCCACTGAACGGGGGCAAGGAGATTGCTGTGGATTTTAAACACTCCATTGGTAAAGCAACCATTACACGGCAGCAGTTGAAAGGGGTTGCTGTTGCACTTAAAACAGGTGAAGTAGATGAATGGCATTTTGTAAGCAACTCGAGTTTCAGCAACAGTGTTAAAAAGGACTTACAAGAAATTAACAAGGACCTGGAAGACGACCACAAACCCACTATCCAACTGCATCAATATTATGACTGGAGGTGATTATTGCGTTTATCATTAGACCCTGAAACCATAGCCGTATTCCAGCGAGAATGGGAACCTCTCAACGCATTTCTTTTTCCCATCGAACACCTGAGAGAAGGAATCTTTGCCTGTGAGCATTTGAAAAACCAGAACAGCATCAAACCTATTGTAATATGGGATGTCACCAGGGATCTGGCAGAACAGACCATGATAGAAGTTGCAGAAAATATAGACGTCTACAAAAAGATGCGAAAGGATAGCGAAGACCCTTTTGAAACAACATGGTTTGACAGGAGGCGAAGGCAAAGACGAGCAGAAAAAGAGTTTCTCAAAGCCATTGAAGCGTTTAACCTATTTAGCAGGGACTTCCACCAAGGGTATCCTTCAGAAACTCAGGAAACCCCGGCATCATCCTTTGAGCACGACAGGGTAAATCGAATGCCACGCTATGATGAGTGGAAGCCGGAGAGGTTCTGTGTTCATGATCATTTAATGGGTGTAATGGGGTACCGCTTCAATCGGATAAAGGGTCACCTGGAGGTGACAGGATATGCGACACGAGATCATACAAATTATGCCAGAGGCAGTGCTACCCGTTCTTTGTTGATGGGTCTGCTGTGTGAATGGGCCAAACAAAGTTCCAATAAAGGTATGGTTTTCCTGGACAAGTGGTATGGATCTCTTTCGGAAGCGGTACCTGTGCCCTATGAGCTTATCGTATATGCCCGTGTTTTGGGTATTGATATTCAATTCGGCATAAAGGAGTTGACCCACGCTGTTTGCAAAGCTCTTTTTTTACAATTTACTCCATTTGGGTTCAGTACTCAGAAAATACTGGAAGGCTCAGATTTGTCTATTAAAGCCTGCTTAATGGCCCACAAAGGTATCTGGAGTACTCATCAGATAGAGGACCTGGTAAGATATTGTCCGATGGCATCAAGCCTGTTTGAAGGAGATGCCCAGCCTGAAAAACCTGTGCAAATGGGTATGGGTATGGAACATGCCAGATTTGCAGTAATGGCAGGTATCTCCGAACAGATGGTGCGGAATCAGGCAGAGGAAAAACTCTCGTCTATTAGCGTCATTGATATTGATGAGTGTCTGCCGGTTAGGCCATACTCCCGGCTGATATCCTGCAATTGTGATATTCATCTGTCTTGTTATGATAATGGACAGCGCTTTGAAAAAGTCCTCACTGCAGGCACATATTTTATCATATATTCCTGGCCTGTCACACCCTTTCAATTTAAAGAAAAAATTGTGGCGGTACTGGAAAGCATGGCCGCCCTTGTCACTTTTTTGAAGACCACGCCATTGGCAAATAAATTTACAACGATTTGTCTCATGGTACCGGCACAGACTATAATCAATCAATCATTGAATGTAGATCTTCCACCTGATATCCACCTGACCTTAATGGAAGAAACCCTGGAGGTCATTGGGCAGACGGCATGGCACAATATCCAGCAATCCAGGAGAATCCGAAAATGAAACCACTCTATCCCCCCCTGACCATATATCTTTTACCATCAGACAAATGGAATTGTGTGATAAATGGGCTGTCATTTGAAATCATACAACAAAAGTTCGATGACAGCTTCAGGCGTTTGATCAAGGGCGCAAATAGCAAGCAGGAGCGGGATCGCCTGTTTAACTGGTTTGATCAGTTGAAAATATTTACACCCGGAATTATAAAAAAGAATGATGTCATTCCGATAAATTTAAAACCAGAAATGATTTTCCAATGGTTCCAGCTCCTTTCAGCCCTGGCAGAAGCCCAGTCAAAAGAAGCTGTTCTTTCTGGCGGGCCTGATGGAACACCGCAGTTCCTTTCCTGCATATGGGCTCCGCCACAAACTGAAATCAGCCATTCACAACCTTATCGATCCACTGTAAACAACCATCTCTCCCTTTTGGAAAAGATGAGCCAGACAAGTCAATTAAATCAAACTGTATTGAACATGCTGAATCACAGAAAAAAAATTTTTTATAGAGCAAATGAACAAATGATGGGGGTCGTTGAACATGTGGGAGATCTATATTGAAAATTTTGAAAAGGATATGCCATGAATAAACAGGCAGAAAAGGTGCAACAAGAAATCATGAATGCTGCACGTCAGGGAAATCCTATTAATTTTAATCGGTTTAAACATCGCTGGATTGTGGATGCACTGCGCAGCCTTGTGTTTAATCCCTCAACTGCTTTTGAAGGTAATGGTATTGTTCGAGTTGCATTTGCCGATGGCACGGAAACCCGCCCTTTTCCTTTTGGATGTTTCAGCCCGTCATCACCCCCGGAACCCTCGCACCATGTCGTGCGGGTGGGATTTAACAGTGGCCGGCACCCGGAGATGGATCGGTTTGTGGATCTATATCTTTTTAGGAATGCGGAAACAAGTGCTCTGCACACCATTGCAGAGCAGGAACAATATGCATTTCAGCAGGGGAAAGATTTTCTCCAAAATCCCAGGTGGAGAGGTGGCGGCATCGTGGAAATGTACCAAACCGGTCTGGAACCCTTGATTGTGGGATTTTACCGGGCAGTTGTAACTGTTTATCTGAAGCGTAAAAAAGAGGGGTTGCCACCGATCATTATCCAGCCCTGCTCCTGGGCGCCCTCATCTTTCCCTTTGCACCATTACGTTTCTTCACGAATGCCGGGTAATTTAGATCCTGAAACCCTCAATACCCACGTCCAGAAACTGGGAAATGTCCTTGAACAGGTAACCACAGAAATCCCCGGGTTTTTTTCCCTTTTGCAGCAACCCGGCAACCTGACATTAAAATGGCTGCCCGAACGTCCTATGTGGCAAACAGAACAGGATCTTCTCTTTTCCAGATTCAGCAACCTGAAGGCGATCTGGCAGTCAATTTATCAATCAAGCCAATTTATGAAACATTCCCACTGGGGGTACTCCATATGAGCATCACTCAAATTTTCTGTAAAGATTGCGGGGCACCTTTTCATTATGGCGACCATGCTGCCAAAAGTGACCGAATGGCCGGTCGAAGTACCCCCGAGCGATGCGACATATGTCGCAATTTACACCGCCGTGAATATTCCACATTGGGGATATCCCACTCGGACGTCCTTCAGCTGCGCACCGATGGACATGGCGGCCTGAGCAACTATATCCGGGATCGAAAGCCCTCTGTAAAAATGGCGACCCAAAAGTCCGATCGGGATCCCCTGCCCATTGAAGCCATAATTGATGAGTTGATTGATAAATTGCTGAACAGCAAAAAACGGGTACATCTCGTGGTGGGACCAACAGGGTCCGGCAAATCCACCTGGCTGCCATTGAAACTGGTAAGCTGCACCGAGCTGATCCGCAAAGGAACCATCTGTGTCACCCAGCCCCGCATACCTGCAACCGTAGGCCCTTCATCTTATATAGGATTTCTCTATTATGGCCCGGATGTCAAACCATCCGTGGGTCAGGGATTAATTGTAGGGTATCGACACAGCCAGGTTGGGACCAGCATGACCGATGCCGCCAACCGGCTGATATTTATGACCGACGGTACCCTGCTCAATGAAGTTAAAAATAATGATCTACAAAAATATTGCGTGGTCATGATTGATGAAGCCCATGAACGCAGCGTCAACATTGACACCATCATGGCACTGCTCAAAGAGAAACTCCCCATTTTTACGGAACTGCGGGTAATCATTGCCAGCGCCACTGTGGATGCCGATAAATTCATTAATTATTTTGGGGGAACCGACCATGTGGAGACATACTATTCCAAAGGTTTTACCTATCCCATACTGGAACTGTTTTCCGATGAGACGTTGGCCCACTGGCCAGGGGGACACATTCCCATGGAAGACACCCCAAACAGCAGACTTTGGGAAGAATTGGAAAAAGAGGTGGTTGATTCAAAATGGCTGGGGCCATTTCCCTGTTTTAATTTTAAACCATATTCAGATAAATATCGCCTTCGATACTATCCCCAGTTTGAAGCCCTGATATTCCAGGGAATCATGACCGACGCTGAAAAAGCCGTTTTTTTAAAGCAGAGCAATGAAGAGACCTGGCAAATCGTCATCACCACCCTGTACGAGGAGAGCCGACGGGAAGTCAAAATCAACGATACCCAAACGGTAACCATAGATAAATCCCTACGCGGAAAATTACCCCGGCAAACAAAGCCAGAACTATATAAAAACGTTGATCAAAACCTTAAAGACCGCCTCATTCACTCTGCTGTTGATACTATTTGTCGTCTGGTACGACGGGATGAAATAGAAGCCAAACGGCGATTAAAACGCTGGGAAAACCGATGTGATTATGGCTGGGACAAACTGGAAGCCCCTCATCCGGTGGGCCATATTCTGGCTTTTTTTCCCACGGGAGCTACACAGGATGCTTGTGCTGAATTGCTTAAAAAACAGCTGTCAACCTTACCAGGAAACAATCAAATATTTATTTATCGCAGTGAGCTTTCAGAAGATGAAAAACAAAAGGTCATGGAAAAAACATCCACCGAGTCAATGATCAGAAAGATCATTTTAGGTACCAATCTCGCAGAAACATCTCTAACCGTTGAAGACCTTTTTTATGTCGTGGACACCGGCCTTATTCTCCAGACCTTTTATAACCCGGTAACAAAAGGGGTGGATTACCCCACCATCCTTCACAGCCATGCCGGATGCCGACAGCGTTTAGGAAGGGTGGGCAGGAAAGAGCCGGGAGAAGGGTACCGCCTCTATACTCGAGAGGAATTCAAGGCCCATCCAGCCTATAGCACCCCGGAAGTGACCCGATCCGATCCGGCCCAGTTGATATTAAATCTGGTTTCAGCAGGTCTGCCACCCTCGTTTATCCATAAGTCCGGTGCCTTGATGCAGCCCCCGAACAAAACCTGGATTGACGACAAGCTAACGGACCTGAAAAAAATGGATGCCATTGATGAAGACGGGGATCTGACCTCCCGGGGAGCCGAGCTGACGCAGATCCGGGAAAACAAACTGTGGAATAGGGTATTGTTATGTGAAGCAGATCGGTTCGGCTGCCTGTGGGAGATGGCGGTGTTTCTCTGCTTTATCGGGCTGAACGACAGCATCGGACCGGACAAACAATCCAAATGGCTCACATTATGGGTGCCCGACAATCGTAAAGTATATGAAGATGATCTGGAAGAAAAACTGGAAGACCTGAAGGCGGAGAATCTGTTGGAAGAAAGTGATGATGAAGACAACAGCACCGCAACGACAGCATCGAACACCATCTGGGACAATCCCTATGTCCTGGGAAGTGCCTTGATCAAACAGCAGGCCCTGCGCCGGGGATGCCTGGATGATCTGGAGCTTTTTCTCCGCATCTGGCAGGGGTGGACCGGGCAGGGAGACAATCCGGAAAGATGTAAGGCCTGGGCTGCAGAACACGGCATATCCGCAGAGGCTCTCATACGGGTGGAAAACGCCCTGGGGCTGGATCCTAAGGACACATCGGGAAACGGTATGTTGAGACATTTCTGGGCATTTGATCAAAAGGGCATCCTGAAACGGGATATCCACTTTACGTCCCTGGACAAGGTCCGGTATCTGTATGCAGCGGCAAACCAGGAAAATCATTTTGTCATATCTTCGGATGGAAACATTTCCTCCTGTAATCCCGACGAGCCCAAACCTGATCCTCGAACGTTCCTGGAAATCAAATTTGAACCAGAATCGGTCTGGCACAGCCAGGAGATAAATCAGCCCATGCGTTTTGATAAACCGGCTGAACCAGGTCATCTGGTTGCCACGGTTAAAATCAAACCCCGGGGAAAGAAAACCCTCAAAACCCTTCGCCATGTGGTGTGGATGGATGCAGACTGGGTAAAGGATGGCATGCCTAGTTTATATGACAACCCCGTGCACCTGGCAAGAAGCTTTTCCACATTTTCAGATACCCATCTGATCCATTATGGGCAATGGCCATTTGCACGGGGAAATCAGCTCAGCAGCCTGCCATGGCCCATGCCCCAGCTGCCGGTTCCATCTTCTGTGGAAATCCAGCAATGGCGGGTGCGTTACCACACCGGAATGACCGCTCGAATGCGATACCAAGCCATATTTGTACACAGCATTAACTGGCCTGAAAATATGAAGGCACTGGGATTTGTACAATTAATATCCGGCCCCCTCCTGCCCATGCACCTGGGCAAAGAAAGGCCCTGTCCCGGTCAGAAATTGACGGTGTCTCTCAAATACGAAGAATCCCTTGAATATTTGTGGGCTGTTCTTCCTAAACCCAAACCGATTTCCCCAGAGACAGAAAACCCACAACCAGAAACAACCGGCAAGGTGGTTCCCATGCCACGCCCCAAACCAGTGGATCTGCAAAAACAACTGCCAACCAACTCAGTGATTGTTGCGGAATTCATAAAATATACCCCCCAGGAAGATAAAGCATGGATAACCGTGGCCTTTTCCATATCTGCCAAACAGAAAAAAACCTGGGGATTCCCCGTATACAAAGAAAGAAATATGAACCAATTTAAAGATATCCCTTCCGGAGAAAAATGCCGGGTGCGGGTAAAAAAATGGATCACCAAAAAAGGGGTAGCTATCCCCCTGCTTGATTTCATCGAGTGGATTTCATGAACCCAGGCCCCTTGATAACAAAACCCCAGACATCCTTAGATCAGGCATGGGAGTCCTGGCGAAGCGTACCGGACGGCTACCGATACCAGGTGTTGACCCGCCAACTGGGCATATTTGTCCAAGAGATTGTCCGGGAAGCCCTGATCGACGGCAAGGCCATGCTCACCACAACCATACCCCATGTGGGCCGGGTATTCATCACGGTGGTCGAATCAAATGGCAGAAGAGCCATTACAAACCATACCCATATCACGGACTTTGATGAAGTGGTCAATGACTATTTGACATGGCTTTGCAGGCGTTACCTGCAAAAACCCGATACCCAGCATGTCCAAAGTCCAGCTTATATCCGCATGGGCATTGTCATGCGGGCTTACACCCTTGAAAGGAAAGAAAAAAATAAAAACCACCAGGAGATCATGAATGATAATTCTGCTGGAGAACTGTTTGGAAGAGAAAAAGGCTCCACATATGACAGATTAAAAACCTTGTGGTTTTATCCCCATGGAGAGGCACATATTCCCAATTTACTCCCTCCGTCCTTCCAGGGCCTGTCCCTTCGGTATATTTATGTGGCCCTGCGGCATAATGCCGGAACATCGTTATCTGAGATTGCCCGGGAACTTGATGTTCATGCCAGCAGAGTAACCGCTGTAAAAAAGGAGTATACCCGACTTTTCCCCAACATTCATTCTTCGGCCTGGATGAAGATAGATACAGACTACAAACCCATCTGCGTGGAAGAGCCCATGATGCACAAACTGAACCTCAAAGGGTGCCATCATCGCTACAGTTTAATCATAACCACTGATGACAGGCGCACTAAACAAAAAATTTTACAGTGTAAACACACACTGTGGCAAGCCTTTACATTTGCCATGGACCAGGCAAAGCGAAGAGAAGATGTTTCGCCGGAGCCATTTTATCTGAAAGTTCTGGATTTTAACCATAAATCCGGTGCCCAACTCAAATTAAGGCAGGATCACAAACACCTTTTTCTCATGGATTGTTCTCCGTTAACGCAAAAACAAGGAGCCGTCACTGCTTGAAAGGGTATGAACAGGGGAAATCAACTGACGGGTGGACCGTTAAGCTTTGCCGGCAAGCTAGTAGAATGTCATTCCCCTCCCACTATTATGAGGACCCGACCATGACACAAATTACAAGCCACTGCTTGATTTCGCCCGAAGCTGAAAACGAGCTGGTCAATAAAATTCATTACGAGATAGAGGAGAGGCATCAGTTTGCCGAATTCATTGAACACCAACCCACAGATATACCCGGAGATTCGCTGGTCCAACTGGCAGGAGAACTGTCTCTGTGCACCTCTCCAAACGGGCTGATCATCTACGCCCGGGAACTGTGGCCCCGGATTCGCGCCTGCTTTCAATACCCCAATGATCTCATCACAGGCACCTATGAACCTGCGATAAGCAGAACCCATGGACTGCTTGGTAAGCCGACGGCATCCTCCAGTGAGGAGCCGTTCAGGCTGGCTGCAGCCCTCACCCTGCCCCCAGGAAAAAAAGAAGATGACCTGTTATATGCCCTTGCCAACGGGCAGTGGGATGTTTCTGCGACGGATTCCCTGGCTTCTCTTTTCATCATGCGCCTGGATGCCGGATTTTTTCTTTCGGGCATTGAGACATTATGGGCACAGACCGCCGCCAACGTAAACCGCATCCTCTATACCCGATGCGGCCTTGAAGACTGGGATAAGGTCCTGGGGCAATATAAGCCTGTACTGAACACTCATGCCGCCTCTCTTCGCCAAAGACTCACATCCAATCCCGCCCGATTGGACACGACGTACTTTAAAATATTAATGGATCTGGCCCGATGCGATAACCATCCTCAATTGACCCTGGTCAGCACTGGGACGGCAGAGCCTTTAAAAGGATCTGCGGTCCGGCCCTGGCAGTGGTATGCGGTGGATGATTTCTTTAAGCTCCTTTTCCCGGATGACATGGAATCCGGTACCATCTCGGTCACATATGATGAGAATGCGCTTTGCCTGCAGGTGCGGTTTACTGACAACAACATATATCAGGTTATTTTTTCCGATGAGTCCCAGGATTCCGTAGACATCCAGTTTTCCGAAGAATCAAAGCGTTCAGACCGATTCCAAGGATTTTACCTGTTTGATACCGTATCCAGGCAAATCGGATTGGATAAGGATGACGAAGAAACCATGCTTATTCAGTTCATTGGTCGAGTCTCAAAAGAATCCGTGCTTGAAAAAGAATCCGACTTAACATCAGGCAATGCCATTATTGTTGACAAATCCCGGGCCATCCCGGCATTCACATAACCTCAGCTTTCATGGCCCCGAAAACAACCCAAAGCAAACGGAAACGCAAACCATGCCCTACGCCCTTTACATAGACGAAAGTGGAAACTTCAAAGAAAACAACATGACCGATTCAGGCCGGACATCCATTGTGGGTGGCTGGATGGCAAAAAATGATGATGATCATGACCGACTCCGGCAGCAGCTGAATCAGTGGTACCGTTCCATTGCTGACCTGCTTTCCGAAAAAGCGTTCCATGCCACGGAATGGCGAAAGCATGAGCAGGGACGGCTCATATTGAATCAGGTCCTCCCCCTGACCAATGACCTGAAACCCCACAGCATTATTTTTATGGAGAACCGCTCAACAAACCTGCCGGAACAGGCGGACAGCACCTACCTCGATATGCTTGTGGAGCTGATTGTGACCACCATTTTTTCCCTCCTGGAATCACGACGGGACAGAGACGCATTCCCATTACAGATTTATGTGGCAGAGAGAAAAGGGGTGCCCCAATGGGAAATCACAAAACTGGTACAGTACAGATTGCGGGCCGTCCTGAACGGCTCCGAATTTCATCATAAAATCACCCCCCAGAAAATCTGCACCGTTCACATTAAAAAATTGAAAAAAAGCCCGGAGTTGATTAACAACGCACAAAGCAGATCAAGGGATAAAATGGGGTTGATGCCGGAGCTGATCCTGGCGGATTTTATCTGCAACAGCCTTTACCAGCTGGATATTCTCCAGCAAAAACCCAAAACTTTGACGGCCTGTGAATGGCGCCCATCAATGTACATCCCGGATCCCTTCTGGAATGATCTGAACACCTTCAGAAACCAGAAAAGATGGGTGGAAATTTTCCTTGCCATGGTTTCGGTGCAGGGGGAGGAATGGGCAGCAAACAACAAAGCCATGTTAACCGCATATTCAGATTTTCTGGATGAAACCATCGTCCATATAATAACAAATCTGCCAGCCATCCAGACACTTATTGCATCCCTTTCCAGAATTATCCACCAGTCCAGAGACTTTATCCATGCTACGTCCATCATCAACATCTTGGAAAAAAACCTGGACAGAACCCCCTCCCACCTGGCCCAGACCATCGTATGGAACCTTTCCACTTTCAGACTGTCCATTGCCAACCACCAGGGGGACAACAAAAGAGCCGCCGACTGTTTTGAACATTTTACCCGACTATTTGAAAACCCATCCTATCAGCGGACAGAATTTTTTCAATCCGTGGCAGATAACTATAATCGACACGCCGTAGCCATGACCGACCGATATGAATTTGACAAAGCAGAAGCGTTGTTAAAAGACGCCATTGCCGTGGAAAAGGTATTTTTAAGTACCTCTTTTGAAATTGATAATAGAACATTCAACGCCCAAAAAAGTGATAACCTGGGGAAAATTTACAGTACATTGGGGCAACTTTATTCCAAGCAAGCTTATCGAAAATCCTCCAAGGCGGCTGAAGCACTGGCATGTTTTGCTCAGGCAAAAAATCATATGCAGCAAAGCCTTGATCCGCCACGGCAACGCAATTACACAATCGAGGCATTGCTTGTCTCCAGACAGGCAGACAAGGCTGCCGCCATCTACCAGCTGTTGTCCAACGGTGCGACCCTATCTCCGGAAGCCCTTTTTTTAAACATCGGGTATAATTCATTTGACACCCTGTACTGGCTGCGTTGGATGGTACTGCCCAACAACACCGTTGCCACGCCATATAAAAAAGAGTTGATAAAACACCACCTGACCCAACTCCTGGAAACTGTCAACAATGGTTACCCGGGAATGTCCATACACTATTATGTGGGACAGCTGGCCTGGGCCTATAATAAAAAAAGCGCTGCCATCAGGGCCTGGAATCTGGCAGCCGGGCAGGGCAGAGACATCAAATATGCAGGCGTGCTGCAGACCCTTGCCCTTCGTCCTTTGTGCAA
>Ga0307987_1001185_pt1 | contig 14640 bp, 8 predicted proteins | sample EllFjometagen181_FD_203157 | JGI IMG/M metagenome (GOLD analysis project Ga0307987, IMG submission 203157) | Marine microbial communities from Ellis Fjord, Antarctic Ocean - #181 | ecosystem: Environmental > Aquatic > Marine > Unclassified | place: Southern Ocean | collected 2014-10-08
ATCACATCTACGGGTGCTGCTGCAGCAACTTCCGGCGCTGCATCTTCTACGAGATGGCGAGTGGGGAAGCCCAGGATCTGCAGAGCCGCCAGCGGCGCATATAGTCCCCGGTTCCGCTCTCGGAGCTAGCGGTCGGGTCGGGGCCGACGACAAGCCGCCAGGAGGACCAACTGGATGCTGGCCGTTGCTCCCATGAGCACGGCACAGCCGGTTAGCAGCGGCGTGATCCCGACGCGTTGATAGACCACGCCGCCAAGCGAGGCGCCGCAGCAGAGCCCGGCCGAGAGCAATGACTCGTGGATGGCCATGCGAGCCACCCGCCGGGAACTGCCCACTGCGCCGTGAAACAGGCTGTTGACATAGCCGAAGGCACTAAGTGCGCCGGCGGCGACCAGCGCGGCACCAATTCCGGCCATGCTGCGGGCGCTGCCAAGCCAGAGCAGCGACGCGCCGAGCAGAGCCGTGGCGGCGACCATCTGCCCACCGCGGAAATGCCACCAGGCGGTGCGCCCGAGAATCCACAGCCCGGCACTGGTGGCGAAGGCTCGAAGCAGCAGCAAGCGTCCCACGTCGCTTGCCCTCAGGTGCAGCTCTGTCCGTCCCGCCATCGGAAACACATTGAGGAGCACGCCGGCAACCAGGTAGGTCGAGAAGACCCCGGCCCAGGCGGGGAAGCGCAGGGGGGTGCCGTCCGCCCCCGGTTCCCGGGGAACGCCTCGCTGTTCGCGTTCGTGGGCATCATCGTCCTTCCCGATTCCTGGCAGAGCCACCACCGCCAGCGCGATGAGCAGTCCCGCCGCCAGGTAGAGGATGGCGGAAGCGACAAGCGGCAGCCGGGAGGAAAGCTCGTGGCCCCAGCCCGCCAGCGCCGGGCTGAGGATGGCGCCGCTGCTCCAACAGAGATTGAAGGTGCCCAGGCGACGGCTGAGCCGCCCCCCCTCGGCATTGGCGGATACCCAGCCCATCAACGGCGGCCAGAACGAGGCGGCAGCGGCTCCGAGGAGCCCGTTCAGCAAATAGGCCAATCCCAAAGAAGGAGCGGCAGCCAGCAGGGCAGTCAGCGCTGCCAGCACGAAACAGGCACCCAACACGCAGAAACGCGGACGGAGGCGATGGGACAGCGGCCGGAAGAGGTGGCAGGAGATCATATAGGCCAGGAACCAGATGCCAGCCAGCAGACCGGTCTGCGCCTTGCTCGCGAGCAAGGCGTCGCGGGCGTGGAAGAGGAGTCCCAGCCCCAGGTTGCCCTGCGCCATCGCGGCCAGGAAGGCCAATGGGCCGATTACGGCCAGTTTGCTGATTCCGACTGGCCTCGACCGTTCGGTGTCCGTATCGTCCATGCGCGTCCCGTGGAGTCTCTCCGGCGCGGAAGCACAGGCTGCTGGCCGCAGGCTGGATCTCCGCCCCCGTGTGCGCTTCCTGCCGTCAGGGCAGGGCGATGGGGCCGATGTCCTTTCGCTTGCCCCCGATGCGAATCCCGCTCAAGGCGGGCACGTGCGTGTAGCTGAAGAACGTGCGGGCTGGGATCTCATCCCGATAGAGTTGTTGGCGGGAGACCACCTGCCAGCCAACCCCCTCCACTTTGGCGCGCTCTACCCAGACCACATCGATGCTGTGGATGCAGCCCTTGAGCACCGCGCCGCTCTCGGCCAGCGCCTTCCCCAGACGCATCTGCTGCAGGAACACGCCGGCCCGGACGCCGTTGCTCTCCAGACGCTCGAACTTCTTCTGGTCGAAAAAGCCCTCCCAGCCACCAATCCTGTCCTTGCGCGGCCCGAGAGTCTCGCGGACCTCCCCGAGGAACTTGTCCAGCGGCTGCTCGGGGTCGCCGGTACGCAGCAGTCGGATCCCCTCGTGGACCTTCATCGTCTCGGCATCGATCACCACCACATCGTACAGATCCCTCGGCAGATTCCAGAACATCACCCCGGCCCCATCGTCGATCGTCTTGCCCTCGTAGGGCTTGAACTTCTGGCGGTCGCCTTCCTTGGTGCCCTTGCGCCGCTTGCGGTTCTTGCGCCACTTGCGGCCCCACGCTACCACCAGCCGTTTGCCGGGGGTCGTGAAGCGGATCATGAGCTGGCCCGTGTATTGCTCCGGGTTCTCCGGGCGGGCGTAAAGATAGGTGCCGACGGGCACCACGCTGCCGCCGGCGCGGGCCGCCATGCACGAGACCAACAGCAGACCGCCCAACAGGACACGAACAGGGATCGAGGACAGGGACTTCATTTGACCGACTCCTTGGCCTTCCGTGCAGCCGGATGGTTTGGATACTCCTTGACGATCTTGAGGAAGATTTCATTCGCCTTCCCATTCTCTCCCGCTTTCTGGAGGATCATGCCGCGCAGCAGTTCCACCTCAGGGAGATTGGGCAGCAAGGGGTCCATGAGGATGGCGCCGTCCAGCTCGGCCAGCGCACCGTCCAGCCAGCCCAGCCGTTCCCAGTACCGTGCCCGCGCCAGAGGCAACGTGCCGTGCAGCCGGTCGATGGGCGCGATATCCGACCACTCGTGCAGAATCTCGCGAGCATCCAGGACGAACCCGGTCCTCATCAGATCGTAGTGGCGTTGCCGGAGGGCGTTGCTCTTGACTGCGGCGAATCGCTGGCTCTTGCCAAGCTCGCGCGTGCCCAGCAACTCGTCGAGAACCGTCTTCGCCTCTTCGGTCTTCGCCTGAAGGATCGCCAAGTCCAGCTGCAGACCACGCAGCATGGGGCGTTTGCTCTTGGGGGCTCCCCGGAGCATTCTGGTCAGGAGCTTGTCCGCGGCCGCGAAATCCTGGGTCCGGTAGAGGAGGAACTCCACGTATTCCCGGGCCGTCTTGCCCCACGCTTTCTTGCCCCGAACCAGCTTCTCCGCTTCGGCGAAGGCTTTGGCACTCTTCTCTGGGAAGCTCTTGGTCGCGGCACGCGCGAGCCCCATCAGGGCCTCGTGTCGATCCTCCTCGTCGAGCTTGTCGTGCGCGACAAGCGCTTCGTAGACGGGGACGGCGTCCTCGTTCAGTTCCCTGAAGTTCAGCAAGTGGATGTAGCCCTGCAACGTGCTCGCGTCCAGGTCGGCGAGGTTGGCCGAGAGGATCAGCCCGCTGTAGTGCTTGAAGTCGGTGGCGTTCCGCAGGGAGCGAGCCTTGGGCGGCACCTCGCTGATGGCGACCAGTCCCGTTGCCGTCACCCGCTTTCTGGTGACTCGGACAGGCACGCTCTGCGTGCCGCACAGAATGCGTCGAGCGGTCTTCCCCTTGCCAATGAAACCGTCCCGGAAGAGAAATGTGGCCTCCTTGCCATCGTGGGTGCCAATCTCGATCTCGGTGTACTGAGCCCCGGCATAGCTCATGTAGGACAGCTCCTTGGTCCGGAAGACAGGAAGAGGCACGTTCCGGTGTCGAGGCTCAAGCCGTTCAAGCTTCGTCCTGCCTGGCTGCGCGAAGTCTTGGGGACGCAGTGCATACTTGTTGCGGCCGTCGATCCACTGGCCGACCAGGGCGGTCATGCTGCCGCCGAGATCCACCAGGACCATGCGGACCTTGTGCAGTCCCTTCGTCAGCACCACCTCCTTGCGGCACTCGCCTCGCGCGGCGTCCCTCGCCCAGTGGCGCCCGTCCCGCGCCAGGATCTGGCGGTCGTCGATGAACAGGTAGCCCGCATCGTCGGTGGCCATCATGTAGGTGTATCTGCCCGCCTTCGGGATTCTGAGATAGCCGCTGAAAACGAGCAGCACCGCATCGGTGGAATCCACCGGGTTGTGGGCCTGTTCGATCTTGTCGACAAAGACGGTGCCGAGATCCTTGGACTGCTTCAGGAGTTCCGCCACCTGCAGCCAGTTGCCGGCAGGCCCCTTGGGGAGGGTCCGCACATTGCAGAGCAGGCTGTGCAGGAAGGCGGTCTTGTGCACGGGACTCCTCATTTTGGACCCGAAGTACACGTAGATCTTCTTGGTTTTCGGCTGCGGACGAACCAGGGAGAGCGCCTCGTTGCGAGCGCCCTTGCCAGCGGGCTGGGAAGCCAATTGCTGGCCCGTCTGGTCGAAGGACCAGAGCTCGCTGCCATCCTCGGCACCCAAGCCGCAGATGGGCACCGCCACGACCGCGCCGCCCTTCGGGTGGTTCGCCTTGGACACGATCCCAAACACCGCCCGGTACGGTGAAGCCGCATGGTGCCAAGGCGCGCCGGCAGCGGCGTGGAGCCGGGCTGGGAACCCCATGCCTCCCACAGTCAGCAACAAGGCAAGGCAGAGACAAGAGCACGGCGACGGCCGGCAACGGCTCGAACCGGGAGGGAAGCGTATCATGGTCGGGATCGGTCTCCTTGTCCAAGAGAATTGCAGGCCAGAGCTTCCCACACAGTACCACCACGCACGCAACCTGCCCAACGCCTGCCGGGCGGGACACGAGCTGCGCGCAGCGCGCGGCGGTGGCACCACGATGCGCCGGGAGATCTGGTCTACTCGATCTCCCGCACCCTGGCGCGGCGACCACTGCCGCCGGCAGAGGGCGGAGGCTTGAGCTGGGTCGCCTGTTCATCTAGCTCGGCGGTCGCCGGGCGGATTTTGAACTGCGGATCTTCTCCCCGGCCACCGCCGGACAGACCCGGAACCTGGGCTGCCGGACCCTCGCTCCGAGGGGCTGCATCGTCGAGAACGACGAGTTGCGGAGCCTGCACATCCGGGGTGTAGAGAATCTCGGCGACCCCTAGCCGAATGCGCGCGCCGTTCGCCAGGGGGGTCTCCTGGATCCGTTCGCCATCGACGAACGTGCCCGACTCGGTATCGAGGTCGCGCACATGCCAGGCATCGTCCTTGAAGAAGAACTCGCAGTGGTGCGTGCCGAGGGTCTTGTCGCCCGGCAGCCCGATATCGTTGCCGTCACGGGTGCGACCGATGCACAGCGTCTCGTGTTTGGCTCGCCGCACCGGCTCCTTGGCTCCTTGGGCAGGCACGCAGACCATAAATGTGGCGTTCACGGTTTTGGCTCCTTGAGTGACCTTGCCATCATGTTCTCCTCCCCCCACCATATCGTCGGGCGGAACCGCCGTCAATCGAGTGAGTTGAAGAACAGGTGCGGACCCTTGCCGGGGACGGGCAACCGGACGCTGTGTCGCTGCCTTCCCATGCCAGGGGAAATTCTCAGCAGTCTGCCGCTCCGTAGTGGGCGTCGTCTGGTTCCTGAAGGTCCGGCCCGACTAGGTGGAGGCCACCGTCCACGTAGATGATCTGACCGGTGATCGTCTCGGCCTGGGCCAGGAAGAGGCAGGTCTCGGCGATCTCTTCGGACGTGGAGTGTCGGCCCATGGGCACGTATTTCACCAACCGCTCGATCTTCTCGGGCGCCACTCCGGGCGGGGCGAGGACAACGCCGGGAGCGACGGCGTTCACGCGGATTCGGGGGGCCCACTGCACGGCCGCCGCCTCGGTCGCATCCCGCAAGCTCTTCTTGGCAAAGCCATAGGTTCCAGCGGAGGGATCGACCGTGGCCACCCGCTGATCGAGGATGTTGATAATGCTCCCTTCCTCGCAGAACCGAGCGAAGTCCCGCATCAGCAGGAACGGGGCCTCGAAGTTGATCAGGAAGTCCTCGCGCAGGCTTTCGGCAATGACATTGGTCAACTGACAGCGACGATAGACCGAGGCGTTGTTGACGAGGCAGTTCAGGCCGCGTCCACTGCCGATCAGATTCGGGATCAGACGTTCGCGCTCTGTATCCACCAGCAGGTCCGCCTGGACCAGTTCATGCCCGGACGAGATCCCGTTGAGCACCGCGAGCAACTCGCGGGCGGGTTCCTCGGATTGGTTGTAGTGAACCACGACGGTGGCCCCGGCCCGGGCGAAGCGCAGGGCAATCTGGCGACCAATCCGGACGCCACCCCCGGTAATCAGGACGCGGGTGTTCGCGAGCGGTTTCATATCGATGGTCTCCGTTGCGATCTCAGTTTTCCTCACTGGTGATGAATCCCCGTATCATGGCAAGCTAGTTGCGCTTGGTTGCCTGTCAAGAAAACGGTTCTGCCCCTTGACATTGCCGCCCCCGAGAAGGAGCTTCTATCCCCCGCGAGATCGAGTGTTGCACCCAGCCCGGGAGTTGGCTCCATGTCCAGCAGATTTCCCCATGCCGTGGCGGTGTTCGCCTTCGCCTTCTCCGTCGCCCTTTGGGCGTCTCCCCTGCAGCTCTACGTATCGCCCAGCGGCGACGACGCCTGGTCTGGCACGGCGTCAGATCGGGCCTGGCACCGGAAAGGTGGCCCGTTCCGCACGCTCGAACGTGCTCGCGACGAGATCCGCACGCGCCAGCAGGCAGCGCAACTCCCCAAGGAGGGCGCGGTTGTCTTCCTGCGGGGAGGCGTCTACGAGCTGGCTCAGCCCTTCTCCCTGACCGAGGCCGATTCCGCCCCTGCTGGCGCGCGCATCGTCTACCGCAACTACCGCCGGGAAGAGGTCCGGCTGCTTGCGGGCAAGCGGGTGAAGACGTTCTCTCCCGTTCCTGCGGATCGTCTGGCGCGGCTCCCCGAGGCGGCTCGACCCCATGTGGTGCAGATCGATCTGCGAGCGCTGGGCCTGACGGAACTCGGGGCGCCAACCACGGGTGGGATCGAGGTGTTCTTCAACGGCACGCCGCTGCCCCGTTCGCGCTATCCCAACGAAGGGTTCATCAAGGTGAGCGGCATCAGCGACCGTGATCTGAAGGTGAGCCACGGGCGCAAGGGCAGCAAGTACGGCGAGATCTGGTTCAAGGATCCCCGTGGTGCCCGCTGGGCTGGGGAAAGCGATCTCTGGACCCATGGCTACTGGTTCTGGGACTGGTCGGACCAGCGGCACAAGGTGGCCGAGTTCGACCCCGAGGCTGGCCGCATGCTCTTTCCCAAGCCCTTCCATGGCTATGGCTACCGCAAGGGCTCGTGGTTCTATGTCTACAACTGCCTGAGCGAGATCGACCAGCCCGGCGAATGGCATCTGGACACTACCCAGGGCATTCTCACCCTCTGGCCTCTCGGTGATCCGACCCAGGCCGAAGTGATCGTCTCGGTCTTGCCCAAGGTGGTCGACCTTCAGAAGGCGAGGAATATCACCTTGCACGGCCTTGTGCTCGAAGGGGCACGTGGCACGGCCCTCACCATCAGCGGTGCCCAGGGCGTGCGCGTCGAGAGCTGCACCATCCGCAACAGTGGCGGCGGCGGCATCTCCCTCAGCGGCACCGACAGCCAGGTGGTCGGCTGCGACCTCTACGAACTTGGTTCCCACGGCATCTCCCTCAGAGGCGGCGACCGCAAGACGCTGACCAAGGCCAACCTGGTGGCGGAGAACAATCACATCCACCACTATGCCCGGGTCAACCGCGTCTATCGGCCGGGAATCTCGCTCTCCGGCGTCGGCAACGTGGCCCGCCGCAACCTGATTCACGACGCGCCCCATATGGCCATGGGCTTCAGCGGCAACGACCACCTGATCGAGGGGAACGAGATCCACTCGGTCTGCTACGAGTCGAACGATGCCGGGGCCATCTACACCGGTCGGGATTGGACCCAGCGGGGCACCGTTCTCCGCCGCAACTACATGCACCATATCAGTGGGTTCCAGGGCAGAGGCTGCATGGGCATCTACCTGGACGACATGTACTCCGGCACCACCATCGAAGGCAATCTGTTCGTCGATGTCACTCGCGCTGCCTTCATCGGCGGCGGCCGGGACAATGTGATCGACAACAACATCTTCATCGACTGCCGCCCCGCCGTCCACGTCGATGCCCGCGCGGTGGGTTGGGCCAAGGCATCCGTGAACGGGGTCATGAAAGAACGGCTCGAGAAGAGCCCCTATCAGACCGACCTCTGGAAGAAGCGCTGGCCCCAACTCCAGACGGTCATGGCCGACGAACCCGGCCTGCCCAAGGGCAACCGCATCACCCGCAACATCTCCATGGGCGGCCGCTGGAGCAACGTCGAGAGCAAGGCCAAGCCCCATCAGACGTTCAAAGACAACCTGGTTGACGAAGACCCCGGCTTCCGCAACGCCGCCAAGGGCGACTACCGCCTGCGCAAAGACTCCCCGGCCCACGCTCTGGGCTTCCAACCCATCCCCTTCGCCGACATCGGCCTGTACAAGGACAAGCTCCGCGCCAGTTGGCCTGTGCAGCACACCGTGCGCCCCAGCCAGGCCCCGCCCCCAGCCGCCGCCCGCAAGAAGGGGCAGGGGCCCACCCACAAGGTGCGAAGCGCGAAGCAGGGCTCGATCCAGATCGACGGCAAGGCCGCTCCCGGCGAATGGCCGCTCGATCCCAAGCAGGCGATGGTCTGCGCCACGCCCCCTTGTGGCGAGGCGTCCAAGTACAGATCCATGGCCTGGGTCGCCTTTGATGGCGAGGCGCTGTACCTGCTGGTCAAGACCCCCGTCGATCCCAGCAAGCCCCTGGCCACGGGCGATACGTGGGGCGGGAACGACGCGGTCGAGTTCGCCCTCCACGACTTCGCCACCAAGAAGTCGCCCATCCTCAATCTCCGTGGCTATGCTGGTGGCCAGTCAGGCAGCGTCACCGACGCCGGCGCCACCGCCAAGCAAGCCGCAGCAGTCGGCAAGGCCATGACCTATGCCAGCACTCGCGCCACCGACCACTGGATCGGTGAATGGCGTATCCCCTTCGCGGCCTGCGGCATCAAAGCAGACGCCGCCAAGCTCGCCTTCAACGTCAACATTCGCCGCATGGCCGACAACACCTGGATGGTCTGGCAGACCACCGGAGGACCCGTCTGGGACGTAGACTATGCCGGCGTCCTGCTGCTGAAGTAGACCCTACTCAGCAAGTTCCGCGCCCCCAGAGCGCGCGGTTTGGCCAGAACACTCGTCAATATGGGCGTACTGGTACTCCGCACAATACGGCCAAAAGAGGGCACGCCAACTATGGGCAGAAAGAGACGGAGATGGAGCAGGCGGCGGAAGCTCCTCGTCTGGGGAGTCATAGCGGCAACGATCCTCGGCATTCTCCTCTTTGGACTCCGGGCTCCATGGATTGCACCAATTCCCGGCGTGAGCGTGGAGATGACGCGCCCCTTCACCCGGGAAGGCAACCTTGGCCCAAGCTCGGCATACCGCCTCTTTCTCACCGCCCTGGCCGAGATCGCCAAGGCCGAGGTGGCTGATCCCGACGACAACGTCAGGGGTTCCTACGTGGAAGTCCTGGAAAAGGTAGGCATCACCGTCGTGAGAGGGGGTGCGCCTCCCCCCGCTGGGGACCTCTTCCCCGAGTCGCTGGCAGAGCAACAGCAAGCAGCGGAGACGAAGCCGGTTCGGGTGTGGTCGGGCGGGTGGGGGGATGCCCTCGACAAGCTGACACACCACCCCTGGCCAACCGCTCCCCCACCCGCTGCCCCCCCAAAAAGCCCCGACTCACCCCCGACCGGCATGCTTGGTGCCGCGGATGAGTCCGACCCACATCACCTCGCAATCCGACGGGAAGCCCCCTGGACGCTGGAGCAATACGAACAGATCCTGCATGGCCTGGCCTTGCACCGGCCTGCGATTCCCCTGCTCGACAGGGCCCTGACTGCGCCAAACCCAAGGGTGCCGACGGTCGGCCCATGGCCCCGCGGGCACTGGGTGCGGAGTCTTTGCGCCTGGCTGGTCATCTCCGCACACACGCACGCTGCGACGGGAGACTATGCGGAAGCACGCCGGGATCTCCAACGTTCCCTGGCCACGGCGGCTCTGTTCACGCGCGGCGGCTCGTCAAGCGACCACCTGGCCGCCTGGGCGCGCGGGGGCCTGATCTCGGTTGCAGCCAAGACCATCGCCATCCGCCATGCGATTCCTCCGGCAATTCTCCACGAGATGGCCGCGGACCTCCTCCACCAAACGGATTCGGCAGAGCCCTTTGTCGAGTGCATAAGAGCCGAGCTTCTTTCTCTGCGGAACTTTGTACCCGCCTACTACAGCGACCATCCGCTTGGCTCTGGCAGCGGGAGCGAACGCTACGTCGCTGGGCTCGCGTTCGCCGTCGCGCGTCTGGCCGGCAGTACGCCCGACAAGACGGTCCGCAATCTGGAATCGCTCTTTCAACATTGGGTCGTGCTCGCCCAGAAGCCATACTCGGCCGCCGTTCAGGACGAATACGACGCCATCAAGGAAGGCTGGTGTCCGAAGCGAACGATCAAGGGTCTGGTTCTCGGCACTCGCGATCCGCTTGGCTACCACATGGCCAGTCGGGTGATCGACACGCCGGACCGTCTCCATGCCTGCTCCGCTACGCACGTGGCCCTGTTGCGTGGCACAGCCCTGTTCCTCGCCGTCCGAGCCTATGAACTGGAGCATGGGGGCCTACCGGATTCGGTGGAGCAACTCGTCCCCACGCATCTCCCCCAGCTCCCTGTTGATCCCTTCTCGGGCAAGCCATTCCGGTATCTCCGTTCGGGTGTCCCAGGCCTGTCCCCGGATGCCTGGGCGATCTACAGCGTCGGCACGAACTGCGCGGACGACGGTGGCACGGCCTACGCGCCTTCCTCACTCAGCCCGTACGGGGAGCCGGACCTCGTCATTGCCTCGCAGAACTACCCCCGTGAATGGCAGCTCAGAAGGCCTCCTCGGAAGTGGTACCCCGGGGGCCGAAGCAAGCCCCGGTTCGAATGCAGGGGAGACCTCCTCTAGCCACGGGCACGCCGGTCGCCGACTGCTCCCACAGCCACACTGCCCGCGCCGTTCGCTCCCGAGACGCGTCTATGCTGGTGAGTGGGTGCTCCCCGGCCCGTCTCTTCCCACATCCATCTGAGCAGGGGATTGGCGTGGTTGGCTGTGTCGCACTACTCGTAGGGGTGTCTGGTTGGTCGCTGGAGATATCGGCATGGCAAGAAAGAAACGGCGCGGCTGGTGCAGGAGACTGCTCCTCGGCAAGCCCGGAACAAGATGGTGGCGGCGTGGGTGCCGCCTGCTTGTGGCCGTGGTCCTTCTCCTGTCTCTGGCCATTGCCGGGCTCTATCCCTTCCGCAAGCCGTGGGTCGAGCCGGTTCCTGGTGTGCCGGTAGAGATGACTCGTCCGCACGTGACGATCGACGAACTCGGCCCGGACTCCGCCTACAAGCTACTGTTGGCGACCTTGACGAAAATCGTGCGGACGGACCTCGCGGTGCCCGGTCGCCCATCGCAGTCAGTCTCGACCCACATCCTGCAAATGATGGGAGAGAAGGTGGTATACCCCGCCCCCGAGCCATCCCCCGAGGAAGCCACGCCGCCGACTCTGGAGGAAGAGGGGCTCGCGGCGGCACGAGACCCGGTGCTCGTGTGGAGTTGGAGCTCGAGCTGGTCTAGCGCCTCGGCCAAGCTCGTGCATCACCCCTGGCCCAGCAGCCCACCGCCGCCTATGCCGCGCCCCCGCCGGGCGACGGAATTGGCGGATGGATACCACGATCTGGCAACCCCCCCGGGTCCGCACGAACAGGCCATAGCACCGACCGCGCCGTGGACGCTGGAGCAGTACCAGCAGATCCAGCGGCTTGGGACTGTCTATGGACCCGCGATGCCCCTCCTGGATCGCGCATTGGCGGCACCCGATCCGCAAGTGCCCACCGTCACCTCGCTGTTAACGCCCAACATCCACGTTACAGCGGTGAGAGAGCTGGTCCGATGGCTGACCATCTCCGCACACATCAAAGCCGCGTCGGGCGACTACCGAGGAGCATACCACGAACTCCGCCGCGCCATCGACGTCGCCAGTCTGATCACGCGCGGCGGCTTCTGGGAGGACCACTTGGTCTCTTGGGGAAGCGCCGCCACGGCGGCACAAGCGGCCAGAATCGTCGCCCTACGGTACGAAGTGCCACCCTCCGTTCTCTGCCAAGCGGCAGGCGACTTCCTGTCCAGCGCCGATGGGGTGGAGCCTGTCGTCGAGATGGTGCGGGCCGAGCTCCTGGCGCTGCTCAACTTCGTGCCGACCTACTATGGCTATGCCCACTTCGACATCAGCGGCTACCCCTACAGTTACGGCGGACGCCGCGAGCGGGCCTTGAATAGAGCGGCGTTCGCCCTCGCCCCCCTCGCCGGCAGCACGCGAGGGCGCACCACCCGCAATCTGGAGTCACTATGCCAACAGTGGCTGGCGCTGGCAGAGAAGCCCTACTCCCCTGCTGTCCAAGACGGCTACGATGCTCTGCTGGCGCCCTGGTTCCCAACCAGACACAGCCTCTGGCCCCTGAGCCTCAGAACACGCGATCCGCTGGGCTACTGTCTGGCCATCTGTGCGCTTCCCGGCATTTCCGGGGGTTACCATGCCAAGGCCACGGCGCATCAGACACTGCTGCGCGGCACAGCCCTCCTGCTCGCCCTCCGAGCCTACGAGTTAGGACGTGGCCAGCTACCAGAGGACCTCGGCCAACTCGTCCCCGCCTATCTGCCCCGCGTGCCCACCGATCCCTTCTCGGGCGAGTGCTTCCGCTATCTCCGTGCCCAAGTTCCCGGCCTGCCGCCCGACGCCTGGGCCATCTACAGCGTTGGCGGCAACTGTGCGGATGATGGCGGCACCGCCTATGCCCCCGGCTCCTACTCCCCGTTCGACGGGCCAGACTTGGTGTTCCCTTCGCAGGGCTACGGACCAGATCGCCTGGGGAAGAGGCCACGGCGCAAGTGGTCCCCAGGGGCCGGAAGGATGCCCCGATCCGCCCCAACCCCTAACAGACTCTAGATGTAACGGCAAGTGGCCGACAGCACGCGGGCAATTTGGCAGACCAACGGCGGCCCCGTCTGGGATGCCGACTACGCAGGCGTGCTGCTGCTACAGCAGTGATGAGCAACGCGTGGTTCTCTGATTGCCAGACCGTGCGGATTGCGCGGGAGACGCGTCTATACTGGTGAGTGGGTGCTCCCCGGCCCGCCTCTTCCCACATCCACCTGAGCAGGGGATTGGCGTGGTTGGCTGTGTCGCACTACTCGTAGGGGTGTCTGGTTGGTCGCTGGAGATATCGGCATGGCAAAAGAGAAACGGCGCGGATGGTGCAGGAAGCTGCTCCTCGGCAAGCCCGGAACAAGATGGTGGCGACGCGGGTGCCGCCTGCTTGTGGCCTCTGCTCTTCTCCTGGCCCTGGCCGTCGCCGGGCTGCATGTGTTCCGCAAGCCATGGGTCGAGCCCGTTCCCGGCATGAGCGTGAAGATGACACGTCCGCAGGTGACGATCGACGAACTCGGCCCAGACTCCGCCTACAAGCTACTGTTGGCGGCCTTGACGAAAATCGTGCGGACGGATCTCACTGTGCCGGGGCGGCCAGACCAGTCAGTCTCAACCTACATCCTGGAAGCGATGGGGGAGAAGGTGGTATACCCCACCCCCGAGCCATCCCCCGAGGAAGCCACGCCGCATGCTCTGGAGGAAGAGGTGTTCGCGCTGGCGCCAGCCCCGGTGCGCGTGTGGAGATCGAGCCGGTCTGACGCCTTGGTCAAGCTCGTGCATCACTCCTGGCCCAGCAGCCCGCCGCCGCCGATGCCGCGCCCCCGCCAAGCGACGGAAGTGGAGGATGGATACTACGATCTGGCAGCCCCCCCGGATCCGCACGAACAGGCCATAGCACCGACAGCCCCGTGGACGCTGGAGCAATACCAGGAGATTTTGCGGCTTGGGACTGTTTACGGACCTGCGATGCCCCTCCTGGATCGCGCATTGGCAGCCCCCAACCCGCAAGTGCCCACCGCCACTTCGTTGTTCATGCCCAATATCCACATCCACTGTCCGGCGGTGAGGGAGCTGGGCCAGTGGCTGACCATCTCCGCACACATCAAAGCCGCGGCGGGCGACTACCGAGGAGCATACCACGGACTCCGCCGCGCCATCGACGTCGCCAGTCTGATCACCCGCGGCGGCTCCTGGGTGGACCACTTGGTTTCTTGGCGAAGCGCCGCGGCGGCGGCGCAAGCGGCCAGAACCATTGCCCTGCGGTACGAAGTGCCGCCCGCCGTTCTTCGCCAAGCGGCCGGCGACTTCCTGTCCAGCGCCGATGGGGTGGAGCCAGTCGTCGAGCTGGTGCGGACCGACTTCCTGCCCTTGCTCAACTTCGTGCCGACCTACTACAGCTATGCCCACTTCGACATCAACTACTACGCAGAAAGTCGCGAGAGCGACCGCGACTACCCCGACAGTTGCGAAGGACGTCGCGAGCGGGTCAAGAATAGGGCGGCGTTCGCCCTCGCCCCTCTCGCCGGCAGCACGCGAAACCGCACCACCCGCAATCTGGAGTCACTGTGCCAACAGTGGCTGGCGCTGGCTGGGAAGCCCTACTCCCCTGCCGTCCAAGACGGCTACGATGCTCTGCTGGCGCCCTGGTTCCCAACCAGACGCAGCCTCTGGTCCCTGGTCTTTTCGACGCGCGATCCACTGGGCTACTGTCTGGCCTTCTGGGGGGGAGGGGTCTCTGGGATCGCCGGGCATTTCCATGCCAAGGCCACGGCGCATCAGACACTGCTGCGCGGCACAGCCCTCCTGCTCGCCGTCCGGACCCACGAGTTGGAACGTGGCCAGCTACCAGAGGACCTCGGCCAACTCGTCCCCGCCTATCTGCCCCGCGTGCCCACCGATCCCTTCTCGGGCGAGTGCTTCCGCTATCTCCGTGCCCAAGTTCCCGGCCTGCCGCCCGACGCCTGGGCCATCTACAGCGTTGGCGGCAACTGTGCGGATGATGGCGGCACCGCC
>Ga0307987_1001186_pt1 | contig 14639 bp, 12 predicted proteins | sample EllFjometagen181_FD_203157 | JGI IMG/M metagenome (GOLD analysis project Ga0307987, IMG submission 203157) | Marine microbial communities from Ellis Fjord, Antarctic Ocean - #181 | ecosystem: Environmental > Aquatic > Marine > Unclassified | place: Southern Ocean | collected 2014-10-08
GCCGCTTGATGAGCGGCGCAGGGCTGCATTTTCAGCCCTGGTGGAGTGGCGAGTTCATCATCGAGAATCCGTCTGGTGGACGCAATGATGACATGGGTCCTCACGCTCTTCGTTGGCGTCACCCTGGCTGCTACCGGCGGTCCCGACGTTTTTGGCTACACCTACATCGACTCTGACGAGGCCCACGGGCCAGTCTACGCGTGGACCGACATCAGCACGACGGGCACCGATACCGCCCTGTCCGACGACGGCGAGTTCACCATCTCCCTGCCGTTCTCCTTCTACTTCTACGGCGATGCCTACAGTGCGGTCACCGTGGGCGATGGGGCGCTGCTGTTCGGAACCGCCACCAGCATCAACAACCGCAACGCCTGCATCCCCGCGGACAACGGCGACGGCGACGACGCCCTGATCCTTCCCATGTGGGACGATCTGAACGTCGAAGAGTCGGTCTCCGGTGGTGTGTACTGGGAGATCTTGGGCACCGCCCCCGCCCGCAGCCTGGTGATCCAGTATCAGGAGGTCCCCCACTACGGTAGCTCCACCGACTACAGCTTCCAGGCCATCCTGCTCGAGCATGGCAGCCAGATCCTGTTCCAGTACGCGTCCGTCAGCGGCGACGACGAGTTTGCCCTGGGAGCCTCGGCCACCGTGGGAATCCAGGCCGGTCTCGGCCTGGGGCTCGAGTACGCCTGCGAATCTCCCGACACCTTGTTCGATGGCCTGGCCCTGCTGTTCGACGTGGCCTGTGACGATCTCGATGGCGACGGCCTGGGGACCTGCGACGGCGACTGCGACGACACCGACGCCCAGATCGGCCCCCACGCCACTGAGACCGACGACGGCCTGGACAACGACTGCGACGGCTTGGTGGACGAGGACTATGTGGTCGTGGGTGACGTGGTCATCAACGAGCTGATGCCCGACTCCTTGGTGTCGGAAGATCAGACCGGCGAGTGGTTCGAGCTGGCCAACACCAGCCCCCGAGCGGTGGATCTGTTCGGGTGGAGCTTCGCTGACAGCGGTGGGTCGGTCACCGTCGACGAGCACGTGGTGATCCCCCCCGGTGGCTTCGGGCTTTTCGCGGCCCTGGCCGTACCGGCGGGCAACGGACACCTGCCGCCAGTGGACTGGGTCTTCGACTGGAACGCCATCCACCTCAACAACACCGGAGACAGCCTGACGGTGAGGATGGGCACTGTGGTCATCGACGAGCTGTCCTACCGCCCCGGTCCTTGGGAGGTGCCCGAGGGCGCGTCCATGTTCCTGGACCCTGGCTTCCAGAGCGCCGAGCTGAACGACAGCCCACTGCCTTGGTGCGCCACTCCCACCGAGCTGGACTACGACTACGGTGGTCAGGGCATGGGCGACTTCGGCACCCCGGGCGCGGCCAATCCGCCGGGCCTGTGCTGCCACGACGACGACGGCGACGGCTGGGACCTCTGTGAGGGCGATTGCGACGACGAGAACGCTGAGCGCTTCCCCGACAACCCCGAGATCCAGGATCTCATCGACAACGACTGCGACGACGTGGCCGACGAGGACTGGGTCGAGCTGGGGCAGGTGGTCATCACCGAGTTTTTGGATGAACCCAGTGCTGTGGAGCAGGGCTTCGGGGAGTGGTTCGAGCTGCTCAACCATGGCGCCACCGCCATGAACCTGCGGGGCTGGCGCATCACCGACGAGCTGGGGGACGGCTTCCAGATCGTCGAGGACCTCATCGTCGAACCGGGCGAATACCTGCTCTTCGCGGTCCAGGGCGACGCCGCCCTCAACGGCGGGCTGCCCGAGGTGGACTACGTCTACAGCTACGCGGCCTTCCCCCTGCGCTCCTACGACGACGACGACATCCAGGTGGTCTTCGGCGAGGATCTCATGGACGGCGTGGCCTACAGCAACGTGGCCCCCTGGGCCAGCGAGCCGGGCCGCAGCAGCTATCTCTGCCCGGGCGCGACCGATGTCGAGGCCAACGACGACCCGAGCTGGTGGGCCGCGACGCCCGCGGACGCCAGCTATGCCTATGGCGACGGCGACCACGGCACGCCAGGAACCGAGAACCCCGGCGACGTGGACGGCGACGGCGACGGTGTGGGCCTGTGCGACGGCGACTGCGACGACGGAGACCCCGCCGTGGGGCCCGGCGTGGCCGAGGACTGTGGCAACGCGCTGGACGACGACTGTGACGGCCTGGCGGACGGCGACGATCCCGACTGCCTGCCCCAGGACAGCGACGCCGACACGGGTGTCGTGGAGCCCACCGACAGCGGCGATGACACCGGCGATGGTGACGGCGACGACGCAGAGGGCTGTGGAGGCTGCGCCAGCACACGGTCCAGCGGCGCCCAGGGGCTGCTGCTGGTGCTCCTGTCCGGCTTGGTGGCGCGACGTCGGTGGACCTGGGGGCCGGGGCCGCAATAGTCCATTCTCGATGGCATCCCACACCCCACGCCTCGGCATCGGTCGCAAGCTGATCTTCGGCTTGGTGGCTGTGCTGATCGTCTTCGGCCTGCTGGAAGGCTTGGCCTGGCTGGTGGTGATGATGCCCCAGGGCGAGCGGCTGCCAGATCCCGGTCCCGGGGGCTGCGCTCCCAACAACGAGTGTCTGAGCGGCGCGGCCCCACTCCCGCCGTACACCCCTGGTGCCATCGCCATGAAGGAGCAGCACCGGGCGGGCTGGGGCTTCGAGCCAGGCAGTCGGTTGGTGCACGGAAATGTGGCCATCTCCATCAACAGCCTGGGCCTGCGGGGTGCTGAGCTGCCGGACGCCAAGGCCCCCGACGAGCTCCGCCTGCTCAGCTTGGGGGACTCCACGGTCTATGGCTACGGCGTGCGGGACCGGGAGATCTTCACCGCGGTGGCGGCCAGCCTTCTGGCCGCCAGCACCGACCGTACGGTGTTGCACGTCAACGGCGCGCTGCCCGGCTACGCCACGGATCAGGCCATGGCGGTGCTGCAGGACATCGGTCCGACAGTACAGCCGGACTGGCTGGTGATCGGCTGCGTCTGGTCCGATCTGTTCCACGCGCCGCGGCGTGCTCCTCCGGGGCGACGCCTGCCCTTCGCGAGCTATCAGCTGCTGGTTCGGATGTTGGGGCCGTGGCTGCCTCCCCGCACCATCGGCTGGTGGGACCCCGAGCTGGATGTGGGCACGCCGGCGCCGGGCCGCGCGCCGCGCACCGCCTTGGCCCAGTACATGGACAACCTCTACGCCCTGGCAGCCCACGGCAGCGAGCTGGGCGCACGGCCCGTCTTTGTGGCCTTGCCCGCCCCCGTCGATCTCGACCCTCGCCAGGTCCCCGGGTACATCCAGGAGTATCGCTCGGCCATGTACACCGTTGCCCAGGCTCTGGACGCGCCCTTCGTGGATGGGCCGGACCACTTCGTGCGCAGCGGCGCCACGCCCGAGATGTTCTACGATCAGGTCCATCCCTCGGTCGACGGCCACCACCTGCTGGGCGAGGCCTTGGCCGCCGAGCTGGCGGGTGAGCTCTAAAGCTCGGCCATCACCCGGTCGTGAACCTGGCTGAAGTGGGTGGCCTCGACGCCCCAGTGTAGGGCTTGCAGGCCGGCGCCCTGGGCGCCCTCGATGTCGTCACGCAGGGTGTCGCCCACGTGCATGGTGTGCTTGGGCGGGACGTCCAGGAGCTGGCAGGCTTCGTGGAAGATGCGGGGATCGGGCTTGTCCCAGGCCAGCTCGGCCGACAGCAGCACCACGTCCACCAGCTGAGACAGGCCCAGGCCTTCGAGCACGCGCTGGGTGCGGGTGTCGGCGTTGGAGATCACCCCCAGGAGCACCCCTTGACCCGAGAGCTCGAGGCAGCAGTCCTCGAGGCCCGGCGCCAAGCGATAGGCTCGAGGGCTGCCGAAGTAGAGAAACAGGCCCTCGAAGTAGTCCGGGTCGTCACAGCCCGTGGCCAGGGTGACCACCGCCTGCCAGAACTCCCGACCATCCCCCAGCATGCGCTGCTGGGTCATGGTCTGCCGGACGGCGTTGTGGAACGCGACCATGAGCCGCTGGGGATCCTGCTCGACACCCCAGCCCTGCCCCTGCTCGGCGTAGGTGATGGCCACCGGCCGGCGCGGCTGCAGGGCGGTGCCGTACAGGTCGAGGGTCAAGGCGCGGATCATGGCTCGGACTCCGGAGGGGCTAATATTCGACGTAGCCCTGGTCCCACTGGTAGGCGAAGCTGCCGGTGCCTTCGTCCCAGACGGCGAAGGTGGCCACGGCCCAGCCGTCGCCCTGATCCCGGATCATCACTGCGGCGTGGCCGTAGTAGTCTGGGTTGTAGCCGATGCCGACGCTGGTGCCGTCGAGGTCCGAGACCGTGTCGGCGGTGACGCCGAAGGCGCCTTCGCAGCCGATGCCCGACTCGGAGACGATGGCGGCCGCAGCGATGGTGACGTCCCAGGCCCAGATGCAGCCGCTGTGGCCTTCGTCGGGGCAGTCGGGGCGAGGGTCGGTGTCCTTGAGATCGTAGCGGATGCGGCAGATGTCGTCGCCGTCGCCTTCGTCGGCGATCAGGTACCAGTCCTCGCTGCCTTCGTATCCGGTGTGGCCCGCTGTGGCCTGACCCGAGTAGCCCTGGAGACCCAGCGCTGGGTCGGTGTCGGTGTCGGTGTCGGTGTCGGCGTCGGCGTCGCTGTCGGCATCGGTGTCGGCGTCGGTGTCGGTGTCGGTGTCGCCCTCGACGGGGGCGGTGTCGTCCTTGTCACCACAGGCGGTCAGCAGGGTCGTAGCCAACAGGGCCAGTCCGAGAAATCGATGCATGGGATCGCCTCCAGCACGGTTCGTGGACAGCCTAGCGCAATCCACGGCGGTCGCCACTGGTTATTCCGGACCCCGTCAGGAGATGTGATGTCCTTCGAGTGTCTACACGATCGCGATGAGCTGGAGTCCTTCTTCCTGTTCGATCCGGTGCTGCACCTGTACAGCCTGGGCGATCTGGACCCGGCATTCTGGCCTCACACCATCTGGTTTGGCCAGCGTGATGGTGGCGCTCTGACCGACGTAGTTCTGCTCTACCTGGGGCTGGCGATGCCCACGGTTCAGGCTTTCGCCAGCGGAGACCCCGCCCGCGCAGCGGCCCTGTTGGTGGAGCTGCTGCCCGCGCTACCCGCGCGTTTCCACGCTCACCTTGGCCCCCCCTCCCTCGAGGCGACACTCCGGGAGCACCGCAGCTTCGAGCCCTATGGCTTGTCCCTGCGTATGTGCCTGGCGGATCCCCTGAAGGTCGAGCTGGCCGAGCCGGCGGGTCTGGTGATGCTGGGCCTGCAGGACGAGCCCGCCATCCGGGAGCTGCTGGCGGTGGCCTACCCCCACAACTTCTTCGAGCCGCGCATGCTCCACTCCGGGCTGTACCTTGGGGTTCGGCGTGAGGGCGAGCTGGTGGCCATGGCTGGTCTGCACGTGCGCTCGGAGCGCTACCGAGCCGCGGCCCTGGGCAATATCGCCACCCACCCCGAGCATCGGGGACGGGGGCTTGGCAGGGAGCTCACCGCGGCCCTGTGTCGGCGCTTGCTGGACCGCGACGTGGCCCACATCGGGCTCAACGTGCGTGAGGCCAACACGGCGGGTCGCACCCTGTACGAGGGGCTGGGGTTCGTCACCCACCTGCGCTACCAGGAAGGCGTAGCGGGTATGCCCGCCTAGTGACTGTGCGCTGTGGCCATGGTTGTGCCCAGGCGTTGCACGTAGTGCCGCAGGTCCATCAGCTCTCGCTCCACCTCGGCCAGACGCGAGGTGTCCCCTGGCTGGACCGATCCGCAGGCCGTGCGGAAGCCGGCGCCCTGGTTGCTGTGGTCGTGGCCGTGGTCGGCCTCGGCATGCATGATCACCGCCCGCCCGACCACCTCGGCCAGGGTCAGGTCGGTCTTGTCGATCTTCAGCTCGCCGCGGCCGTCGCTGGCGACCCGCAGAATGCCGATGTCGCCGGTGTGGTAGCCGGTGTCGTCGGGGTCTGTGGTCAGGGGGTCGTAGTGTACGCCTGCGCGCATGAAGTCCTGGTCCGAGCAGTCGCCGTACTCGTGTACGCAGATGTCGTGCTCACCCGGGATGGCGCCCTCGACGATCAGCTCGATCTCCAGGTGGTCGGCGTGCTGCACCAGGCGTGCGAAGCCCCTGGCCTCCGGGGTGCGGAAGTCGAGCCCGAGGCTGACGGCGTCCACGGTTGTGGGGAGAACGGCCGTGGGTGCAGCCTCGATGACGGGGACCATGGTGGCTGCGGGGGCGCAGGCCGTGGCGAAGAGTGCACAGGCGAGGACGGTCGCTCGGGGCATGGTGGCTCCTGGGTCTAGGGGGACACCATCAGCTTTGCCGTGGTCGAGCGAAAACGTCTTTGTGTGGAGGATATCCGGGTCTGCGTTCCCACAGGGTGGAGCGATGCCCCCAGGGATGTGCGGCCAGGTGCGCACCCTTACCAGCGCGCAGCTACGCGCGGCTTCGCCGCTCTTCGAGCTCCTGACGGAAGGCCGCGTGGCCCCACTCCACCTGGGACGCTGCGCTCATGGGAGGCTCCGGGGTCGGGGTCGTTGTTGTCCCGTACCGGATACGCTCTTGCATCGCCGGCACCCGGCTCCGGAGCACCGATGGATCGACCGCCCAGCTTTCAACCCCGTCACCCACACAGGCTGTGGACCCGGGCCTGGCTGCTGGCCGCTCCTCTGTTCATGGTGGTGGCGGTGCTGGCGGTTCGCCACGGAATGGGTGGGTTCGGACAGCTGCAGGGTTCCACCGAGGCTTGGCTGTTGGCCCATGTCTCTCGGGTGCTGATGACCGGCGACTACGCCGCGGCCACCGGGGTCAGCATGATCCCCAACACCACCTGGAACAGCGCCTACCCGGTGCTGGTGGTGGGGCTCACTCGGTTGAGTGACGCCCACCCCACCGTGGTGGGCCAAGCCATCTCGGCGGGCGCCCTGGGCCTGGGTGTGCTGGCTCTGGCGCGCTGCTGGTGGTCTGCGGGTGGACCTTTCCCGGCGCTGGCTGGAGCGTTGGCCATGCTCTTTCCACCGATGGTGATCACCGGAGCGATGGCGCGGTACGACAGCCTGGCGGTGGCCTTGGTGCTCTGTGTGGGCTGGGCGGTGATCGAGGCGCTCGAGCGTGACAGCCTGTGGTGTTGGGCTGGTGCAGGGCTGCTGGCCGGCTTGGCCTACAACACCCGGGAGTTCATGCTCGCGCCAGCGCTGGGTGGCCTGCTGATGGGGCTGACCCTGGCGACCCTGGCCTTGTGGCGACTTGGGCAGGGTCAGCGAAGGCCTCTGCGCCTCCTCGCCGTGCTGGGCTGTGCGCTCGGCGGTCTGGCCGTGGGGTTCGTGCCGCTGCCTCTGGCGCTGGGTCTCTCACCCCTCTCGGGGCTGCAGGCGTTGGGCTCCTACAGCGTGCACAACCGCTTCGGTGATCCTGTGCCCATGCACACCATGCTGTACCTGGATCGTTTCGGATGGGCCTTCGGGGTGGGGGCGCTGGGCTTGTTGGTGGCCCTGCTGCGGCCTTGGCGAGGTGCCGAGCGCCGCGCGGTGTGGGTGCTGCTGGCGCTGCTGCTGCCGTTCGGGGCGTTCGTGCTCTCTCACCAGCAGTCGCCGCAGTACTACCTGCTCGCCCACACGCTGGTGCTGTCGGGTGTGGCGGGGCTGGTGGGTCTGCTGCCCTGGCGCTGGGCGCAGCCCGTGGTGCTGGTGGGCCTGCTCTGGCCTGTGGCTCCTTGGGCCACAGGGTTGATTCGCGACGGCTTGGACCCCGAGAGTTCCACCGCCGGGCGCCTGCACACCGAGGCCTGGCCGGCTGAGGTGGGAGAGCCTGGCCGTGTGATGGCCTGGGCACTCGAGCAGGCCGGTGACCGGGCCGTGGTGGTGGTCAGCGGCACGGTGGAGAACATCGACGCGCTGGCGCCCCTGGAGCACGGCCGGCCGGTCGCGTTCCTGTTCAGGGAGTGGTTGGATCGACTCGACGAGGCCGTGCTGCTGTACGACGGTCAGGACGTGCTGGTGTTGAGCGTCGAGGGACCCCACCAGTCACCCAACACCATCCCGGGTGGGGTGCGGATCGATCGGCTCGAGACGACCACGCTGCTGGCGGAGCTGTGGGTGGTACCCGGTCTGGAAGCCCCGTATTCGCGGGAGCATCCCTGTGCGAGAGGCGGGCAGATTCGCGGTGCCTGCCTACAGCAAGTCTGGCTTCAGGGTGGTGATGAGGCGCTGCGATCCCGGGTGCTTTCCCTTGGCGAGCGCCACGGGGGGCTGCAGGGCTGGCGGGCCATGTGGTGGTAGGTGCACCCCGCGCCTCACGCCTCACGCCTCATGGCCTCGTGGTCTGTTCCCAGTCGCTAAGGGCCTCACCCAGGGCCTCGCCCAGCAGCCGGTGGCCCAGCACCGAGGGATGGATCCTGTCCACGAACAGGTCGCCTCCGCCGAGGCTCGGGTCTTGGGCTACGGCCTGCTCGAACACCTGATCACCCCGCACAAGCGGCGCTCCGTGTGCAGCCGCGGCTTCCCGCAATGCGGTGCGGTAGGCCTCGAAGCTCTGTTGCCCACGGCCGTGGTGCGTCCGGTCCAGGGGGTGAGGTAGCACCAGGAAGGCCACCTCGGCGTTGTGGTCTCGGGCCATGCCCACCAGGGCCTCGAGGTTGCGACGGTAGTCGGCGATGGGCACTCGCTGGCTGGTGCCGTCGGTGGTGGTGGGGTCGAGGTTCTGGCTGGCCCGGGTCCGGGCCTGTTCTCCGCGCCGTACCCCCAGTTCCCAGGACAGGACGCGGTAGAAGGCGCTGTGGTGGAATGCGCGATCCAGGGCGCCCAGCGCGCTGCGATCATAGCGCTGGTAGCGGTCCAGCAGCTGCGCGTCCTGCTGTCCGGCGGTGGAATGGTCGGACCACAGCGCTGCGATGACGATCATGTCGGGCTCGAGGCGCAGAGCTCGCAGCTGCAGCAGGTTGAGCAGCTGCAAGGTGGAGTAGCCAGGCAGGGCTGCAGGCAGGCCCTCCAAGCCCTGCTCGGGGCCACCCAGCCGTTGGGCGGCCACCTGCACGAAGCAGTCCTCGAAGGGAACTCGGAACCCGTAGACCGATGAGTCTCCCACAGCGAGTATGCGTCGGATGCCCTCGGGTTTGGGCAGCCGGGGCTCTGGGCCGCGCAGGCCCAGGCTGTTGATGTTCACGGAGACCCCGAGCTCCTGGCGCATGCCCGGAGAGTGCTCCCAGAGCAGGTAGGGGTGCGTCGTCATGGTGATGGGGCCGGCGTTGGCTTCGGGAGGAGAGGCCAGGTCGGGGATCCGGAGGGTCTCATACCCCCACGCCGCCAGCTCCACCGTCACCGCCATGGCACCAGCGATCAGCAACCCCACAGCGAGTGCAGGCAGCGGGCGCCGGTGGCTGGTGGACATCAGTCGAGCTGTGGGAAGGGGTGCAGCATGGTGCGTCCGTGGCGGCGCTCCAGCACCTCGAAGAGTGCGCGGAAGTCATCGGGGATGGGCGCTTCGAAGCGCACGGTCTTGTGATCGTAGGGGTGGCTGACCTCGAGGGACAGGGCGTGCAAGGCCTGCCGTGGGATCGAGGCGCGCGCGGGGCCCTTCCAGTCCTCGGGTAGGTAGAGTTTCTCGCCCATCAGTGGGTGACCCCGGAGCTGGGCTTGCAGACGGATCTGGTTGCGTCGTCCAGTGTGCAACCTGAGCTCGATGAGGGAGGCGTAGGTGCCGAACTGGGCGATGGTGCGCATGCGGGTGCGCGCCTGGACCGCGCCTTCGGTCTCTGGCGGGGTGGAGTGTTGGATGCGCTTGGCGGCGTCCCAGGTCATCCAGTCGGCCCACTCACCCTCGGCCGGGTCGGGGACGCCGTGGACCACGGCCAGGTAGCAGCGCTCGGGCCTGTGGGTGCGGAACTGCCGGCGCAGATCGTGGGATGCCTGTTCGGTGCGGGCGGCCAACACCACACCGCTGGTGTCCCGGTCGATGCGATGCACGATGTAGGTGGAGTCCCCTTCGGCTCGTAGGTAGACCTGCAGCCGCTTGCGCATGCTGTCGCGGTGCATGGACTGGTGGCGGTTGGCGGTGTCGGTGAGCAGGCCCGTGGGCTTGTTCATGGCCACCAGATGGTCATCCTCGAACAGCACCTCGAGCCCCGCCTGAGTCAGCCCCTTGCGGGCCTGGTGCTTGGCTCGGCCGGTGCCCGGCTTGCCCCACTCGATGCTCACGCGGGTGCCGGCCTGGAGCTTGCGGCCGATGTCCTTGGCGGTGCAGGGGCGGCCTTCGATGCTCACCTTGCCGGTCTCGATGGCTTGGCGGGCTCGGCGGCGGCTGCCCACCTCGGGGAGACCCACCACGACGCGGTCGAGCCGCGCCCCCTGCATTTCGGGGGGAACCATCAGCTCATTTGGGAGGAGGGGTTTGGCCATGGCCCCAGCCTATCTCGGCCCGATGCTCTCCTGGTACTCGAGGAAGCCGATCGGTGGGGTGAACTCGTTTCTGGTGAACTGAATTTCGGCGACGACGGAGCCATCGGCGGCGATCTCCTCGATGATCCCAGCCTGGCCCCAGGCGATCATGGTGCTGCCGCGTTCGGTGCGCAGCACGTCTCCCAGGATGAGGGCGTTCGAGCCGTTGGCGTACTCCCACAGGGTGTCCGAGCTGGTGGCGCTGGTGTCCAGGGTCAGCTCCAGCACTCGGGAGATACCCGGTGCGCCCTGGTTGTCGAACAGCAGGATGCTGTCGTCCAGCAGGGTGAAGCCGTGCTGCCCTGCGAAGGGGGCGTCGGGATCGATGGCTGGCTCTTCCTTGCCCAGGCGCCAGCGCTCATCGCCGGTGCTGCCGTCGATGCCGACGATGGTGTCCAGGTTCTTGAAGCCGATGGCCCAGGCATCCTCGCCGGCGTCGATGTCCCGCTCGAGGTGGTTGGCCAGGGTCCAGTAGCCAGGGGGGGATTCGTGGTGGCTGTCCGGGTCGAATGCGAAGCTGTCCCAGCCGCTCCACAGCACCTGCTCAGCGCCTGTGGGGCTGCGCTTCACCAGCCGGTCCCCCGCCAGCGGCTCGCCGTTGATCTCCCGCTCTTCGAGGCCCAGCCACGCCACGCTGCCGTCGTCGAACAGGTAGAAGTCGTGGTGGTTGTCGGGGAGCGCGAGGATCTCGTGCCAGCTCCCGTCCAGGGCCACCTGCACCAGGCCGGCCTGGCTGTCCTCGATGGGCTCGGAAGATCCGAGGTCGAACTGGTTGAACCAGACCGAGCGCCCATCGGGCGCAAGGCTCGCTCGGGTGGTCAGGCCGCCGCTGTCGGGGTCGGGGACGGCGTACCACCACACCAATCGGCCCTGCAGGTCCAGGATCAGGGCGGCCCGCTTCGAGGACATCACCGTGGTGAGGAGGAAACCGGCGCTCTGATGGCCGGTGGGCTCTCCCTCGATACCCACCCAGTCGGGGGCTTCACCCGTCGTGATCTCCGCGCTGTCGCCCTGTGCCTCGCCGCGTCCGGGGGCGTAGCTGCAGGTGGTCTGAGTGGGACAGCCCACCAGGATCGCTTGCCAGCTGCCGTCGTCCTGTTCGTCGGCCGTGGTCAGGTAGCGGGTGTCCTCGTTGGCGGGGCCGAAGCGCACCCAGGGTTCCCCCGCGCCGCCCTCCACTTCGAAGTTCACCACCACCACAGCGGGGATGGCATCGCTCAAGGTGGCCGACACCGCGCCGAAGCTCGCGGGGTCCACCGGGATGGCTCCGTCGGTGTCGTCGGTGAGCGGGTCTTCGGGACCGCAGGCCATCAGGAAAAGGGACAGGAACGACAGGGTGCGCATAGAACCTCCATGTCCCGGGGTACCCGCGCCTTGGGCCTGGACAAGCACGCATCCTGCTGGGGGTTCTGGGGACTACTGGCTCAGGGCAACTGGACCGTGGTGACCACCGTGAAGCTGGTGGTGCCGATGAGCATGTCCACCATGTCGCCGTTGAGGCTGTCGGACCCGCCGCCGTCGTCCAGGCGCTTCATGCCCATCAGCCCCACCGCGTACAGCTGACCCTGGGCGGTGAATTGTGCCGCCGGGATGTGGATGTCTTCGCCGCCCGGGGTGCCGAGATCGTCGCTCAGGAGTTCGTCTACGGCGTTGTCGGTGGGCAGATTGTCCCACACCAGTTCGCCGTCGCTGTCCAGCAGAGCGGCGAAGCACAGGTCCCGGTCGCTGGGGCAGGTCAGGGAGAGCCTGCTGCTGGGGTCGTGGTAGCTCATAGGCTCGGGGGAGCTGAGGGTCGGTGGGGCGGGGGCGGTCATGGCCAGGCGGAAGATCTCGTCGCCGTCGTTGAGGGTGAAGGCGTACTCCTGGCCCTGCTGGTAGCTCAGGGCGGGGCTGGCGTCGCTGCTGGTCTCGTACAGGCCGTCGGTGTCCGGTGACTCATCCAGCTCCACTGAGCTCGAGGCCCACGACAGCTGGGCGTTGGCCCCGCTGATGGGCTGTTCCTGCAGGCTGTCGTTCAGATCCAGGCGGGTGCCGTAGAGCATGGCCTGGGCCTGCGCCGGGACGTCGATGCCGTATGCTTTTAGGTCGTCGCCCTGCAGAGACATCACCATGCCGACCATGCCCGCGAGGGGCGCGGTGGTCACCGCCAGGGAGTCCAGGCTGCCCGAGGCGAAGAGGCTCAGGCTGGCGTAGAGGTTGTCGGAGCTCTCGCGCCACTCGGCGCGCTCGATGCCCGCTACCCCCAGCAAGTACACTCCTTCGTGAGCCAGGGCCTGACCATCGATGGTCAGCTCGGTGACACCCTGACCGTCCACCAGCTCGAGCAGATCGTCGGCGCTGTCGGGCAGGGTGTCGTAGACCTGCTGGCCATCCTGGTCGAACACCACCGCCACCACCGCCTCGGCGGGGGAGGCCACGGTCACCGTCAGAGGCGCACCGGGTTCGACCTCGGCGCCGCTGTCCGGGGCGGTGATCTGGGTGGTCACGTAGGCTGGGGCCTCGGCCGACCAGGTGATCTCTCCCAGGCTGGCCATCACCTGGTAGGTGCCGCGTTCCTGGAAGTACAGCGCGGGCTTGTCGGTGGACAGGGCGCGGTAGTGGCCCGGCTCCACCTCGTCCAGCTCCACCGGCGTGCCGTCGGGCATCACGGCCCGCACCACCGCACCGCTGACCTGGGTCTCGCCGCCAGCGTCCAGGGGCTTGTAGACCCAGACCTCCATCAGGGTCACCTCGCCCTGGTCCAGCTCCAGACCGTACTCGGCCCCCACATCGGGGGAGTGCAGCAGGAAGACCTCGAGGGCCGCCTTGTCGCGAAAGGCCAGGTCATCGGTGAGCTCGCGACAGCGTGAGCCCATGATGAGGGGCAGGGTCAGGGCGACGAGCCATGGGGTGGTGCGGTGCATGGTGAGTCCGGGCGGATTGGGCGGATTGGGCGTTGAAGGACCTATCACGACCATCGGGGTGGGAGGCCCGGGCGGCCCTGGTTGGCCTTTCCGGCATCGGAGTGACGGATTGGGTCCGGGGGGGCGGACCGAGAGGGCCTCTCCGGTGGCGGAGAGGCTGATCGGGTTCGTGCTTGGGTCGAGACGCACGCCCCCTCGACTGAGCCTCAGCCCTCTGCGCCCCAGTCCGAAAGCGCCGCCATCACCGCGGCGTCGAAGGCTTCGAGGGTGGCATCCTGCTGCCAGCGGGCTTCTTCGAGGCGGTCCCAGGCGTTGTGGGTCTCGATGATCACCGAGGGCATGGCGGGGCGGCGCAGCATGAAGATGCGCTTCTTGGGTTCGTGGCGGTCCACGAAGACGCCGGGGTGCAGGGGGTCGCCTCCGTACAGGCCGGTGTAGACATCGCCGTCGTAGGGCATGAAGCCGGCTTGGGCCATGCGGGCGGCGATGGCGCGGGCCAGGTCCATGCGGGCGGCCACCAAGGCGGGCTCTCCCTCGTCCGACCACAGGATGGCGAAGCCTGGATGGCCGTCGTTGTAGGAACAGTCGAGCCCCGGTGCGGGGGACCAGCCATGGTGGCTGCCCCGGGAGTCGGAGTGCAGGCTGATCAACGCGTCGGCGCCTGCGACCTGGGCGCGGCTGGCGCGCGCTCGGTAGCGGGGGCCGGCGTTGGAGTCCCGGGTCAGCAGGGGAGGGGTGTGGTCGCCGGCCGCGAAGCTCAGTGCCAGGTGCTGGGCCAGCCGCAGGTTGTGGTCCTGCTCGTCGATGCACAGGCTCGACAGGTTGCCCGAGTTGCTGCCGCTGCCGTGGCCGGGGTCCAGCGCCACCAACAGGGCGCCCATGGAGGTGCTGGATTCGAGCACCCGAAGCTCCGTATGATCGCTGGGCCACTGGGCCGTCAGTGGCATGCTCAGATCCGCGGCCACCTCGGGGGGAGGCTCCGGCGGTGGAGGCGGCTCGGTGCACGCGGCGAGCAGGGCGAGGATGGTCAGGTGGCGCGGCATGGGCTCCAGGATGCTGGACACGCGAGGTGGGTGGAGCCTTCCGCTGCGATGGCGTGCTGGGGAGGGGGTATGTCTCCGTATACGCACCAGCCATGGAGCTATGTGGCTTTGATGTCACCACTTGGAGGGCTGTTCATGCCTCGGGAGTGGGGGCGCAACCAAGGAAGGTGGCTTTTCGGCGGCAGGTGCAGGCCCGAGTGGTCGCTGGAGGCCTCCTTCGGCCGCGAGTGGTGACTTGTAGGGGGCATAGATTTCCGGGTGGTGAATTGAG
>Ga0307987_1001188_pt1 | contig 14627 bp, 13 predicted proteins | sample EllFjometagen181_FD_203157 | JGI IMG/M metagenome (GOLD analysis project Ga0307987, IMG submission 203157) | Marine microbial communities from Ellis Fjord, Antarctic Ocean - #181 | ecosystem: Environmental > Aquatic > Marine > Unclassified | place: Southern Ocean | collected 2014-10-08
TGGACCTCGGGTTAGCTGAGGGGAATGACCCACGCCCCCCCTGTCGTCCTGGTCGCAGCGGGCTCCGATCCCAGCGGAGGGGCCGGGCTGCAGGCGGATCTCAAGGTCCTGGCGGATCACGGCGTGTACGGTGCGGCCGCGGTCACGGCGCTGACCGTGCAGAACACCCTGGGTGTGTCCGCGGTTCACCCTGTGGGAGCCTCCGTGGTCCGGGAGCAGCTCGCGGCGGTGTTGGAGGATCTGCCGGTCGCGGCGGTCAAGATCGGTATGATCGGGGGGCTCGAAGTGCTCCGCGCGGTGGTGGCTGTGCTGGCGGAGAGGGGGCAGGGGATTCCCGTGGTATTGGATCCTGTCCTGCGGTCCACCAGCGGCTACCCCCTGCTGCCTCGTCCCGCCCTCGAAGCCCTGCTGAACCAGCTGGTGCCCCGCATCAGCCTGCTCACTCCCAACCTGCGGGAGCTCGAGCTGCTCGAGACCGTCGTCGGAGACCTGCCGGCCCACTGTGCCGCGCAGGGGGTGGCCTTGCTGGTCAAGGGCGGTCATGGCTCGGGCGATACGCTCGAAGACCGTCTGCTCCTGCCCGACGGCGCTGTGCACCGCTTCCGGCATACCAGGGTGGACAGCCCCAACCTGCACGGCACCGGCTGCGCCTTGGCGTCGGCCATCGCGGCGCGCCTGGCCCGGGGCGAGCCCATGGTCCGAGCGGTGGGCGGGGCTATCGCCTACCTGCAGGGCCGCATTCGCGCGGGTCGCGGGTGGCGCATGGGCGGCGGCAATGGGCCTCTGCCCATCGGGCTCGTGCCTGTCGTCTGGCCTGACGAATAGCGGTCTATTTCCAGCCCTGGTGGTGGAGCACGGGACGGGCGTCGTCGTCCAGCTCGGCTTCGATCTCGTCGAAGGTGGCGCTGCCCCACTCCATGGCGCCGTCGGCCTCCACCGCGGTGATCTGGCCCTCGAACGCATAGCCGAAGTCTGAGAGCTGGGTGCCGGGGGAGTAGTTGCTGGCGTGGCCTGAGGCCCAGCCCTCCGCGGGATCGAAGCCCACCGACAGGGTGCGTAGGTAGGCGCCCCGCAGGTCGGGGTCGTCCTCGTCGAAGCGGAAGTCGATGGCGCTCCAGCCGGCGATGGCGTCGTCCCAGGACAGCGCCAGGGCGCGCTCCTCGAGGGGTGGGTCGGGCTGCTCTTCGGGGTCGAACTGGTTGCCGGTAAATTCATAGTGCAGGTCGTGCTGTAGACCGTGTTGTTCGAGGCCGTTGGGGGTGGCGATGGCCAGCACCCGCACGGTGATGGGTACCTGGGCTTCCTCGACCACGTCGTCCTGACACGCACGGTATTCTTCGAAGCTGTAGCCCGCTTCGAAGCTGCCCTTCAGGGTGACGGTGACGCTCTTGCCGTCGTCGGACAGCTGAGGGTCCACCAGGGAGACCGCCATGTGGCGGGGATGCCAGCCCAGCATCGGAATGTAGCAGTCATCGCCCCCGGATAGGGCGTAGTCGGTGTCGACGGTGAGGGCTTGGAGCATCACCGCGGCGTGGCCCTTGCCCCGCCCCTCGAGGGGGATCTCGAGGCTCTGCTGCCCCCCCGTCGGGGTGGCGAACACGGTGGCTTCGGCGCTGCCCGTGGCCAGGGAGGTGGTGGTGCGGCCCCAGGCGATGGTGACGCTGCTGGTGTCATCGAAGGGTAGCTCGTCGCATGCGTCGGGATCGCAGCCCTCGGGTAGATCAGGGACGTAGTTGGTGGACGATGCGCCGCCGATGATGGCCATATCCAGGCCGTCATCTTCGACCGCGAAGTGCAGGTAGGACACCCGATGGTTGAAGCCGGTCCAGCCGAAGCCGAAGCCCCGTAGCCAGCTGATCTCGACGTCTTCGCCGAAGCAGCCGGTGGCCAGGAGGGGGATGAGCAAAACGATTCGACGCATGGGACCTCGGGGGCGGGAGCCGTCGGGAATGTAGCCCCCTGCAGGGTCCACCCGCACCTCCTGCCCTGTCCCAGGCGGCGGGTACTTGCGCCGTGGGCGCGGAACGGGGACGATGACCCATGAACGCACTCGTCCCCATCGCCCTCGTCCTGACTGCGCTGCTGGCGCTCATCGTCGTCCTCGTGTTTCGGGCTCGCGGCCCGGCGTGGGCTCCGCCTCCCTGCGGGGTGGAACCCGGCGAGGTTGACGTTCAGCGAGTGGCCGCGGGCGTGGCTGGCTACCTGGCCATCGACACCTCCATCCCCCCGGGGCAGGCCTCCTGGCCCACACTGGACGGCGAGCAGGCCTGGCAGCGCTACCTGCTGGATGGCTGGGTGCGTCCGCTGGGGCTCGAGCACCGCGTGCTGCCCGGTGGAAGCCTGGCTATCTTCGTGCACGGTGACGATCCGCGTCCCCCTGTGCTCTTCCTCGATCACGCTGACGTTGTGCCGGTGGCCGACGACGAACGCGAGCGCTGGACCCATCCTCCCTTCGGTGGGGTCGTCGCCGATGGCTTCGTCTGGGGTCGCGGCGCCCTGGACAACAAGGGCTGCGTGATCATGGCCCTCGAGGCCCTGCGGATGCTTGGGGAGCAGGGGCGTTCACCCTCGCGCCGGCTGGTGCTGCTGGTCACCCCCGATGAAGAGGTGAACGGCGAGGGAGGGTCGGGCCGTGTGGTGCGGGATCATCTCGAGGACCTGGGCTTTCCGAACGTGGTGCTTGACGAGGGCTCCTTCGTGTTGCCGGATTTCTACACGGGGCTGACCGTGGCCGCGGTGGCGGTGGCCGAGAAGACCTTCCTCCGGGTGGGCCTGAGGGTCGAGGGTGAGGCGGGGCACGCCTCGATGCCAGGTCCGGACACCCCCAGCGCCGTGCTGGCGCGAGCCCTCCAGCGCATCGCCGACTGGCAGCCGCCTGCGGAGCTCTCACCGCCCTTGAGGGAGACCCTCTGGCGCCTGGGGGGCGCCAAGGGCTTTCCATTGTCCGTGGTGCTGCGCAACCCGTGGCTGTTCCGGTCCGTGCTGCTGGGCATCTTCCAGCGCACCACCGCGGGCAATGCGGTCATTCGCGACACCGCGGCCATCACGGTGGTGCGAGCGGGCTCCAAGGAGAACGTCCTGCCGGCGGTGGCCAGCGCCACCATCAATGCGCGGCTGCTACCCGGGCACGAGCCCGAGGCCTTCGTGCAGCAGCTGGCACGACGCATCGCCGACCCTCGGGTGGTGCTCGAGATGAAGATCTGGCCCGGTCTCGATCGTATGGGGTCCTGGAACACACCGGCGTTCGAGGCCATCGAGACTGCCATCGCAGCCACGGTGGGGCCCCTCGAGGACCCTCTGGTGGTGGCGCCCATCGTCACCCCCGGTACCACTGACAGCCGCTACTACACGGAGGCGGGCCTCGAGGCGTATCGTTTCCATCCGTTGCTGCTCGACGCTAACGAGCGGGCGGGCATCCACGGCATCGACGAGCGTGTCTCCCTGGACAACCTCGCCAGGGGCACACGCTACTACCAGGTGTTGTTCCAGCTGCTGTGAGCCGGGCGGTCGCTACATGGTGCTGACGACGCCGGTCTCCCAGTTGATGCTGCAGAACGCGGTGACGGTGTCGTCGCCGCTGACGCCCTTGGTGTTGGTCCACACCATGGAACCGTTCAGGTAGACGTTGACCGTGACCTGGTTGGTGCCGTTGTAGTCGGCGCCCCAGCCGTTGCTGCCTTCGTAGTCGTGCACGTAGACGGTGAACGCTCCGGACTCGGGCTGCAGGATGTTGATGTTCTCCGGGCCGGTGCCGGGGATGTCATCGAGATCGAGGCTGGGGTCGTCTGCGGGGCTGTTGCGGTCGCCCCAGTCGGGGCTCGTGCCGACGCAGGTGCTGTAGTAGCAGTCGTCGGTGCGGGACTCGTAGGTTCCGCCGGGGCGCACCAGGTGGAGATCCATGTCGTCCGAAGCCTGGGTCCAGTACATCTCGACCCAGAGGTCTTCGGCCGGGATGGACTCGAGGGTGGTCTGGCAGGGCTCGGACTGCACGCCGTTTTCGTTGGTGACCACCAGCTGGCCGATGTACTCGCCGGCCAGGTCGGGCACGAAGCCTTCGCGCACGGCGGTGTTGCCCGGGGGCATACGGATGGCGGAGCCTTCGGGCTGCGACGCCAGGGTCCAGTTGTAGTCGGTGATCTCGAGCCCGTTGGGGTCGTAGGATTCGCGGCCATCCCAGCGGGCCTCTTCGAAGGGCGGAGTGACCGGGTTGGGGCTCACGCTGCAGTCGGCCACGGGGATGTCGGGCGGAGCTTCGACCGGGGGCGCGGTGTCTTCTTCGATCGGGGCGGGGACGTCCTGATCCATGTGGAACTGCTGGTCGGAGACACACGCCGAGAGGAGGGGGGCGAGGGCGAAGCAGAGAAGCCAGGTGTGCTGCATTCGGGGGTCTCCGGTAAGAAAGGGGGCGTCCGCGTCGCAATAAGTCCCTGAGATTCGATGATGCGCAACCGAAAAATGGGAATAGCGAGCACTTGACGCAGGATGATGCGCTGGCGCATGGTCGCCGGATCCCAAAAAGTCGGGGGCGACCTGCAAGCTTCCAGGTGACCGCGGACTATCATGCACAAGGAGCCCCGCCATATGACCGACGACAGTACACACATCGAAGCTCCTGGGCCGGCCGACGAGCTGCGGCAGCGGCTGCTCGGGCCGCTCCCCACCGGCCGCTGGAAGCTGCTGCTGACGGGCTTCTCCTACCCCTTTCGGGGTGTGGCGTTCCTGCGGCGGGAGCCCATGCTCATCCCCCTGGCCGTGATGCCGGCGGTGCTCAACCTGGCCCTCGCGGTGATGGGCCTGGTGCTGGCCTTTCTGCAGGCGCCCTTCGTGATGGGGCTGCTGTGGCAGCGGCCCGAGGCGGTGGGCTTCTGGTCGGGGTCGCTGGTGGGGCTGTGGGTGGTGGTCACCCTGTTGCTGGGCACCGTGGTGGCGACCCTGTGGCTGGTGCTGGTCTACGCGACGGCGGGCCTGGTGGCCACGCCCTTCACCGACTACCTCACCGAGCAGGTGGAGCTGCGTGTGCTGGGCATCGAGGGTCAGGACTTCCGCTTCGGTCGCTTCGTCCGGGACCTGTTCTGGTCCCTCAGCCACTCCGCCCTCAACGTCCTGGCGTGGCTGGGCGTGATGGCGCTGCTGTTGTTGCTCAATGTCGTGCCGGTGCTGGGCAGCATGGTGTTCGGCGCCCTGTCCAGCACGGCCACAGCCTACTTCCTCGCCCGGGAAATGCACGACGGTTGCATGACCCGCAGACGACTGTCGTGGCTGGGTAAGCAGCGCTTGGTGGCGAGCCAGGCACCGCTGATGATCGGCTTCGGCCTGGGCACGATGGTCCTGTTCTGGATCCCCGGCTTCAACCTGATCATGCTCCCCTTCGCCCACGTGGGTGGCGCGCTGCTCTACTGTCGCCTGGCCCACAACGGCCACGCACCCTTGGAACGTATGGGCTAGAGATCCGGCAGACGCCCGGCCAGCAGTTCCGCCAGGGGGCGGGTGGTCTCGAAGCGCTCGAGCACGATCTTGAGCACCGCGGTGATGGGCGCGGCCAGCAGCATGCCCACCGGGCCCCAGACCAGGCCCCAGAAGATCAAGGTCAGCAGGATGGTGATGGGGTGCAGGTCCAGGCTGTCGCCCATGAGCTTGGGCTCGAGGCCGTTGCCGATGGTCATCTGCACCGCGCCTGGCAGCAGTACGACCAGCCCGAACTGCCAGCCCAGGCCGAACTGCATCAATGCGATGGGCAGGGGCAGCAGGGTGGAGATGATGGAGCCGATGCTGGGGATGAAGTTCAGCAGGAACGCCATCATGCCGAACACCAGCGCCAGGTCTACGCCCAGGGCCCACAGGAGCAGCCCGGTGAGCAGCCCGGTGGTGGCCGACGTGAGCACCTTGGTGATGATGTAACGCCGGACCTTGCGGTCGATCTCGCCCCACAGTCCCTTGCGGGTCTGGGAAGGGGTGTGACCCAGGATGAGGTAGATGACGAAGATGAGCACCAGGAAGGTGGTGGAGATGAAGTTCAGCACCCCACCCGCGGTGTTCTTGGCCCAGCCCAGGGCCATGATGGGCAGCTCGCCGAGCTGGGCGGTGAGCTCGTCGAGTTGCTGCTCGACGCCCAGGTCCACCCCGAAGCGCTCCGACAACTCCAGGTAGGTCTGCTGAGCCCAGCCCAGCATCTGGTTCCAGGTGTTCTCGTACTGGGCGGCGTTGTCGGCCAGGCCCTCGATGGAGGTCACCAGCAGCAGCACCAAGGCGGTGACCCCACCGGAGATAACCATGAAGGCGGCCAGCAGGGCCAGGAAGCGGGGGACCCGCAGCCGGGTCTGTAGCAGGTCGACCATGGGGGTGACCATGTAGGTGAGCAGCAGCGCCAGCACGAAGGGGACCATGACGGCCCGCGCCCAGATCAGGGCCACCGTCAGCGTGACCGCTGCGACGACCAGCATCGAGCCGGTGACCAGCAGGCCCTGCTCGTTGCCGGAGGCGCGGGGCGCCTTGCCTGCGTTGTCGGGGGCACCCTTGCGGCCGCCGATCTTGCGGAAGGTCTGCTCGAAGAAGCGCGGGATGGGGCCGGCGTTGTCCGCTTCGTCGGTCACTGCTTCGACGTCGCTCTCGGGCTGTGCGTCCGCCTCCGTCTCGGGCTGTGCGTCCGCCTCCGTCTCGGGAAGCTCTGTGCGGTCCTGCTCTTCTGGCGCCATGGGTGCTCCGGAAATCAGCGTTGCTAGCTAACCGAACCACGCCGACCACGGCGCAGCTCCACCGGAGCATACGCCGCTGAGGCGCTGATCTTGCAGGGGGGGCTAGCCGCCCAGCTGCTGGCGCACCATCGCGGTGAGGCGTGCGGCGGCTTCATCGACCGTGGCCAGCGCTGCATCTGCGCGCTCGCGCACCATGGAGACGAACGCCGTATCCTTCATGTCCTTGGTGTTGATGCACACGTTGTACCAGGCGCCTTCGGCGCAGGCCTTGCAGCACAGCACCGCCACGCCGGCGTCGGAGCGAGCGTTGTCGTTGCCCTGCAGGGCCGCCTCGAGGCAGGGGATGACCTGCACGCAGCGTTCGAGCACGCCCAGGGGAACCATGGTGGCACCCTGGTTGGCGGTGCGGATGGCGGCGGCTCGGGCCTTCTTCTCGGCGGGGGTGCCCTTGGGCATTCCGAAGGCGTCCATGACCTTGTCGAAGGCCCAGGTGTCGTTGTCGATGTCGGCCAGGAATGCCTCGTTGAGGTGCTGAGCCAGCACTGCGGGCTCGTCCAGCAGCTCCCACTTGTCCTCGTAGCCCCGCTTGCCCACGGTGAGGTTGGCCACCATGGCGGCGAGACCCGCGGCCATGGAGCCGCACAGGGCCGCCACGGAGCCGCCACCGGGGGCGGGGGCCACGGACGACAGTGTGTCGGCCCACTCGCGCACGGTCAGGGAGACCAGGGGGCCGTCCTGACGAATCTGGCGCTCGATGATGCGCTTGTCGGGGTCGAAGTCGGTGACGTCCCGCAGCCCCATGGAGCGGATGGCCAGCTCGATGACCTCGTTGTGGGGAGCGCCGCGGCAGACGCCCTGGCGCTTCAGGTAGTGGTGGCCGGCCTGCAGGATGGCGTCCATGGGCAGCAGGCCCACCAGCTCGGAACCGGTGACCACGACGCCTTCATCGTCGGCCAGGCGGCGGGCGGCGTCCAGCAGCTCGTGGGGGGAGCTGACCGTGTAATCGGTGAGATTGAAGGTCATCTGAGCGCAGTCGTACTCGTCGATGAACCAGCCCATGCCCTTGACGCAGCGGAACATGCCAGGGTCCCGCACCATGCCGCCCTTGGCGTCGCGGAGGAGCGTGTTGTTCTCATCGCGTTTGGCGATGCCCTTCTCCCGAAGGATGGCCGAGATCTTCTTGGCCTTGCGGACTTCGCGGGTGTTGAAGTTGATGTTGTAGGCGATGAGGAAGGGCCGTGCACCGATGGCGGTGGCGCCGGCCTTGGCGTCGAAGACGGGGCCGAAGTCGGGCTTCCAGTAGGGGTCGGTGGAGCGGGCCTCGAGGCCTTCGTACTCGCCCTGGCGGACCACCGCGAGGTTCTTCCACTCGGTCTTCGAGGCGGCGTTTTCGTAGAGGTAGACGGGGACGTTCAGCTCGCTTCCCACCCGGGCGCCCAGCTGGCGGGCCAAATCGGCGCACTCTTCCATGGTGATGTTGGCCACGGGGACGAAGGGGCAGACATCGCAGGCGCCCATGCGGGGATGGGCCCCCTTCTGGCTCCGCATATCGATGAGCCCCTTGCCGCGAGCGATGGCCTGGAACGCGGCTTCGACCACCGCGTCGGGGGCGCCCACCATGGTGTAGACGGTGCGGTTGGTGGCGTCGCCGGGGTCGACATCCAGTAGCGAGGCGCCGGGCACGTCGCGGATGGCCTGAGCGATGGCTTCGATGACGTCGGGATCACGACCGTTGCTGAAGTTGGGGACACACTCGACGATGGGGCTACCGGCGCTCATGGGCGACTCCCTGATTGGAAGGGGGGGAGCCGGGCTTAACGCAGGTGCCCTCGGCTATCCGCTGTCATCGGTCAGCCCTGCGTGAGGCTACTCCTCGTCGAGGTCGAAGGTGTCGGTGCGCAGGGAGGAGTGGGCGCCTACGATGGCGTCGAGATCGTAGTCGTGCTTGTCCCGACCGCTGCTCATCTCCGTACCTCGGTGCCTGCATCACGATGCCACTACCGCGAAGCGTCCTGGCTGGCTACACTCCGCTTCTTCTCGATAACGAACCCCGCACCCACGCAATCCGGGAGCCGCCCATGAACCTCCACCGCACAACCCGCTGGTTCTCCATCGCCGCGCTGGCCGCCACGCTCGCCCTCACCGCTTGTGGCCCCTCCTACGACGAATATCGCAAGACCGACACCATCGATGGTTGGGAGGAGTTCCTGGCGAAGTCCAACGCCAGCAGCCCCCACTACTACAAGGCCGAGAACCGTCTGGCCGAGCTCGAGTTCGAGGTCGCCAAGGCCGAGGGTACCCCCGAAGCCCTCGATGCATTTCTCGAGAAGTTCTCCGAGCCACAGTTCGAGGCCATCCGCATCAAGAGCGCCGAAGCCCGCGAAGACGTGATCTACAACTGGGCCGACGAAACGGGTGACGCCGATGCCTGGGAGCAGTTCCTCGCCGAGTTCCCCAAGACCAAGCGCAGGCGCAAGCTCGAGGCCCGCAAGCGCATCAAGATGGGCCAGTACAAGGACCAGGTAGCCCTGGGGCCCGTCCGGCAGGAGCGCATCAACCTGGCCGAAGACCCCGAGGGTCCGCTGAACGGCTGGGGTTGGGAGATCGACGTCACCAACAACACCGCCAAGCCCTGGTACAAGCTCACCCTGGGCCTCTACTTCCTGGACGACGACGGGCGCGTGGTGGACCGCCGCGACTGGCCCGTCGTGGCCAAGTTCCTGCCGGGCTACCTGCCCTACGAGACCGGCTTCGACAAGCCCATGGAGCCGGGCGAGACTCGCACCTGGGAATACATGGACGGGGACGTGCCCGAAGGCTGGGCCCGCAAGGTCCGCATCGTGCCGGTGAACATCATCTTCACCGACGACCCCGAAGCCCTCGAGCAGCTCGAGGAAGAAGAGTAGGGCGCCCCGGGCGGCCCTGGCATGCGGATCGCACTCCCGCTGGCGCTCTCGGCCACGCTGGCCATGGGTGCGGGCTGTCGCGGCTTCGAGCATGACACTGGGCCCTTCGAGAGCTGTGACGCTATCGCGCTGGAGCCTGGGCGTGTGCGCGCTCGGCGCATGCCATGCGACGACGAAGCCATCGACGGTGGAGAAGGACGTCGCGCCGACTACGTCATCGAAAACGCCTGGGTGCGCTTCGCCGTTCGTCACCCCGGCGCTCCCCTGACCCTGCTCGACGGCGGCGGTGGCACGATCATCGACGCCGCGCCTGTGGATGGGACCGACACCCTCTCCGAGCTGGTGCCCCTGGTGGGGGCCGGCTGGCTGGGTGAGACCACCCTCGAGCTGGAGCAGGGCCCCGACGGCGCTGCCATCCACGTCACCGGCTATCCCGTGTCCATCGACTTCCTGGAGGGATTGACCCCGGACGTTGCTCCGGCCGGACCGGTCACCATCAGCTACCGCCTGGGCCCCGACGATCGGGCCCTGAACATCGTGGGTGCCGATGGCTTCTGGCTGCTCCCCCATGCCGGGGCCCAGCTGGCGGGCTCTACGCTGCGGGTCGGTGGCGAAATGCTGGGGATCGATGGCGACGCCCGTGATCTCGGTGGCGGCGTGTTGGTGTCCGGAGGCTCGCAGTTCGCGGTGGGCGCCCCGTCCCAGGTCATGGCCGCGCTGTGGCCTGGTGGCGATGCGGTCTCCGGCATCACCCAGGGCACGGAGGTCGAGGTCTTCGAAGGCGAGCGCCTGGTGGGCTGGTTGCCCGTCGACGACGCGGGCGCCTTCGAGGGGGTGCTCCCGGTGGGCGCCGATGGCCTGCGGGCGCTGGCCGATGGTCACAGCGCTGGGCCCTTGGTGGCTGCCAGCGAGGGTGTCGAGCTTCCCCTGGGGACCGAAGGCTGGCTGGGCGTGCGGGTGGTGGACCGCGCCGGCGTCTCCCACAGCGCCCTGGTTACGGCCGTCGACGATCACGGCTCCCGCGTGCTCCACCCGGTGGACACCGACGGCGCCTGGCTGCCCCTCGGTGGGGGGGCCTGGGAGATCGAGGTGGATGCCGGCCCGCAGTTCGTTCGGGCCCGGCATCGGATGACGGCTGTGCAGGGGTCGGGTGAGCTCGATGTCGTCCTCGACGGACCCGGCCCTCCCTCTGGATGGGTGCTGGCCGATCTGTGGGTCGAGACCTGGCCGTCTCGCTGGGATCGGCGGCCCGCCTCACTGGCGCTGGCCCAGGCCGCGGCCAGGGGTGTTGGTTTCGCCGTGGTGGGTGCCCCCGATGAAGTCGGCGCTGCTGAGCTGGAGCGTCCCTGGACCCAGAGCATCAGCACCGGCGACGGGTCATGGGCGGCCAGTGATCAGCAGGGCACCGTGTTGGCGTGGCCGGTCAACAGCAACCGGCGCAAGCCCGGGCACGGCGCGGTTGACTGGTACGGGTTGCCAGCCGAGGACATCCTCCGGGTGGCGGCGGGCAGCACGGGTCTGCGGCGCCTGTTGGTGGTGGACCTGCCCTGGATCCACGCGGCGGGCCCGTCTCTGGCGTGGGACCCCCGGCCCGACATGGTTTCGCTGGACAGCTTTCAACAGCTAGACGATCTGTTGGCGCTGTACGACGCCTGGGTGGACCTGGTCCCCACGGGCCCTGCGACCTGGGTACGGCTGGGCCATGATGACCCCTTCGGTGCCGTGGACGTCGAGCGGGGCTTGGTGGAAGGCCGCACGGTGGCCGGCACCGGCCCCTTCGTGTTGCTCGAGGTCGACGGCCTGGGAAGCGGTGAGCTGAGCGATATCCGAGGGCCCCACTGGGTGCACCTCGCGGTGCAGGCGCCCCGGGATCTCGCCCTCGAGGGCGCTGCGCTGATCGTGGACGGTGAGGTGTACGAGCAGTGGGACCTGCGGGGAGGCCTCGCGGACACTCGCCTCGAGCTGCGACGTACCGTATCCAGCTCTCAGTATGTGATGGCGGTCGCGTGGGGGCCGCAGGACCTCCCGTCACCCCACTGGGCCATCACCGCACCCATCTGGACCGGAAGACCCCAATAGGGGCTACCAAGGCGCGCTTCGCTATCTCTCCGGTTATGGCCCTGTCCCCGAATCCAGGAGACCCCCATGCAGAGGTTCGCCCTCGTTCTGTTCCTGACCCTCTCAGTCGGCTGCGTGGCCAAGTCCGAGTACCTGGCCCTCGAGAACCAGTACAATGCCGCTCAGCAGCAGGTCACCCAGCAGCAACAGCGCATCACCAAGCTCGAAGCCGACCTGCAGAAGACCACCCAGATCGCCCAGGCTGCGGCCCAGAAGCTGATCGAGATCCGGAAGGAGTTCCAGCCGCTCGTCGATCGTGGTGTGCTCGAGGTCACCGTAGACGAAGGCCGCATCATCATCGGCATGGCCGCCGATGTGCTCTTCCCGTCGGGCTCCGCCGAGCTGTCCACCGATGGCCGCGCCACCGTCACCCAGGTGGCCAAGCTGTTGGCCAAGCGCAGTGATCGTGAGTTCCAGGTCGAAGGGCACACTGACAGCGACCCCATCGGCAGCAGCGCCTTTCCCACCAACTGGCACCTGGGTTCCAGCAGGGCCATCCATGTGGTGCAGGTGATGATCGCCGCCGGCATGCGCGCCGATCAGATCTCCGCGGCCACCTTCGCCGATTCGCGACCCGTAGAGTCCAACGAAACGGTCAAGGGAAAGGCAGAGAACCGTCGGATCGAGGTGGTGCTGCTGCCCGACCTGAGCACCCTGCCCAGCTACGACGCTCTCATGGAGCACGGCCGTCCGCCGCGCAAGGGTCGCAAGGGCCGCCGGCCGGCCTCGAAGAAGCGCTGATCACCGGGGGGCTTCACCTACCAACGCATAGACCGAGCCCCAGTCGCTTTGGGTGACGGGGGGGCAGTGCCCCTGGTGGCTCCGACAAAGTGAGCACTTCAGCGACGGGGCCGGCAGCGCGTTATCAGGGCAGTACTTTCGAATGATCCGAGTCTGTGGTTGCCGGGTCCCACCCCCTACGCTGTGTTGGAGAAAAGATGTTTGGGGATGTCCCGCTTGTACTGGTTGACTCCGATGAAAAACTCGTAAATGCGGTCGACGCCATGCGAGGCCTACCGGCCATCGCGGTGGATCTCGAGGCCGACTCCTTCCATCACTACCGTGAGAAGGTCTGCCTGATTCAGGTCTCGATCCCAGGCACTGACTACGTCATCGACACCCTGGCGGTCTCGGGCCTCGACCCCTTGGCGACCTTGCTGAGCGATCCCGACCAGATCAAGGTCCTGCACGGTTGCGACTACGACGTGGTCAGCCTCAAGCGCGACTATGGCATCCACCTGCACGGACTGTTCGATACGATGATCGGGGCTCAGTTCCTCAACCTGCCCAGGCTGGGGCTCGCCGATCTGCTGTCGAGCACCTTCGCTGTTGGCCTCGACAAGCGCTTCCAGCGCCACGACTGGGCTCGCCGGCCGCTGCTGGATGTGCACCTCGAGTACGCTCGTGGCGACACGCACTGGCTGCTGGCCATGCGCGAAGTGCTGCAGTATCGTCTCGCCCGCGCGGGCTGGGTGGATGCGGTGGCCGAAGAGTGCCGTCTGCTCGAGAAGCGGGAGTGGCAGGGTCGCACCCCCGATCCCGGCGACTTCCTGCGCACCAAGGGCGCCACGGGGCTCGATCAGGCCGGTAACCGCGTGCTCCGCGCGGTGTACGAGTACCGGGAATCCCAGGGCAAGTCCATGGACCGCCCGGTGTTCAAGGTCATCCCGGATCAGGTGCTCGCCGCCGTTGCTCGGCGTCGTCCCGTCGACCTCGACGAGCTGGGCACCCTCGTCCGCCGTAGCTCCGGGCTGATGCGTCAGCATGGTACGGCGCTGGTCAACGCCGTGGCTGTGGGGCTCGCCGACGAACGGCCGATGCCCAAGGCTCCCGCCCGCAAGAAGCCTCGCAGTGTGGGTGGCCCGGCCAGTGCCCCCGTGGTCGAGCGGCTGAAGACCTGGCGCAGCCGTCAGGTGAAGAAAGACAACCTGCCCCCCGCCATCATCGGGTCCAACGCAGTGCTCAAGGAGGTCGCCCGGGTGCTCCCGCGCACCCCCGCCGAGCTCGAAGCCATCCCCGAGCTTCGCAGCTGGCAGGTGGAGCGCTACGGCGCCCAGCTGCTCCAGGTCGTGGCCGAAGGCCTCGAAGAGGCCAAGCCCCAGTCCAAGAGCAAGCGCCGCCGCCGCCGTCGTAAGACCGCACCGAGCAGCAGCGAATAGCAGGTCGCTACTGGGACGCTAGTACTGGTAGTCCTGCCTGCAGGCCGCGATGCAGTCGATCTCGATGAGCGCGCCGAGGGGGAGCCCCGCTGCGGCCACCGCTGATCGCGCTGGGCGCGGGGCGGTTGGGAAGTACTGCAAGTAGATGGCGTTCACCGCGGCATAGTCGGCCATGTCGGCCACGTAGACCGTGGTCTTGATGACCCGATCCATGGATGAGCCACCCGCTTCGACCACCGTCTGCAGGTTCTTCAGGGCCTGGTGGGCTTGGGCCTCGACGCCGCCTTCCACCAGTGTGCCCGTGGCGGGATCCAGGGCGATCTGCCCACAGGTGTACAGCAGCCCGCCGTGACGGATGGCCTGGCTGTAGGGCGCGATGGCGCTGGGGGCGCCGGAGGTGTGGATGGCTTCCATGCTCGGGGCTCTCTGGCTAGAAGAGGGCGTTGTTGATCAGCTCGCCTACGCCGCCAGCGCCGGGGACGATGTAGTCTTCGGCGTTGAGTCCGCTCTCGCGGTCCCACAGCTCGCCGGGGGTGCGATCGAGGACTTCCTGGGGGGACAGGCCGCGGTCAAGCCGCACGGCGTGGATGGTCACGTCGGGGGCTTCTGTGACCAGGCGCTTGACGTACTGGGGGGTGATGATCAGGTTGACGCACACGAACCGGGTGGGCCGGCCTTCGGAGCGCTCGCGGTACAGCTCCATGGTGCGGATCATGCTGGAGCCGGTGGCGCCCATGGGGTCGGGGATGATG
>Ga0307987_1001190_pt1 | contig 14597 bp, 18 predicted proteins | sample EllFjometagen181_FD_203157 | JGI IMG/M metagenome (GOLD analysis project Ga0307987, IMG submission 203157) | Marine microbial communities from Ellis Fjord, Antarctic Ocean - #181 | ecosystem: Environmental > Aquatic > Marine > Unclassified | place: Southern Ocean | collected 2014-10-08
TGCAGCACCGGTGAAGTCTTGATGCTCGCCTATATGAACCAGGCATCTTTCAATGAAACCCTGGCTTCGGGCAAGGCAACCTATTTTAGCCGTTCCAGGCAAAGCCTGTGGAAAAAAGGGGAAACCTCGGGGCATTTCCAGCAGGTAAAGGAAATCCGGGTGGATTGCGACCATGATACCATTCTGCTAAAGGTGGAACAGGTGGGCGGTGCCGCCTGCCACAAAGGCTATAAAAGCTGCTTTTTTAAACGAATTGAAAATAATGAATTGAAAATTGTAGAGAAAAGGGTCTTTGATCCTGACATGGTTTATAAATAGACAAGGTGTATAAATAATGGAAAAAATACTGAAATTGGGCATTCCCAAGGGGAGTCTCCAGAATGCGACCATTGACCTGTTCAGACGGTCTGGGTGGAAGATTAATGTGGAAGGCAGGAGCTATTTTCCAGATATTAACGATGATGCTATCGAATGCGCGCTGTGCCGTGCCCAGGAAATGTCAATCAATGTTGAAGCCGGTGTCATTGATGCGGGGTTAACAGGGCTTGACTGGGTGGCGGAACATAAATCCGATGTCCATGTGGTCACCGATCTTATCTATTCAAAGGTCAGTGCCAGATGTGCGCGGTGGATAATTGCCGTTGCAAATGATTCTCCCATCAAAACCCTGGAAGATCTGGCCGGGAAAACCATTTCCACGGAACTTGTTCAGTTTACCAAACGCTTTTTTAAGGAGCGAAATATTGATGTAAACGTAAAATTTTCCTGGGGGGCCACAGAAGCCAAAATCGTATCGGGTCTTGCCGATGCCATTGTTGAAATTACAGAGACCGAGAGCACCATCAAGGCCCATAACCTGCGGGTGATTCACGTGGTCATGGAGACCAACACCCAGCTCATTGCCAATAAAAAGGCTTGGGAAGATCCCAAAAAACGGGAGAAGATCGAGCAGATTGCCCTGCTGCTCCAGGCCGCTTTAGTGGCTGACAAGCTGGTGGGAATTAAGCTGAATGTGCCGGAAAATAAAATCGCCAAGATTGTTGCCCTGCTGCCCAGTCTCAACGGCCCCACCGTTTCGCCCCTGTATCAGTCGGACTGGTTTGCCGTGGAATGTATCGTCGAGACACAGATTGTCAGGGACCTGATTCCAAAGCTGCTCAAGGCAGGGGCTGAAGGCATTATAGAATATCCTTTGAACAAGGTGTTATAAAATGACTATTGCAAGGCGTTGTGAAAATATTACCCCCTTTATTGTGATGGATATTTTAGAAAAGATCCACAAAATGGAGGCCCAGGGGATTGAGGTGGTGCATATGGAAATCGGGGAGCCTGATTTTAGTGTGCCAGAATGCGTCAACAGGGTGAGTATGGAGGCCTTTTCCCGGAATGAAACCTGTTATACCCACAGTTTGGGGGATATCCGCCTTCGGGATGCCATCAGCCGCTATCACAAAGATACTTATAATACGACAGTGGACCCGGGGCAGATTCTTGTGACGTCGGGTACTTCTCCTGCCATGCTTCTGCTCTTTTCCGCACTGGTGGATCCCGGGGATGAGATCATTATTTCTGATCCCCACTATGCCTGTTATGCTAATTTTATCAATTATGTTCAGGGCGTTCCTGTTCCGGTAAAGGTAGTTGAGGATGAAGGCTTTATTTATACGCCTGCGGCCATTGAGGCTGCCATCACCCCGAGAACCAAGGCCATCTTTATCAATTCTCCGTCCAACCCGACGGGAAATGTGATCCCCCGGGACCGGATGGAGGAGATTGTAGAGGTGGCAACCTCCCACGGACTCTACATTATTTCAGATGAGATTTACCATGGGCTGGTATACGAAGGCCAGGAACATTCCATATTGGAGTTTACCGACAAGGCCTTTGTGCTCAACGGATTTTCAAAACTATTTGCCATGACCGGCCTGCGACTGGGGTATTTGATTGCCCCTCCCCATTTTGTAAGACCTTTGCAGGTACTCCAGCAAAATTTTTTCATCTGTGCTAATTCCGTGGCCCAGCTGGCCGGAGCTGCTGCCCTGACCGATGCCAAACGAGAAACTGACGAGATGCGGCAAATTTATAATACCCGGCGCCTTTATGTGATCGGCCGGTTAAAGGCCATGGGGTTTGGAATAAAGGTGGAACCCACCGGCGCCTTTTATGTCTTTGTCAATGCCAAGCATATTTCCCATGATTCCTATTCTCTTGCCTTTGATATTCTGGAAAAAGCCCATATCGGGGTGACACCGGGGATTGACTTCGGTGCCAACGGGGAAGGATATTTGCGGTTTTCCTATGCGAATTCCATGGAAAATTTGATCAAGGGAATGGACCGGATGGAAACCTATTTAAAAGAATACCACGGTTAATGGATATCGGTTAAAGTATACCGGTTAATGTATACCATGGGTAAAGAAATCTATGAAAATTAAAGATGTTGAGTTTGTAAAAAGTGCTGTTAAGCCGGACCAGTATCCTGAATACGATTTTCCGGAAATTGGTTTTGCCGGCCGTTCCAATGTGGGAAAATCTTCTCTGATCAACACATTGATCCAGCGCAAAGGCCTGGTAAAGACCAGTTCCAAGCCAGGGTGTACCCAGTTGATCAATTTTTTTCTGGTCAATGGGGATGTCTCCTTTGTGGATTTGCCCGGATACGGGTATGCCAAGGTATCCAAAAAAATCAGGGCCCAGTGGCAGCCCATGGTGGAACTCTACCTCGCCAAGCGGGCCAGTCTTTTCGGATTGGTGCTGCTCATTGATATCCGCCGGGATCCGGGAAAAGAGGAATTTGACCTGGTAAAATGGCTGGAATCCCATGGGACGCCTTATTTGATCATATTGACCAAGGCGGACAAATTGTCCAAAACAAATCAGGCAAAAAGGCGTGCTGCCATCTGTTCCCAGCTGAACCGGGAAGAGCAGGGGGTGATCCTTTTTTCAACCAAAACCCGTCAGGGCAGGGAGACGGTTTTGGATGAAATCAAACATCTCATCGACTGGCATAATGAATAAAGGTGATTGTATGAAAGAAGAAATACGTTCGGGATTTGTGGGTATTATCGGGGCACCAAATGCGGGTAAATCCACTCTGCTCAATCAGGTACTGGGTCAAAAGATTTCCATTACCTCCAAAAAGCCCCAGACTACCCGGGATCGAATATTGGGAATTGTGAACAGACCTAACTCCCAGATAATTTTCGTGGATACCCCGGGGATTCATAAAAGCAACACTCTCTTAAACAAGCGAATTGTGGATCAGGCCATGTTGGCCATGGCGGATGTGGATGTGGTGTTGTTCATGGTGGATGCCTCCTCCCGAAATTTTTCTTCGGAGAAGCTTATTGTTGCCCAATTGAATAAAACGGGTAAACCCGTTATCCTGGCCTTGAATAAAATTGATCTGGCCCAAAAGGCCCAGGTTTTTTCCCTTGTGGAAGAATTTAAGGACTTGTTTGATTTCCATGCGATTATCCCGGTATCGGCCAAGAAAAATATCCAGGTGAACCAATTGCTGACAGAAGTGGAATCTTCCCTGAGCATAGGCCCCAGGCTTTATCCCGAGGAAACCTTTACCGATGTGTCTGAAAAATTTATGGTCAAAGAAATTATACGCGAAAAGGTGTTTCGGTTGACCGGCATGGAGATTCCCTATTCAAGTGCTGTCACCGTGGATGCCTTTGATGTGGAAAAAAAGCTCATTGTCATCCATGCCTCCATCCATGTGGTGAGGGATTCCCAAAAGGGGATTATCATCGGCAAAAAAGGGTCCATGCTGACCCAGATCGGCACCAAGGCACGAATTGACATTGAGCGGATGACCGGGTCAAAGGTGCTGCTCAAGCTGTTTGTCAAAGTGACAAAAGACTGGATCAGCAATGCAAAGGCATTGAACGAGTTCGGGTACTAGGGTGGACACATTTTTCTTTATGGATGAGGTGGCCGTAAAAAAAGAACGGGCCTGTGCCCGGAAAATAAGGGCAACCCAGTGGTGGAAGCGAAAAATATCCCTTGGGGTTTGTCACTATTGCCAGGGGCGTTTTTTCCCGGCAGAGCTGACAATGGATCATATTATCCCCATTGGCCGGGGGGGGCGATCTGAAAAATTCAATTTGGTTCCCTGCTGCAAGGAATGCAACACCCAAAAAAGTAGTTTGCTGCCCGCTGAATGGGAAGGGTATATGGAGCGGCTAAGAAAATAAACAACGGAAAAGGCCTAAAATTGCCTTTCCCGCTGAGTGTTTATACTCTAATTGGTATTCTATTTTTTGCTGCAAAGCCTGTGGATGGTTTGGGCATGCCATTCGCCACGGCCTGAAAAAGTCGGTTGTCCCAGGTCAACCAGTTGTTTGGCAACCTGATCAAATGTGGCACCGTCTTTTCGCATGCTCTCGATGATATCCATGATGGCATCCCGGGGCATTAGTTTCGCATCAATTGACGCTGGTGCTTTTGGTGATTCCGGTGCTGTTCGTGATTCCATTGCTTTTGGTGATTTTGGCGACCTTGATGGCTTCGGTGATTTTTTTGCAGGTGCTTTTGGCAGGGTGGTTTCGGGTGCAATGATTTCTTTTGCCACTATTTTTCTGCGTTTTCTTAAAACCGGTTTGCCGGTGTCAACTTTTTTGACCGAAGGGGGTGCCTGGATTGTGTTTGCCTCTCTTACAACAGGTTTTACAACAGGTTTTACAACAGGTGCTGAGACAGGTTCTTCCCAGCTATTTCCCAGGTTATCTTCCGTTGCCTCTTCCTGTTCTCGGGAGGTTGTATAATGGTTTTCAAATGCCGGTTGTGCATCTGGATCGGTATGGGGCCTATCCATGGGGCTATCCAGCGCCGGGTCAAGGTTTAAATGGGCTGCAATACGTTCAATGGCAATGGCCTGCCGTTCCAGCATGTCGGCTGTTCTTTCCTGGATGTTGACCATATAATCCTGGCTTTTTACCAGGGTTTCAACATGGTTGGAAAGGTTATCAAGAATATCGGCCAGCAGGGTTATGTTTGCATCTTCAGCTGGAATCTGGTTGCCCATCTGCTGGGGCATGCCCTGGGATTGGGGGCGTTTCATCTGATGGTTCCGGGTGTTTTGATACCCACCGCCTCCACCATAGGAATTGAATCTGGTATTGTTGTTGTATTGGTATGATGTGTCAGAATTTTTCCGCGTTTTGGGTGTGCGCGGTTTTTCTGCCTGACCATTACGAAGGCTTTGCAAAAAGTCGTTCATTTAATTAATATCCTCCTTGGGATCTTATATAATATCTGTCGGCTGAATTTTTATGCCGGACAATAGTTAGTGCTTAGAATTTCAACCCTGTGATTCGAACGTGAATCGAAAGCGAGCTTGCGGGATTTTTATCTGTTAGCATTTTGTGAAATTTCGGTAGTTATCCTTTTTCTGGACGCCTTTGTCAAGCTTTTTTTTATGAGTGGCACCAAGACGATTATCTCTCCTGGTCCTCCTTGGACCGGGCCTTTCTGGATTACCGGAGAATTTACCCCCCGGGGCGGGGTCACCTCCCTTGCCACTGCAGAATATAGAAAAAATTAATTATAAAAAATTAAGATTAATCGTCATTGGGGGTCTCATATGCCCTGATGAGGGTGATGGCCTGGCCGGATGTTTCTATCCTGGCCAGGTCTCGTCTAAAGCAGGAACATCCTGGCAATCCTTTTACAAACCAGGCGAGCCTTCCCCTGAGCATCCTGGCCGCATGGGTTTCCCCGAAATAAGCCACATATAATTCAATTAAACGTTCCATTTTTCGGAATATTTCGCCTGTTTTGGGTTCTTTGTATGTTCCCTTGCTCAGATATTCTTCGATCTGGGACAGAAGATAGGGGTTGGACATGGCTGCCCGTCCCACCATTACAGCATCGCAATGTGTTTGGGCGAACATTCTGGCCGCATCCTCCACTGAGTTGATGTCCCCATTACCGATGACAGGGATCTTGAGGGTCTCCTTTAGCTGCTGGATATGGTCCCAGTTTGCAAGGCCTTTGAAACCCTGTGCAGCGGTTCTGGGATGGAGGGCGATGGCGTCTACCCCGGCATCCTGGGCAATGTCAGCAAGGGCAAAGGCCTGAAGGCCGGACCCATCCCAGCCAGATCTTATTTTGATGGTTAAAGGAAGGGTGGTGGCTTTCCGGACGGCCCTTAAAACGGCTTCACTGGTTTTGGGTTCCTTCATCAGGGCCACGCCTGCCCCCTGTTTTACCACTTTTTTTACGCTGCAGCCAAAATTGATGTCAATGATATCGGCCACCCCCATTTCCTCCACAAATGCGGCTGCCCGGGCCATGGATTCCGGTTCTGATCCAAACAATTGAACGGACAGGGGGCGTTCATCCGCCTGGGAGGTCATCAGGGTCAGGGTGTTTTTAGAATTATAAAAAATACCCTTCGCACTGATCATTTCCGAGCAGACCACAGCACACCCGCATTCTTTTACAAGCCGTCTGAAGGGTAGATTTGTGATGCCGGCCAACGGGGCCAAAAAGGTTTTGCCTTTAATTTCAAGTTCTTTGATCTTTATCATATGTTGCCTTGTCGAATCTGGGTATCAATGCCGGTGTTTGCATAACAGAACAAACAATTATGGAAACAGGGGTGGTCTTCATAGGAGCCGATGTCGATGGACTTACTGCACTCGCATCCTTGTTTGGACCGTTGTCCATAGTCTCGTCTGGTCTCGGGGCTCCCCCCATGGAGGCGTTTAAGAAGTTTTCCATCTATACAGGCGTTCTGTTTAACCTTGGTATCCTTCCCAAGGCCTTTAAATAAAGCGGCCTCACAGCACAGATACAGGGTTATCCCTTTTTGCTCCAGATGATCCGCCATTCGCTGAATCACCCGCTTCCTGTCCTTTGGGCTAGGGTCAACAAAGGAAACAAGGGGGTTGCCCCGGGACGATAAATATGAGGCCCGTGCCGAAATCTTTTTATATCCATCGTAAAAGCTGGTGACACACCGGGTGATTCCTATTTTGGCCAGGGCATCGGCAATCAGGGTAAAATCGCCCAGGGTGTTTTTAAGCTGTTGGGTGTCGATTCTATAAAAACAGATGGGATCAAATCGCCAGGAGATGCTGTCCGGTCCAAATCTTTCGCACAAAAGGCTTGCCTGGTGGAGCCTTTCGGACAGATTCGGCAGTTTCGGTTCCAGAAGCGGCACCCGGGAGTTAATGGTGAAATTAAAATAGAGGTGATATCCCTTTTTTGTCAGAATCTGGTCTGCATGCAGATCCAGAAAAGGGCCAAAATTTTTGGACCATAAAACAATGGAATGGATATTTTCGGGTCGGGCATCCACCCTTTGAACCACTTTGTTATAGGGATTTTTGATGGTGAAATGTCCTTGCTGGATACGGTCCAGAAACCAGGGGGTGTACCATCCGGGAATATCGGTTCTCCTCGATGCCGATATGATCTTACGCTGGGTCTGACCCATGGTCTTTTTGTCTGTTTTTCAGGTCTGCAAAAGAAATGATTTTGGCATTTGGTTCTGTTTTTTTAGGGGGGGCAAGGGTGGCGTTTGGTTGATCTGACTTGTCCCCCGGGGTGGGCATGGGCAGGTCTTCAGCCGGACACTCAACGGTTTCAAGTTTCATTTTTTTGCCGTTCATATGAAACTCATCTCCATTGATATACGCGTCTTTTAATATCCAGGTTACCACCTGTAACGGAATTTGAAGCATGAGCAATTTAATTTGGTACCAGTCTTGTTTGGGATCGGGTAAAATGCTTTCAACTCTGGCAAATGAAACAGGTGAATCTTCCAGATGGATCAATACAATATCTTTGATTGTGGCCATGGTTTCCTCGTTAATTGTTTTTTTCTTGTCATCCTATATTATATAACATAATCTTTTGATTATCTAAAGAATGGAATGGGGGAGCGTATTGGTTTATAATAAAAAATGGAAAGTTTTTTTCCTGGTTGCCGTCTCAATTTTTATGTCAACCCTGGACTCGAGCATCGTTAATGTTGCCCTTCCCTATATCATGCAGGAGATGGTCACTGATATTTCCACCATTCAATGGGTTATTGTCATCTATCTTCTGGTGGTTTCTTCCCTTTTACTGACCTTTGGTCGGCTTTCGGACATTAAAGGACGAAGGCTTATATATGTGGCGGGGTTCCTGGTGTTCACCCTGGGATCTTTCTTGTGCGGGGTGGCAAGCACGGTCTCGTTCCTGGTGACGGCCCGGGTGGTTCAGGGGGCAGGGGCATCCATGCTCATGGCCTGTTCCCCTGCCTTGATTGTGGATGTGTTTGAAAAAGAACAGCGGGGCCGTGTCCTGGGGATGATTGGGGCTGTGGTGGCCGCCGGTCTGACCCTGGGGCCTGTGGCAGGCGGATTCATTCTGGAGTACCTGTCCTGGCGGTATATCTTTTATATCAACATTCCCATTGGGATTGGGGCAACCATTGCCGGCGTCTTTGTGCTGAAATCCATTCCCGGGGGCAAAGGATCCCGGGAACCCCTGGATTACGTCGGCAGCCTCACTATGATGATTGGGCTTTCCAGTTTGATTCTGGGGTTGACACAGGCGAGCTCCTGGGGGATTTTATCCTTCCGGTTTGCCGGTTGTCTGATGATGGCAGTTCTTGCCGGTATAGGATTTATCATCAATGCCAGGCGTTGTGCACATCCCTTGTTTGATCTTGGTTTGCTGAAGATCCGGCTCTTTGTCCTGCCCCTTGCGACGTCAGGAATTCTTTTTGCCGCGCTTTTTACCATCGTTTTTATGATGCCCTTTTATCTGACCTATCCCTGTGGATTTTCCGCCGGAAAGACAGGGGGTATCATGATTGTGCCCTTTGTTTTTCTTTTATTTATCTCTCCTGTGGCGGGTGGCCTGGCGGACCGTCTTGGTTCAAGGCTCTTGTGCTTTTTTGGGATGGTGTTGCTGGGTTTGTCTCTCGTGTCACTTATTTTTCTTTCCCCTGGAATGGAGACCTTGGCCATTTTGTGGCGAATGGCTCTGGCCGGTGTGGGGACGGCATTGTTTGTCTCCCCCAATAATACGACCGTCATGGGGGCGGTGCCCATGGCAAGACGGGGGATTGCTTCGGGTGCCACTGCCACTGCCAGAAACCTGGGTATGGTAATGGGCGTGGCCCTTGCCACTACTATTTTTACCAGTTCTTTTACCCATTTGACCCAGGGGGCGGGGCTGGACAACTATACCCCGGCCATGGTTCCTTATTTTATGATAAGTTTTCAAAAGGTGATGGGGTTCGGCGCCATGATCGCTTTTGTCGGCGCAGGCGTTGCCTATGCAAGGGGAAAAGAGTAGCTCCGGACACTTCAATAATCATAATCAACACCCGTAAAGGAGAAATGCCATGACGAAATTTCAAAATTATGCAGTGCTGGATCAACCCGGTGTTCTATCGTCTTTGTTTCATCCCAGGAAGGAAGATCCGGGCCGGCTGACCCATGGGGGGCGGGATGATCTAATGATACCCGTGGGTCAGGGGGTGGAAGTGGGGGCCTCTTTGCATTTTAAACATCGCGACGCCCCTGTGATTCTTTTTTTCCACGGCAATGGCGAGATTGTGTCTGACTACGATGAAATCGGCTCTTGTTTTCTTGATATCGGGGTTAATTTTTTTGTGGTGGATTATCGGGGGTATGGTAGTTCCACAGGGTTTCCCTCCTTTTCTTCCATGATGGCAGACTGTCATATCCAATTGGATTTTTTAATCTCTTATATGGAAAAAAAACAGATGACAGGCCCGGTTTGTGTCATGGGGCGCTCCCTTGGCAGTGCGCCGGCCCTGGAGCTTGGGTCAACAGCATTTCCCCTCCAAAGCCTGGTGATTGAAAGTGGTTTTGCTCTGGCTGCACCCTTGCTGCGCACCCTGGGGATAGATCCTGTGTCAATGGGATTTAAAGAAGAACAGGAATTTAAAGCAGAACAGGGATTTGAAAATCTGGTCAAAATAAAAAGCGTTTTCTGCCCCTGTCTGATTATCCATGCCCAGTTTGATCATATTATTTCGTTTTCCCAGGGTCAGGCCCTGTACGATGCCTGCCCGTCCGATGCAAAATTTTTGCTGGAAATTAAAGGGGCCAACCACAATGATATTTTTTTTCGTGGAATGGCTTCCTATCTTGAGCAGGTGAGAAAATTTTGTTTCTTCGGCCAGGCGTGATGGTGTTATAGGCTAAAGGGAACGACAAAGACTGGAACACTGGCTCTTTTTAATACTTTCCGAACCACATGGTCCCCCATGGCTTCGGCCAGCATCCCCTGCTGTTTACACCCAATGACGATGATATCGCATTCTTCAGCCGTTGCCGTTAATGTGATTTCATCGGCAATGGAGTTACCTTCTGTCACCAGAACTTTTACTGGCCTCATCCATGACATGGAGAACGATTATCTCTGATTGTGAATAGGCGGCTATGGTAGCGGCATGTTCAAACACCTGTTTCATGTCCGTGGACAGGTCAGATGCAAACAAAATTTTTTTAGGGGGCTGGATCATTGTTGTTTTCTCCATCTATGATGTTGGTGACAAATATGATTCATATCATTAAATCAAAATTGTTGATATGCAAGCTAATTTCGCTCAATATTAAACATAAGCAATCTATTATAAATGAGACAGACCTGAATCAAATGGTGTGACAGATGAAAACACAGGTTAGGTCATGGGGATGCCAACGCCCCATTTCATCGAGGCAGGGGCATATTGGTAGCTGTCGTTTCAACTGTCCGGATATGGGTGAGCACATCGTGGAACAAGGACAGGTCCTGGGCGATGAGAAGACCTGGAAGTGCATCTTTGGTGGCTTTGTTCATTCTATAGGCAGATACAGTTCCCACAACACGGGTTTCTTCCTGCTCATCCACATAGAGGACCGGTCCGCCACTGACACCATTGATGGCAACGCCGTCAATAAGGTAGGCGTTGTTCTTTCGGGCAGATATCATGCCGGAAAAAAAGCAGGGGGTGTCCGGTTCCAGGGTGGGGAATCCGATCCAGCCGACATGGGTACCGACCCTGAGAACATATTCCTGGTCCAGGAGGGGCAGGGGCGGGGTGTTTTCAAACAGCGTCTGGTCCTTGGAAAAAAGAATGAGTGCCGAGTCCGATTGGTTCCCCATGGTGATATGGCGCTCATCGGCCTTGAGGAGCAATGATTTTGACCCGTCATGGGTATAGATCCGGATGGGTTCCATCCATTTGTCAGCATGGTGGATCACATGCCCTGCCGTGGCAATGGCCACCATTGGTTTCTCTGGATTTGAAAAACACAGGAACCCGGTACCGTGACCTGTGGGCGTATCAATTTTTACAATACAGGGAAGACTTGAGTTAACCGCATCAGACCAGTGCATGGGCGATTCCTTTTTGATTTGTGTCAGGGGTTTTAGATGATAGGCCGACCGGCCTATTGATTTTAACCGGCTCAGGAAAACTGTTTGGGTGCATCAGCGGCACAGGTGCCGATGCTGGCTCCCATGAAGCTGGAAGCGCTCATCTTCTTGGTAATATCAGCACTTTTGCATTCTGGACAATGGATACTTCCTTCTTCTCCGGCAAAGACCAGTCGTTCAAATTCTTTTTTGCAATTTTTGCATTGGTATTCAAAAATAGGCATATGATGTTTCCTTTAATATCATAATTGATAATTATTCCTTATATCAAGTTTGTGTACCCGGCACAAGATAAACGAGGGCAAGGGTTTTATTATTTGAACAGGTAACTTGCACAAAGGGGTTGCCACCGGTCGAAAATTATCAAAAATTAAAAACAGATTGTCTCCTGTTGATTCTCATCCTATCATAATTGAAGGTACTATATATTGTGTGTCTGAGAAATATAAAAAAGCGAACAGTTACGCGGATAATCCACAGGATTTTTCGAACTCGGAAAAGTGCAGACAGAAGTAAACACTTATACCGTTTGGATAGATCCACTGCGGTCAAGTAACTTTTATTCAGGATATTTATCACAAACTTCCCTTTGCAACAAACGGAGGGGATAGTTCCTAAACAGATAGAAGCAGAAGATATCATAAAAAGATTTGTTTAAAAGACATAATGATCTTCACCAAAATATTCCGCAATAAAAAAGGGAAAACCACTTAACACTGACACCATTTGTTGCGGTTCTATATATTTTATCTTCTGCATTTCGAAAATATTAATTTGGCAGATTTTATGGAGATCTTTAAACGGGATAATTGAATAGTTGCCCGTCGTTATAAAGTTCCCTTTTTTTAAATTTTCACCGATAATATAATCCCAATCTTTTTTAAAGATTTTTCTGAGGTCTTGGAAAATTGTTTTTTTATTAACAAACTTTTTATATTCTATATTTCTTGCGATAGGGTACATTGTGTTTTTATATTTTATGTCAATTGAAAAATCTATTAAGGCTTCTACCATAGGATAACTAATATATAGTTTACCATGGTCTGTTTCTTCTTGATAGAAGTGAAGCATCGATTCTATAATTTCATTCGACGCGTCAGGGTCGTGAGCATCATGATCAAAAAATAGATATACTTGTGCTATCTGATCTCTATCGATACCGTTGAGTTTAATTCTATTCTGCTCATTTTTTTCTCTTATAACCTCGACAATATCCAAATATTCATCTTTGTAAAGCTCTTTCCATAATTTATAAATATTGGTGTTATATGAGGAAATTATAATAGTATTACTATCGGTTGAGAAATAATTAGTATAAAGCTTCTCATATATTTTGACTTCAGTTTTCTCTCCTTCGAAAATCATTAAAATTGTTTCAGGCATTAAAAGTCCCGGCTTTATACATTTTTTCTATATTATGAGCTTTTCTAAGTTCTTTATCTGTAAATTTAAAGATCGGGTTTATTTTATTATTATCTAAAATGAAATAACAATCGGGCCTAAGCAAATCGTTCGTCATTATACTTGTATTGTGAGTTGTTAATATTGATTGAGATGAACTTTGTTTTATCTCGTTAACGATTAATTTTGATAAATTGTGATGATAATATGCGTCAAATTCGTCCATATAAATGAATGATACTAAATTTTTCTTGAGCTTTTGTAACCAATAAAAAAAATGCCCTAAAGACATTGTCCCCGTCGATGCAGCTTGGGAATATTCAATTTTCCTATTACGATACTTAAAAGCTATAAAATCTTCACCATCTCGATTCAATTTGGTAAGCTTGCACTCTACGCCAGCAGCGTTCAAAAAATTCTCGAAATCATCTAACAAGCCTTCTTCTAATATTCCTTCAGAGACTCTGTTCTGAGTTATTCCTTGACCAATATAGGAATGCCACTGCCCCTCTAAAGATTTAAAATAGACCATCCCATTAATGAAATCTAAAAATGCTAAAAAAGTTTCATTTTCGGCGTTCTCATCTAATATAGTATTGCTTTTTACATATTTAATTATTGATAGGCTTGTTTCTTTTAAGTCAGTATTGAGATTTTCTGCTCCTGCAAGCAATACTGTGGCATTTCTGTCTGATTCTCTGTTGTAAGATATTACTAACTTCTTATTAATAAATAATTTTTCGTAAATTAATTTTTCATGTGTCTTTTTTGCATACTCATAAATTATGTCGTTACTGTTGATTCTAATGTGATATTTAAATATTGCGATCGTATCCAAAGAATTTTCTGCATTTAAAAAATTTCTATAAAAGGTCTTATTATCATGGTTGTCAGTGATGTGAGAAACAATATCAAATATAGCAAAGCCTAAATTTGATTTCCCACTCCCATTTGGTCCATAAATGAGCGCCTTGTTAATAAGCCCATTGTTTATGCAACTTTCATTAAATTCATAGTTTTTGACATTTGATAAATCAAAAACGAATTTTTCATTGAAATTTTTAAAATTTTCGACTTCGAATCTAATTAACATCACTAATCCCATATCTATAAAATATTAAACATTTAATGGACTATAGGATATTTATAACCTGATTGCAACCATCCGTAAAAAAATTACGGATGGTGTTTTTACGTTAATTATTCAAAAGATATCTGTTCATATTGTATCCTCATATTTTTCAAACCCAAAAGTTATAAATTCTTGCATCATTATGACTTCAGCTTTTACCGGAAAACGGTTTTGAGTTGTATCGGTATCCTTAATATTTTCCATTGTGGACTATGTCTATTAGGCTTTTCCATAAACCCTTGATTTAAAAGGGTAGACTATTATTAAAAAGTAAATATTCGGGATAGTCATGTATGAGTCAAGTTTTTAGCAATGTTCTGAATTTTTTATTCAGAGGATACACCCAGATATCTTTGATGGGAACACTAATTTTGCCCATGGGGCCAAGTTTTCCACGACCTTTGGTCTCTCCAACTTTGATCCAGTTACCGGCTTTATAACAAGTGCCTGCAAATCGATCTTTTTGTACAAATGATTCCATCAGCACGGGTCTGATGTTATATCTTTTTTCCCAGTCATTCGGAAGGGTCCGGATCATTAAGGATAGAATCTTTGAGGCAAGATTCTTTGACTGGACCCAGGGTAAAATCAGAAATCTGGCATTATTGACAATCAGATGTAAATTTGTCTTTCTCTGATCAGGATTCCATCCTATGAATTGATC
>Ga0307987_1001191_pt1 | contig 14596 bp, 17 predicted proteins | sample EllFjometagen181_FD_203157 | JGI IMG/M metagenome (GOLD analysis project Ga0307987, IMG submission 203157) | Marine microbial communities from Ellis Fjord, Antarctic Ocean - #181 | ecosystem: Environmental > Aquatic > Marine > Unclassified | place: Southern Ocean | collected 2014-10-08
CGTGAAGGATTCAGCGGTCGACATTGCTGAAAAGCGGCGTGTCCTGGCTCTGCTCAAGAAGATGCAGGCCGGCGAAACATTGACGCGAGGGGAATTGGGCGAGGTCAAGGCATACCAAGCCATGAAGGCCGCCCTCGAGGGCACCAAATCGAAGGTGCCAAAGTTGAGCGGGCGAGTCCCGGTGCCGGCCTCCATGAAGACTGCGAAGAAAAAGAAAACAAAGCGGGGCAGGAAAAAGGCGGCCAAGCCCCGGGCCCCGATTTCTCAGGCCGACGTCAAACGCCTGGCGTTCTCTTATGAATCTATCGCCCTGGCGGATCAATATGCTGCCACCCCGGTGCCCCTGGTGGATCTATTGATCTCGTTTCCCAAGCTCATGGTCGCCTGGGGGCGTGGGGAGCTACTTCGGCGTCTGCAGGCCTGCGCGTCTGTCCTGGATAACGTGCACGATGTGGCCCGGGATCTGGGTTTTGCCAATGGCAAAGAGGTCAGAGCCTGGTTTGACGGCGATAAAGAGGCCAATGATCTGTGGCAGCAGGCGAGGTTTGTCACCAAAAAGCGGGCCATGATGGCCCTGGTCGCCGCCGCGCACTCTGGAAATCAGAGGGCCATCCAGATCGTGGCGGACAAGATGGACGAAGATCGGCCGATTGCCACCGCGTCCGGCAAATGGCACACGATTCCCCTGAAGGAAATGGAGCGGATGACCGGTAGGAGCCGGTCGACGCTTTATCGCTGGCGTAATTCTGGGGGCATGCCGGCCATGGGCAGCAATAATAACATGAGCGTGGATCTGAGAAAATTCTTCCCATGGTTTGAAAAGTACGTGATGGCCCTGGCGACCAAAGGGATCAAGCCGGCAGATAATACCAGCCCCCTGCAGCAGCGCAAGATTCGGGATCTGGACATCGATCATCAACTCCGGATGGGGGCCCTCCTGACCCGTCGCTCTGTGATCGGGTGGCATACGGCGATGATCATGAATCTCATCAACGGTTTTGCGGCGGTGCCGTCCCTGGTCAATGAAATGCACGGCCTATCGCGTGAAGCGATGGTCCTGAAGATGGACGGTTTTAAGGATAATCTGCTATTCGGAATGCGCAAGGTGCCCGAGTTTCTCACAATACCGCCGCGTGCCGGCGTGAAACTGGTTGAGTTTCATGACCTCCTGATCCTGGATGCCGTGCCGATCCAGCCGGTCGAGCCGATGAAGGCGATCACCGGGACGGTTGAGCCGGCTGAACAGGAAAAAAAAGAAGAAAGTGAAGGTGAATGATGCGACCAATCCCCCCGTGCACACTGGAATTCAAACAGAAGCTGCCCTGGCGGGCCAGGCGGATGCTCAAAAAGCTGGCGCGTAAGGCAGCGGCAGCCCCTGAAACCTGGACCATAACATTGGTTGACGGGTCGCAGTATAGTTTCGTCGGCCGGCTGAAGTATCCGGCCTGGCGGCGGTTTCTCGATTGGCTCATTTTCTGGAAAGATGAACCGGGGATGCGGCTGCAGATCATGGGCCCGCCGAAATTTACACCTGCAGATCTCGCATCGCCGCCCGGGTCGAGCCTGCAGGGCGCGCATCGCCAGCCTGGTCGAGGCGAGCAGCTTGAACCGGATCTCGCATCGCCGGGGACGGCGGGTGGTGATGAGTGAGTAATTTCGCCGGATCAAAAAGTGGGCCCGGAGTTTTTCAGCGGATCATTTCGATGATCCCCCCGCATGATGGCTACATCGAATGCTTTGCTGGAAAGGCCGCCGTGCTGTGGAGGAAACGCCCGGCAGCCAGGTCAATTGCTATCGATCTATCTCCTGGACGCATCGCCGAATTGAGCGAGGAGCGATCGCGTGTCACGACCTTTGCGCCTCGAGGCCCAATCGCCGGGGATGGCGATGCGGTACCTTTGCTGGAATTGATCGTGGGCGACGGCGTCGAGTATATCAAACACTTTCTACCTGGCCCCCTCGCCGTATTCGTCTATGCGGATCCGCCGTATGTCCGTTCGTCCCGGGCAGATCCCGATCGGGATTATTACGAGCACGAATGGACCGACGCCGATCATGAGCGGTTTCTCGATGTGGCCGATGGCCTGGCATGCATGGTGATGATTTCTGGCTATGAGTCCGCCCTGTATGCCTCCAGGCTGGCCCGACCCAAGTGGCGATGCTCGAGGTTTCAGACCATGACGCGGGGTGGCCCTGCAGAGGAGTCTGTCTGGATGAATTACGCGGCCCCGGATCGCCTGCATGATTATCGTTACATCGGTCATCGCTTTCGAGATCGAGAGCGGATCCGAAAACGGCAGCGGTCCTGGCTGCGGATGCTGGATGAAATGGCGCCCCTGGAGCGCGAGGCGATGATTGCGGCCGTGCTCGACGCGTATGGCGATGGGGGATCCCTGCAATGCCAGAACTTTTAGAGCCCCCCGAGGCCCCAACGCAGACGTCCCTGGCGGATGTTCTGGACTATTTCCGGCCCATGCCGGTCCAGGTCGAGCATCTGGAGGCCCTGGGCGGAAGCTACAAACCCCCGGTAGTGGAGTGGATGGAGGAAAATTTCATCTTGCCGGCAGCCACCGGTCGCCTCAGCGGGCCCTGGTCGCTGGCCCTGACACCATTCTGGCGGCCCGTGCTCGAATGGTTTGGCGATAAGAACACCCGCGTGATCTGGGTTATCGCCGCGACGCAGACCGGAAAGAGTACGAACCTGGCCGGCCTCCTGGCGTATCTGTTGGACGTGGATCCGGGGCCGACCAAGTTTGTTATGCCGGACCAGAACATTGCAAGAAAGCGGTTGAAGAAAATCAGGGCGGCCTATAAGCAGTCGCCTAAAATCATGCGGCATTTTGGTGACGACATCAGGAATCTGTTTGTCGGCGAGCCCATGGAAATCAACGGCATGATGATGGTCATGGGCTGGCCATCGTCGCCTGCCACCCTGGCGGATGATACGTGCCGGTATGTGTTTGGTGATGAAGTTTGCGAGTGGAAGGAAATAATAAAGGACGATACTGATCCTATCGAAAAGCTCCACAACCGCGTGCGGACCTTTGATGAAATCTCGAAAGAGGTCTATGTGACCAGCCCGAAAAACGCCGGGGATCTCACTCATAAAAAGGTCAAAGAATGTCAGCTGTGGACGATCTGGATCCAGTGCCCTCATTGCCTGGATTATCATGTGCCCAATTTTAAGCACGTGCATCTGGAAAAGGGCGAGGACGGCCATCTCCTGGAGGCCCGCAAGTATAAGACCACCGTCCTGGCCTGGTATGTCTGCCCGGAATGTGGTGTGCTGTGGTCGGAACTGGAGCGGTGGTCGGCGGTTACCCGGTGCCGGTGGGCCCCGGATAAGTGTACAATCAGCCCGGCGGGCGAGATCCAGGGCGAGTTTGAGGATTCCCCGTATAAGGCGATCCACTTCGGGGCCCTCCTGGTGCACCCGATGTTCACCACAATGGACACCCTGGCGGCGGATTACGCCAAGGCCCAGAAGGCCCTGAAGCTGGGCAAGATCTCGGCCTGGCGTAATTTCATCAATAATCAGCTGGGTCGATTCTGGGAGGTCCGCGATCGTGAAACCAACATCGATGTCATCGATGGGCATGTCAGCAAGGGCTCCACGGCCTATCGCATGCGTCAAGTGCCCCGTGGGGTACAAGTGCTCTTTACCGGGATCGATGTCCAGGCGGATCATCTGTGGGTGGTCACAAAGGGCTATGGGTATCAGGGTCAACAATGGCTTATCCATGCCGGCCGCCTGGAGACCGGGCACACCGGTCGCATCCCCAATTGGGCGATCGTCAAAGCCTATCTGCGCGGCGAATGGATCAGCCAGGCTGATTCGTCCGTATCGTTTTACATCGCCAAGGCCGCCATTGACTGTCGGTATCAGCGGGCCGAGCGGGATGAGGAATCGACCGTGGTCTATGATTTTTGCGTGAGCCTAGAGCAGGACATGTTCGCCAATCCGGTGATGGGATTCGGCAGAAAACGCATGAAAGATACATCGACCAAGCGGGTCAAGCCCCTGGCCGGATCTGAACTGGTGCGTTTCAACGTCAATGTGGATATTTATAAGGATCGGGCCTGGGAGACGCTTCACAATCCGGAGATTCTGCCTGGCCCCGGGTATATGCATCTGCCTATCGACCTGCCCACAAGTATCAAGAAGCAACTCTGCAGCGAGGAGCAGGTCCTGGTGGAAGGCCACGCGATCTGGCGTGTCAAGGATGGCCATGGGGCAAACCACACATGGGACTGTAATGTTTATGCCGACGTCGCGGCGGAACTGGGAGAGGTCCAATCCCTCACGGATGATGATCCCGTCCAGGATTGCATTGACAAGCGAAACGTGGAGCAGGCCCGGGAGGATCAAAGGAGCCGGCGGGGTAGCGGTTTCCAGAAAGGGCTGCCGAAACTACGATGAGTAATTTCCAGAAAGGACTGCCAGATCTACGCGGAAGCGGCCGCCGGCGCCGCCAGCGGCGTGCTGAACCCCAGCCCCCGGCAAAGGTGGTACGAATCCCTGAATTGCTATGTCCTGCCTGTGGAGGGCATCAATTGAATCGGACGCGAACGGAACCCGTTGAGCATGGTGACACCGTGCGAATACGCTGGCACGTATGTAGATCCTGCGCCTGGAAGTTTCAGTCGATCAAAACAATCCACCCCTAAACTTTCACTCCCCTGTGGGGAGTGATGCCCTTGCATCCCCTGGCGTCCCTCTATAGAATCCCCGATGTTATCAGTTAGATTAAATGGGATCATTCTTATGCTTTGAGAATTTGACGCATGCCGACTCTCGCAGAACAATTAACAAATGTGCAGGCCGCCATTGCTATGGCCGAGTCCGCCCAATCGGTGGAGGACACCGGCCAGACCCGGGTAATGGCAAACCTCCAAACCCTTTACGATCGAGAAACCAGGCTATTACGCCGGGTCAGTGTGGAGTCTGGAAATAACCGGAGGCTGGCTGAATTTTGAACAAATTAAGCTCAACAATAAGGCGGGCAATGTCCGGGCTGAACTACCTGGCGGGGCCCCTGGCCATCCCATTCCAAAGGGCCGCCATCCAGCGAGAGAAGTTTTCTGCCGCGTATGAGGCCCTGGATAATCACCGGACTCGGAAGAAAAGAAACGACCAATCTGGGCCGGAGGATGCCCATTTGGATAGTAGTTCCTTGCATGAACTCCGGGACATCCACCGCGATCTGGATCGAAATAATCCGATCGTGGAGGGCCTGTTCACAATGGAGGTAGATGAAATCATCGGCGATGGCCCCGTAATTCAGGCCAAGAGCGGGGATGATGATTGGGACAAAAAGGCCGAGGATCTGTGGAAACAGAAAATGCTGGCCCAGCCAATGGATCGCACCGGCCGGTTTACATTTCCCGAATTCCTGGGCCTGCAGTTTATGGGGTACCGCCGGGACGGTGATATTTTCACCCAATTTCATGACGATACGCTCGAGGGGATTGAGGCCGATATGGTCGGCACGCCGAACGGCGGCGTGGATCTGAATCACAGCAAAGTGACCAACGGCATTGCTTTCAGCAAAAGCTCGGGTGAGCGGGTGGGCTATTACATTGGCCAGCCCCATGCCAGCGGGTATTTCATCCAGCCGGATAGCTTTCGAATGGTGCCAGATGCGAAAATCCACCACATGGGCTGTGGCGTGGTCCGGCGTTTCACGCAGTCGCGTGGCCGGCCCTGTCTGACGAGCTCGATCAAATATATCGATATGCTGGACAAGTACATCGATGCCGAGCAGGTCGCGGCGGTGGTGAATGCTTGTTTTTCCGCGTATATAACGAAGAAAGACGACGCTGGTGGCCCTGGCTACAAAAATGGCGTGCATTCAACTGGTCGGGATACAAACACCGGCCGTCTGATTGAGGAAATGGAGCCCGGGATGATCGAGCATCTGCAGCCGGGTGAGGAGATTGGTGGCGTGGGCATGGAGCGTCCTGGCGACCAGTTTGATCCGTTTGTGACTCGAATGCTATCATTCATCGGCCGCCCGATGTGCATCCCCTTGATGCTCATCCTGTTGGATTTCAGCGGGGCCACGTTTATGAATGCCCGCATCGCATATCAGCAGGCCCAGAAGCATTGGAAACGGCAGCAGGCGTGGGTACTCAAGCCGTATGTGTCGCGCGTCTGGCTGTGGTTTATCGCCCGGCAGATCGCCCTGGGCAATCTAAAAGAAACCGCCGGGGCCCGTCTGCACAATGTGCAAATGAACCGGTGGCCGTATGTGGATCCCTTGAAGGAAGCCATGGCCAATAAGGCGGAACTTGCCAGCGGAACCACTACGCGGCGTTCTATCTTGGTCACCAAGGGCGTGGACTACGATGATCATGTGGCCCAGGTCGCCAAAGAAAAAACAGATTTTCCAACGGAGGCCTAAGATGGCAACGCTGACAAAAAAACGAGCAAATAACGAACTGGATCTCGACGCCATGGGCCTGGACACGGATCCATCGATCTGCTGCATGAGCGGGGTCATCGAGTTTGCTGAAGAGCCCGATAAGGCAGAAAGTCAAAACCTTCGCCTCAAGCTCTATGACGGCGGGATCAATCATCATTGGTATTTTGGAAACCTGGCGTTTGAGCTCGACAGCATGAAGCTCGAAAAGTCCCGCGTGCCGATCCTCCTGGATCATGACACCGGCGTCCGCCTGGGATATTCCACCAAGGCGATCATCGATACCGCGTTTGTGCTCGAGGGACGCTTCCTGAAGAATGACTCCGAGGCCCAAAATATCCGGGCCCAGGCCAAGGAAGGATTCCCATTCGAAGCATCTTTGCGCTTCGATTTCGACAGAGCGACGCAGGTCGTGGTCCCGGAAGGCACATCTGAACAGGTCAATGGCCGCACGATCAAGGGGCCCGGTACGATCGTCAAAAACGCAATTATTAAAGAAGGCAGCGTTTGCACTTTTGGTGCCCTGAAGGGCTGCCGATCCCAAGTTTTTAATCATCAGGAAAAGGAGCATACTATGCTTACGCTGGAAGAATTCAAAGCCGATAACGAGGCCCTGTATAAAGAGGTCTTTGCCCTGGGTTTCGCAGATGCAAAAACCAAGGGCGAGGCCAACGAACGGGCCATTTTTTCTGAACTCAAGGAAGCGTGCGGGGATGATCACACACTCCTGGTCGCATGCTACTCTGAAGGCAAAACCGTAGCCGACGCATTCAAGATGCGGGCCGCGAAAATGAAGGCCGCAAATGAGGCCCTGCAGTCTGAACTGGCCGAGGCCAAGAAGACACCGGGCAAACCTGAAGACAGGGCTGCCGATGAATTCAGCGACGCCGAGGACAAACAAAAGGCCGCCGCCGCCCTCAAAGCGAAGGGTGACACCTTTGACGCCAAGTCAGCCAGCGACGAGGAACTGAAGGCCCACTTCCAGGCCACACAGGATCTCAAGGATCAGTTTACTTGTGCTGATGCCTATGTCGCGTCTGTGAAGCACGCATAAGTCACAAGCCGATCCTAGACGGTTTTAAACCAAAACAGAAACCCGGGAACAACCGGAAAAAATGAAGGGAATTGAAATATGGCACTTACTGCAAATACGCCACTAACCATCATCCGTGGCGAACTTAGCGAGGTCCCTGCGGCCGCCGTCGAGATCTTCGAGGGCGCCTGCCTGGGCGACAATGGGGCCGGCTATGCACGCGGCCTGGTGGCTGGCGACGCTTTCCGTGGCCACGCTATGGAATACATCAACAACTCGGCCGGATCAGCTGGGGCCGTGTCTGTTGAATGCTTCAGAGGCCGGTATCGCCTCAAATTGGCAATCAGCGGGGTGGCAATCACCGACGTGGGCCGTGCTGTTTACGCGTCTGCAGATAACACCTACACCCTGGTCGCCGGTGGAAATTCTCGCATCGGTACTGTGGTGCGTTACTCTGAATCTGGCTATGCGATCGTCGCATGCGAGACCGTGGCGTCCAACGCCGTGTTCTCTGCCAGGAGTCGTGCGGTCACCGCATTGCCCACCGCCGCCATCACCAGCAAATTCGACATTGAGGGCATGCTGAAAAATCCCATGGCAGGCTCACTTCTGTTTGCCGACTTTGCCCGGGGCGGCGACCTGCCCGACGTTACTTTTGTGGATGCCACCTATGCGGCGTCTGCAGCGGGCAAGACTCTCACCGAAGGCCTGTATATCGGCACCGATGCATCTGGTGCGCTGGTCCTGATGGCCACCACGGATAATCAGGGGGCCGAGTGCCAGTGGGCCTGCCCGATCACCGTGTCCGGATCCGGGGCCTGGGCGTTTGGCGTCCGTATCAAGCAGAGTGTGCTGACCGATTCGAAGGCGGGCGTGTTTGCCGGCCTCATGGTCCCGCAGGCCCTGGCGGGCGACCTAATCGCCGACGGGGCAACCCTGCAGGCGGAGGGCTCGCTCGGATTCCAGCTGAAGGAAGCGGACGGCGACTCCATCGATCTGGTCTATGACAAAACGGGCCAGACCCAAAACGAGCACGACGGCGGTTATGCCGTGCCCGTGGCGGACACCTATAATGTGCTCGAGTTGTATTGCGATGGCGATACAATCCAGGGCTATCTGGACGGCGTCCTGACTGGCACGGCTATCCTCGCTGCAGATATTGCGGCGGCTGATTTCCCGGCAGCCACTGTCATGGTGCCCACCCTGGCGATGAAGAATGGCCACGCGGACACGTTTATCTCGACAACGGATTGGATCTACGCGATCCAAGCGGCGTCATAATCAGTCAATCAATCAAAGTAGAACTTTTGAAAAAAATAGCCGGGTGACGGCGGCGATCGACGGATCAAAGCCCGACCTCAAGAAAAGAAACGACGGCCGTGTAGGGGCCTACGCCCCCTGTGCGGCCGTTTTTCTTTTGCCCGGTATGAAAGGAACACGAACATGCGGTATATCACAGCAGCAGGGGTCAAAGGCGAGTTTTACCTGAGACTTGAACAATTGATGGCCCTCTGGGCAGACAAACTGTCCATCGAATTCGACAGCAATTCAGCCGTGGAAGACTACGCCTGGCTCGGAACTCCCGGCGGCCTCAAAGAGGTCAAGGGTGAGAAGAAAGCAGAAACGGCGGCCGAGTATTTCTATCAACTGCGGAACCGCGAATTTGAGGGTGGCCTGAACATCCCCAGAAAGGACATCGAGCGGGACAAGACCAACCAGATCATGGCTCAAGTTGGGGACTTCGGTACTCGCTGTGCCGGGCACTGGATGGAACTCCTATCTGCGCTTCAGCTGGCCGGTGACGACACATCGCTTGGGACATGCTACGATGGGGCAAATTTCTTTTCTGCAGCCCATGGCGAGCGTAAGAGCGGCATCCAGAAGAACCTCTTGACCTACGCCACGGTCACTGAACTGTCCATCGTTCTGAACACCGCACCGACCGCCGCCGAGGCCGTCAAAGCGATCCTTGGTGTCATCACTCACATGCTGAGTATCAAGGACGATCAGGGCTATCCCATGAATGCCAACGGCCGTGATTTCATGGTCATGACTGCCCCCGCATTGTGGAAATGGTTAGTGCCGGCCGTGACCAACGCGACCATTTCTTCCGGCGATACGAATACCATCATGTCTCTTAAGGCCGATGGATTCAATATCTCGCTCGCTGCTAACCCCTTGCTGGATTACACCACGGAGTTTGATGTCTACCGCACGGACGCCCCCCTGAAACCCTTTATCCGCCAGAGCGAGATCCCCTTGGAGATCGACGTGCTGGGCCCTGGATCCGAGCACTATCGTCTGAATAATCAGATGAAGGTGGGCGGCTACACCCGCCGGGCTGTTGGTTTTGGTCGCTGGCAGTATGCATCACACGCCAGCCTGCACACCACGTAATCACAATTTTAAGACATAGAGGCAAGCCAATACCGGGGCCGGCAAGTGTGGCCCCGGTATCTATGCCTTTTTTGGGGATACAGGTTATGGGAGAATTTTGCCCAGCACATTCAGGAATTGAGGCTCGAGTGACAATCGTTGAAACAGCCACCGCAGAGCACCGTATTCTTATTCGCAAAATACAGAACCGCCCGCCGGCGTGGGTCACTCTGGTCATCAGCCTATTGACCTTTGCCCTGGGCTGGACCGTAAACGCCAAGACATTCAGTCCTACAGACCACGGCCAGGACCGTGCAATACATCAGAGATCCGAAGATCGAGGCTCTTAAAATATGACCCTGCAGTCATTCCAAACCAATGTTAAGGACGCCCAATCGAAGATGATGGATATGCTTCGTGTCGACGATACTGTCATCTATAAGAAGGCATATGATGAAAGCGAGCGGCCTGGCCTAATCGCCCGGGTGATCTATGACGACACGGGCACCGCCCTGAAGGGGGCACCCTTGGGTCTGAATAGGATCATGGTCATTATGGCCAATGATGCCGTCACGGGGATCTCAATTAAAGACGACGGCCCGATCATCGGGGACGCGATCTGGATGGCCCCGATCGCTGGGACGGATCCTAAATGGTGCACGATTGTGAAGAGAATCAGGGCTAACAATGACATGATCACCTGGGAGGTGCGTTAATGCCGGCCCAGATCACTGTAAAATATCCGGATGCGAAGCTCAAAAAACTAGAGCGGATGTTCCGGGAGTTTCCCAAAGACCTCGAGCGGGTCATGCCGCGTGCGATCAACCGGACCATGCGGACGTCACGGGCCCAGGCGGCCCGCCTGATCAAGGCCGATACACCGAAGCTAAGAGTTGGTGATATCAAACGTAAATTATTTGAGAACAAGGCCACCCGGGCCCATTGGCGTAGCAAACTCTCATTAAGTGCCAGGCCAATCAGTCTAAGGCACTTTGCTTTGTCTCAAACCAAGGTAGGCGTGCCGATCAAGATTCAAAGCGGCCGGCAGATCGTCAAGCGGGCATTCCGGATGGGGCCGGCGAACTCGGTCTTTGTTCGTAACCCGGTAGGTGAGAGCCTGGCGTGGTTTGACTGGCGGGCTGGATCTGTTGATGACGTAGAAGCCCTTGAGCCGCGTCTGCCCATCACCAAGTTACTGGGCCCCTCAATGACGGATCTGTACGGCGAGGCGCCGGGTGTAGTTTCCCGTGTCACAGGTGACGCCGGAAAGACGCTAAATAAGAACATCGATGACGCGGTCGATTACGCGATGATCCGGAGGATGCCCAAATGAGCACGCCCGTGGTCGAGCGTATTGCAGTTTACCTATTGAGCGTAATCGACGGAATTACCGTGGTGAATGGTTACAATTACGACCTGGTGGGCATACGTCCCACGGTGCTGGAAATGAACACCGATCTGATCAAGGACAAAAATGTGATCATGACCCAGCCCTCGGCGGGCAAGCCCGAGATCGTCAGAGGCAGCGCGGTGGCCGGTGATGAGTGGATGCACCAATGGGATCAACCATTCGAATTCCACGCCCTGGTATTTCATCTCGCATCAGATGCTGTGGGCATTGAAACGAAATTGAATCAGATCCGCAGTGATGTCGAGAAGGCGTTTGGCGTGGCCAACCTCGTCACGGACGATGACGGCCTGCGTGCCGGTGGCTATGCGGAGTCTATCTTGGTCACATCATCAACAAGGGACGAATACACCGGGTTTACTGGCCTGAAAACCATAGTAACCGTCGGTTATAGCGTCAAAGCAAATGACCCATACACAGTGCGTTAAAGGAGCATAATCATGGCAAAATTAAGAATGATGGACAGTACGTTTGCTGGGGCCGCCGCCCTTGCGATTGGTTACTGGAAACGCCTGTCTTGGGACGGCCCAACTGCCGGAACTATTGACGTTACGGATGTATCCAGCACAAACGATTGGAAGGAATACCTGGCGGGTCTAAAGGACGCCGGCAGTATCACGCTTTCCCTTCAATTTGAAAAGGCCTTATGGACTAAGCTGCACACCGCCCTGGGCGTGATGGATACCTGGACCATCACCCTGGGCGATACCAGCACTGTGGTCGCTTCTGGTTTTATGACTCAGAGCCCGGGCGCCGGTGGCGAACTCGAGAGCGGGGCCGATGCCGACGTGACCATTAAACTGACCGGGCAGCCGGTATTCGCGGCAGTCGCTTAATCAGGGCCCGTTAAAACAAAGCCTACAGCCTAAAGGAGCATAATCATGGCAAAGATGAGAATGATGGACGCCACCCTGACCGGGACATCACACGGTTTGGTGGGCTATTGGAAACGCCTTGGATGGGACGGCCCAACCTGCGGCACGATTGATGTCACCGACGTCTCCAGCACTGGCGATTGGAAGGAATATCTGGCAGGTCTAAAGGACGGCGGTACGGTGAGCCTATCCCTGCAGTTTAATAAGACCCTGTGGACCAGTCTGCACGCCGCATTTGGCGGCACAGATACTTGGACCCTGGCTCTGGCCGATGGCAGCACGCTGGCCTGTTCTGGCGTTATGACTCAGGCCCCCGGCGCCAGTGGCGAATTGGAGAGCGGTGTGGACTCTGATGTCACCATCAAACTGTCCGGGCCAGTCACATTTGCATAGGCGGATTATTCATGAAACAGAAATCTGTTGAATATCAGTTAGCAGTTACATCCCCATGCGATCGCCTCGGTACGGTCGGTCAGATCCGCCACGATCTGCCCGACCACGCCGTGGAAGATCTGGTCGCCAGCGGGCATGTCAAAATCGTTGAAACCGAAACTGTGGCAAAAGGAAAACTCCAGCATGAAAACAAAAACAGGAAATACCCTAACCCTAAGTGATCCATTGACCCTGTTTGACAGTATGGGCAGCAAAAACGCCCCGCGTGACACCGTCGAGCTCCCTAACGGCCAGGTGATGATGGTGCGTGGTCTGACAAGTCAGGAGTACGGCACCGTCCAAGCAGAAATGCGGGACGACGGTGATGTGGACTGGCAAGCGTCGGCGCCTCTGTACCTGGTCTATGGAGCACTTAAACCCGATGGTAAGCAGGCATTCCAGATGTCGGATATTGGAAAGATCATGGACACCCCGCGTGCCCTGGTCCAGCCGATGTTGGACAAAATCTTGGACCTTACGGGTGTCTCTCCGGACGCCAATAAGAGACTGGCAAAAAACTGGCAGAAAATGACCGACGTCGCCTCCTCTTCAGGATCGCCACAACCTGGGGATGCCCCGTCTGGCAAGTAGAGCAAGTCCTGCCCGAGCAGGAACTACAAGAATGGAGACTGCTGGAGTCCCTAGAGCCGTGGGGTGAGGCGGGCCTGGATTACAGGGCCGCCGCCCTCATGGCTCAAATCCAGATGTCCGTGGGTGGTAGCAGCAAGCCCATCAAGATCATGGATATTGTCAAAAAGTGTTTTAGGATGAAAAAGGAGCAAACGCCAAAACAGAAAATGAAGCTGGCCAAGCGTATCGTCGCCGGCAGCCGAAAGCCGAAACCTTAAACCCTGGACACCCATGCCCAATAGCAGAACAAGAGCAGAAGTTGATTTTGTGACCAAGTACACCGGCCGCACGAAAATGCGGCAGTTATCTGGCGACATCGGATCCACTACGCGCCTCATGAAACGCATGGCTGGCCAGGCCCTCGCTCTGGGCGGGATCGCCGGCCTGGGTTACATGGCCAAGCAGACCATGTCCGCCATTGACCAGGTGGGCAAGATGTCAGACGAACTGAACGTGAGCACGGAGGCCCTTATAGGATGGGAGCACGCCGCAAAGCTATCAGGCTCAAGTATGCCTGATCTCCACAAGGGCCTACAGATATTTGTTCGACGCCTGGGCGAGGCAAAGATGGGACTGGGCGAGGCTAGAAACGGCCTTGATGCGATTGGTATGTCGGCTGAGGAACTGGCGGGTAAGGGCACCGAGGGGGCCTTTGAAGAAATCGCCAACCAGATTGCTGGGATCGAAGACGCGTCTGAGCGGGCCCAGATTGCTTATGCCTTTTTTGGTCGTGGCGGCGTCAATCTGATGAATATGTTTATGGCCGGTGCCGATGGGATCCGCACCATGAGGAATGAGGCCGAATCGCTTAACATGACCTACAGTCGCTTTGACGCGGCAAAGGTCGAGGCCCTTAACGACGCCATTGCCCAGATGCGAGGGGCCACCCAGGGCCTGGTAAATCAAGGGATCATCCAGGCCGCCCCGTACATTGAGGCCATGGTGGATATGCTGACAGAGGCCGCCACCGGGAGTAATGACTTTGGTGCCGCCGTCGTGGACGCCAGCGAGGTGGCCGTCCTGGGCCTGGCGAAAGTGGGCAGGGAGATCGACAAAATAATCACCGCCGTCCCGAGGATGAAATCCGACGCGAAGCTGGCACTGTTAATGCTCCAGAGGGGTGCCACAATTCTGGAAGGTAACACGGCGGCCGGTAAGACAAAAAGCGCCTGGACCAAACGCGGCCGCGAGAAGGCAACGGCACAATATGAAGGCTATGTGAAACGCCTGGCCGAGATTGACAAACAGATAGGTATCGAGACGGACCTATTTCCAATGGTCAACGAAGCAAAGGAAATCGGAAAGATCGAGGCCATCTTTGATGCGATCAGAGACCGGGCCGACGCGGCTGCCCGTGGCGTTGTCCAGGGCCCGGAGCGTCCGCCATGGTCACCCCTGATCGACGATGGCAGTGTTGAGG
>Ga0307987_1001192_pt1 | contig 14593 bp, 4 predicted proteins | sample EllFjometagen181_FD_203157 | JGI IMG/M metagenome (GOLD analysis project Ga0307987, IMG submission 203157) | Marine microbial communities from Ellis Fjord, Antarctic Ocean - #181 | ecosystem: Environmental > Aquatic > Marine > Unclassified | place: Southern Ocean | collected 2014-10-08
ACTCCCCACTCCCCACTCCCCACTCCCCACTCCTGAATCCTGAATCCTGGATTCTGACTCCTGCTTCCTGCCCCTCCTCCCCTGCCCCGCTACCCGCCGTATTCGCCGAATCGGTAGCGCGCGATGGCTGGCTCCGTCCGGGCCGTACGCATGATCTCCGCGATCCGCGCAGCCACCTCCGGATGCTTGGCGGCGACATTGTCCTGTTCACCGATGTCCGTCGCCAGATCATACAGCTCCAGAGGCGCAGCCGGCTTCTTGCGGAGTCCCCGACGGATGCCTTTCCACTTGCCCATGCGGACGGCCAGCTGGCCGCCATAACCCGCGAAGTCCCAGAACAGGTACTGGTGCTGGGTCTGTTCGACGGGCTTCCCCAGCAGCGTGGGCAGCAAGCTCGCGCCGTCGCAACCTGCGGGAGAGGGCGCGCCCACGATTTCCGCAAAGGTCGCCAGGAAGTCGTAGCCAATGCCAAGCTGATCGGTCACGGAACCAGCGGAGATCCGCCCCGGCCAGCGCGCCACCATGGGCACGCGAATACCGCCCTCGTAGAGCGATCCCTTCAGCCCGCGCAACGGCCCCACGCTCTCGAAGAACGTGTAGTCCACCTGCGCCTTCAGATGGGTCGTGCCATTGTCGGAGGTGAAGATCACGAGGGTGTCGCGGTCTACGCCTTGCTTCCGGAGCGTCGCCATCAATCGCCCGACTTGCTTGTCCAGGAACGTGATCATGGCCGCGTAGCAAGCCTTGGGCGTGTCGTGCTTCTGGTAGGAACGACCCTTGTAAGGCGTCTCCTTCCAGGCCCCGAGATAGGGCTTCATCTCCTCGTCCGGAACCTGCAGGGCGAGATGGGGAATCACCGTGGGATAGTAGAGGAAGAAGGGCCGGTCGCCGCTCTTGCGCACGAACTCCAGCATCTCGTCGGCGATTCGCTGTGGCCCGTAGGTCTGGCCAGTCTGCCCGCGCGTGTTGCCGGGCAGCGGCTCGTTCTTGAGGTCGTGGACGAGGTAGCGCGGGTACAGATTATGCGCATGGCGCTGGCAGTTGAAGCCATAGAAGGTGTCGAAGCCCTGGCTGAGCGGCCCGCCTTCCGTACCGGGGCCGCCCAACCCCCACTTGCCGAAGCAGCCGGTGGCGTACCCCTTTGCACGGAGCACTTCGGCCATGGTCGTCTCACCCGCCGGTAGCGGGAACTGGCCACCGAAGATGCCCTTGGCCGGATTCTTGACCTCGTAGTTGTCGCGCACAAAGGCGTGGCCGCCATGCTTCCCGGTCATCAGGATACAGCGGGATGGGGCGCAGACAGCGGCCCCCGCGTAGAACTGTTCGAAGCGCATGCCCTCGGCCGCCAACTGATCGATGTGAGGCGTACGGATGTGCTTCTGCCCGTAGCAACCCAGTTCCCGCCAACCCAGATCGTCCGCCATGATCAGAACGATGTTGGGCAATCGCTTCTTGGCGGCAAGCAACGGCGAACAGGCCATCAGCGCCGCTGTGGAGCTCGCGGCGCGGAGAAACTGGCGACGGGATGAGGAGACATGGCGCATGATTCTGCCCCTGGCAACAGGACGAGCGTTGAGTGAAGACTGGCCTCACCCTATGCGACCAGGTGACCAAACGCAACTCGACTCCCCCGCTCCCGCGGCGACAGGTCAGCGCTTCCCCTTGCCTATCGGCTTCTTCGCGCGCGTGGGAAACGTGGAATGGATCGTCACCGTGCGCGGGCTTTCCACCAAGGCCACAGGGGTGATCATGCGCCGATCCAGGGGCAGTTCGCCCCCAGTGATGTTGCGGATGAACGCCTCGTGCCGACGCCACTTCAGATCCCCCAGCCGGTCAAGCTCGCCAAGCGCAATGCCACAGCCGCGCTTGAAGGCCTTGAAGACCAATTCCGAGCAGTAGATCCGGGCATCGTCCGGCTGGTACTGGATATCGTAGGGCTTGCCGAGGAACCCTGCGGCGACCTCGATCGCCTTCGCCGCCTGCCCTGGTGTCAGGTCCGCGACCCGGACCACGATCACCCTCCCCCGATGCCCCTGGGCCAGCCACTTCTGGAGCGGAATGTACCGGACCGGGCCGATGGCCTCGAGCACAAAAGGCTTGCCGTCGCGATGGACCACCAGGCCGCAGTGCGAATACGGCGACTCCGTGATCGACCGGATGACCTCGCCGAGGGGCACGTTGATGTGCTGGAGAACGATGTCCCCGTCCCGATAGTCGGCAAAGACCGCCTTTCCGGCTCCCCCACCCCAACTCGTGCAGGCAAGCACCGCGGCCAGCGCCAGCCAAGTGCATTGCCATGATCGTCTGCAGTCAGTCATCGCCTACTCCATCGAAGAACCCAGTCATCGGTCCAGTCCTGCTACGGGTAAGGTGCTCCCGAACCCGCAGTCCGTCAAGCCAGGGAGCAGGAGCGACGCCGTGCCGCCTTGCGTAGGCGGGTGCCTCCCCCCATATTCGCTTTCGACACGCGGCAAACAACCCTCAGACTGGAGACATGCTGGCATGGGAATCCGTCTTGCTCACCTAGGATCGAGTGGCGTGTGGCTGGCATGTCTGCTGTGCGCCTGGAGCGCTGCGGCTCCGGCAGCGGCGGACGGCGATGTCGTCCACATCCGGCAGGCATTCGACGATGCAGCCGCATTCAGGCCAGGCAAAATCGTCGGCAAGGGCAATCCCGCAGCCGTGACCGGCGCCTGGACCGGTCAGGATGAGCCGGCGTTCGAGGTCGTCACTTCACCGGTACGGTCGGCACCGCATGCCTTGCGGATCGCCCGCGTCGAGTCTCTCCGGCGCATGCTGCTGTTCCGCGACGAGCCGTTGCCGGCGAAGCACAACTTCACGGTGAGTTTCTGGTGCCACGCGGATGTCGCGGGCTGCATGGCCCTGTTTCTCTACCCGGACAAGGTGGCGCGCACGGCACCGACCGCCGGGGTTTCCCTCTCCAGTCAATGCCGGTTGCGCATGTACAATCCGTCGCTTCCGGGCGTGAACAAATGGGTCTTCACGGGGCAGAGAGCGCCACAGTCCGCCTGGTTCCGCTGCCAACTGCGCTTCGATGTGGTACAGAAGCTCTACTGGCTCGCGCTCACGACCGAGGACGGCACGACCACCGAAAGCGAGCCCTTTCCCTTCTTGGCGGATGCTCCGCCCGGTACTCTCCAGTTCCTCAACACGCCCCCGGCAGGGAACCATGTCATCATCGACGATATCGAGGTCACCCACGGACGCGCCGCCGCCAGCACCATCAGCGGTCGCCGCAACTGGGCGGTCGAGGCGACGCTCGACAAGCCAGAGCTGAAGGCGGTCACCGACGCGGACCGCGGAACGGGCGTCCAGTTGACTGCCAAGACGACCACCTTCGGCATGGAACTGAAGACCAACAGCCCAGTGAGCCTGATCCGCATCTACTCAGGGCGGCCGGACGGATCGGGGCAGCTCGCCACGTGCCGAATCCAGGGATTCAACGCCGCCGGGCAGGCACCGGTCCTGGTATCCAAAGACACTCGGCAGGTCACTGGCGACGGCTATGTGGAATACACCTTCGACCCAGACCTGCTGAGTTCACTCACCTTCGCGCTTCACGGCAAGGGGATCTACCTGCGCGAGGTGGAGATCTACTCGCCACCCGTCCCCCCGGCATCGGTGCGGAATGCCGCCTTTGCCAAACAGATTTACGGAGAGTTCCGCCTACCCGTCTACGAGGACCAGCCCGTGGCTCGGCTGCACCTGTTCAATGGCCGCGGTGACGGCAAGACCCACAGAGTCAGCGTGACCCTGACGGAACGGTTCACTGGCGAGGTCACCAGACCGCCCCGAGAGATCGAGCTGCCGCCGGGAGAGACCAAGATCGAGTTCCCCATCGCCACGCTGGCGGACGGCTCCTACATCGCCACCGTAGAAGACCTGGTGGCCCATCCCGGCGGCAGGCTCCGGCGCTTGCTCAGAGTACAACACATTGTGCCCGCGCCCAAACAAACAGTGTACCACATGACCGGCAAGCGGTTGTTCTTCCCGGACGACCACTACCTGGAACGGCACACCGACCTGAGCTTCCAATCCTGTCGCGGAACCGTCATCCAAGCCGTGAAGCCAACCGCCAAGTCCGCCGATTTCACGCAACTCGGCAAGCGCATCTACTTCGACCGGGACGGGAAACTGAATGTGCTCTTCCGGCGGCTTGACCGGCGCTGGATGCGAGAGAAGACCAACCGCGACTTCATTGCCACCGCAACCAGCGACGCGCTGGACGCCTGGAGCATCGCGCCCCTGGTCGGCAAGCCGGACATTCCGCCACAGGGCACACCCGTATGGGATGAGGAGCCGCCGAAGGCCAAGGGGAACTGGCGGACCAAACGGCTCGGCGGCAAACCGGTGCCGATGCGCTTCTACGACCCCAAGGCCGACGGCCAGGTGAAACTCAATCAGGTCGCCGTGCGCCGCGTCAGCCGTAGCGCGAAGGGCACGGTGCTGCGAAACACGGATCTTGACTGGTCCGCGCTCAAGCCGCTGGGCGGCTCTGTGTGGCCGATCTGGTTCAAGGCCCCCGGCGTGGGGTTGGTCCTCACGCGTGAACCACTACTTCAGGAAATGCCCTCCCTGGTCGGCGACCTAGAGGACCCGAAGGCCGCCAACGACAACTGGGCCGGCCAGTTCCTCTCCGACGATGGCACCACCCTCACCTATATCCACGCCAACGTTCTCCGCCGTTTCCCGCCCTTCAACGCGCCGTGGGACAACCTGGCGAAGACATCGCGCATCCTGACCGTCTACCGGACGACGGACGGCATCCACTACACGCGGTCGCACATGGCCCTCCCCCACGAGCAAGACCCCCCGGCCAGCCAGCACTACGGAGCCATCATCCGCCGCGCCGCCGCTGGCGGCGGCCTCCGCCTGGCCTACCTGCTACGGTACAGGGCCTATATGCAGCAGATCGACTGCGTGGCCTCCTACAGCTGGGATGGGGTCCGTTGGGGGCGTTTCCACGGCCAGGACGTCCTGGCGGCGAACGGGCCACACGGTAGCTGGAGCGCCGGCCATGTCTGGCCCGGGTATACGGGGGTCGAGCGGGACGGCAAGGTCTACCACCTCATCCAGCGCCTGGGCGGCATCTACCACTTCCAGAGCGAAGTGGCCAACAGCCGGACGGACGAGGACATCCACAAGGTGACCGCAGCCTGGATGAGGGACCGCTACGGCCCGCGTCAGCTCGAAGAGAGCCCCTTGTTCGCGAGGTTTGGCTCCTGGCAGGAAGTGGCCAGGCACACCCGCGAAACCGGCGTCGGAGTCGGCGTGCTCGTCTACCGCAAAGACGGCCTGTTCTGCGTCGAGGCAAAGGATCAGCAAGGCGAGTTCCTGACCCTCCCCATCACCGCCACAGGTTCGCTGGAAGTGAATGCCCAGGTCGCCGCTGGCGGCACCCTTCGCCTGGAACTAACCGATGCGGCCGGTAAGGCGTTGCCAGAATACTCCGGGGCGAACGCCGTCCAGCTCAAACCCGGCGACTATATAGATGAGCCCGTCCGCTTCGGCACCCAGAAGCAGTTGCCCACGGGCCAGTTCCGAATCCTGGCCAAGCTCATCAAGGCCAAGCTCTACACGCTCACCGTGGCCAAGTAGCCGACGCACGAGAGTCTGCGGCTTCGTCCCGCAGGAACCGTTGCCTATCATTCCGCCTTCAGGTCGCCAGCGGTCCAGCGGACGCAGCGACCGATGAAGCGACCGTATTCGCGCCACTGCCGGAAGGCGGTGCCGGAGCCATGGTTCCAAATGGCGCCGAGGCAGAGCACGCGCCCCTTGCCCGCAGTCCCCAGCGTCACGAACGGGGTGCCATCCGCGAAGCGCGCAATCACCTCGGCATCCGGCTTTGCGCGCAGGATCTGATGGGCCGCGAAGGCGGGGAAGGCCGGGTCGTAGCCCTCGAAGAAGGTCAACTGGGGCTTGAGGACCTCAACCGCCACGGAGCCCATCCGGTACGAGCCATCGGCCAGATCCACTGGCAAGACGGCCGCCAGCGGCGTTTGGTCATAGCCGCCGGGCGTGTAGCATTTGGCGCCGCCGACCGTCAAGAGACCGCCGCCAGCGCGGACGAAGTCGGCCAAAGCCTGAAGCTGTGCGGGGGTGAAAACGGCCGCGCCAGGGCCGGTGTCGCCGACAATCACCGTCTCCCAGCGCGCGGCGATCCCCGCGGCCGTGTCGGGGAACTGCTGCGGCAGATGCGTCGGGGGCATGAACTCGATGGCGATCCCCGGATAGGTGCGCAGGGCTGCGAAGGGATAGCGCCAGTCGTCACCGAGGGGGTTCTCAATCATGACCGCCCGGAAACGGCCGATCTCCGCGTCTAGCGCGATGCTGGCCCGGCGCGACCCGGAACGCACCTCGACCGTTACGGTCCCCTGCGCTGGCTTCGCGTTCGCATCGGCCCGAGCGGCGATGCGGATGCGGGCGAAACCGGCATCCCCTGCCGTGATCTCGGGAGCAGCAAGCACGAGACCGGGGAAGTCCGTGCTGGCCTGGATCGCGAAGGTGGGGTTCGCCTCGACCCCATCCGTGACCTCCAGGACAGTCTCGGTCGCGGTTCCGGGTTTGAGAGCCATCCCCGCCCCGCCCGAGAGCTCAAGGGCCTGCGCGATATCGAGCCGCACGGCGCTCCAGGTGGCGCAGTCGGCATTGCCCAGACGGTACCGGGCCAGGACATGCAGGTGGGCCAAGTCGTTCTGCAGCAGGTAGTGCATCACCGGCGGCGGGGCCTGGCAGCGGATCTCGACCAGTCCCTGCCCACCCGCCGCGATGCGTGGCGGAGACGACACCACTTCGGCCCGCCAGTCACCACGCACCAAGCACGAAAGGGCGAGCCGCTCCATGGGTTTGGCAGACGCATTGCGCAACACGAAGGTCACCGTGCCCGGGCGCTCGATGGGGACCTTGGTCTTGGCACTCGCTGGTACCAGCGTCACCTGGGGCGGTACCGTGAGCCCCAGCTGCTCCCAGTCGTGCAGGAGTCTGGGTGCCTGCGTGAGAATGCCGTTCCCCCACTGGGAACGCCGGGCGACGCGGATCAGCGCCGGTGACTGGGCAGGACCAGTGTTGGAGCCAAACGCGTCATAGCCGATTACGGCGAATACCGGGTCACCGGACAGCCGCGTGGCATAGCCGGCCATCTCGCTGAGCAGGAAGGGAACGCGGGTGCCTGGCTCGTGCAGCGGACACTGCTCGTACAGGTAACGGTGGCCCGGTCGCCAGAGCTCGCAGAGGATCCAGCGAGCGGCGTTCACATAGTCCTGCTCTGCCCGTTTCTCGCCGCTGATATCGGCGTAGAGGCGCAGGCCGCGCAGGAGAGTGTAGGCGAACACGCAGCCGCCACGATAGGGCGCTTCGTGCCCCACCTGGGCATCCCACGCTCCGCGTTGGGGATCCTGGCAGCGGCGGGCATAGTCCACGATGCGCCGCGCGGTCTGCAGATATTCGGGCTTCCAGGTCTCGCGATAGAGCAGGCAGAGCGTGGTCAACGGCCAGCCTGCGGGGCGCTGGATATGCAGATTGTAGGGCGGGCCGCCAGCGGGCAGGGAATCCCGTTGCGGGGCCCGGCGCGCGATCCAGTCCGCAATCCCGATGGAGGCCTCCAAGCCGCGCCGGTCGCCGGTAAGGTGGTAGACATTGAGCATGCCTTCGGTCCAGCCAGCATGGGAGAAGTTGGGCGGTTCGAGTTGGTGGCCGACCAGCGACGTATGGGCATGCATCCAACTCCCCCCCACCCAGGAGGGATTCCGGTGGTGATGGATGCAATCGACATCCGCAAAGTGCCGGGCCGCCTCATGGGCGTAGTCCAAAAAGCGCATGTCCCCGGTGCGGACAAAGGGGATCGCCCAGTTGTTCGTCAGGTCCCACTCCTGGTTCGACCAAGTCTTGGCCCCGGCCACGTAGCCTTCCTGCCATACATCCCCCCAATCCTCCATGCCGTACCCGGCACGCGCCGCCATGGTCTGCTCGAAGGCGGCGTCCACGATGGCCTCATACCCGGCGTGTCGCCCGGCGCGGCGCGGTGCCATGCCCTCGAAGGCACCCGACGCGCAGTACCACTCGGGGCTGGCAGCAGCGAACAGGGGGTGCAGCCAACGGGCCGAAGACGCGTCGGGGAGGAGACTGATGCCGATGCGGTGACTCTTCGCGGATCCCGCATGGGCCACGAAGGGCGGCACGTCAGGAGCATCGGGCCAGAGATCCACAACCGCGCCGCGATCGTCGCAGCCCAGGGCCTTGGGGAACTGCTCCCAGAAGTGGGGCATGCAGACCAACCGCGGCCCGCCGCCCCCGATCCGCAGCACGCCAGCCGCCTTCTGCCCTGCTGCCACGGACGCATTGCCGCCGGCGCTCACGACAAAGGGGAAACTCCCCTCACTTCCGTAATGACTCTCCCCGGTTTGCAGCAGTCGCGGGCCGTCGGCAACGGCGGCACGGACGGCCTTGCCATCTCCGAGTACGAACTCGGCCATGCCCGATGAAGCCCCACCCAGGTGAACGCGAATCAGCCGCAACGGAATCGTGTCTTCCGCAGCCGTGGGCACAAAACCGTACTCGACCAGCGCGTCGGCACGACCGGCGAACAGGTGGACGCGGTGATCAAACTCAATCGGCCCGGGACCGTCCTCGCCCGCGAACCGCCCGCGCAAGCGCACCACCACGCGGAATGGCGACTCTTCCTCGACGACCACGGTCGCGTCTCGGGCAGCCGACAGGCGCCAACGCCGACCATCGACAGTAGCAATGGTCCCGGCCAACGACAGAGCCGGGGTCGTGGCTCCGCGCAGCGTTGCCACAAGCGGACGTCCCTGGTTCGGCGAGAACTCGAAACGGGCCGGCCCCGTGTCGATCCGGAGGCTGTCCCCCGTGCGCGTGATCACCAGCCCAGTCACGGCCTTCGTGGGAACCACGGCGTTGCCATATTCCAGCGCAAAGGTGGCCGACGTGTTTGGCCCGACGTTCGCCTGGAAATCCAGCAGGAGCCACTTCACACTGCCATCCGGCCATCGGCCCGTGCTGGTGATGCGGCAGGGCACCACCGCGCCGGAAGCGTCCATCAGCCGCGCCCGCTCCGGGCTGGACAGGTCGCCCTTCGGGATCGGGACCCCCGATACCACCGATTCGCGGACGCGTGACGAGTCGGTGTCGTTGGCGATGGTCAAGGGCACCCGACGGCGCTCCGCCGCTCCGCGGGCAAGTGGCTTCGGAGCCGCTGCGGGGGCCATGGTGTAGGCGGGATCCTCGATGGGCATGAAGCGGATGTAGTCGGCATAGGTCGGCCCAGGGTTGGCTGACTCCGCATAGCGGTCGTCCAGCCAGAACTCGAACCAGGGGTCGATGATTGTTAACAAGCCCAGGGCGGGCGCGACATTCCCCGGGAGCCGGGTCCAGTCCTTGCCGTCACGCGAGAAACCCAGCGCCCGACCGGGAGCATTCAAATAGACCTGGTAGCGCCCAGGTTCGAGGGGACCCACCCGCACGTGCAACGGCGGACAGCCGTCACGTGGCAGGGCGCGGTCGCCGTTCACGCTGTCGGACTTCAGGCAGGTGCCGCGCGAGAAACGCACCTCGTTCTCCTCCTGCGAGAGCCGACACAGCGTCCAGAGCCCGTCGCCGTCCTGGTCCGGATCGGCCGAAAACGCGGCCCGGTTGACCACATAGCGCTCGATCTCGAACAACCGCCCCTCGCGGCGACTATCCTGGCGCGACACGAAGCGCCCGGTGGCGAAGGAAGACAGGGGAGGATCCGGCCGGAAGACCTCGATCCGGCTGATGTAGGTATCGCCACCGGCGCGACCATCGATGCGCACAATCGCCGGGCTAGTCAGACCCGGGGGCACGAGCCAAGTGCGTTCGTAGTCGGTGAAGTGCCTGTAGAGCTGGGGCATCAGCCTCCCGACGCCGCCGATGGAGACGCTCAGACTCTCGCAGAGCGTGCGCTTGCGCACCCGCAGCCGGAGGGTGACCTGTTCGCCGGGCTGGACCCGCAGAGGCCGCCGGGAGACGAGACTGTAGGCTCCTCCTGCCCCGTTGTGGATGTGAACCGCACCGCCGTCTTCGCCAGGCACCATCTCCATGAGAGCATCCTCTCCCGGCGGCGGGTTGAGGGTCCAGTCCGCCCCAAGCGCCTTGATGGACGGCGCGGAGAAGTCGTCTGCAATGCGCTCGGCAGCAGGCCCGGTGGTGATCTGCTCGGGAGTCCGCCCATAGGGCGAAGCGTCCGGGTTGGCCAGCAGCAGCACGGTATCAACATAGGCCAGGCCCGTATTGCCGTCTGCCGCGCGCAGGTGCAGCGCATGCTCGCCGACGGCCAGATCCACGCTGCCCAGGCAGTGCCAGACGAGCGCGATCATATCGGCATCACCGGACGACGTGCCCACGTCCTTCCCATCCACAACCAAGGTGGCCCGGCGACCCGGCATCGCGAAGCACCGGACCCAGGCAGTCCTCGCCCCGGCAGTCTCGACCGGGACCGCTGGGAGCGTGATACGCGCCCCCGGCCCCAGACGCAGAAAGCGCTCCCCCGAGGCCTCCGCCTGGGCCATCCGGCCATAATCCCCCGTGGCCGAATCGATCAACTGCACCGTGCCGGTGGCTTCGGTGTAGCTCTCCGCCTCGCACCAAACAAGGGGTTGCCCCCACACGGAAATCCCCAGAATGGCCGCCAGGACAAGAGTTGCTACGGAACGGTGCGTCATGCGTTGGCTCTCCTATGCAGTAGATCGATCCCCTCAGCGCTGCGGAGGATCGGTTTGCCCTGGCCGACAGAAACGGATGTCGTCGATTTCGAGACCGCCCGCAGGCGGGTCGATGCGGAACTTGACCACGCTCGACCGCCAGGTCGGGTTGGCGCTCAAATCGATCTCCACCGTCTGCCAGGCATTGCCGCCGCGCACGGTGGTGCTGAGCGCCCGCGATGGGGCGTAACCGCCCTCGACCGTTCCCCAGAACACCTGCATGGGGCCGCCCTTTGCCCCCCGGCAACGAATGCGAACGCGCGGGTACTGCTTGGCAGCGAGGTCCACGGTGCGAACGCAGAGGTAGGGATCGGGGCCGGTGGGAGTACAGACCAGGGCACCGTCACGAACCGTCAGGGGGGCCATGTCGTGCTCTGCAGTCCAGCCTTCCGGGTCCATGTCGAAGCTCCACTGGGTCCGGGCAACCGGGGGCGGTGGCAGATCGAGACCATGAACAGTCACGTCGACCGGCTTGCGCTCGGGGCTCTGCAGCTTGATGACCACCCCCGGCATGCTCGGGGACCAGGTCCAGCCGACAGCGACGCCAGCCAAGTTGTCCACCCGTGGCACCAGCTTTCCTGCCACTTCCACCCGCTTCGGTGCGGCGACCCCGACGATGGCAACCGAACAGCCCGGGTTGATCCGGAAGCGATGGGTGAAATCAAGCTGGAACCGCCCGGCGGGAAGCTCGGTGAACCGCGTGCCATCCCCCTTGGTCCCGACCGAGACGTCGCGGAACTCCCCGGGGCCCAGGAGCGCCACCTGGGATGTGCCCCGCCGGAAGAGACGGGCGCTGCCGTCCGGCGTGGATCCGTCCAGGGCGAGCTGGTTGGCCACCAGCCGATAGGAGCCCAGCATCAGTCCCCAGGAGATGTCGCCGGTCAGCATGCACCAGCTGTCGGGATAGAGGCCCTGGAAGCCCTCCTTCGTCTGCTGTTGCCGCCAGCCGCTGACCGTGATGTCGCGCGCGACCGTGCGCCAGTCATGGCTGCGGTCGTAGGGTGCCAAGTCAATCAGCACCTTGGCGTACTCCAAGCCGCACCACTGCACCAGCCGTCCGTACCAACTGCCCACGTAGAAGGTGGCCCCAAAGATGGGAATGGTACCTCCCCGCATGGGTTCGAGACCCGCTTCCGGGGTCTGCCAGAAGTAGACGAAGGGCAGCCCGGTCCGGGCCCAGTAGACCGCATCGCGCAGGTACGACTCGTCACCCGTCAGGCGGTATCCCCAGAGGAACGCGGCCGAGCAGTGCGCCGAGGCCAGGATATCGGGTGCATGCAAGGGGATTTCCCAGACCTGTGCCCCCCGTGGAACGCGCCATTTCCGGAGCCACGCCAACCCCTTCAGGCCTTCCTGAAGCAGCCGGTCGTCGGCCGACAGAGCGGCGGACCGCATAACCTGCCGCACGGCAGCGGCGGCCATTCCCACGTTCGTGTCGCCCGCCGTTCCCAGGGAGGCCGTCTTCTCGGTCGGACGGAACACCCAATTGCCGTCAAGCTCCCGTCGCCCCAGCGCGCCCATGCCCGCGCTGCGTGCCGCCTGGACCGCGCGGACGACCGAGCCGGTGTGCAGCGAGAGCGGAAGCGCGGGATGCATCCGGATTCGTTCCATGGCCCTGCGCCGGAGTTCAGGCTGGCCGAGCTGCTCGGCCAGAAACAGGTGCATCAGGGCCGTGCCGGGATTGGGGCTGGGATCCCAGCCTTTGACGCTGGCCCATCCCTCCCCCTCGCTGTAGAGGATCTCTTCGAAGCCCCGCACGGCCAACGCGTAGTGATCGCGCAGGGGCAGCGGCGATTCGCCGATGGGGGGCGGTTTGAGGAGGGCAAGACACTCGGTCACCGCATCGAGGACTTCGCGATGCGGACGCACCAGCAGCACGCTCCGCAACGTGATCGCACCACCAGCTGGGAGCGCGACCGGGGTCCGGGCGCGAACGTCGTTTTCCTGCAGGAAGGCCGGGATGGATGGCGCGAACAGCCCGAGAAGGTGGTTGTTGCGCGTGCGCGCCAGCGGCGGCGCAGATGGGGACAGCCGGGGATCCTGGCTCTCCACCAAGTTGGGGGAGGCAAACACCGCCGAGGGCTGGTCGTGGGTACCGAACCAGTGTTGGCGGTTGTCCCACAGCAGCGCCACCAGGTCCCGGTCGGGCGAGGTGACAGCCATGGTCGGGACGCAGACGCGATTCGGGTGGGGTATCGCGCGCAGATCCCCCGGCGGCAGGATGTCCCGGTCGCTGGAGGAAACCTCGTCCGCCGAAAGATACTCAAGACCGGGGAACAGGGCCTCGTACTTCCGAGCCCCGAACGTGCCATCGCCCACCCGCACCAGGGGACCATCGTAGCGCAGCACGTCTCCCCCGGAATCGCACCCGAGCGTGTGCGTCATCGCGATCCGGTCGGATTCGCCGGTCAGGGCATACTCACCCGTGCTCTGCCACCGCTTCCCCGCCCGGTCGCGATGCACGGCCGTGAAGGTGAGCTTGGCATCGGTCGCCTGCACCGTTCCCCAGGCCAGTTCCCGATGGGCATCCGCACCGGTCTGCAATCCACCGCAAGCGGGCAGAACCGCGACCTGCCGCCATCTGCCGTCCCGATGGACCTCGACGAAGAGGGGACCGTAGACATTGCCGGCCGGATGGGCCGGTGCCCGCAAGCGGACCTGGCCGGCACTCAAGACGGCCTGTCGGCGATTCACGAAGGCGCGCCGCTGATCCGTGGGTGCGGCGGGAAGCGGGGGCACCACCATGGCGTGGACCGTGCAGGAACCGGCGGCTCCAGGCAAGGCAATCGCCAGCGCATGCTCCCCGATATCGACGAGGGAAACCCTCGCGTTCAACTGACGCGATTCCCCTGGCCCGAGCTGCGGTGCCCGCAATTCCCCGAGTCGGCGACCCTTGCTCGAGATGGCCAGCGTCTGCGCCGACAGCGGAGTGCCGCCCGCATTCCGCACCTCGGTCTGCACCACAACTGGATTCCCCAGCACCGTGGTCGCCCGATCCGTGCCCAGGGACAGGACCTCAAGCTGTGGCGGACCGGTGGGGACTCTTCCCAACACCAGACGCCGAACCCGCATCTCCACGGGGGCCTCCGCCGCTCTCCACTGAATGCGCAGCCCGGTCACCGTGCCCTGCCAGCTGTGGAAGCGTCCCAACGGCACAATGTGATGGGCCTTGCCGACCGGGAGCCGCAGGCGAACCCGGTCCCGGCTGTACACGCCCTCCGCATCGCGCCACGTGACTGTAACGACAGTCGGGGCCGATGCCTCCGCATCCAGGGTCAGCCAGGTGTAGTTGCCGGCATCGAGCTTCAGAACCTGGCTAGTCAAGGTAGCGGCTGGCCCGAAACCAGTCAGAACCACCGATGCCGGTTCCATGCGGAAGTCCTCGACGTAGCTGCTGGGGATAAAGCCGGCCAGGGCTCCGGCAAACTCCCAGACCGGGCCAGCCGCCTGTGGGGCAGGTGGCAGGGCCATGAGCTCGATGGAGGCGATCTCGACCAGCGCGCTCTGCTCTTTCCCGCCAGGAGCATCGAAGCGCAACCGCGTCACCCGCCCCGCCCAACTGGGGAAGATGTTGTAGACGTGGAACTTCCTGTCGCCATGCATCCGGAACGAGACTTCCTTACCCGACACGAAGCCCGCGTCCGTGCCCGCCGTCGTCTCCGCCCAGAAGAACTCCGCCGGCGCCGACACATTGCAGCGCGCCTTCATGCGGATGAACACCCCCGGTCGCGCGTCGATCCCGAAGTCGGCACCACGACTACTGTACACGAAGGGGTCGAACCCGGTCACCTGGATCTGGAGGTTGCCAGCGGCCACCGCCAGCGGCGCACACGAGT
>Ga0307987_1001193_pt1 | contig 14581 bp, 13 predicted proteins | sample EllFjometagen181_FD_203157 | JGI IMG/M metagenome (GOLD analysis project Ga0307987, IMG submission 203157) | Marine microbial communities from Ellis Fjord, Antarctic Ocean - #181 | ecosystem: Environmental > Aquatic > Marine > Unclassified | place: Southern Ocean | collected 2014-10-08
TTCAGGATGAAAAAACCTGAAAGGTTAGTCTGCAAATTTCCTAGTTTTGAAGCAAAGCTATTGCTTGGGGACTTGTGCTTTACAAAAGTAATTAACTCAAAAGCTTACACCAATAACAAATGATATTCGGCATAGGAACTGACATAATAGAAGTAGCTCGCATGGAGAAGCATCTTGAAAAAAATGATGCTTTAATGCAAAAACTATACACTAAAGCTGAGCAAAAATATTGTAACAAAGGTAAAGTTACAAAATACCAATGTTTTGCTGCAAGGTTTGCTGCCAAAGAGGCTTTTTTTAAAGCTTTAGGTACGGGGTATCGTTATGGAATGGCATTTCATGAAATTGAAGTGCTAAATGATGAACTTGGTAAACCCTATGTTGTTCCCCACGGAAAAGTTAAAGATTATTTAGTTGATCAGAAAATAGTAAGCACTCACCTTTCAATTTCGCATGTGAAAGAAATGGCGAATGCTTTTGTTGTGCTTGAAGTTTAAACAAATATATTAATCAATGAAAAAAATATACACCAAAGAGCAAAATAAAGCTCATGTGAATCTTGTGCTAAAAAATGCCCTTTATTGCCATATTAGCATGGTTAATAACAATAAGCCTTATATGGTTACTGTTAATTTTGGACATGATGATGAGTATATTTACTTCCACTCAGGACAAAAGGGAAAAAAGACAGAAATAATTGCCTCAAATTCAAACATTTGTTTTGAATTAAACTATGGGGCTGAAATTATTTCAAATAAGCAATCGTGTAATTGGGGTACAAAATACAGGTCGGTTATTGGTTATGCAAAAGCTGAATTACTTAAAACTGATGTTGATAAAACGAAAGGGCTACTAGCAATTATGCAAAAATACTCAGGAATTAGCGAGCATGAATTTAATGAGCATGTTATGGTTCATACAAATATTTATAGGATTAGCCTTGGTGATGTTAATGCAAAAAATAATCACTGGCCTTGGGATTATTAATCCCAGTATTGTTATTTTATTTAAATTTACTCAATATACCCAGATGATCTGAGTAGTATAAATCTTCACCAAGAGGCTCATCCATAATAATATATGAAGTATCAACCTTTAAATCACTATTATTTGAATAAAATATATAGTCGATTTTTACAGTTGATTTATTTGAGGGTATAGTATTTCCTGTAAGGTTTGGGTTAACCTTTTTAAATGAACTATAGTAATAAATTTTTGATGATGGTTGAGTAAGGTATTTAATAATCGGTGACATGGGTATTGCATTAAAATCGCCACAAAGTACATTATTAACAATATCATTACCAGTGCTAATTGTTTTAATATAGCTTTCAATTTGCTTTACTTGTTCAAGCCTAACTGCGGCACTATTAAATGACAAATGAGTATTAAAAATATTTATTTCTCCAATTGGTGTGCTTATCTGATTCCAAATTACTTTTCTAGGAAAAACACCAGTTACCAGCTGAAAATATCCCTGGTCATTTATAGGGTATTTTGAAATTATGCCAATAAATTCTTTAAATTGGTTATCCCACGATAAATTGGCTTGCTGTTGATAATAATAGTATTCTGTATAAAAATGTTCTGATAGTGCATTTTTAATGAGTAGGCCTTGGTTGTCAGAGCTATTGCCGTTTATATCCTCGTTAATTTCTTGTAAAGCGATAATGTCAGCGTCAATTTTCTTTAACTCACTTATAATTAGAGATGTTCTTAGTCCTGAATTTGTGCCAGGTTTCATACCCTCAATGTTGTATGTGATAATTTTTAAAGATTCTTGCCCACTCAAAAAAAGCGGAATTGTTAATAATAAAAGCAATGCTTTTTTAATACAAGCTCTCATATTTAAAATATCACATTAAAACTCTTGTCAATCCTAATCGTAGCCTTATCTTTAATCGACTGAACAGTTTTGTGCTCCTGTTCCAACACTTTCCATCTTAGCGGATTATTAGGTTCTTTCCCTCTGCTTGATTGCGCTTTTTTTGTTTCATGATATGTGAGCTCAATTAGAATTCGCATGTCAACACCTTCAGTATTAATAGCATATAAGCCATCAATAATTAACATGTCAATTCCTTTAAAATCAGTTGTTAGTTCGTCAACCTGCTCAGTTACCAAATCAACGCAAGGCATTGTCGATTTTCTACTGTTTTTAAAATCATCAATTGTTTGGTTAATATCATCCCATCTATATTCACTTAATCCAACAACATTTTCCACACCACTTTTCTCACGCCATTCTGCTCTTTCCAAAGGAAGCGTGTTGTAGTAATTGTCAATATGAATTGGTTTAGCAAAAATGCCATGCTTTCGCAGATTTTTAGCAATAACATGTGTGAGCTCTGATTTTCCTGAACCTGATTCGCCAGAAATTGCTACGATATATTTATCTTTCTTTTGGTTAAGAATTTCTTTAGTAATTACTTCTGCAGCAGTGCGGTGCTTATCTGTTATTAATAGTACGTCTTCTAGCATTTTTTAGTTTATTTAATTGATTGCATTGCTTATAACTTTTTTCCCAAACACAATTAATTCTGAATCTTTATCTGTAACTACTTCAACTCCTTTATGAGTAATTACAAAATTATAATTTGTATTTTTAAACACCAACGAAAACTCTAGCTTTTTCCAATGTACTGGAAGATTTGGAACTACTTTTAATAATTCACCACGCAAATCAACACCTGCAAATGTAGAAATGGCAATCATTACAGTACCAGCCATTACTCCGGCATGAATACCCTCAGCCGTTGTTCCTCCTTGAATATCTTTATAATCAGAAGTTAGAGCATCTTCGTATAATTCCCAACTAAGTTTTTTGTTATCAATGATATTTGCCAATTGAGCATGTACAACCCTACTTAATGTTGAACCATGTGATGTTCTTTTTAGATAATAATTCAGATTTTTCTCCAAATAATCATCAGGGAGTTTGTAATCAAGATTTTTTAGGATATTGTTTACTTCTTCATTATCAAAGTTGTAGAATGTCATTAGCATATCTGCTTGCTTGGCAACCTTGTAATCATCAGCCGATTTTCCTTCAGCCTTGAGCAAGCGATCCATACGGTGAATATCCTTATACTTATTTATATAATGATCCCAATCGAGTTCTTTAAGATCAAAATAGCCATCATATTGAGCTATAATTCCTTTATCATTAATAATCAGATTAATCTTATTCTGAATATCAGCCCAATGGTCTAATTCAGTATCTTTAAAATTAATTTTGTCAGCAAGCTTTTCTTTTGATGTGTTGCTCATTGCATTTAGCATCTTAGACGCTTTACTAAGCATCCAAACTGTCATAATGTTTGTATAAGAATTATCGGTTATGCCACCTTCTTTTGCATCAGGATAACTTTCGTGAAATTCATCAGGACCCATTACTTTATCAATGCTGTAACGATTTGTTTCTGAATTAAACGAGGTTTTACTCTCCCAAAAACGGCATATCTCAAGGTACATTTCAGCACCATAATCTTCAATAAATTTAACATCGTTGGTGATATTAAAGTACTGCCAAATATTATATGCTATTGCCAACGAAACATGGCGCTGTAGTGAGCTGTAATCATCACCCCATTCACCCGATATTGGGTTTAGGTGCATAATTTGTGTTTCCTCACGACCATCGCTACCACTTTGCCAAGGGAACATGGCCCCTTTATAATTATATTCTTTGGCATACTCACGAGCTTTGTTAAGTCGTTTGTAGCGATACATTAACATAGATTTTGTCGTTTCTGGGAAATGTATATTGTAGAAAGGCAGAATAAAAAGCTCATCCCAGAAAATATGACCTCGGTATGCTTCGCCGGTTAATCCGCGAGCTGTAATACCTGCGTCAATTGACTTGTTATGAGGTGATGCGCTTACCATTAGGTGATAAATGTGTAAGCGTAGCATTTTTTGTGCAATTCTGTCGCCTGTAAGTTTTATGTCAACCTTATTCCAAATATCAGCCCACGCTATATGGGTGTTGTTAAGAATGTTATCAAATGAATCCATTGTATTTAATTCACTTAATGCCTTTTCCTTTATATTATCTCCATCATTATTCGAATCGTATATGGCAACTAGTTTTTCAAGGGTAATGGTTTGATTTTTTTCTGTTTCGTAATTAATATAGGTATAAGCAATACCCTCGTCGGTACTAACCCCAAAGTTATCACTTACAAGTTTATTGTTTGCTATTAACCTAAGTTTTGCTGCCTCAAAAATTTCAATTTTGGATTGTGTTGTTATGACTTTAATCCATGAGATGTCATTTTTTCCGCCTTGCTCAATAGGTACTAAATGTTTTGAATTTAAATCTTTATATCTATTTACACCTTCATTAATTACAGTTCCGTCAAGTTGACTGGAAATACTAATCTGTCCCGAATAGTTTAATGGTGTTATGCTGTATCTGATGGCAGCTTGATGTTTGTTCGCCATGCTGGCAATCCTTTGTGAATCAATTCTTGTTTGTTGTCCTTGATCATCGGTAACAATCATACTGCGAGTTAGTAATCCGTTCCTAAAATCAAGGGTTCGAGATATTTCCTCAATTTTGTGAGTATTAGGGTTGAACCAAGGTTCGTCGTCAATTTTAAAAGTAATTGATAGCCAGTTTGGTGCAACTACAAAATCTTCATTCTCAATATCTTTATTGGCTATTTTTGTTGTAAGGCGATTGTATAATCCTGCGATATAAGTCCCTGGATAATTATTGTTACCAGCAGAGGTTTCTTCCATAGCACCGCGTGTGCCAAAGTACCCATTTCCAACTGTTAACAGTGCTTCTCTCGATTTTTCTTTATCGGGCTTATAATCAGAATATGTTAGTTTCCAGTTATCATCATCAATGCCATCACTAAACCACGCATTTATTTCGTCAAGGGTAATTTCTTCAAGGTCGTTTATTACGATATCTGCTCCGGCAGCTTTAAGTGCTTCGTTATTATCTTCACGAGCCAATCCTAATACTAAACCAAAGTTACCATTTTTGCCAGCTTGTACTCCAGAAACAGCATCTTCAACAACAATAGATTTGTTTATGTCGACACCCATATTTTTGGCAGCGGTTAAAAAGATATCAGGTTCAGGTTTTCCTTTTAATCCAGTTTCTGCCGAAACTACGCCATCAACTCTGGTTTCAATAAAATGCATTAAGCCGGCAGCCTCAAGCACCGATTTAGCATTTTTGCTCGACGAAGCAACACCAATTCTTATATTATCTTTTTTAAGTTGCTCTAGCAATTTTACCGTTGAGGGATAAACTTCAACACCTTCTTTTGTAAGAACGTCATTAAAGGCTTCATTTTTGCGGTTTCCTAAACCACAAACTGTTTCTAATTCAGGATTATCATCAGGAGTACCAAAAGTTAATTCAATGTTTCTTGATTCTAAAAAGGAATTAACACCTTCATAACGAGGTTTACCATCTACGAAAGTAAGATAATCATCAGGAGTAAACTCAATAAAATCTTCATTATATTTTTTACTACGTTCAAGCAAATAATGGTCAAACATTTTTTTCCACGCTCTGCTGTGCGTAGTTGCTGTTTTTGTTACTACACCGTCTAGATCAAAAATTACGGCTTCAAAAGCATTTTCATTCATTATAATAGACTGATTTACTGTATAATTATATTATTTTAAGATATCGCATTTTTATTTGTAATAAGCATATTGCTCAATCCGGCAATCACTAAACTAACTCCTGCAATCGTCATTGCATTAATGGGATCGGGTCCAATTAATCCAGAAATAAAACTAATTCCACCAATGGCGGCTATTATTTGCGGAATAACTATAAACATATTAAATATGCCCATAAAAACACCCATCTTTTTTTCATCAACAGAGCTGGAAAGCATGGCGTAAGGCATAGATAGGATGCTTCCCCATGCAAATCCAATTAATATAAATGAAATTGTAAGATATTTTGGGTCAGGGATATAATTCATCATAAGAAATCCAACTCCTCCTAAAAATAATGATGACATATGGATATATTTTCGGTTAATTCGTTTTTTTGAAGTGTATAAGACTAATGCTAGTGCAAAAACCATCGATGATAAACCATAAATTCCCATGTGTGAGCCAACCGAATTTGATGATTCCTGGAATGCAGTATTCGCAACATTAAATTCTGCTGCCTGCGCTTCATTGGTCATATCATAATTGCTGGCAATTGGAGCAGGAGTTTTATAAACATGCGCAGTTAAAGCCGGGTTTGCCATACTCCACATTGTAAAAAATGCAAACCAACTAAAAAACTGAACTACTCCAAGCTTTTTCATTGTTGTTGGCATATTGCCAATATTGTTAATTATATCGGGGATAAATTGGTTTTTTCTCTGCTTCTCTTTTTCAAATTCATCCATATTCTCAGGAGGGTATTCGGTTGTGGAGAAGACTGTGTATAATACGCTTGCCAAAAAAACAAATGCGCCAATTGAAAAAGCAATTTTAACGGTCATAGGGATTACTCCTGCTGGAGCAGAGTTGCTAACCCCTAAGGTTGAAATGAACCAAGGTAAGTTACTTGCTATCCAAGTTCCAATACCAATTATAAGTGTTTGAACTACAAAGCCATATGATCGTTGCGATTCAGGTAGTTTATCTGCTACCAAAGCTCTAAATGGTTCCATGGATATATTAATTGAAGCATCTAATATCCATAAAAAACCTGCAGCTACCCATAGTGCCGGAGAATGTGGTACAAAAAATAGCGCCAATGAACTAAGTACTGCCCCAATTAAAAAAAACGGACGTCTTCTTCCCCATTTGGGACTCCACGTTCTGTCGCTCATATAGCCAATTATTGGCTGAACTAGCAACCCTGTAAGGGGTGCGGCAATCCAAAGTAAAGGAATCGAATGTTCGTCGGCACCAAGTGTTTGGAATATACGCGACATAAATCCGCCTTGCAAGGCAAATCCAAATTGAATTCCCAGGAAACCAAAACTCATGTTCCAAATTTGCCAAAAACTTAATCGAGGTTTTTTATTCATAGTATAATTTTATGGCATCGAAAGTAATACTATTATTAGTATTGCAGTATATAAATACTCAGTAGGTTGGTTAAATTTGTATTATTTGTGTTACACAAACACAATTGATATTAATTAAAACGTTTGCGGTAATATTTTATATATTTGTAAAAAGTTTTATTTTATATGCTTGCGAGTTATTACAGAATAATATTATTTATTTTTTTAGCCTTTTTTGGATTATTGTCATATGCGCAAAAGACGGATACGATAATCCATATAAATGGCAATGTGCTTCTTGGTGAGATAAAGAAGCTTGATTATGGTATCATTACATTTAAAATGGATGGTATGGGGACAATTAATTTTGAGCTTGATAAGGTAAGTACATTTAGTTCGAAAAAGCATTTTCAAGTTACCGTAAAAAGTGGCTTACAGTATTATGGAACATTTGATACTTCATCGGTTAACCGTATGGTTAAATTAAATGTTATTAATGGTGAAGAGACTGTTCCAATTTATAGTATTGTTGAATTATATCCCATTAAGAAAAATTTTTGGTTACGTACAAGTGGTATTTTTAGTTTAGGCTTTAATTTTTCAAAGGGTAGTGGTATAGCAAGTTTAAATACTTCTGGTAAACTAGATTATAGAAACAGAAAGTCATATACAGTGGTAAATTGGTCTGAATATGCTACAGTACAGTCAGATACAATTACCTCCAATAAAACAGATGCATCTCTTGATTTTCAGAGGGTGATAGTTAGAAAATGGTATTTTGGATTGAACGGTGAATTAAGTTCAAATAGTGAACTTGGGCTTGATATGCGTGTACTTGCTGGTTTATCTGTTTTAAACTATGTTGTTCATGACAATCATAACCGATTATTTTTATCACTGGGTGCAAGTGGTAACAGGGAATGGGCAGAAGCCGGGTCAACCCCTACAAATAACATTGAAGGGCTGCTTGGTGTAAATTATCATTTTTTTAAATATACTACACCTGAAATTCATATTACTACATTTGTTAATGCCTACCCAAATATTACAACTTCCGATAGATGGAGACTTAACTACTCGTTGGATGCTAAAATTGAAGTTATTAACGATTTTCATGTGGGGGTTAATCTTTATTATAATTATGATAATAAACCCATATCAATTGGAGCTTCCACAAATGATTATGGTTTAACAACTACACTTAGTTATTCGTTTCATTAAATTAATGAGTGAATGGGTGAATGAGTAAATGAATGAAAGACTTAGTACGATTGAATTGCAAAACAATTATTTTGAGAAATACTTTTAAGAAGATAGAGCGTTTACATAGTAAATTGCTAATTAGTAAGTTATTTGCTAAAGGTAAATCATTTTTTTTATATCCATTTAGAGTTACTTTTATTTTGGATGAAAGAAAAGATGGTTCGCCTGTTCAAATTTTGATTTCAGCTTCTAAGCGGAATTTTAAATCAGCTGTAAAGCGAAATCATATTAAGAGGTTGATTAGAGAAGCATATCGTAAAAACAAGCACATTGTTTGGGACTATTTATCTGATAAGCCAAATAATCAGTTAATTATTAGCGTTGTATATACTGCCAAAACAATTGCTTCCTATTCAGAGATAGAAAGGAAATTAATCTTAGTTTTGCACAGCTTAATTGAAAAGAATGAAGAACATAATAGGTAAGTTTTTTATACTACTAATACGAATTTACCAATATACGCTATCACCATTCTTAGGAAGATCGTGCAGATACACACAAACATGTTCAAGTTATAGTATTGAAGCTATAAAAAAGCACGGGCCCGGGAAAGGGGGGTGGCTTTCGGTTAAACGAATTGCATCATGTAATCCATGGGGAGGGAGCGGACATGATCCTGTACCATAAATAAATTAGATATGACAAATAAGTTTTATATACCTATAATAGTATTTTTAGTTGCTTTTCTAAGCTTTGATAATCTTAAAGCTCAAGATCAAAATAATTTTGAGTTATCAAAAAATCTCGAAATTTATGCTGATATATTGAGACAATTAAACTTAAATTACGCTGATGATATCAAACCTGGCGAATTAAATACAACAGCAATAGATGCCATGTTGCAAAAGCTTGACCCTTATACCGTTTATGTTCCTGAATCGAGGCTTGAAGACTTTGAACTAATGACCAAGGGAGAGTACGGCGGCATAGGATCACTTATTCAAAAACATGGTGAATATGTAATTATTTCGGAGCCATATGAAAGTTTTCCAGCTCAAGTTGCTGGATTAAAGGCTGGTGATAAAATTTATGCCATAAATGGCGAATCTGCCAAAGGAAAGTCTAGTTCTGAAGTTAGTGATAAGCTAAAAGGTACTCCGGGAACCTCATTTGTGTTATCTGTTATGAGATATGGAGACACCATAACACGTGATTTTGAAATTGTTAGAGAAAAAATTAAATTTCCTAATATACCATACTCTGGCATGGTGAGTGACGATATTGGTTATATAAACCTTAGTCAGTTTAATCCAAACTCTGCTGCTGACGTTAAAAATGCCTTTAATAAGCTCGTTGCTGATAATAATATTAAAGGGATAATTTTAGATTTGCGTGGGAATGGTGGCGGTCTACTTAATGAAGCTGTTGATATTGTGAATATCTTTGTTCCTAAAAATAAAACAATTGTTACAACTAAAGGTAAAGTTAGCAGAAATACCCATGCGCACCGTACCCGCAATTTAGGTACTAATACTAATATTCCACTTGTTGTATTAGTAAACAATTATAGTGCATCAGCGTCGGAGATTGTTGCAGGAGCAATACAGGATTTGGATAGGGGTGTTGTTATTGGTGAAAAAACATTTGGTAAGGGACTTGTTCAAAATATTCTTGATTTGCCATACAATTCTAAAATGAAGCTAACTGTTGCCAAATATTATATTCCAAGTGGAAGGTGTATTCAGGCAATTGATTATTTTAATGAATCTGATACGGATAGTATTAATAACTTACCAGATTCACTTTTGCATGCTTTTAAAACTGCTGGTGGAAGAATGGTATATGATAAAGGGGGAATTATACCTGATATTACCATTGAGGCGCAAACTTTTAGTCAGATAAGCGGTGATTTATATGCACAAAGTTATCTATTTAATTTTACCAACGAATTTGTATTAAAAACCGATTCCATTGTTTCGCCAATGGAGTTTGTAATTACTGATTCTATTTTTGCTGATTTTAAAAAGTATGTGGAAAATCATAATTTTGATTATAAAACAGAAACCGAAGTTTTGCTTGAAAAAATGAAAGAAAGTGCAGAAAGAGAAGATTACAATGTTGCTATAGATAGTACTCTTAATATGCTGTCTGAGGAAATCACAGAAGAAAAGAAAAAGGACATTGATAAAAATAGGTTAGAAATTGAGGAAATGCTTAAAATAGAGATTGTAACAAGGTATTATTATCAGAAAGGCAAAATCGAATCATCGCTTGTTACCGATCCTGATATTGCTGAAGCCATAAAAGTTATACTTGATAATTCGTTGTATACATCCATCCTAAACGGAACCCATAACACTAAATAAAGCTAAAGAAATACACTTATCATATTTTCATGCTAAATTCAGGTACAAATATTCATTCATTGGCATATACTATCACCCTAATGTTGTTGGCGGCAAGTATTCCTTTGTCGAAATTTACAATGAGTGTGACTGAATTTATGCTACTTGGCTTGTGGCTTTGGTCGGGATTTTCGTTTAGAGTAAGTTATAGGTTTTTTAAAATTGGTGGTTTTTTCAAAGGTATTATTCATTTGGTTGGCTATATAATAGCTTTGGGGTATAATAATATAATAGATAAATTTACTCTGTTTTTTAGAAATAAACCAGCCTTGGTTTTTACTTTTATATACATGGTTCATGTTATAGGTCTATTATATACCTCCGATATGAGTTATGCTGTAAAAGATTTAAGAGTAAAAGTTCCTTTATTGTTATTGCCAGTTGTTATATCAACTATGCATAAGCTTAATCCAAAGCAGTTTAGGCTGTTGTTAACAGTTTTTTCGCTATCTGTTTTATCGAGTACAATTGTTAGCATATATATATTTTTGGCTGATACTTATGTAGATATTAGAGAAATCTCACCATTTATTTCACCAATTAGGTTGGGCTTAAATGTGAGCTTTTCTTTCTTTATAATGATATATTTTATTTTTCATGAAAAGAAATTCAATACTTGGCAAATTATAAGTTTTATAATAATGGCATTATGGTTTCTGTCATTTTTATTCTTGCTCGAAGCTGTAACAAGTATTGTAATTATATTGATTGGTAGCATTGGATATTTGTTTTTCAGGGTGTTGAACACAATGGTTTCTTGGCAAAAATTAGCGTTATTATTATTTGTAATTGCATTACCTACAGTTTTTATTTTACACGTTAGGGGCGTTATTATTGATGCCAGAACAGCGCCTAATATTGATTTTGGTAAACTTGATGTTACCACAAATTTAGGGAATGAATATACACATGATACAATTAAACTAAAAGTTGAGGATGGTAGGTATGTAGGGCTGTATTTATGCTATGATGAATTAATTACCGAATGGAATAACCGTAGTGAAATTGACTACTATGGTGTTACAGATGCTGGTCATATGGTTAATGCTACTCTTGTAAGATATTTAACTTCTCATGATTTAAGAAAAGATGCCGAGGGAGTTAAATCCTTAACTGATGATGATATATTTATGATTGAACATGGTGTTGCAAATTATAATTATATTCACTCACCTGGCTTGAAAACAAGATTGTTGAAGATGATTATGGGATATGAGGTTTATCAACAAACTAATAATCCTAGCGGAAGCTCTGTAATGCAGAGGTATGAATATATTAGAGCATCATTTAAAATTATTAATGATAACTTTTTATTTGGAGTTGGTACGGGCGATCTTGAAAATGCATTTTATGAAGAATTTACAACAATGAACTCTGCTCTAGAAAGTCAATATAGGTATCATGCACATAATCAGTTTCTTGGGATATTTGTGGCGTTTGGGTTTTTTGGTTTTTTGGTTTTTATTGTAGGTATGTTTTATCCAGCTATAGTACTATCTGGTTTTAAAGATTATTATTTTAGTATATTTTTTATTATCATGATTGTTTCAATGTTTTCTGATGACACCATAGAAACCCAGGCAGGAGCTACGCTATTTGCGTTTTTCTATTCACTTCTTTTATTTGGACGTAAAAAAGGAGAGAATATGCCTGCCAGTATCACCAAGTAAAAAATATATTGTGTATTTTGTTTAAATTGATACTTTTGTAAAAAAGATAATGGTAATGTTTAATACATTATAAATTTGCTCATGAAAGTTAAGAAAATAAATATAAGTTACGAGGAATATTTGGAAGATGAGAAGTTATTGAGCTCTGATATGGATTTGGTTGAAGAAGCTGTAGATGCACTTTCTGGTTCATATGCTCCGTATTCTGAATTTCATGTTGGTGCTGCTTTGTTATTATCGAATGGCAAAATAGTACGAGGTAGTAATCAGGAAAATGCAGCATATCCGTCTGGATTATGTGCTGAAAGAGTAGCTTTGTTTCATGCAAGTTCGGAATATCCTGAACAAACAGTAGTTTCTCTAGCAATTACTGGTAAATCTGATCACTTTACAACAACCGAACCTATTACACCATGTGGCTCATGCAGGCAGGTTATTGCCGAAACTGAGAAAAAGCAAGGTAGTGAAATAAGAGTAATCATGAAGGGAGAAAAAGGGATTACAAGAATTGTTGAGGGAATTGATAGTTTGTTACCAATGGTATTTCATGAAGAAAAACTAAAAAAGTCGAAAAAATAAATATTAGTTTGTTACTACACATAAAAATAAATAAATGAAAAAAATATTAGCTATTGTTTTACTGTTTGTTATTGTTGCGGGATTTAAAAATGACAAACCTGCCTATAAGTTATTTAATGCAGAAGGGAAAAATATCAAATATTCAAAATTATTAATGGATGCCGCTGAAGCTGATGTTGTTTTTTTTGGAGAACTTCATAATAACCCAATATGCCATTGGCTGCAGTATGAGATTACGAAGGATTTATATGTAGAAAGAAATGGAGAGATTACTCTTGGTGCTGAGATGTTTGAGGCAGATAATCAAATGATTATGAATGAGTATCTAACAGGGTTGATTAGTTCTAAGAGTTATAAAAATGAGGCACGTTTATGGCCTAATTATAAAACCGATTATGCTCCATTGGTTGATTTTGCAAAGGATAGTAATCTTGTTTTTGTAGCTACCAACATTCCTCGCAGGTATGCTTCAGTAGTTTATAAAAAAGGTTTTGAGGGTCTTGATGAATTATCTGCTCAAGCAAAACTATACATTGCACCGTTGCCAGTTGAGTATGATGCAGAAGTTGCATGTTATAAAAGTATGCTTGAGGGTATGGAAGGCATGGGAGCACATGTTACAGAAACTCTTCCAATGGCACAGGCAATAAAAGATGCAACTATGGCATATAATATTTCGAGTTATATGGATGAATCAGGAAAACTATTTATCCATTACAATGGAACCTATCATTCTGATAATTTTGAAGGCATCCTGTGGTACTTAAACAAATATAAGCCAGGATTAAAAATTGTAACTATAGCATCTGTTGAACAAGCCGATTTGAACAAGCTTGAAGAAGATTACTTAAACAGAGCTAATTACATACTCGTTGTTCCAGAAGATATGACAAAAACGCATTAGTCAAGAATTGTGTATATAATTAAAACCCCTCATAACTAGGTAGGTATGAGGGGTTTTCTTATTCAAAAAATTCATCATAGTCCGGATAAAACATTTTCTCTTTGGCAACTTCCTGTGAAAATGTGAAATAGGTTATTTCGCCCTTTGCGCATAATTTATGGTTGGCATCAAATAATTCCACTAATACATCCACTAAGTTCCTGCGCTTTTGTAACAACGAAGCTTTAAGTTTTATATCACCATCAACTACCGATACTGTGTTAAGGTATCTGATATTCATATTTGAAGTTACTCCGGCAGTTTTAAATTTTATTTGAATGAACCAAGAGCCAATTTCATCCATTAGGGTTGCCTGAATACCACCATGAAGCACATTATGATAGCCTTGTAAAAATGTTACTGGTTTCCAAGTAGAAATAACATGCTCACCATCTTCAAAGAATTTCATTTTAAGACCATGATTATTATCTGGAGAGCAGCCAAAACAATTATAATCATCGTATTTTGTGTAAGGATTTAGTATTTTTTTCATTAAATAATTGGTTATTTATTCTTAAAAAAGTAATTAAGCATTTTGTAATACTTGACTTAATAATGTAATTGTAAATATTGTGAGTAAAAACCACCCAATAATGCCTTCAATAATTGATAAATACATGGCTATTCCTTTTTCTGGAAGACTCCCAAAACCAATTACAATAAAACTATTTAAACTTAATATGCGTGGGATTTTCCCTCCTTCCTTTTTATAATTATCCAGGAATACTTTTATTTCTTTAATAATTAAGTTGGGTTCAATTCCCCTACGCTTGCGTTGAAGATATTAATAAT
>Ga0307987_1001194_pt1 | contig 14577 bp, 16 predicted proteins | sample EllFjometagen181_FD_203157 | JGI IMG/M metagenome (GOLD analysis project Ga0307987, IMG submission 203157) | Marine microbial communities from Ellis Fjord, Antarctic Ocean - #181 | ecosystem: Environmental > Aquatic > Marine > Unclassified | place: Southern Ocean | collected 2014-10-08
TGACAGATAAGTTGATGAATGAGATGAAAACGGTGCTTCGGTTGCACCTGTCCTACAGCCTTGGAAAGGAACTGAAGACCGCCCGCTATCTATCCTAGACGTTCCGTGTCCTTTCTGAATACAATTTATATTGTTAAAAACATTGGGCTTTCATATAATGCAAGATATGTTCAAGTACCCAAAAAAAGTCACTCGACATAAAATAAGGTTAAGAATCCCTAAAAATACCCGCCTATGAAGAATTGGCGCAAAGAGTTTATGAATTGGAACTGCTGGCTGAATTTGAGCGTGAAAAGGCTGAATCATGAAAAGACCTTACAGAATCATTATTACAGAGGATCATACGATACTGAGGCAGGGATTAAGAGTGCTCTTGTCATCTGATCCTGATTTCAAGATAGTGGGCGAGGCGGAAGATGGTCGTGAATCGGTCCGATTAGCTGAGACATTGTTACCTGACCTCATTCTAATGGATCTATCCATGCCAAAGATGACAGGGATGGACGCTATCATTGAGATAAAAAAGCGAAGCACGGATACCAAAATTGTTGTTTTGACGGTTCACAGGGGAGAGGAATATGTCCTATCGGCACTCGAGGCTGGTGCGGATGGATATGTCCTTAAAGACGCAAATCATGGTGAGCTTACGACAGCAATTAGAAAGGTTCTCGAAGGGAAACGGTATCTGAGCCCGGATATTTCGGGGAAGGTGATAGAAGGGTATCTCGAAGGAAAAAACGCCCTAAGAAAAAAAACATCATGGGACACCCTTACGCCGCGGGAACGTGAAATCCTGAAGCTCATAGCCGAAGGATACAAGAACAGGGAGATGGCTGAGGCCCTTTTCATCAGCCCGAAGACCGTCCAAAAGCATCGAGCCAATCTAATGGAAAAGTTGGATCTTCATAATACCGCCGCGCTAACGGTTTTTGCCATAGAGAAAGGTATTGTGGATAGGGAATTAACATAAGATATCAGTTTTATTAAGGATAGTTGATTTTGGTTAAGAAGAGAAAGGATAGAGGGGATTGTGAAGCCTGCTATGTCAAAGGCCATGACGATTGAACTGTAGTGCCTAATCCTTTGTGCGTTTCGAGCGAAAAAGATCCTCCTGACAACTCAGTTCTTTCCTTCATGCCGGTAATACCAAGTCCTCTGCCAGGCTGGTCACCGGAGAGAATGTTCTCCATTTCAAATCCTTCGCCGTTATCATTAACAACCAATTCTATCATGCTATCTGTTTTCCTTAGGCAGAAACCCACGACGCTGGCCTGACTATGTTTGGCTACATTATTCAGCGCTTCCTGCAAAATTCGATAGATGACAATCTTCAAAGAATCAGGTATATCATCTTCCAGTATTTCAATCTGCTCTTCGATCTCAATCCTGACGTATAGGGTCTTAAACTCCTGAAGCAACCAAGAAATTGTTGCCACAATACCAAAATCATCCAGGGACGACGGCCTAAGGTTTTTACTGATCCTTCTAACTTCCTCAACAGCCCCTCGAGCCAGAGGCATCACAGATTCCAGTGATTTGGCAGCCTCGTCGAGGTTTTTTTGACTCATTTGCATTAGGGCAGCTTCGGTCCAAATTTTGATAGCACTCAACGTTTGCGCAAGCCCGTCATGGAGTTCCTGGCCAATTCGTTTGCTTTCTTCTTCATGGGCTGTTAGGAGCCTGGATGACAAGTCCGTGAGTTCTCTCCCGGATTGTTTTAGCGCTTCCTCCATCCTTTTATGTTCCCCTATCTCCCCGGCTAGAAGCACATTGGCCCTCGAAAGTTCTCTTGTTCTCTTATCAACGCGCTCTTCTAATTCCTCATGGGCTTTTTGGAGTTTCTCCTCGGCCCGGCTGCGCTGAATTGCCAGTGCGTAGTACTCGGCCATCCGACAGATGGCCTTGAGATCCCTTCGGGTATAATCGCTTTCTTTGTTGGCCAGAGCAATTTGACCGACCAGCTCTTTGTTCAGCAACACGGGCACGAATAATAAACGTTCAAGGGGTAGATGGCCTTCAGGAATTCCAGTAGATGCTTTATGAGTTTTTGGCGAATTGGTAAAAAAAGGTTCCATGTTGTTCAAGGAATGCCCCCAGAGCGCAGGGTATTGTCCATCTTCAGCCTTTGGGAATGTGATTCGCCGGCTATCCCCCTTGATCCCGCACTGGCCTTGCATCATGGAAGTATGAGTATGTGCGATCATGTCGCCGGTGACAGGGGCTATGGATGAGACGTAGCCATGACCACTTGTCGTCAACTCCTTTGCCTCATTCAAAATGGTGTCCGTGATATCCAGGATCGAAGGCGATGCTGAAATCACCGGCACATACAGCTCGGAAAGCGCAGCATTTACCTTTGCTTCCCATCTGATCTCATCCTCCACATGCACGCGCTCGACTATTTCGTGTTTCATTAGTTCATTTGCAGCCTTGAGTTCGTTAGCCTGGCTTTCCAAACGCCTAATCATTGGTTTGGTGATCTGGATGAAGGACAATGCACCGACAAGAACAATCAGCACAGTAAATCCCAGAGCTAATGCGCTGGCCCGGACAAACGGCGCTCGAATCTCAGCGAGGTCAATCTTGGCCACGATGCCATAGTTTAACTCCTGCACGGGCTCGTACGCTGCCAATACAGTCTCCCCCCGATAATCATGGCCTACCAGGGTACCGGATTTCCCCAACAGGGCCTGACGCATGGGTTGTGCCAGCTTGGATACAAAGGGGACTGGCTTGGGTTTGTCAAAGCCGCTATGTCTGTGGTTAAGCAAGAAGACGATGTTATCTCCCTCAAGACGAGCCAGGGTAAACTCTCCTGTCTTACCAAATCCCTTGTAGCTTTTATGGGCGTCTATTATTTTCCCCAGCGTCGCCTCGCTGGGTTTCCCCACACCGGGATGCCATTTTTGTTGATGAATCTTATCGAACCGGGCAATCGCCTCTATCAGCCGAGCCTGGCTTTGGGTGGTCTCCACCAGCCGCGCTTTTTCTTCTGAAAACGCTGCATCATATAGAACTTTGATTGTGATCCCAACGACAATAAGAGACGCCGCTACCATGATCGATATCAACAGAAACAACCTTTTTCGTTCGTTCATCTCCGACCTCCTTGGTTCCTGAAAATGTGTTCATATCGAAAAGTCTGAGTGGAATTCTGGGAGATTCCATGTTGGCTGCCAACTTGTCACCAAGGCAAAACCAGGCTGTCACTTTTGGAATGAATCAAGCGAATTATCCGATCTATGCTCCATAATTGTCCAAGAATAAAGTTGTATTTATTCAAATATACGTTGTTGTGCCCATTTACTATCCTAATCGTCCCTTTTAGAATAAATGAAACATCTTCAGGATACAAGGAGAACATAAGAAATGGGCAAAGCGCCTAAGAACTCCCAACTCTTTCAGATATGCATTTCGGAGGGATGAGCTAAGAAAACGGTGGAACACAGAATTAACAGGATCCTGATCATTGAGAACAACATCACTTTTCGCAACACGCTGAAAAAATTTCTTCAATCCCGATTTCCTGCAATGGTTTTGGAGGAAGCGAAAAATGGAGAGGAGGCTTTACAAAAGGCAACTTATTTCTGTCCTGATATCATCTTTATGGACATCAAATTGCCGATGGAAGCGGCTGCAATTAATAAAAAATTGAAAAGGATGTTCCCGAAGGTCACGGTCGTGCTTTTTACAAACTATGATCCCAACGAATATCGAGGAGCCACGGAAGAGAGCGGAGCGAACTATATCCTTCAGAAAGGCGCATCCACGGCCGAAGAAATCGAAGGATTGGTCGATTCGATTTTGAATTCAACTCGCTCTTCCTGGATTAAAGGAAAATGAAGAATACCGATTTTTAACCATCTAAATTAAAGGGGGGTAAAATCATGATCGACAAAAAAGCGTTGTGTGAAAAGATAAGGTCTATCCATCCGGAGATAGGCAAATGCGGCATAGATGTGGACGTAGATTGGGATGAAGCTAAAAAGGCATGGATTGTGGATTTGAAAAAGGACAACCACGAGCTAAAGACCCACTTGGAACCCGAAGATGCTGATGGATGTATGGCGGGGAAACAGTGCGTCTCTCTTGGGCTTCAAATTGCTCAGCTGGAAGCCAATATGGAAATATAGAAAATGTATTTGAAATACTGAGTCCGCGCCCGAGGCAATTTATCTGCGAGGGTAGTCTTTACAAGAATATTGATGATCCCAGGTAAAAATCATGGAAGAAAATAAAATAAAAGAAAAAGCGGAAAATGTTCAAGAGCAACTGCTCCCCTGCACCACAGCACCAGATGCAGAGCATGCCAGGGCTCATGATGAAGATGAACCTTGTGATGATGGCAGAGCAGGCGTTACGGACAAAGAGTAAAATGTTTCGAATTACCCGTCATAACCATTGATCGGAGGAAATCATGTTTTGTTATCAATGTGAACAGACTGCAAAAGGCACGGGTTGTACGGTGCAGGGTGTGTGCGGCAAGCCACCCGAAGTGGCAGCGCTTCAGGACTTGCTTCTTTACAACCTCATGGGACTGGCCCAGGTGGCAGTGGAGGGAAGAAAGGTAGGTGTCTCAGATAAAGATGTCAATGCCTTTACCGTCAAAGCGGCCTTTTCCACTTTGACAAACGTTGATTTTGACCCTGCTCGTTTCGTTGAACTGATCAACGGCGCGGTGAAGAAACGGGAAACGCTCAAAGGAAAGGTCAAATCTGCCGGTGGCCGTACGGATTGGCCTGAAGGTCCTGCCATGTTTCACCCAGAGCCCGCTTTGGTCGATTTGGTCAAGCAGGGAGAAGGGGTTGGTTTAAAATCGTACCCCGGGGACAATCCGGACATACTTTCCCTGAAGCATACGGTCCTCTTCGGCATAAAAGGGGTGAGTGCCTATGCAGACCACGCCCTGATTCTGGGACAGGAGGATGAAACGGTTTACGCCTTTGTACACGAAGGGCTTTCGGCCATTCAAAGGGATGACTTATCCCTGGACGAATGGGTGGGGATTACCCTTGATTGTGGGAAAGCAGCGCTCCGGGCCATGGAACTTCTTGACGCTGGAAATACAAGCCTTTACGGCCACCCTGTGCCAACCAAAGTGCCATTGGGACACAAAAAGGGGAAGGGCATCCTGGTCTCCGGGCACGATTTAAGAGATCTTGAAGCATTACTTAAGCAGACCGAGGGGAAGGGCATCAATATTTATACTCACGGTGAAATGCTCCCAACCCATGGCTATCCCAAGCTGAAGCAATATAAGCATTTCTACGGCCAATTCGGCACGGCCTGGCAGAAGCAGCTGAAGGAGTTCGCTGATTTTCCAGGGTCCGTTTTAATGACCACGAACTGCATTCAAAGACCCAGTAAAAAATATCAGGAAAATCTGTTTACCAGCGGCATGGTGGGCTGGCCCGGTATTCCTCACATATCCGACCTTAATTTTAAGCCTGTTATTGATAGAGCCCTGGCCCTCCCGGGATTTCAGGAAGACGAACTAGGCCCCGAGGTGACCGTCGGATTTGCCCGCAACGCTGTCTTGGGTGTTGCAGACAAAGTCATCGAAGCGGTTAAATCAGGCGCCATACGGCATTTCTTCCTGGTCGCCGGTTGCGACGGCACCAAGCCGGGACGGAATTATTACGCTGAATTCGTGGAAAAGGTTCCAAAAGATTGTATTGTTTTGACGTTGGCCTGTGGCAAGTATCGTTTCTTTGATAAGGATCTGGGTGATATCGGCGGCATCCCCCGCCTTCTGGACGTGGGCCAGTGTAATGATGCATATTCAGCGGTTCAGATTGCTTCGGCGCTTGCCAACGCCTTCGATACCCAGGTAAACGACCTTCCCCTTTCGTTCATTATATCATGGTATGAACAAAAGGCGGTGTGTGTGCTTCTGGCGTTATTGCATCTTGGTATCAAGGGCATCCGCCTGGGGCCTTCGCTCCCTGCGTTTCTGACGCCCAATGTACTCGACACGCTGGTGAAAACTTTTGGAATTCAACCTATTTCAACGCCAGATGAAGACTTGAAAGCGATATTGGGTTAATGTGAATGAGAACTCGCTGAAAGAGGATCAGGGAGAGAATCATGGACGAGATATGCAGCCCGCATCAAAGAAAAGGTGAAAGGAACATCTTCTGCTCCTTTTACAATGGTTGTTTGGATCATGCGATCCGGGAGTCCTGGCCATATTGGGATTGTGGTGATTGCCAGCATAAGTTCGATCAGGGAGCCAGGGCGGAGATTGTGTTTTCCGCTGGAAACGCAGTTGAAAATTATGATTTGAGTGTAGAGCTTTGAACATCCGCCGTGGTATTCGGATTCAATGGGGGATGTTAAATGTTCATGGAGATTTGGTTCTGGACTGCGCCTGTGATTTAATAACTCACAAAGGGCAATTCGAGGAGATTTAATATCATATTTTTATTTTATTTTGGAGTTTGCAATGAAAGTAACTGTAGATGAAATGAAGTGCGGGACTGTGGGCTTATGTGTCAAAGAATGTCCGGATATATTTCGTTTTCGGGAGGGTAGCAAAAGAGCTGCCGTGAGGATTGATCATATCCCACCAACCCTCCAGGCGTGTTGTCGTAAGGCTGCAAGTCTTTGCCCGAATGGGGCCATTACGATTGAGGATTGAGGAGGACCTGCAGGCTTTCCCAACAACCATTCAGGCAATAACCCATAACACGACAGTGTTATGACCCATTGTGAGAATATTTCAACATAAGTGCATATCAGGGAGGAGAGGAAATGGAGATCAAAAAAATACTTTGGCCAACAGACTTTTCAGCCAATGCGGAAAAGGCGCTGGACTATGTTACATCGTTGGGAGAGAAATATCAGACGGATGTGCATGTACTCTATGTGATCGAAGACCTGGCCCACCAAAACGAACCGTGGTACGGCGAATTTGATCGATCTCACATCGATAAAATCCATAAATGGGAAAGGGCAACCGCAGAAAAGCGACTTGACGATCTCTGCAAGGCTCATTTGAATAAGTGCCCTTTGTACATCAGGCATATTGCCATAGGCGACCCAGCTGAGGAGATTTTGAAGCTTGTGGACCAGGAAAAAGTGGACATGATTGTAATGGCTTCCCATGGGAGCAGGGGAAGTTTTAGTTTCGGCAGTGTCTCTGAAAAGGTGATAAAGAATTCGCACGTACCCGTTGTGACCATTCCAAAGACTATCAAAAGATAACCATTGGAGCGGTTTTTCCAGTGTGAGAATTTGGATTGATCTTTTAAGTGTATAGTACGGCGCTGTTAGTCATGAAAAAGGTTTACCATGGTAAGGAAAGAAGAAAAGGGCACGTGTTTTAAGGCGTTTCTACCCGATGCCAGGATTCTCAGCAAAGAAGAGATCAATATGCTGCCTGATGAAAAGAAGGCGGCGGTGAAAAGCGTTGCTGCGAAGGGAATATGGGTGGAAGTCTCTTGTCCTGAAGGTTCGTGCTCCAAAAAGAGAGACCGGATTACCATTCCTGCAAAAGGTTTTACCTCGGAAGAAAAGAAAGGGGTGTGGTTGAATCTGTTCTGCCCTGAAGATCAGTGTATGGTAGAAGATCCGACAGATTTGTCCTGAGGGGGATGGGGACGCTGTTAGATGCAGGTACGGGGGAGGGTCTGATTCAGGAACTGGAATGCGGTCAGGTCATACCCCTCAAGAGAGGCTGTGTCGATAATCGTTCCCACAACCGTTCCCGGCGATGCTCTTTTCTGCAGCATGAAGCTGTTTAAGGGCGGGATAGGGAACGGTTGAGAAGAGGATTTAAAATTTATTATTTACCGTCTTTCGCGAAAGCAAATCCGCGTTCAATGGCTTTCTGGTTGGTTTCGAAAAATTTATCCTTCCCTTTCATGGCCGCTTGCATTCCTTTAACGGTTTCTTCCAGGGACAGAAGGCCTGTTTTGGCACAAACCGTTCCGATCATGATCATGTTCCCGCCGCGGGCGTTACCCACTTCCTTGGCCAACTCCACAATGGGTACCTGTAGAAATTCCACATCCGTGCGGGATGGCGTGTTCGGAATCAGGGATGAATTCAGAAAAATGAGCCCGCCCTCAATGATGGTGGGTTCGAATTTGTCCAGGGAAGGGCCGTTCATGGCAACCAGCACATCCGGGTTGGATGCCACGGGGGATGCAATTTTTTTGTCTGAAACGGTCACCGAACAGTTGGCGGTGCCGCCGCGCATTTCAGCGCCGTAAGATGGAAAATAGGTGATATCGAGACCCTTGTGCATTGCCCCATGGGAGAGAACATACCCCATGAGCAAAACACCTTGGCCGCCAAAACCTGCAAAAGTCGTCCGGGTAATCATTTTTTATCCTCATATCCACTGTCATCTTTGATCACACCCAAGGGGTAGGTTTTCACCATTTCCTCATTGACCCATTCCCAGGAAGCCTTAGGTGACATTTTCCAGTTGGTGGGGCATGGCGATAGCAGTTCAACCAGAGAGAACCCCTTGTCGTCCAGTTGGCACTGAAACGATTTCTTGATGGCTTTCTTGGCCTTCCTGATCTGTTTGAGCGTCGTAAGCGCACATCGCTCCACATACACAACGCCGTTACTGACGGCCAACATCTGTGAAATGTCGATGGGGTTGCCGTGGAGACGTTGATCCCTGCCCCCGGGGGTCGTGGTGGCGTTCTGCCCCAGTGTTGTGGTGGGGGCCATCTGACCGCCGGTCATGCCGTAAATGGCGTTATTAATGAAGATGGTAGAGATCCGTTCACCCCTGTTGGCTGCGTGGATGGTCTCCGCGGTGCCGATGGCGGCCAAGTCTCCGTCGCCCTGATAGGTCAGTACGAATTTGTCCGGGTGAACCCGTTTGATGCCTGTTGCCACCGCCAGCGCACGGCCATGGGGGGCTTCCACCATATCAAAATTAAAATAGTTGTAGGCTAAAACAGCGCAACCCACGGGAGGAACCCCGATGGTCTTTTCCCGGAGGTTCATTTCGTCGATGCATTCCGCCACCAGGCGGTGCGCAATGGAATGCCCGCAACCCGGACAGTAATGGGTCGGGTTATCTTTCAGGGATTCCGGAAAGCCAAAAATCTTTTTATATGCTACTTCCGCACTCATACGTCTATCCTCCTGCCTACTTTTCCGTCGCCGCTGGCAGCGGATCGCAGGAAATCAGCCACATCCGCCGGGGTCGGAATGATGCCGCCGGGCGTGCCGTAGAAATGTATTTCGGCCCGGTCCCCCACTGAGAGCACCACGTCTTCCACCATTTGACCCATGCACAGCTCGAACACGGCTACTTTGGACACTTTTGAGGCCAATTCCCGTAAAGGCGCCGTTGGGTAAGGCCATAGGGTAATGGGTCGGAACAGACCCACGTTCAGGCCTTCGGCCCTCAACTCTTCAATGGCGCTTTCGGCAATTCTAGCCGCCGTGCCGTAGGCCACGATGATCATTTCATCTTCGTCCTGGGTTCTAGTTTCCCATCTCAATTCATTGGCGGTGATTTGATCATATTTTTCCTGCAGGTGCAGGTTGTGTTTATAGAGTTGACCATTCTGCCCCAGAAGCATGGAAAAAAGCGCCCGGGGTTCGCGGCCTTTGCATCCATCCAGGATCCAGTCTTTTTTGGGAAGGTCTTCAAGATCAATAAAATCGGAAAAGACCACCGGTTCCATGACCTGCCCCATCAATCCGTCTCCCAGCAGCATGACCGGCGTTCGGTATTTATCCGCGATATCAAAGGCAACGGATGTTAAATCCGCCAACTCCTGACATCCTGCCGGCGCCAGAACCGGGGTTCGGTAGTCGCCATGGCCGCCGCCCCGGGTGGCCTGAAAATAGTCGGCGGCGGACGGGGCGATGTTGCCCAGTCCCGGGCCGCCTCGCATCATATTGATAATCACTGCGGGAAGTTCCATTCCGGCCATATAGCTGATGCTTTCCTGTTTCAGAGAAACGCCGGGCGAAGATGAACTCGTCATGGCTCGGCCGCCCGCAACGGAGGCGCCATGGACCATATTGATGGATGCAATTTCGCTTTCACCTTGAATAAAAGTGCCCCCGACCTCGAGCATTCTTGCAGAAAGATACTCGGGCAACTCGTTCTGGGGCGTGATGGGATAACCGAAGTAGTAGCGGCAGCCGGCTCGGACAGCCGCTTCCGCAACGACGTGGGAACCATTCATTAGCATTTTATCACTGGGCACGATACACCTCGATCGCTACTTCAGGACAGACCGTGGCGCATTGTTTACACGCGATGCATCCCTTTTCGCCTTCTAATACGTTTTCCTTGAATCGAGCAGGCGAGTATCCCTTTTTATTCGGGATTTCGTCCACTTCAATCATGATGTTCGGACAGGCTTCGATGCATATATGGCATCCTTTGCATCGTTCCCTGTTGATGGTTATTTTCCCTTTTTTTGTCTTTTTTGTCATAATCCAATGTCCATAATTTTGAGGGCTGATTAAACTGTTGAATACCAATGACCGTTTTAGAGCGCGTTAATGCCAAAAACCTCTAAAACCGGAACATTTATTTCTATTGGTTTGCTTTGTCAAGAGAAATTTATTGTTGCAGAGGATTTTCCCCAATATAGGGTATGCTGAAAGCGACCCATCATCGATTTTATCTGGAATGTGAGAACCGGTACCCATATGCCTGTCTTGGTACATGTGTACCATTTTTACAACAAGGGTTTTTACTTGACAAACCCGCGGCACAATATGATAAATAGTTCTCTCAAATAGTTGGGCGGGATTCAATCGGGAACTGTTTGGATTTTAGCCCTGTCATCACACCTACACCATAAAAAGCGGAATAAACAATGCAACTGACTGAAAAACAGATAGATTATTGTATGGAATGCGGCGTATGCACCGGGAGCTGTCCGGTAAACAAAGTGCTTCCAACCTTTTCACCGAGGCAGATGATCAAAAAGGCGTTGAGGGATCCAGCCGGAGAGCCACATCTTGATCCCGGTCTCTGGGCGTGTCTGGGTTGCGCCCGGTGTAGCACAAGGTGTCCGGTCGAAATCGACTTTCCTGAATTTGTTCGGTCTCTCAGACAGAAGGCGCGGGATGCGGGAAATTTGCCCCAGGAAAGCCACCATGGGATTATGCAGTGCGTTGCCGAACTTCAATTAAACGACCGAACCCAGAATCGTACCGCCTGGGCTGAAGGGGTGGGAGATTTCGGGGAAACCGGGGATATTTTTTATTTCGTGGGGTGTCTGCCTTATTTCGAAGTGGTTTTTAAGTATCTGGAATTGTCCCCGCTAGAGAGTGCGCGAAGCGTTCTGAAATTGCTGAACCGATTGGGCATCACACCGGTGATCAGCAATGATGAACGGTGTTGCGGTCATGACGCGCTTGCCAGCGGCAATGAAGCGACATTCCTCAAACTGGCGGAACGGAACCTGGAAGTGATTGCGTCTTCCGGGGCCAAGACAGTCCTGTTCAGTTGTCCGGAAGGGTATGCCACATTTAAGAATCAATATTCAAAACATTTCGGGGCTTTGCCTTTTGAAGTGCTGCACATGACGGAGTTCCTGGCCCGTGAACTGCCCGCATCCGGGTTATCGTTCAAACCTTCCACAAATGGCGCGGTCACATTTCACGATCCCTGTCGCCTGGGCAGGGGCGCCGGGATTTACGAGGCCCCGAGGGACCTTTTAAAAAGCATTCCGGATGCAACGCTCATGGAAATGGGGCGCAACCGGGCAAACGCTCTTTGCTGTGGAACCAGTGCGTGGATGGAGTGTGCCAGCTGCTCCAAGGCCATGCGGTTGGAACGGCTTCAGGAGGCGCTCGATACGGGAAGCCGGACCATGGTCACGGCGTGTCCCAAATGCCAAATCCATTTTACCTGTGCTCAGCGTACGGCGGAGATGGATCTCAACATTACAGATATATATGCCTATCTTTCGGAGCACCTCAGCGGTGAATGATAGGCCCTAAATTGCGGATTGCGGATTGAGGAGTGGTTATATGAAATCAGAGAAAAATCAGAAAGTACAAGGCGCTGTGATGGTTGTGGGCGGTGGTATCGCCGGCATGCAGTCGGCCCTGGACCTGGCGGATGCGGGGTTTTATGTTCATCTGGTGGAAAAGTCACCGGCCATCGGCGGTGTGATGGCCCAGCTGGACAAGACGTTTCCCACCAATGATTGCGCCATGTGAATTATTTCTCCGAAACTGGTCGAGGTCGGCCGGCATACCAATATTGAACTTCATACCTGTTCAGACGTTGATGAAGTGAATGGAGAAGAAGGCAACTTTGAAGTAACCCTCACCAAGACGCCGCGATATATTGATCCGGATGTGTGTACCGCCTGCGGGGATTGCGTTGAAGTATGCCCGGTTGCGAGACCCAGCGAATACGATATGGCACTGGTGGATCGTAAGGCTACCTATAAATCCTACGCACAGGCCATTCCCGGTGGTTTTGCCATCGAGAAACTGGATCTGGCACCCTGTCGGATGGCCTGCCCGGCCAACCTGAATGTACAGGGCTATGTTCAGATGGTGAAAGAAGGTAAATACCGGGAAGCCATTGAAATCATCATGCGGGATCTGCCCCTGCCGGGTGTGCTGGGCCGTGTATGCCCCCACCCCTGCGAAAAGAGCTGTAGACGTCTTGAAATGGATGAGCCCATCTCCATCCGTGAATTGAAGCGTATCGCAGCTGATCGGACCAATCTCCAGGAAATTCCGGTTCCTGAAATTGAGGCCAAGGAGGAACGGGTCGCTGTTGTGGGCTCCGGACCTGCCGGCCTTACGGCGGCGTACTTCCTGGCTCTTGCGGGATATCAGGTGAGTGTTTACGAGGCCATGCCTGAACCGGGTGGTATGATGCGCTACGGTATTCCAGCCCATCGGCTTCCCAGGGCTGTCCTGGACAATGAAATTGATAATCTGAAACGTTTCGGCATTGAAATCCACACGAATACGGCCATTGGAAAAGACGTTACCTTAGAAGATCTCCAGGCCCATGGGGCCAAAGCCATATTTTTGGGTCCCGGTGCATGGAAGGGCCTGAAACTGCGACTTGCGGGTGAGGAAACAGAAGGTGTTCGGGATGTGACCGGTTTCCTGACCGATGTGGAGCTGGGTAAGATTACGGAACTTCAAGGCAAGGCCGTTATTGTCGGGGGTGGCCATTCAGCCCTTGACGGCGCCCGGACTGCATTGAGGCTCGGAGCCGATGAAGTTCATATTATCTACCGGCGTTCACGGGCGGAGATGCTGGCGGAACCCGAAGAGGTGGAGGAAGCCGAAAAGGAAGGTATCAAAATCCATTTTCTGGTGGCACCCATCGGAATTGCTGAAGAAAACGGCAAAGCAGCGGGTATTGAGTGCATCCGGACCCGTCTGACAGCCGCCGATACCACCGGTAGACGGAAACCCATACCCATTGCGGGTTCTGAATTTTTTATTGAGGCGACTCACATTATTCCCGCCATTGGTCAAGAACCGGATCTGAATTTTCTGGATGAAAGATTTAACGCGGAAGTGTCCAAATGGAATCTTCTAAAGGTTAACAGCGAGACACTTCAAACCAGTATCCCCGGCGTTTTTGCGGGCGGTGATGTCATTACCGGTCCTGCCACCGTAATTGAAGCGGTGGATGCGGGAAAGCGGGCGGCCCGGTACATGGTCAAGTATCTCTTAGGGGAAGAACTGCCCACCGAATGGCAGGACGAACCGCCCGTAGGCACCAACTGGGTGGAGATCCCCGACGATGCGCCGACGCTCAACCGAATGCGGGTTCCCACATTGCCGGTGGAGGAAAGGCTTTCCGGCTTTAAAGAAGTGAGCCTCATGGTGGATGAAGAAACCGCTCGATCCGAGGCGGCCAGGTGTCTCAACTGTGGTGGATGCTGCGAATGCTACGAGTGTGTGAAAGCGTGCAAGGCGCAGGCTGTAACCCTTAAAACCCATGAACAGCACGTTGAACAGTTGAAGCTCGATGTGGGTGCGGTGATCCTGTCGCCCGGGTTTAAACCTTTTGATCCCAGCCAGTTCGATACCTATCACTACACCACCTACCCCAATGTTGTGACCAGCATGGAGTTTGAGCGGATTCTGAGCGCCACGGGTCCCTCCATGGGTCATTTGCAGCGGCCATCCGACAGTCAGGAACCTAAGAAGATTGCCTGGCTGCAGTGCGTTGGCTCCCGGGATATCAATCGCTGTGATCATTCATATTGTTCCTCTGTTTGCTGTATGTATGCGGTCAAGGAGGCGGTGATCGCCAAGGAACACTCGGAAAACGATCTGGATGCGGCCATCTTTTTCATGGACATGCGGACCTATGGAAAGGATTTTGAACGGTACTATGACCGTGCCAGGAATGAACAGGGCGTTCGGTTTATAAGGTCCCGTATTCATTCCGTTGGGGAAGACAGCGAAACCCGGAACCCCATTTTAGAATATGTGGATGAAAACGGGCTCTTCAAAACGGAACAATTTGATCTGGTGGTCCTCTCCGTGGGTCTTGAAACCCAGGAATCATTGGTGGAATTGGCCGATAAACTGGAAGTTGAGCTGGATGCCGATAATTTCGTTGAAACCGGCGTATTCAATCCGGTG
>Ga0307987_1001195_pt1 | contig 14577 bp, 15 predicted proteins | sample EllFjometagen181_FD_203157 | JGI IMG/M metagenome (GOLD analysis project Ga0307987, IMG submission 203157) | Marine microbial communities from Ellis Fjord, Antarctic Ocean - #181 | ecosystem: Environmental > Aquatic > Marine > Unclassified | place: Southern Ocean | collected 2014-10-08
GAAAAAAACCTGTACCTCGACCTGTACCGTGCCTGTACCTTGACCTTTGCTACCCCATGTGCTAGTGCTGACTAAAAAGAAATTGAATTTAAATGCAGGTAGGTTGACATTCGGACCCACACTGGGTCAAACCACAACCACACCGACGCATATTTTTTAAAACAGCAGCCATTGTTTTGTCCATGCAGCTACAATCCTCCAGGTGCCTGCTGTGCCCAAACCACTTGCGAAGTGCACCACACAGACCATTCAGGGTAAGGTGCCTATATCCACTTACATGAGGTGCTCCTTTCTCCGATTTTTTTGCTTTGCATCCACAAATATTATAACCAGCGTCTAGCATTGGGTTGTGGCGGAAGCGGCTTTGCGCTCTTTCGGAGGGGTTGCAATTCTTGGCTAAGATTTCCTCAATCTTTTCTAGAAAGGCATTTTTATCTCCTGGACTTTGTCTCTTGCTCGCCATCAAATGACAGTGCAAGGCCCAGAGACAAGCCTTGGGAATTCCTGTCTTGGGTAGGTCGTCGTTGGCATAGGTTTCTGCGTAATGTTGAAGAGTATCTGCTGCGTCGCAATTAGCTGCAGCTTCCTGTGTTTTTGTTCCAAGCGCAGTGGGTGGAGAATACTTCTTTTCCCATACGGGATCCTTTTCCCACTCGCGCGTAATGTACAGTGCAAAGTCAGCAGCGGTTGTGGGGCATTCAAAGGCACTAAATAGCTCATTTAGGTATCTATCCCCCATGGGTGTTCCCGCAGCATATTTAATGTTGCAATCCAATACAACATCGCGGCGCAGATTTCCTGAGTCTTTTGACGGCTTGTAACTATTGTCCGCCTTTACAAGATTGCTAAAATCTGGTGTACCCATGTCAACGTGGTCAATTCCCTTGTGTTCCACTTTGATGTATTTCCTCGTGCACATTGCCTTTGTATTTTTAGTTTCAATGTCATCAAAGAATTTTAGAATTAAAAATTGTTCGCGTGCATTAAATCGAGGGTCCATTTGGTGCTGGCTAGTAATTTCTTCTCCATAGAGGGATCCCAAGATTTGATCAATAAACCAAAGGAAGAAGGCTGATTTCCCCACACCACCCACCTTGCTAATTAAAATAGGCATCTTGTCTGTTCTTGCCCATGGGCGGCAAAACATGCATCCAAGGTATTTGACGAACCATTTTGAACCCTCTTCTTGCAATTCGGGTTGGTCGTCATTCCAAAAAAATACTTCTTTGATGTGTTTCAGGATAGTTTCCACCTTGCTAAAATCGGTGTATTCTGTTTTATCCACCATTTTTTTCCACACACGAAACCCCAAGAACATATTAAAGGCGTTTCTTCCGTTTGTGTAAATGTTAGCAATACCCTCGCCTTTAAAATTGGTGGGATAGAAACAGAGCTGTGCCCATGCTATTTCTGCGTATAAATCAGTTACAATATCTCGTAGGGATGTTTGCTTGTCCGCAGTCTTAAAGATGGCGCAATGCTCCAAGAACCCTCGTTGGGCACTCATGTTAAAGAAGGGCTCATTGTTTTCCCAGTGGTGTTCGCGGGTGAGAGCGGAGTGTTTCCCTATGAATACCAAAGTATTCCTGAGCTGCTGCTGGATAGCGCAAAGAAGATTCTTGTACATGAGTTTGTCATTCTCCCTGTCCAATGTTCGGAAAACTCCCCACATTGGAGTTATCCGCGAATACTTGTGCTCGGTGTAGGGATTGCGAATTTCGGAGATATTTGTCGGCTTGCTTGCTAGCTCGTGCAAATAAGCTAGCCCATAAACGTGCTCTCCCTCTGATGTACATATTTCCATCCATTTCTTGCGGCATTCTTGTTCATTGTATTTTGCCCCCTTCTTGGAAATATACTGAAAAACAGAATAGCCCTTTTCTCCCACTGTGTTGCAAATAGCACACCCCATGTGCAGCCACGGATAGTATTCATCTTCCACCGTAATCAGCCTTGCATACCCCATCAAGATTTCTATCAGAACGGGGAGCATTTCTGGCATATCAAAATAATCAATCATTCGCTTTTTATTTGTTTTGGGTTTTTCCTCTTTAGGAGTTGCAGGTGTTTCTTTAGTAAGAAGTTTAGGTTCCTTTTTAGATTCATCCGTATCCTCTCTTTTTCTTTTTCCTCCCGAAGGTGCATTCTCCGTTAACCATTCTAATAGGCAATCGGGCATCTCTAGCATTTCACCTGCAGACTTTTTCCAATGGTAACCCTTGGTGGGTGCAATCATAATCACCCCTTTTTGTGCTCGAATATCAAAGGGCTTCTCCCCAAACTTTGCCGATGTTTTGAGATGGGCGACTTTCTCGGTCCACTTGTAAAAAAAGTGTAAACCTTCGCTTTTTGTGGTTTGAATATAATTGCTGCCCATGTCCTCCTCCAAGCCCAACTTTGCCTTTAATTCCTCAAGGTGAATTAATCCATCATCCTTGGAATCAATGTCCAGAACAATAATACCCGATGCTTTGCCAGTGATGGCGCAGCGGTACTTCTTGCCCTTGTTAAGGTGATCCACCCGTGGAAAGTGAGAAGCCAATTCTCGGGCACTCATGTGGTGGTACCCCTTTGTGTTGGGATGTTTTTCGCCCTTTATGCATGCGGCAATGGCCCACTCGGATTGAATTGTTTCCAAGGTGTCACTTATTGTTGTACCATAAATCACTCCAGAATCAACTTCCATTTCCAAAATTTTCTCCATTCTTTTTTATTAGGTGCACATAAAAAAGAAATATGGACCCAAATTCTGTGCACTTTGGTACAGGGTGTACCATTTGGTGGTCCATTTCATAAAATGTGTTCCTATAAGTAAAACACAAAATAAAAAAAATGCCAGCCAAGAAAGAATCACCCAAGCCCGCACCCAAGAAGGAGAAGAAGGCCCTTAAAAGGGACCGCGAAGAAGATGAGTTTAAGGAACCTTCCAATGACGAAGAAAAAGAAAAGGAACTGCCACTGGAAAGTGCACCCAAAAAGGACAAACGCGCCGCTGGGGTATGCACCTTAACTTGTGCTCCCAGAATGGTCAATCCACGTGGCGAGGATGGTCAGCTAACCAAAGATAACCCAACCATTTCCAAGCGGTGGTTGGCGTGCGAATTAACCTGTGATGAGGGCAATTCCAAAAGAAGTGATGTTTGGTTGCAACGTGACGTTTGTTTGTCTGGAAAAGAAAATGTATCGATGGTGAAGCAAATCAAATATTTTCTCTACATGTTTAAAGCATGCAGCTGCGGTCATTCTTACCACAACATTGGAAAGATCGAATTGGATCTTTAAAACTACAAAAAAACAACCTCCAAATCCTTAACAGTGCAAGTGAACCGAAAGGGGCACTTCTGGCAGCGACACTTGGTGCCAAGGATTCGACACACTTGGCTATCATTAGGAAACACACCTCCTTTTTGCATAGCATCTAAAACAGGTTTGAATGTGTTGTCTAAATCTCGAACGTGTTTGTTTTTACTGCACATTTTAATAACTATGCTAACATCACCAACAAAGGGTTTTATCTTTTGTTGAATCCAATGCTCCCTCATAATTGAACGAAACTGATGCGCCTTGGGGGTTACATATATTTTTTTAGTTCGATAATTGACCTTGTAAGTATCGTTGCATGAGGGGGGAAGAGTTTGGCTCGTGTAAATAAAAGACTTTGTTGGAGCAAGCATTTTCAGGTTTGACTCTTGTTTTACATTACAAGTACAAAAAAAAGAAAACCTAGGTAAATTTTGTACGATAAAACTTCTCGCCCACTAGCATTGTTATCTGAATTAACGGATGCAAGTCACCAACAAAGCCCAATTGATCCTCCAGCAGTGAATTGACTGTCTTAGAGGAGTCAACCTCCTTAGCAAAACGTGCCTTGTGTTCATCATTATCGGAAAACTGACCCAAAGTGGCTGCTAAAAGCTTGACGCTCGAATCTTTTAGTTCCTTTTCTGCTTCCGAAACCTTTTGTTTCTTTGCCGGTGGCATATTCATACCAAAAGATAGATTAGAATTGCGTGCTCCATTCATATGGGGTACATTAAAGGTGGATCTTCCTTGCCGAACATTGTATTTGGGCTGGGGTTTTGCGGCAGGTTTAGGACCTTTCTTTGCAGGTTGCACAGCAGAAACAAGTTCGCACTCCATTCTTTTTAACTAGCCAACATATTTATTTTGATGGTGCTGATTGCGGAGATGGTGCTGATTGCGCAGGCAACAGAACTAAGGGCGGCGATACAACAGCAGGCGGTACAGGCGTACACAGCACGGCGGGTGCTTCGGAAGGGGTCACAACACCTCCCAAAAAAGTCCCAATCTGTTTCTTAAAACCCAAACCAAGCGCAGATGCAGCTGCTAGCATCAGGATTTGCCCTGGGCCCATTGGATCTTTTTTCTGGGCTATTTCATCGCGTACGATGGCACGCACGTATGCCTCCTGATTTGCTGCTGCATCGCTATAATCTTCTGGTACGTCGAATGTGTCCCTGTGAACCGGATCAGCTTCTCGCGGAGTGCAATCGACTTCGTCTGTTCCTGCACTGGTTTTCCCTGCACTGCGGCGATATTTGCCAACTCTTTGCCACCAGTCTCGCTGGCTGGCTCTTTTTCTTGAAGCAGGTGTATCCCCCCCGTCGGTGTTCGCACGAATTGAATCTTGGTCTTTGGGCATTTTGGATTCTTTGCGTTGGGTTTTTTATTGTCTGACATATTTTTTAACATGCTTGCCTTAAAGTAATCAGCATAGTCCCAGCTAACACGCCCACTTGGAATATGCACTAGCAGGCACGCATAGTTGGGCACGAGCTGGCGGGTCTTTTTATCAAAGGAACCCTTGGTTTTTTCTCGCGCTTCTTGCAGAAAGCTATCTTTGTTCTGAATATCCGAGCACTGGGATAAAAATTCCCAATACACCACCTCTACCACTTTTTGGTTGGTGCACTTGTATAATCCAAGCCAATCGATCTGACTTCGAATCAAAGGGTTCAACAACCTGTGCTGAGATAATGCGTGGTGATTAATAATAATGTGGCAACCCACGTGCCTCGACATGATGACCAATTGAAAAAACCAATTACATTTGGGGAATTGCATGTTAGCGGATAAATCATCCAAGCACAGCAGAGTGCCTTTTTCGGGGACTTTGGTTCGCTTAAATAGATACTCCGCCAGGTCCGGTGTATAATCCGTTAAGACTCGCACTTTCTTTCGGTACTGGGGTTGGGCCAACCAGGCGTAACCGTGGTTAGCATCTCGTGCAAAGCTAGGCGCCACCAACCAATATTCCGACATGGTATCATTATCTAAGCACCACCTCAGGATTGCTGTCATCTTGGTTGTTTTGCCTTGGGCACGAATACCACACTGAAGCATGACAACCGCACGTGTTTTGTCTTTGAGTTGCTCCTGCAATTGATGTTCAAGTTCCATTTGGTATGGCTGAATTGAAATTTGTTGTGCCTTTTTATAAAACACCCTACTAAAAAAATGAACCCTTTTGAGATTATAACCCTGTGCTACGAGATTGCTACTCTAGGCTATTTTCTGCTGCTTTATTATACCCTGACCAGAGCGCCTGTTTTGCCTGTTACGCATGTGGCCTTTGTTGCCCCTGCTGACGAAGATGTACCTACAGAAATTAAACCTGACCCTGTTCCAGAAACTTAAATTTTAAATATTGAACCTTGTTAAAACGAATGCCTAGCACCTCCATGCCTGCTCCAAGACAAGCCGCTAAATTGGACCTGAATTGGTATGCGGATGAATTATATGAAACTTCAAGGCGGAAACAAAAGCGTCGTAAATCTTTGTGGTGTTTCTTCTGGTTTCCCTGGTTTGTCGTCTTGGTTGTTGCGATAATATTTTATCTATATAAAAATGCCGAGTTTTACAGTACCGGGTTACGTGCAGGTGACCCCCCAACTTGCCAGTGTTGGTGTGGCCAGGAGCGAGTTGGAACTCCTTCGGACGGAGATGCACAGCTCCCTGGAGATGGTGGTGCAAAAGGTGACGGAACACGAACTTTTAATTCAGAAACAAGAACTTTTGATTCAGAAACACGAACCTGCGTTGCAGGAAATAATTGTAAAGGTAAGGGAATTGGAGGAACAAATTCTCCATTTGCAGGAAGTTCAGCAGGGAGACACGCAGGGATTGATGAAGGCCGTAGGAACCCTCCAGTGCAAGTTCCCCGAACAGGAAGCTAAAATCAACCACCTAAGCGATGCAATCCAAAGTACGCACCATTATTTGGAAGAAAAAATGGAGGAAGATACAGATAAAGAAAAGGAAGAGGCTTTAAACCGAGTTCGCGGTACAACTTGGAAACAACGACGCAAACCACCCTTGCCACCCTTGACGGCGTGCGAACCAGAGCAGCACTACCATCAGCCGACGGGCCAGAGCCGTGCACGTGTTGCTGTATCTGCACACGCGGAACCGTCGTAGCTATTGTAAGTTTTGTGTCTGTTTTGTTGTGCTTGTAATTTTTTAATTTCGAAAATGGGGCATTGCCCAGCTCAATTTCGTAAAGGGTTTATTCCACCTAGCCATGGCCTGTCCAATGTGTTGGGGTTTATTATTAGGGGCGTGGCGGTTAAAGTGGGGAATAGTAGGGGCATAGGGGCGGGTAGCACGGGTAAGACTTAATCGAGAAGGTTTTTCTGCTTCGTCATCGGTAGAATTAAGGTCAATAGGATCATCCTGGGGTAAAGGCTCCTCCATGGCCTCATCATCTGATAAATGCCCCTCCGTTCTTGATTGTGCCCTAAGCTGCTTCTCGTAGCCTCGAATTACTTTTTGCTGATTTAACGCACGCTGGTTCCCCCGTCGTGTGCGCCGTTCTTCTTTTCTTTCCCTTTGCTCCATTTGGGCCGGTGTAAAAGTTTGCGTGATCGGCCAAGGCTTATTTTGAGCGTTTGCGGCTTTACTTGCAGGTTTTTTTCCTTTGTCTGGAATATTAGCACTGAAGGTAAAAGGTGCGGGACCAGAACCACTTGCACTTGCACCTGAAGCTTTGGGCATTGCTGATCCTTTAGAGTAAGCATCCAACTGAAGATCCTGAACCGTTTGCTCGTGCCTTTGATCTCTGGCTTTTAATTCCAACCCATGCTTGTGCTCCAAATCTTTAATATGGGCCTCGTGTTGCTTCGCTTGTTTTGCGGACGATTCGGCTAATTGTACAGAATGATCCCGACTAGCCTGGGCGGACTCTGCCTCTATTCTAGTTATATCATTTTGGTGCTTGGCCATTTGGGAGGTAAGGTCACTCCATTGTGTTTTTTGTTCTCTTGTACGATCCTTGGCTGCTATTTCCTTAATCTCGTTTTTTTGCCTCTCCAGCTCTACCAATTCAATCTCTTTCTCTTTCTTTTTTTGTTCCATCTCTACGGCATATTCCGTAGTTTGCTTTATCAGGCTCTTGTGAAGAGTATCCGAGGATTTTTTGTCCAGGGCGTTTTGATTCAATTTCTTGTGAGCAGCCACTAACAATTCTTCATATTCTTTGCTATCCTTTGCCGCTTTAGCCTTGTGTTCTGCATGACCTGCCTTGGCATCCTCCAAATCAGCCGCGGCCCGTGATGCTTTGTCGGTTGCAACTTGTTTTTCCTCTTCGGTTTGTTTGAATAAACGCACCAAATTGTCGTGCCGTGCTTTCATTTCCCCCGACACCTGCGCTGCGTTCGCAAGTTGCGAGTGGGCTTCCTCCGCCTCTGCGCCCTTTGCACGTGCCTCTGCTGCGGCCTTGTTAACTGCGGCTGTTTGCACCCGGAGGGCTGCTTCTGCTTGATTCTTTAAATCTACGGCCTCTTTTTCGGTGCGTCCCGATGCTACCAAAGCCATTTGCGTTGCTTCTTCACTCCGTTGGCATTTCTCCATCCAGGCGTGTTCTCTTTCATTAAAAGCAACTTGTTGGATCCCCATCCCACGTTCCAAATCTGCATACATGCGTGCCATGTTTTGCATCTGAGCAACCGCCCTTCCAACTTCCTCGGCATTTGCTTGCTGTACCAACGCCAAGTTCTCTGATTCTTTTTGCTTCATTTGCACCACTATATCGCTGTGCTCCTTGTGCCCCTGTTTGTACAATGCTGCCGCCTGTACATTGCACGCACGGAGGGATTCGGCGGTCAGTCGAAGTTCTGTGTTATGCGCCCTTTCTTCCGTTTCTTGCACAAGAACAAGTGCATCATCCCTTGCCTGGAGTGCGTTGTCGCGTGATTCATAAATAGTTAAAGCCCCCCTAAGACCTGCTGCGCACCCATCCAATTCGTTGGCAGCATCCCGAAGGATTCTTAACCCGTTTGTGGTTTGCAAAATAGAAACCGGAACGAGCGCCCCTGAGCATGCCTCCTCAACAGCCTCAATTAAAGGGTCTGTACGTGCCTTGCGTTTGTCACCCGCAACTCGTGAAACAGAACTTACGCTATCAGCAGCGCTGCCTGCAACGGGACGCAGGTCAACCACCTCAGTGCGGTGCAAAGTCTCTTCAATATGTTTTAATTCACCCAGTATCTCTGGATCTCTTTTTACCAACTTTTCAAAGATTTGTCCCCATGATTTTTTCTTCTCCTGTTTCTCCTTACCCATGCCCGTAGCCATATTAATAACAAGGCCCAAAGCAGGTGGGTCACGTATAATCTTAACGGGACCATCAAAAAACGCCTGCCACATTCCATGGAAAGTTTCTTGGGTGGCTACATCGGGAAACCTAAATTCTCCGCACATTTCCCCGGTCCAATCCTCGGCCCTTGCACTTCTGAGAATCTCAAAAAGACCCTTGTAAACATCGTTTTTCTCCTTGTCTAGTTTGTAGCTTCCTTGGGGAATAGCGTCCTTATCTCCTTTGATATGCCTAACTGCTCCACTATCACTTTTTCCTCGCTTAGCAGCCTGGGACATTTTCTTTTTTTATTTAAGACATTTATTTTAAACATTTTCAGGTTTAATTAGAATCTCCACACTGCACAGCTTACCAGCCTGGGTAGGAGGGAAGGCAATATCTTCTCCACTGGGAGTTATAAAGGAAAGATCCAACACTAGATTGCTCATAAAATGTGGCGTCTGGAATTTGATGCGATCATCCTCGCGTGTATTAGCATACCAGGAAAAGTGCCCATCCTGAACACCAGCCTGATCAAAAGGTAAACACCACGTATATCGGTGCCTATAGCCGTTGACCAATAATGTATTGGGAGAATAGTCATTTATTTTAATAAGCAAGAAACCAGTATTTAAAGGGCTGACCTGTGGGAAAGTATAAGGCATAGTTAAGTGCAACAAAGAAACAGACAGGTATTCACAGGGTGCAGGCAGGGTGGTGCCAGCAAGGTCAATAAAAAGACGCCGACTTGGATCACCGCCACGAAAAGCAAGTGTTTGGCGTGACATTTTGTTGTGCTTTTACAATTACAAATACAAAAAAACAAATTTAATTGAGAACGTTGTGAATTGCAACTTGACCTGTCTTGTAATTGGGAGTAAACTTGACGATTTTATACGCTTCTAAAACCACCTGCATTTCACCGCGCCACACATTACCAGCCGCTAGCTCAAAATTAGCTGTGTAGGAAAACTCGTACTCACTTACATTGGTATTGCTCAAACCATAGGGGATCATACTATGCACTTCAGTGGTGTCATAATTTTCTTTGTGGGGATGACCAGGATGGCATAATAAAACAGATCCAGCAACGGGGTAGTCCCAATCTGCATCGCCATTACCATCGTTCAAGGGATGGAGCATAACTCCCCCGTAGCAGGTCTTTTGCATCTCAACCGAATTTGCATGCTTGCGACAATAGTCCGTTTGCGGATCCAGAATATCAATACCATTCTGCGCTAACTTGTATGTACACAGCTCAAGCGAATTCCTACCTCCCAAGAAATTATTGTGAGTGCAAAAAAATATATCCGTTTCCATATTATAATGAGTCCCATTATTGGGCATAGCCATACAATGGATCCACATTAAAAGGCGCCGAATAGCATGCAAACCGCGATGGGTCTGCCCTAGCATCCATCTGTGTACGGTCCCTGGGATGCTAAGATTAACGGGTAAACTAGCTGTTGACCAGGTCAGAAAAGTGTGCACATATTCCTTGCGATTCATAAAAGGATCCTTGGGGAAGTTTTGGGTTTCAATTTCCAATCGAATATTATCCCAACCAAAACATGCCCGTGGGTCGTCTGTGCCATCACCACCAATAGTTGAAAAGCAAAGTAAATTGCCTAGCTGCGTACCGATTGTGGGAGGCATATCTCGAAGGGTCACTTCAACTCTCATCATTCGACCCGCACAGCGGCAATCGAAATTGGTCAGCAGATCGTCAAACAACAAGGAAAGGTCAATTCCTCGATCCAAAAGCATTGCGCTTGTCCCAATAGCTGATATACCGTCATAGCTGTTGAAGAACGCTGGGTTGCCCCTAAGAATAGTGGAATCCCTGCACAGGTCGAACAAGTATTGGGTAGTAGACCAGCCTCGCTCCAAATCGGGAGAAGATCTTGCAAGCACTGCATCAAGATACTTTTGACAAATCGACCCTTGCGCGCCATTCGTAACTTCATGCACCAAGACATTGTCAAAGTAAAGAGCTATTTTATCGGCTTGGTGAAGTAAGTTCATAGGAGACATTTTGACGCCTGTAACATTTGCTGGCATAGTACGCAAACCAGAACTAAACTTTAACATGACCCTGCGCCAGCAAGGGAAGGAATCAGGCTTGACGGTGGTAGAAGCAGGCACGGATATCCGTACAATCTGGCCCCACGTTGCTTCAGGGGGAATGCTCCCATACGTAAGAGTTCTTTCCTCGGGATAAGCAGACACTTTTTCTGTAAGCGTTGCTTGAGGGCCTCCGGCAGAAATGCCCATGACCGTTGTAGCATCTACATTAGTAACTGACATTTAAATTGCTTTTAACTTACTTTTTGTTTTTTTAAAGGGCAACATTTTATTTTTACCTCTTCATGCGTTTCATGGCAGGTCCAATAAATCCTTCACCGCCACGTTTTTTATCCCCCAACTCAACTACAAGAAAAATACCCCCCGCTGCAATTGCCGCATAAGGCAGGAATTTCATCATCCCACCCAAACCATCTCCAATGCCTTTCAAGCCGGAACCCAAGCCTCCCGTCAAAGGAGAAACCATGCCTTGTACGTCGTGCCCAAGAGAACCCACTGTATTCCCAACAGCGCCTACCATTCCTTGCATTGTGTTACCATAGACCTTCCCTAATCCTTGCACAGTGCTGCCCGCTGTTTTAATGCCTGCCGTAGCCACTCCTGCTACCGCATCCTGCATGTGGGTAATGGGTGCAATGGCAGTTTTAAGAATACCTTGGACTGGTGCCATGACAGACCCAACGACCCCACCTACAACCCCAGTTGCAGCTTTCGTGATTGCCTTGACTGGGGCAAGCACCGTATCCAGTATATCGTCAAAAAACCCCATTTTAAAATTTTGTTTTATAGTGCAACCTTTTTTATATGCTTCTATAAAAAAACAATCTTCATAAAATGCTGGGTCTGGGAGGTTTTGCACCAAATGATCACGCCGCTCCCCAAGGCTTTCTTAACACTTACCAAGGGGGCAAGTCCGTACATGGCGAACAAGCCTTTTCGATGTTTGGAGGGGGTAGCCGAGCTTACCAGGACAAGCGCTGGATGGATAACCAAGTGGCTTATCCAGGTGGAACCCCCGGTATTGGATTTATGGCTATGACAGACGAAGCGGGAAAGGTAATAGTAGGCCAAGCAGCCAAAAGAGCAAAAATAACACATGAAGGGCGAGATTACACTCCCAATCCCAAAACAGGAACTCTGAGGTATGTACAAACAGCCACCTATTTACCCGCCATACGAAAGTATCAGGAACATCAGCAGCGACTCAATCAACTAGCATCCTTTTGTGCGGGAGGAGATACAGTCTCCAATGCTGTTTTTGGGGAAGGTTTTCTTGAGGCATGCAAATCATCGGGTTCAAAAGCAACCCAACAAAGTCCAAATGGGCATGTTATCACAGGGGAGTTAGCCAACGAAGATTGCACTCCTAGCCTTACTTTTCAGCTACCAGGAGACTCCAAGGAATTTGCACTTAAGTTTGCAAAACTCAAGCAGGTAGTGGATGCCTTTGGTATCATTCCTCTGGGTGAATTACCTAGCTACGATGAACCTGCTACTGGAGGTGATGCTGGCGATGTAGTAGGGATTATGAACGGCCGGACTGTACAAGGAGCAGACGATCAAGGCACGGCAACGTACTCTCAATGGAAAGACACAACTGCTGAAATGATTAAGCATTTTTAGATAAAAATAAAATGTTGCCCTTTAAAAAAACACTGCAAAGCAATGGCGTTTATCACTGACACCTTGGAACACGACTGGAGAAATGTGCTGAATAACTTTATTGTTACGGCAGGTGGTTTAACCGTCTACCAATACACCATCGCACCCTACTTTGAGGAGCTTGGTGGAGAGTCTACTATTGCACGAACTTTAAGGGCTGCTGCACTGTGTGTGACCTTGGAGGAGGCACGAGTAATTTTACGTGCTGCTGGTTTTAACCTTTCTATTTTTTAGGTTTTAAAATTGTGAAAATTAATTGAAGCCAAATGCAAAGTTTTATTTTGTGTCCTATAAAACAAAAGTATTCCAAAATGCCACGGTACTATACTCCTACTCCGCAACGTGCTACACGCACCAAAGCCTACAACTTCCAATGCAACGCCTTATCCAGTGACGCAACAGCCATCTCACAGACCTTTACACTGGGATCGACGCAAACCCTGAAGGAGGTAAAAATTCACTCGGTGGCCTATCCTCACAATGCACAAGCAATTCGGCTCAACGATCAGAAGTCCGTTCTTTTTGGGGCAGCAGGAGCAGGCATGGTTCCGTACACAGCAGCGCATTGCATGGCAGGTGCAACAGACAAGGCCTTTTCTATTTCTGCTTGGATTAAAACCCCTTCCCTTTGTATGACTGAATTCCCCATTCTAGAACTGCCAGGCCAATACTACCTTAGCCTTACTGCAGCGCAAGAGTTAAGCTTTGTGATCAAAACCGATTTTGAAAATTATATTGGAATGACCGCTGTAGGAACTGTTACCAACGAGGAATGGACCGCTGTTTGTGTAACCTACGATGGCAGTGGCATGGAAGCAGGAATCAGGCTTTACGTGCACGGGGGCAATGACGAGGGCATTTCCTCGGGAATGGGGGCACACACTGCAATGGTGGATGGTTCGGTGGCAACCTACATTGGGGTAAATGAAGCCATGATTTACGCTGCAGGTAGCTTTGGAGATTTGGTCATCTGGAATGTGGAATTGGACGAATACCAAGTAGCTACTATGTGCGGAGGAACCACCGTTAAAAATGTGCAAACATCTCCGTGGGTTTGTTCGTGGTACACGTTTGGTGATGCTGCCTTGGATTCCGCAACAGTTTGCATAGACGTGGTAGGAGGCCACAATTTAGCCATGACAGAGGCAAGCATCGAGGAGGATGCCCCAGGAGGGGGAACAGGCGCGAACATTGCACCAGCAGACCACACAGGAACATTGCTCATTCAGGTCTTTAATGTGGGTGAATTAAAGAACTACTGCCAAGTGAGCGGGAGTAACTTCGGACAAGAATTTAGTGTGGACACCACCTGGTCGTGCCCTTTTATTAGTGGTGCAGAGGGAGTATTTGAAAAATATTGGGATGTTTCAGAAGGAAGCGAAATTGCATTACAAACACCCACTTCTGTGAGCGCAATACAAATAAAGATTACCTACCTAGGAAGCGAAATAACAACTGCTGGTGCAACTGTATTGCCCATCGTGAGCCACCCCGGCCACGTGAACGTAAAAATGTCGCTAGTTACGGAAGTTTAAAATAAGGTTTAATCTTTTACCTCTGTTCCATCTTCCCAACATTCCTTTAATTCATAGGCTGGTCCTAGTGGCAACCCATGCTTGTTCACATTAATAACCATCAGACGTTCTGTTGGTTTGTAGTTGTCGCAACAAGTTGTGCAAGGGCAAAAATCCCCATGTCCTTCTTTTTCTGCTGTAATTATTTCTTTTGTATTTGTAGTTGTACCCGCTGCCTCTGAAAGACAATCGTCACATTCACCACACATATTTTTTATACCCACCATAGGATTTTCTTGAGCACTATCTTCGCCAAATTCCTGAAAGCTGCGCTTGCGAGAACTTGGCACCTTTTTGGGCCATGCGCAGCCAAGTTGGGGAACGTCTCGTTGAAGAGCCACCCACAACGTTTGCACCTCCCCCTGGCGCTCTTCCTTGGGCAACGCACGAAAAACGCGAAGCAAATTATCGTAGGCTAAGGTGCACGTGGTGGGATAGTCCATGTTCTTTTTGATTTTTATACAAGACAACACAAAAAAAGATCAGCAGGTCAGCACTAGCACATGGGGTAGCAAAGGTCAAGGTACAGGCACGGTACAGGTCGGGGTACAGGTTTTTTTCAACACCCAAAGGGAAAAGCCCCTTCAAATGAAATCTGGACCATCTGTACCACCTGTACCTCGAAAAAGGGGGGTCGGGGGGCAGGAGCTCTCTTTTTTTACC